>Ga0222709_1000296_pt1 | contig 13631 bp, 6 predicted proteins | sample AntAcemetage1692_FD_179822 | JGI IMG/M metagenome (GOLD analysis project Ga0222709, IMG submission 179822) | Saline water microbial communities from Ace Lake, Antarctica - #1692 | ecosystem: Environmental > Aquatic > Non-marine Saline and Alkaline > Saline | place: Antarctica: Ace Lake...
TTTCTCGTTAATTAGTGTTGCAATTGGTGAAAAGGTGAGTTTAGGGTGTCAGATACCACAAATATCATCATTAATCGCCAATGGCTTTATTCATATTATCCCGAACTCACGTTGGGTTAAGTATTTAACCTTCCTTATTGAAAATAGACACGAGTTATCGAATCCATGAGCCAACCTATACCCCGTAAGCCCAAACTCCCCGACTTACAAAAACTGCTACGAAGTTTACCCAAAGTCACACTTGACCCAAATCACCACGAAGTCAGTCCAATACCAAATGCGGTAAAGATTTCCTTTATTGATGCTAAATACATGAGGCTGTTTGAGCCATTTGCCGAACTTAACGCTCGGACACTCAAACTCGTAAATTACAACAAAGCCGCCATTAACCTGACGTTCTTTGAAAAACACAAATACAAGGTCAACAAAGAACCCGAACCTGAAGATATTACCAACCAATTAGAGAAGAAACTCGAAGAATTAAAAAGTAATTACGGTCAGGTAGAGTTATTTACCGACGCTTACACCATAACCGCTAGAGGTCAGCAACAGCAGCAGATTGTGGAGATTCAACAGGTACTCAACGAGTTTCACAATTACCGGTTTGCCGTATCAAACTATTTCAGGAATTATACCTATTGGTACATAACATGGCGTTGGGAAAATCCCGATAGTACGCTCGGCCACGGGAACGACCACCTCCTGAAAAATGAAACTGATTACAACAATAATGTCACTATTTTGAAGCAAAATGTAATTTTTGTAGATATGAAACGTATCTCAGATCATACGCCGTACCAGTCAAAGAAAGTAGAAAAGTTCTTGAGTAGTTTCGAGAAGCGAATCGAAATCGGAACGATTGATGTATTTGTGGGGGCGAAAAATAGTCCTGACTTTGAATGATGACAAAAGTAAGGCTGTAATGAGTAGTACGATACTTAGTGAGAAGTTCACAGACTGAGCGGTTTTAGTACCTCTAAATAATGGAAGTAAAGGTTAAGTAGTTTGTATATGGTAATGTCTTTCAAACATCTAATGAGTATTCCCCAGAGTCCCGCGTGACTAGCCTCTAAAACTTATTGGATTATGATGCCAATAGTTAAGTAAACGTAAGTTTAATAGCGTGAATTCAAGTAATAAAAGCGTCTGCATACCATAGTAACACCACGTAGTTCTAAAAATAATTTATTTAGGAATTAGCAGACAAAAAGAAAAGCATATCAAATGATATGCTTTCTCAAAATTTTGAGTGAACCTAAAAAAAATTGCATCTTAGACAACAATAAATTCTTACCTAATTCAGAACAAGGTAATTCAAGTCCTAATTTGTCTTAATTATTTTATTGTAAAGTACTTTGTTATCAATACTCACCTTCGCGAAATACATCGAAGCTGAATAGTTCGAAATATCTATCGTTATGGCATTAAACCCGCTGTGTGTAGCCTCATATTTTTCGTGTAATACAGAACCGTTTTGATCTACTAACTCGACTTTGGCATCTACTCCTTCGTACAATACAAAATACTTAATATTTACGATACTATTCGAAGGATTAGGGTAAACTAAAAGTCCGTTGGAAGACTCTGTTGACCCTAACAAAAAGCTTTCAGTCACTCCCGTTTTTGCGGCAGCTTCCCTTAAAACAGTAGCCAGTTCTATACTTTCCAAGAACTGCTCTAAAGGTATAGAACTAGTCTTTTGACCCGATTTAGAATAGAAACTCGCGGCCACATTTAGTGATAATTTACTATAACTAATATCGACAAATATGTCATCGTTGTTTACAACGGCTACCTTTGAAGGACTACTTGTATTTCCAGAAAAAGAGAACAGGGCAACTGGCTCGCCAAGCTCAAACGAACCGTAGTTTGTTTCTTCTGGGATCTTGCCCAAAATATAATACTCATAACCAGTATCTAACCCAGCTTCCCTAAAAGAAGGCTCACCGCCAATTTTTACATTATAACCGCCCCAGTTACCTTTTAGGTTTTTAAAGGAGTTCATCACAAACCCTTTAGGGACTTTTATAGGAAACTGAGCCGTGGCTCCTTTCTCCTCGCTATCTAAGTTATTAAAATTTGGCGTGCTATAACTAGGGACAACCCAAGCTGTAAACAATGATCCAGCATCTTCGTAAGTTATCATATACTTTACCTTGTTAGGTGAAGTACTTTGAGCGTACATTACCATCGAAAAGCATAGCAGAATAAGGAAAAAGAATACTTTACTTAACTTTTTCATTATCTAACTTTTTTTATGATGATGGGAATACAGGTTTCTGGGTTACAGCAGGTTTCCGTAATCACAACTATTGGACAGCAATTATTTGTCGGACACGCGTCATTTGGAGCTTTATTGGTATATGAGCCACTCTCAGAAACTGAGATAGTATTTCCCGAGCCAAAGAGCACGCTGTCTTTGTACCAAGACACGTTTGTGGAACTTGATGGTACTGATAATTCTAATGTCTTACCCTGACACAAAGCTACCGGAGCACTTACGCATACTTGCGATACGTTATTTGTAGAATCAGTATCATCTTGATCTACAGATTCAAGAGATGCAGTATTGGTAGCCCTACCCCGGGCAACTACCTTAGCTCGAATCGAAAGTGTTTGTGCTTCATTAGGTAGTAAAGTACTTATCATCCAAAAGTATGCACCATTCTGTATTAATTCTGCTCCAGAAACGTACTGTAAACCATCTGGAAGGACATCCTTTATTACAATATTTGTTGCGTTGACTAAACCATTATTTCTTACAACGATATTAAAAGTTACTTCATCATTCAGGTCAGCCGTTGACTGATCTACGAGTTTGACAACACTTATATCTATTGTATCTGTCCCCTGAGTACAAATAGCTGCTGTACCAGCAATAGCTCTGAACTGTTCAAGTGGAACTTGGTTCCCGCCTTGCGGTGCACCAGATCGGGAGTAGAAGCTATTGGCAACGTTTAAAGAAAAGTTATCGTCTGCGGCGGCAATAAAAGGTTCATCTGGCTCAATAATACGTAATGGTCCAAAACAGTCATTACTTTCAAATGTAAATAGAGGTATATCAACTCCTGAGGTGAATGTACCGTAATCGGTTTCTGAGGCACTTTTACTGATAACATAGTAATTGGTGTCTGGATCTAATGAATAATTACTCCACCCTTGGTTTGGTTGTCCCGGACCAAGTTTCAAAGGAGATTTCTCCCAAAGCCCTACTACATCAGTCACATTGCTAATTATAAAGTCTTTAGGAACGGCGAGTGTTACTTGTGCCGTTGCTCCGAGTTCATTTTGACCTGAATTATTGTTGTTTAGTACATTATATTCCGGCACTATCCACACGGTATACTTTTCATCCGAAAGGTTATATGTCACTTTATAGCTTATAGTATTTTCCGACTGCTGAGCAAATAAGTACGCTTTCGGTACGAGTAGAAGTAATACTATAAGAGTGCTGCCTAGTAAAGCTTTCATTGGAATTTGCTGTTTTAATAGAGTCCAGATATACTGCATATCCAGACTTAAATGTTATTGAAGTAATTGTTCTCAAATACTGGAAATTCTGTTTCAAAGAGTTTCCAGAATAATTTTTAAATATTCTAGTATATAAATTCTACATCATTTCCAGTACCTAGAAAAACAGTCTCTCCGTTCATATCTACGTCACCCACATTATAAGATTTCACTTTGAAGAATGGCTTACCAAATACGTTAGCAGGATCATCAATGACTAATTGGTAGATAGGGTTTATATCATTTTGGGTACCCTGATAAATCACTTTGTCGTCATACATAGTATTTCCTGCCCACATCGCTACGCCTTGTTTAACAACAGCCTGAGCTTGATCGGCTACAGAAGCGGACTTAGTGAAGGTGGACGTTTCAGGTAATCGGAAGTCAACTATCATTGGTATTGACGATAAAGTAACCGGCTGTTGCGTCATAACACTTAAATGGTTGCGGTGCTTGACCGTTACGTAGTAATCACCAGATGAAACCTTTGAGAAGATAATTGAAGATACACCATCAACATCTACGATATCACCATCACGCTGAATTAATGCAGAACGGCTATCTTCAACCCGTTGGTTATCCGTAGCTGATTTCAGTTCTACAAATACCCAGTCAACGATTGCATCGCTACCCGTTACTGATAATACGGCCGGAGTAATATCGATTGTGTTTGTCAATACGGTAAAACCTAGCCCAGAATACGGACTTGTAAGCGGAATCAAGTTTTTAACACGTAAGTCATCACGCATTAAGTTATCCGACGAACTTACTCCAAACAAGGCACCTTGCAAATACGCTTTAGGTAATAAGGCTACTTCTTTATCCGATACGTAAATCAGCAAAGTAGCTCTCGCACATTCGATTGGCGTACCCGTATCACATATTTCATAAATTACTCTGTCAATACCCGAAAAACCATTATCTGGCGTATACGTATAGTCACCGTTAGAAGATAGCGTAACTGTGCCATTAGTTGGCAACGAAATTGGAATGGTATTTACTATTAAAGTAGTACGGTTTGGCTCAGAATCGTTATCATTAGCAGAAATATTGCCAGACACTGGTGTATTTGACGTAGTAATATCCAAGTCATCAATAGCAACCGGTGGCAGATTATTATCCGGTGTCGGATCTTCTTTTACTTCGATTTGTACCGTGGCATCATCGCATTCCGTAGGACTTCCCGTATCACATACAGTATAAATGAAGGTGTCTGTACCCGTAAAACCCGAATTGGGCGTGTAGGTAAACGTTCCGTCACTATTCAAGACCACCGTTCCGTTTGCCGGATCAGACAGCTTCGTAGCCGTTAACGTTTGTCCCGCGTCAGGGTCTTTGTCATTCAATAAAACATTACCAGTTACTGCTGTTGCCGGAATAGTGGAGTAATTGTCCCCACGAGCAATCGGTGGGTTATTATTAACCGGATCGTTCTCATTGATAATCTTGATGTAAACAGTAGCCGTGGCACACACCGCCGGATTTCCCTGATCACAAGTGCGGTAAATAAACGAATCTACTCCCGTGAAATTTGGTGAAGGAGTGTACGTGTAAGTTCCGTTTGATTGCAGCGTAACGGTTCCACTGCCGGGCTGCTGCACAGGAGTGGTTGTGACTACTAAAATACCAGTCCCGTTATTAATGTCGTCGTTTGTGAGAACATCCCCAGAAACAAGCGTATTAATCGGCGTCAAGTTATTGTCATTAAAAGCGTATATAATTCTGCACACAGTTACGTTTACGTCAATTTGAGCACGGGTCGAACTTTCACAACCCGCAGTACTTACAGAACTAACATAAAAACTGGTCGTATCAACTGTCGTTGTTACTGGTGTTGGTGCCGTTGTACTACCCGTGCCACCAATTGCCGTTGTGTACCAAAGTAACGTTGAGCCACTCGGTGGCGTTGCCGTTAAAGCCATTGCCGTTGCCTCCTGACAATACGTTACAGGTGAAATTATCGTTGGAGCAGCAGAAGATGTAGATTGAGTGTTCACCGTAAGTGAAACAGCAGATGAACTACAACCCGAACCATTAGTGGTTGTAACCGAATACGTGCCAGCAGCTAAACCAGAAAAAGTACCCGTTGTATTAGTCACTGCAGGACGTACTGGATTTGTACCAGTAACCGTATAAGAAATACCAGTCCCGTTTACAGGAGAACTAACCGTAATTGTTCCCGTGGCTACAGAACACGTTGGTTGAGAACTTACATTCGCAGTTGGAGCAGTGGAAGATGTAGGTTGAGGTCTAACAACTAAAGCAGTAGATAGCGAAGTGCAGCCGCTCCCGTTAGTTGTCGTTACGTTATAATTACCAGATATGAGACCAGAGAAAACCCCCGTTGCATTAGTCACCGCGGGACGTACCGGGCTTGTGCCAGTAACCGCATAAGAAATACCAGTCCCGTTTACAGGAGAACTAACCGTAATTGTTCCCGTGGCTACAGAACACGTTGGTTGAGCAGTAACCGAAGCTGTCGGTGCAGCTGGAGTATCTGTTTGAGGGTTATTAACGGTGAACGAGGCTGAAACTGAAGTACAACCGCTTGCATTGGTCGTAGTCGTCGTATAATTACCCGGTGCTAACCCAGCAAAAGTATTACTTGGCTGATTAACAGCATTTACAGAAGGGCTCGGACCCATAATAGTGTAACTGATACCAGTACCCATAGCAGGAGTAGAAACAGTGAGCGTTCCCGTAGCAACCTCACAATTAGGCTGCGTTACAACGAAAGTGGGAACGGGGGGCGGCAAACAAGATGTCGTAACAGCAACCGTAACCGTTGCGGTAGAACAGACGGTAAGATTTTGTAAATCACAAATAGTATATTTGTATGTATCAGCTCTCACAGAACCGTTGTTAGCAGTATAAGTAATTGTACCATCTGAATTTACCATGACACTTCCGTTTGACGGATTAGTATCTATGGTAACTCGCACGTCTTGCGAAGTTGCAGGTGTCACGTTGTTAAACTGATCATTAACTAACACGGCTTGGTTACTTGGCGTACCAGCCTGAGCGGTATAATCATCATCAACCGCAAGTAAGCAATTAACAGGAGAGCCGAAAGGAGCTCTGAATTGCTCTAATGGTCCTTGATTACCACCTGACGGTTGGCCTGAACGGGAATAAAAGCTTGGAGCCGTATTAAGCGACAGTTCATTGCGAGCCACCGTTACGAAGTCGTCTGTCGTCGCCAATACTTCAATAGCACCAAAACAGCCATTACCAGTAAAAGTAAATAGCTTTATGGGAGAACTAGGTAAAAAAGGACCGTATTGCGTTTCGCCTGACCCTTTACCAATCACATAATAAGATGTTCCAGAGGGTAAAGCTGGGGTAGTATTATCAAATTGATCTGGTTGTTCTTCTGGTCCCATCTTTAGTGGGGCTTTATCCCAACCACCCGTCACATCGGTTATATTACTAATAAAAAAATCGGTGGGTAGTTTAAGAGATACTTGAGCAGTAGCACCAAATTCAGAACCTGAAGGGTTGTTTGAATTATTAGAACTATAGTTTGGAACTACCCAGACTGAATAGGTATCTGTTGAATCTTCATAAGTTACTTGGTAATCAATTGTATTAATCGATAGCTGCCCAAAAGAAGGCAAACTGACGGCTAGTATCAGCACTACCGTTGACCAATAAATTAGGTAAAGTCTTGTTTTCATTAAGTAGTGGTATAAGCTCAACATAGATTTATAAAGGTAATTGCTCTCCGATGGTGAAGAATTCCTGTTGTAATACGTTACCCAGATGGTTAACAATGATATTTTGGTAGATAAACTGTGGGTCATTTCCTGAGCCTTGAAAAATGGTTTCTCCATCCATATTAACATCGCCCGTATTGTAGGCCTCCAGTTTATAGGACGCACTTCCTAATGTGTTACCCATATCAGTCAGTATTGTTTGGTAAATCGGGTTTGCGTCATTGGAGTTTCCTCGATAGATTACATTTTTGTCAAAAAGCGTATTTCCCGCCCATAAGGCAAATCCTTGGTCTACTACGACAAAAGGCTTATTGATAGCCTTAGTACTATCTAAGTTAAAAGCCGGAGTACTACCATTACAGAAATCTACCACCGACGGAACTGAACTCAGAGCAATTGGTAGAGCACTCATTACCCCCAGGTGGTTACGGTGCCTAACGGCTACGTAATAATTACCCGCCGATACTTTATCAAAGGTCACGACAGAAACTCCGTCTATATGAACAATATCACCGTCTCTTTGTAGCAAAGCAGATCTTGACTTCAAAATATTACTCGGGTTATTACCGTCTCTTAGCTCCAAGTAAACCCAATCTACAATGGCATCGTTAGCAGGCGTAGCTTGGTCAAGCACCGCCGCACTTGTTGCTGGCGTAGGTATAGTTTCTGGCAAACCCATACCTGGGTACGGGCTACTTAACGGGATCAGACCCTTGCTCCTTAAATTATCCCGCATAATTGTATTGGTCCCGTTTACACCGTACAATGCACCCTGCAACCAAACTTTAGCAAGCAGTGAAACACTTTCTGCATCACTTCTTGTAGTTGGCAAGCCATCGACTGGTGTTAAAATACCGTCGCCGTCTGGGTCACAATTCGCAGTACAGATTACTATTCCAGTAATTGGGTTTACTAAAGTTGGGTTAACTGGCGTGATGCCCAGAGGTGGCGTAGCACCACCTGGAGTTGTACCAGTTAACGCATCGTAAGGGTCTTTATTCCCATCGGTGTCTTTGTCGCCTAAAGTACCCAAGGTCGAAATTGGACTTGCTATCGCTCCGTTGGGCTGAATTACGCCATCGGCAATACCATCCCTATTTAAATCTGGGAGAAGAGCTTCGCCAACATCGTTGATGCCATCGTTATCACTATCCAAATCTAAGGAGTTGATGATGCCGTCGCCGTCTGTATCACACGTCAATGAGGAAGGTGTACAACCTGCGTCTTCTACCGTATCTAGGATGCCATCATTATCATCATCTATATCAACAAGGTCTGGAATACCGTCACCATCGGTATCTGGTGCATCGCCTCTTGTAATTGGCAAGCCATCGACTGGTGTTAGAATACCGTCGCCGTCTGGGTCACAATTCGTAGTACAGATTACTACTCCAGTAGCTGGGTCTACCAGACCTAGTTTAATTGGCGTGATGCCTGGAGGTGGAGTTGTGCCATCCGGAGTTATGCCGTTCAACGCATCGTAAGGGTCTTTATTCCCATCGGTGTCTTTATCGCCCAAAGTACCTAAGGTCGAAATTGGACTTGCTATTGCTCCAGTGGGCTGAATTACGCCGTCGGCAATACCATCCCTATTTAAATCTGGGAGAAGAGCTTCGTCAACATCGTTAATGCCGTCGTTATCACTATCCAAATCTAAGGAGTTGATGATGCCGTCGCCATCCGTATCACACGTCAATGAGGAAGGTGTACAACCTGCGTCTTCTACCGTATCTAAGATGCCATCGTTGTCATCGTCTATATCAACAAGGTCTGGAATACCATCACCGTCGGTATCTAATGCATCACCTCTTGTGATTGGTAAGCCATCTACTGGTGTTAAAATACCGTCGCCGTCTGGGTCACAATCCGTAGTACAGATTACTATTCCAGTAATTGGGTCTACCAAACTTGGTTTAACTGGCGTGATGCCCGGAGGTGGAGTCGCACCACCTGGAACCGTACCAGTCAACGCATCGTAGGGGTCTTTACTACCATCGGTATCTTTATCGCCTAAAGTACCCAAGGTCGCAATTGGACTTGCTATCGCTCCGTTGGGCTGAATTACGCCGTCAGCAATACCATCCCTATTTAAATCTGGGAGAAGAGCTTCGTCAACATCGTTAATGCCGTCGTTCGTTATCACTATCCAAATCTAAGGAATTGATGATGCCGTCACCGTCCGTATCACACGTCAATGAGGAAGGCGTACAGCCTGCGTCTTCTACCGTATCTAAAATGCCATCGTTGTCATCGTCTATATCAACAAGGTCTGGAATACCATCGCCATCCGTGTCTGGTGCATCACCTCTTGTAATTGGCAAGCCATCGACTGGTGTTAAGATACCGTCGCTGTCTGGGTCACAATTCGTAGTACAGATTACTATTCCAGTAGGTGGATCTATCAGACTTGGTTTAACTGGCGTGATGCCTACAGGAGGAGTTATGCCGTCTGGAGTTGTGCCGTTCAACGCATCGTAAGGGTCTTTATTCCCATCGGTGTCTTTATCGCCTAAACTACTCAAGGTCGAAATTGGACTTGCTATTGCTCCGTTGGACTGAATTACGCCGTCGGCAATACCATCCCTATTTAAATCTGGGAGAAGAGCTTCGTCAACATCGTTAATGCCGTCGTTATCACTGTCCAAATCTAAGGAATTGATGATGCCATCGCCATCCGTATCACACGTCAATGAGGAAGGCGTACAACCTGCGTTTTCTACTGTATCTAAGATACCATCGTTGTCATCGTCTATATCAACAAGGTCTGGAATACCATCGCCATCCGTGTCTGGTGCATCACCTCTTGTAATTGGCAAGCCATCGACTGGTGTTAAGATACCGTCGCCGTCTGGGTCACAATTCGTAGTACAGATTATTATTCCAGTGGTTGGGTCTACTAAACTTGGTTTAACTGGCGTGATGCCCGGAGGTGGAGTTGTGCCATCCGGAGTTATGCCGTTCAACGCATCGTAAGGGTCTTTATTCCCATCGGTATCTTTATCGCCTAGAGTACCCAAGGTTGTAATTGGGTTCGCTATTGCTCCAGTGGGCTGAATTACGCCGTCAGCAATACCATCCCTATTTAAATCTGGGAGAAGAGCTTCGTCAACATCGTTAATGCCGTCGTTATCACTGTCCAAATCTAAGGAATTGATGATGCCGTCGCCATCCGTATCACACGTCAATGAGGAAGGCGTACAACCTGCGTTTTCTACCGTATCTAAGATACCATCGTTGTCATCGTCTATATCAATAAGGTCTGGAATACCGTCACCATCGGTATCTAGTGCAATACACGTCGTAATCGTTACAGTAACAGCCGTTCTGATAGGACTATAGTATGTACCGTTGTAAGATGCAGCATAATAGGCCTTACTCCCAATACCAATTTGCGTTGGGGAATTAACAATAGTACCCGCAGTTTCAGCATCGTACCAGACAATGATACCATTAGCAGTATTGGAGGTAGCAGTGGCAGTAAGTGTTTGAGTAATTGTTCCGTCTGAACAAACTGTTTGGTCTCCGCCAGAAATAGGCGTGTCTTCTCCAAAACAAAGTGCGTCATTGTAGATCACACCCGTGCTAAACCCAATTGCTCCAGCTGTAGATAGCATTCTTCCTTCTACGTTTGAATTTGCTCCTGCGGAACACGCTCCACCGTTAGCAAGGAGCGTTCCTTTCATAAAAGTAAACGTCCCTAAATCCATGGCTCCTTCGGAAACCCAAAAGACATTGCAACGTCTCGTTCCATTAGTAAAAATCACTTTAGATTGTGCCGCCACCGAAAACGCTCCATTAAACCTAAACACAAATATTGCGTCGGGATTATTTTGACCATTCAAAGTGATGGTTCCTGCTAAAGATCCCGCTCCTGCTATATCATAAACTCCCGCAGTAATTGTTTCTCCATTTCCAAAAGCTGCCGCATGTCCAGGAACAGTACCTGATAGTCCAGGAACAGTACCTGGTAGAAGAATAAGTTGACTGTAAGCGAACCCTAAATCTATTTTTGCCTGTGCTGTAGCAGCATTTGCATTGTGCATAGTCCCGACTTGGGTTGAAGTCCCAAAGCCACTTATAGCACCTGCATGTGCCCCGATATTACCAACAATCCCAGACGTAGCAGCATTTGCCACAGCACCAAAACTGCTAAAAAGGGCGTATTTTTCAATACTTCCCAAAATATCAAGAGTAGGAGCGGGAGTACACTTTCCTAAACACTTTATTGGGATAGTGATGGGGCCAGCAGGTGCAATCGCCACCCCACCAGCTGCCACCGTTATAGCTCCCTCTGTGGCAAGGAGCCTTCCTTCTATGGTGCTATTTGTGCCAAGAGTAATTGCTCCAGGGTGCGAAAGGAGCGTTCCTTTTATAACACTTGACGCCCCAACAGAAATAGCTCCTTCAGCAATCCAAAAAACATTGGCAGCTCGTGTTCCATTACTTAGCTTAATCTGTGAACCTACTCCTACGGTAAATGCTCCGTCAAATTTAATTACGAACATAGCATTAGGGTTTCCCCCTCCATCAAGCGTAAGGGTTCCTCCTACAGATCCTGCCCCACCTATGGAATAAACCCCAGGTGTAATAGTTTCACCCCCCCCAGCTGCTCCAAAAGCGGGAGCGTGAGTACCAGGATAGGTAACAAAAACATCGCTCAGGTGAATGTATACCCTAAGTAAATCTATTCTGGCCTGAATAGTTAAAGCGTTGTTATTATGTACCGTACCAGTAAAAGCTGGGGGTGAACCAAATCCGCTAATTATTCCATTATTGGTCCCAACATCACCGGTAAAAGTATTTCCTGCCCCATTGGTAGCTGCTCCTGCTCCAGTATAAGCTTCGAAAGAGGAGAGTACTCCTAATTCAAGTGTTTGACTAGTACTTAGATTTGAACATAACAAAACCACGCTTATGGTGAAGAGGATATGTACTATATGATTAAAATTAAACTTCAGATTCATAATTTAGTCATCTTAGTTGAGGTATTATATTTAATTCTTGCCACGAAGATTAAACATCTTTCCAAGTTAAAGTGTTGTGTGTTTAGTGTTGATAATATAGGTTAACAATGCTTAGTTTTCTTCATGATTTGTATGTTTTCCTCGGTAACGGTTGCCACAAATTTTGAAATCCTTATTGACATGCTTGACAATAACTCTTTGTGAAGTTTGCTTTTGGTCTTCCTTTTTTTAGATGTCAATCAGGGGCTTTTCTTTATTTTTTTATGCGGGATAGTTAAGTTAGCATGCCTTTTAGCAATGCTTTGTAATCCTGAACCAGTCAACGGTTTAATTTTCTGGCAAATCTCAAAGCTTTCGGCTTTATACATTCTAACACCATGGACAGTTCCTTTTGCAAACCGCAAAAGGCCTAACCAATTCCATTAATATCTATACAAAAGGTAATGTTTTTATGGTATGTGCCTTTTTTCTGAGTAATATTCTCTTTGATTCCTTATTGGGTGTTCAATAACCTGTTCACAAATATCCACAGCGATTAAATTAGTCTCTACATCGTTTTTAAACTTGCTTCATCAGTGCAATATAAGGCATGCACTAATATCTCTTTAGTAAAGGTACATCGCTTTAAGTAAAAGGCTCACTTATGCTGAATTACTTTCCCAAATTTGGGGAAAGATATATGAGCACTTGGTTTTCAATGGATAAACTGCACTTATTACCTCTATTAATGCCTACTAGCCGTTGAAAAACTTCGAATTTATAAGATTGATATATACTTATCCCACAAAACTAACAAATAGTTAACTATCAAATGTTTATAATCGAAAAATGTCTAATATAATCTGTATCGACTACACAAGATTTGTGAGGTCTTATAAAGCTAAGGTCTCCTATGCTTTCTTTAAAGAATTTAAGCCTCTTCCTGCAAATTATTGGTCCACCTTTGGTGGGGATAATCGAATAACCTGATTGTCCTTTAATTCTGATTATATTTTTAATTCCATAGTTGGTATCATACTATTCATCTTTATTACTGGTTCTTTTTTAACTTTTCTAGAGCAAGTTTTTAGATAAACTCACATAGTGGCTATTTTATAGTTCTGTTCTACAAAATTACCAACTATTAAGGACTTAAAGCAATTAGGTATTTTACGTGTATAATGTTAAGTAGCTTGTTGTAAATTGTTTATGAATAATTTGTTGTGCATATGGAAGTATTTATACGCAGCTTATTAAGTAGTAATACTGATGCAAGATATATAAAAATAGTAATATTACCCGTAGTGCATTTAGACAATGCAGGTTTTTAAGTTATTGATTTTCTTACCTTGCCTTAAGTTTATGAGTTGAATTATTGTCAGTGAAGTGATCTTCGTAAGTATCCTTGTTTTGAACCCAGCGAATGTCTTGGCATAGTTTCTTCTAATCATAAATTGGTCGC
>Ga0222709_1000297_pt1 | contig 13447 bp, 9 predicted proteins | sample AntAcemetage1692_FD_179822 | JGI IMG/M metagenome (GOLD analysis project Ga0222709, IMG submission 179822) | Saline water microbial communities from Ace Lake, Antarctica - #1692 | ecosystem: Environmental > Aquatic > Non-marine Saline and Alkaline > Saline | place: Antarctica: Ace Lake...
ACCTGTCTTCCACACCTGCCGGAACAGTCTCGGGGAATACAATTCGCTGGCAGCTGGATAGTCTTTCCGGCGGTGACAGTCTTTTTTATGTTCTTCGTCTGCGTGTTTCGCCGTCGTTTGCGATTGGGACTTCAGTTCGTAACATAGCAGATCTGATTAGTACAGACGTCCCCGGTGGTGTACTTGAGGCAGAAGCTGAGCCAGTTTTGGTGACGCGAAAGGCATTGGTTGGGATTTCCAAGGAACTTTTGGATACTAATCCGGCATATCCCGGTGACACGGTTGGCTATAGAATTAGGGTATGGAATGCAGGACCGAGTGATTCGGATGCGTTTCGTGCGGTGGATGTGTTGGCTACAGATCTGGAATTTATTTCTTCGGAGAGTAGCAGGTATAACGCTACAAACCGTGAGGTGGAATGGAATATTTCAGGACTTTCACCAGGCGATACAGTAAGTTATCTGCTTAGTGTCCGTGTTTCACAGTCAGCCCAGCCAGGCTTGGTTGGCAATACCGCAGTGCTGCGCAACAAGGCTGGCGTGGAAGAAGATTCCGACAGTGCGGAAGAGATAGAGGTAGTTCCTGATAATCGCATAAGTTTGATTCTACAAAAATCTCTTCCAACTGTTGAAGTGCGGGTGGGGACTGATTATCAATATAGGATTTTCCTAAAAAACACAGGTTCTGAATCACTCAAAAATTTGGTTGTCATTGACACCTTGGATAGCAATCTTTCTTTCATTTCCTCCAATTTATTACCGAAGAGCAATGCGAATGGTATATTGAGATGGGAAATCGAGAAGTTAGACTCAGGTGACTCAATTTCAATAGATGTCTTAGTTTCTTTGGAGTATCAAAAGGAATTGATTGGCAGTTTTATCAATAACCAGGTTTGGGTTTCCTCGGTCAATTACAATCAGACATGGTTTGCAGAAGTCAATTCTATCATTCTTTCTCCAAACCCTACGGAATTGATAGCTTCAAAAATTCTGCTTAAGGAGTTTGTTTCTGTGGGTGACTTGATCAGATACGATGTCTCAATTGAGAATATTGGAGAAATCATAGCATACGATCTGATCATTACAGACTTCTATCCCAAAGGATTATTGTATGTCGGTATGGAAGGTCCTGGTAGAATTGAAGTTTATTCTGATTCATTAATAGTGACGATTGATCGGATGTTGCCAGGAGAAAAAGTTAAGATTCAGTTGAGCTTTGTTTTAATTGAGTTTACTGATCAAATGGTTAATATCGCACAACTAACTTCCGAAAACATACCTGATATAGAGGTTGTTGCCGACGCTATCAAATTGAAAAAGGTTGAGCTTGAGATTCTGAAGACAGTGTCACAAGAGTTTGTTGAGGTAGGTAGAGAGTTTAGCTATGTTCTTACCATTTCCAACAATTCTCAATTTACCGCCACGGAGGTGATTGCAACCGATATTTTGCCAACAGAAGTGGAATATATTAGGTCTGAAAGCACAAAGGGATTAGTTTCATTTTCTATCTCCGACAGGAAAATTGAATGGCTGTTGGATAGTCTTCAGGCAGGTGAGCAAGCCGAACTGAGACTATATGTGAAGGCAGTCGAGGCAAGCCGTCAAGTAATCAACTTCGCTAGTGTAAGTTCAAAGGAGGAGGATTCGGATATCAGTAACAATGAAGATGATGCTTCCCATTCTCAGACAAAACTTCATTTTCCAAATGTATTTACACCCAACGGGGACGGGGTGAATGATCGATGGGAAATTACCGGACTGGAAGCTTTTCCTGATAATACGCTTCAGATTGTCAACCGTTGGGGAGTATTGGTATTTGAAGCAGATGGATATACCAATAATTGGACGGGGGATAACCTCTCAGAAGGGACTTATTTCTATGTATTTAAATGGAGCGATAGTGCCAATACCAGTTATGAGAAAACCGGCTTTATCACCTTGGTTAGGTAAGATTTCTTTCAGTTTAATCTATAGGGGAAAATTCGATCAAAAGTGTGGATGATTAAGTGATTTACCCCTATAATAAAATCTCTCGGCAGGATATAATTTATATTACTATAAAATTAATTTTTAGATAAAAGATGAATAGAGTTAAAGCGATTATCCTAATACAATTGTTTTTCATAACAGTGCAAGGCACGGTAGGTCAGCAGGTACCACAGTTTAGTCAGTACTTGTTTAATCCTATTTATATCAACCCCGCCTATACAGGTTATAAAAACGACCTCTTTGTACAAAGTTTTTATAGAAGACAATGGGGTGGAATTAAAGGAGCTCCCGAAACTTATGGGATAGCAGCCGATGGAATGTTACCCTTCCAAAATCTGGGAATCGGGGTGATCGCTATGGGCGATCAAATTGGTCTTCAAAGCACGCACTCGCTCTATGCCAATGCAGCATATCACTTGCAGTTGGGGGCTGATTCGTATTTGAGCTTTGGAACAGGTTTGGGGATAGTGAATTATCGTATGAATAGTGAAGACTACGACCCTACCGTTGTAGACGACCCAACCCTAAGTGCTGGCGGCGGTAGTCTATTCTATCCTGATCTTCGTCTTGGCTTATTGTTTTACTCTGAGCATGTGTTCCTTGGAATATCGGTAGATCAGGTGCTAGGGAATATCTTAAATTTTGAAAATGCAGATTTAATAGTCAACCCACAGAGATCATATACTTTTAGTTTAGGAGGTATAATCGATCTTACAGACCGGCTCTTATTAAAACCCAGCGTACTGTTGATGGATGATTCCAGAGCGATGACTCGAGCTGATTTTAACCTGTTATTCATGTATGACGAGGCGATTGGAGTAGGAGTAGGCCACAGAAGGAGTTTCCATCTATTTGATCGTCCAGAATATGTGGCTGATAATAATAATGTAGGTCTGCTGGTATTAACGGAAATTCGACTGGGGGAAAGTCTTCGGTTAGGCTATTCATTCGATTATCCGATGGCTGGTTTATGGGTGGGTAATTCCCATGAATTGTCCTTGGGATTTCTCGTTACATCTAGGCGTTCCCGGTTAAGATCACCACGTTATTTTTAATAAGAAACTATGAAAGTTAACCTCTTTATTCTATTTGGTTTATTATTGTTAATTGGTTGTTCAGCTAATAAAGGAGCTTTAATTGTGGCAAACGATCATTTTGAAATTTTTGAATATGATTTGGCTATAGACAGTTATAAAAAGTCTTTTGACCAAAATCCAACCCAAGAAGCAGCCTATAAACTTGCAATTTCCTATCTGAAAAAAAGAGAGTTCAGAGATGCAGAATATTGGTATACATTATATCGGCAAAAGGGCGAAATGGATGTCAGTAATCTTTATGAATTGACGGAGATTTACATTGGGAATTTCAAGTTTGAAGATGCCAAATCTGCGCTCAGTGTAATAGCTGCCGTGGACAATATCCAGACTGAAACAGGCAAATGGAAAATGCTCAACAAATCTGCCTCCGAAGCTAAAGACTTGCTCAATGTGGATACGGATAATGTATTAATCCCGCTGAAATCAGTAAATACCGTATTTTCCGAATTTGGTTACACACAGTTTGATGGGCGAAAGTATTTCGTTTCTGATCGTATAAGTGCTGACTCAAGTAGCGCTAAGGACAATTCAGCAACTAGGATTTATGGATGGACCGGAAATGGATATTTGCAAGTATTCGAAGGGGATTTCGATAGTCTGAGTATGGATTTGAAAAATATTACGGTATCTAATGAGTTTCAGGGCAAGCTCCATATGGGCCCTGTAAGTATGGATAGTTCCATGGCCTTCAATACCTATACTCCCAAAGATGAAAAGGCAAGAGTAGGAAAATTGGATGAAGTGATTCCCAAAATCAATTTCTCGAATCGTCTTACAGGGCAAGTAGAGTTAATTCCTTCTTTATCTGAAAACTTCCTGACTGATCCTTTTTGGGATACGAAAGCTCAAAGATTGTATTTTGCTGCTGATTTCTCAGGCGGCTTTGGTGATTTGGATCTATATTATATGGATTTGGTATCCGGTAAGTGGGGATTGCCTATAAATCTTGGAAGTGGCATAAACTCCTTTGGCATCGAGCGAAGTCCATTTATTCATCAGGATATGCTTTATTTTTCCTCAGATGGTTTAGGCGGTTTGGGGGGATTAGATATTTACAGCACTTCATTACAGCAGGAGCCATCGCTCCAACCAGTTAATATGGGCGTTCCTTTTAATTCCAACAAGGATGACTTTTTTTTCTATATCGACGATGCGTTGCAGGGGATTAAGTTTCTTTCCTCAGATAGAGATGGTTCCGTGGGTATGGATGATATTTATTATGTCTTTCAGATTCCTGAGGATTTGATTCGACGGATAGTTGTTATAGTCACCGACGAAGATACTGGCGTCCCATTAGAAAATATGGTGGTCGAATTCCAAAGACCGGCTACTAAGTTGATCCAAAATCTGATCACTTCCGAGCTGGGGCTAGCTGATTTTAATCTCGATTTATCTGATTCGTTGATTAGAATTAAAGTGTACGGTTCGGGATATCTCAACTATGAAATTGAAGCCCACGACGTACAGGCATCGGATACTGTCTTCGTTGCGCTCCAGAAGTTGAGGCTAAATACTCCGGTAGTACTGGAGGACATCAAGTATGATTTTGATAAATATACTATCAGACCATCTGAAAATGAATCGTTGATTAAATTGATAAATAATTTACGTTTCAATCCGGATTTAAATGTTGAATTGAGATCTCATACAGATACTCGGGGAACCCCGGGTTACAATCAACAGCTTTCAGAACAAAGGTCTGCTTCTGTATTAGACTTCCTGATCAGAAGAGGGGTTCAAAAATCCAGAATTTTTTTGCAGTCTTATGGTGAATCCTACCCTTTGGTCAAGTGTGGGGATCAATGCCCTGAGGCAAAACATGCGCTTAATAGACGAACGGAATTTGTTTTTTTCTATGGTGAATTTCAAGATAGTCCTTACACTTACCCCGTTTCTGAATTGGATAAAGGGCGATCTATTCAGTCGGATATCGCCAGTCAAAACTCTCCGAAACTCTTCGATTCAAAGGTGAATAGGAGTGTAGCGATTAACACCACTAATACCTCAAATCAAAACCGGGCATCTGATTACGATAGCACTGCTACGGCAAATGATTTCGGGTTCTATTACTTGGTTGTGGGAAGCTTCCAAACTCTTGCTGAAGCCCAGAAAAAAGTGGTAGAACTGAAATCTAAAGGGTTCTATACGAATCAGATAATTGCACCCATGGATGCTAAAAGTCGTTATAGAGTAGCCATCGAGGAGTTTAGTACTTACGATGAAGCGTCTGGAAAAATGGATGATTACAAGAAAAAAGTAAACAGGAAAGATATCTGGATTTTGTTTGTGGACAAGGTTGATTAGCTAGTAATCGCTACAAAACAGACCAACCTAAGCTTGAAAGCCCAGTCTAGCCTGTACTCGGGCTAGACTTTTGAGTTCCAGAACCCCCAGTGTCTGGTTTTGTATCTAAATTGAGTATTGATGAAAAGTCCTTTGAGAAGGCCCACCAGTACCTCCACTGTTCTAATTATACTTGACATGGAAGAAGACCAGATGAAGAAGTGTTTCGTACTGTTCATCTCTGCTAAGATGCCTCGCTTTGATGGCTTAGCAGGTAATTTATTTTAATTCGCCAACCAGATGTTTTTGACATCCCAATAAATCAGAGTAAGATTAGTCTGGGTACACGTGGAAGGATTTCCTTTCCCAAGTTCCTGAGTGTATTGATTTAGGACGTTTGTTTAAAGGGGTAACCGAATTGAATCGTTTTTAAACAGACTTTGATACGCTTTCCATCGACTGTATTTTACGAATAAAGGAGTAAGAAATCATTTTTTTGCTTGGCGATATTAAGCCAAAAATGACTGTAAAAAATATATGAGTTGTACATAAACTCTCGTCTAAAATTAATATTCGGTTTTACCACTAAGGCTAAACCATCACTAAAGTTAAATTCTTAATAATCCCCGGGTTTGTTACAATTCTGGTAATAAATGGGTAGACTTTTATTTGATGATAAAGCCAACCTTATAATTTTAAGAAAAATGAAAATTCTTAATTTTTCTGAGATTGGCTTTACTTTTACATCTTTTTTGTCGGGGTGGCAGGATTCGAACCTACGACCTCCTCGTCCCAAACGAGGCGCGATACCGGGCTACGCTACACCCCGGTCGGTATCTTTCTCCACTTAAGGATTTGTAAACATAAATAAAATTGTCTGTTGATCAACTTTACACTAGGAATTATTGCGTTTTTTTTATCAACTATCTCAGAATGGAAAAAAAATTAAAGAATCAATTCTCTGAATGGTTTGAAAGCGAATTAGTTGCCAGTTTATAGAGAATATTTAGCGTTTTGTCAGAATACTAAGTGTATCCATTTAATAAGCTTGAGATTCTACTTTACAGGGAGGTGAAATTTTCTTATCAGACGGAATCGTTTGCGCAGCTTATTGGTCATCTCAAGTAAAACCCATTGAATAGTAGTGAGAGATTGGTTACATTAAATATGTTTTTAAAAGTCACAAATTCAAATGTTTAAAAGATTTAACATGTACTCGCAATTATGCCACTAACCTAATTTTCTTTGCTCAACTGGCAAGTCACCCGCCACAGCGAGGCAGGCCCGCCACAGCGAGGCAGGCCCGCCACAGCGAGGCAGGCCGTTGACGTTCCGATAGCCACCGGAAGAATACCAGTAATGTTAGTGTCTACCATATAGTAAGCTACTTTTTGATTTTTACCGCTGCGATTACGGATAATCACAAAGATTTAATACCTCTTAGTTTACTCTTTATTAAACCGATCTATATAACCCCAAAAAACAATCAAAATGATCCAAAGACGAGAATTTATCAAAAAAAGCATCTTCGGTACAGCTGGCATAGCCGTGGCTGGAATGTCAATGAGCGCCAAATCTTACGCTGCAATTATCGGTGCAAATGATCGAATTAACCTTGCTGTAATTGGAATTCGTGGTCAAGGAGGTAATCACATCAACCAATGGTGTGCACTCAAGGACAACCGGAATGTGAGACTTAAGACCCTTTGTGATGCGGATGAACAATACTTTGCAGCGAAGTCTAAGCTAGTTGTGGATAAAACTGGTCTAAGTCCACTTACCGAATGGGATATGCGAAAGGTCTTGGAAGATAAAGAAATAGATGCAGTCTCCTTTGCGGTTCCAAACCACTGGCATGCACTCGGTACCATCTGGGCCTGTCAAGCTGGGAAACATGTCTATGTCGAAAAACCAGCCAGTCACAACGTGTTCGAAGGAAGGAAAATGGTGGAGGCTGCCCGGAAATACGACAGACGAGTTCAAGTAGGTTTCCAAAACCGATCTATAGCCAATGTGATGGAAGCGATCAAATTCCTTCATGAAGGCGGAATCGGTGATGTCTATATGGCGCGTGGACTTTGCTACAAACCACGTGGTTCCTTTGGTCGAGTGCCTGACGACGCAGTTCCAGCCTCGCTTCACTATGACTATTGGAGAGGACCAGCACCTATGATTTCGTATAACGAAAAGAAGGTACACTACAATTGGCATTGGCACTGGGACACCGGAAATGGAGATACCGGAAATCAAGGTCCACACCAGTTTGACGTGGCTAGATGGGGGATGAATAAAAATGAGCACCCGGTTTCGGTATATTCCTCGGGGGGAATTTATGGGATTGATCCAAAGGACTGCTCACAAGAAACGCCAAACACTCAAACTTCGATATTCAAGTACGCAGACGGAAAGGTACTAGAGTTTGAAACACGTGGTAGGTTCACCAATGGGGAGTCAGGAATGGGTATCTCGATTGGTAATATGTTTTATGGAACTGATGGGTATATGGAAATTGATGGTGACAATTGGAAAGCTTTCCGTAAAAATGAAGCTGAACCTTTTGCGCAGTCCAAGAAAAATGAAGCAGCTTCTACTCAAAATAACAACCTTATGGCAGCACCGGGTGGAGCGGAGCATTATGCCAATTTCCTTGATGGTATAAGAAATGGAAATGCTGCGCTACACTGCGATATTGAAGCAGGCTATATTTCTTCTGCACTTCCTCTGCTAGCTAATATTTCATATAATCTTGGGCGTAATCTGAAATTTGACGGGAAAAGTGAAAAATTCGTCAATGACAAAGAAGCGGATAAAATGCTCACTCGAGACTACAGAAAAGGCTATGTTGTTACTTCAAAGGTCTGATCCATTTAAAATTAAATATGATTATCCGCGATTATGCCACTAACTTAATTTTCTTTGCTCAACTCACAGCAATACCCGCCACAGCGAGGCAGGCCCGCCACAGCGAGGCAAGCCCGCCACAGCGAGGCAGGCAGATGACGTTTCGATAGCCATCGGAAGAAGTACCAGTAATACTTTGTTTACCATATAGTGAGCTGCCCTTTGATTTTTACTGGCACAATTGAGGATATATTTAAAATTAAAAATGGATAACTCGAGAAGATCGTTTATGCAAAAAAGTATGGCTGCCGGGCTTGGCTTGGCAGCTTTGCACCTTCCCGTTAAGGCTCTTTCAGCGAATCACTACCAAGGGATGAAATTTGGGCTAGTCACGTATCAATGGGGGAAAGGCTGGGATCTTCCCACCTTGATCAGAAACTGTGAACTTTCCGGATTATTGGGGGTCGAGCTAAGAACTGAGCATGCTCACGGAGTGGAGACCAATCTGAATACTTCTCAGCGTGCTGCGGTCAAAAAGCGCTTTGCCGACAGCCCTGTCACTTGCTTGGGGTATGGAAGTAATTTTGAATACCACAGTCCGAATCCTGTAGTGCTTCGAAGGAATATTGAAGAGACTAAGGCTTACACCAGACTCTGCAGTGATATCGGAGCGACTGGGATCAAAGTGAAGCCAAATACCTTACCGGCTGAAGTTCCCCAAGAAAAGACTATTGCACAAATAGCAGCTTCACTGAATGAGGTGGGGGAATTTGCGCAGGATTTTGGACAGGAAGTGCGAGTAGAGGTGCATGGTACGCTGACCCAAAATTTGCCGATTATGAAGCAGATTTTTGATCAGGTTACTGCCTCAAATGTCAAAATTTGCTGGAACTGTAATGATGAAGACCTCCTTGCGCCCGGCTTGGTGGAGAACTTCAATTCTGTGAAGAAATGGTTTGGGGACACGGTTCATGTCAGAGAACTTAATCTTGGCTTATATCCGTATAATGAGCTTTTCGGTCTCTTTAATAAAATAAAGTACAAAGGCTGGATTTTACTTGAGGCTCGAACGGAGCCAGAAGATCTTGTTGCGGCGATGAAACAGCAACTCGCTTATTTTAATGATTTGGCAGCTGGAAAGTCTATAAAGTGACCGCATGCCGTCCGAATTTCATCACTACTCACTACTAAATAGCAATTCATGCATCGTGTTAAAATCGCTTACATTCTTCCAATAATTACGCTCTTGGCTAGCCTAGTCTGTTTCAATTCCCTTGGTCAAAATGCTCAGCGCATTGATCAACTTGCTAGTGGCAACTCAGGGAAAGAGCGCATCAGCCTAGTGCTTAATGAGGATCAGAAAAGTGTGGATGTACATATTGAGGGTATATTTTTTACCTCATATATTTTTCCCGATTCTCTAGAAAAGCCAGTTTTATACCCAATCATGACCGCTGAAGGGACTCCAATTACCCGAGGATTCCCAATTGCTCCACGGGCAGGGGAACGTTTTGATCATCCGCATCATATTGGACTCTGGTTCAATTATGGAGATGTCAATGGACTCGATTTTTGGAATAATTCATCTGCGATTCCGGCTTCAGAGAAAAGTAAATACGGTCATATCGTTCACAGATCCATCAAGTCAATCAGTAGTGGAAATGAGGAAGGAAGATTGGAAGTCGAACTAGAATGGCTCAACCAAGCAGGGGAGAAGCTACTTACCGAGCAGACTACTTTTATATTCTCCGGAAATAAAGGAAAACGCGTCATCGATCGAATCAGTACATTGACGGCGGGTGAGCAGGAGGTTTCATTTACTGATAATAAAGAGGGAATGCTTGGGCTACGTGTCGCAAGGGAATTGGAACATCCGTCTAAAAAGCCGGAGCTTTTCACAGATGCGGCTGGAAAAGTCACCGATATCCCCACAATGAATAATGAGGGAGTGACCGGAATGTATCGAAGTAGTGAGGGAATCGAAGGAAATGAGGTTTGGGGTACGCGGGGAAATTGGGTGAGTTTGAATGGGAAAATTAAGGAAGAGAATGTTTCGGTAGTAATCTTGGACCACCCTTCAAATCCAGGATTCCCAACCTACTGGCATGCGCGTGGCTACGGCTTATTTGCTGCGAATCCTCTGGGACAAAAGGCATTGAGTGGCGGTAAAGAAGAATTAAATTTCAAGCTTAAAGCAAATGGGTCTAGTGAATTTAAGTATCGAATTATGGTTCTTTCAGATGAGCGCGTAGCGGATGCTGCGATTAAAGCGGAATATTTGAAATGGGCGAAGTAGAAGAAAGTCACAATTAAAAATCTGTAGAATAGAACTGCTAATTATTTTGGATCACAAACTAACTACTTTATCTTCAATGGTGATTTGGTGGCATTTCAAATTTCTCAGTTAAACTTCTTCGATTTTTTTCATCACTTTGGATACCGTTTGTCGCATCAATCTGGTCAAATCTGCCAAGTCCTGACAGGTGATGTACCGATCATAATCTTCAGGACGCATGCCACAGTGCTGGGATCATTTCGGTAGCTGATAAAGTCCGGAGTAGGTAACAATGGCCTGTCACATCAATCGCAGCGAGCATCAGACCGGAGTTTTGAATGCTGTTCACTTGGGCGTAATAATGCGGCTGGGCAGAGAAAAAACCGGCACCAAATTTCAGGATATCGGTATTTTTCCCTTTGATATTCCCAGTCATCTGCAGACGGGGTTGAATGTTATTCCAGTCCGATGGAAGATTATCTGATCGCATACCCAATTCTTGATCCAACATAGGATTATAAGCAGCAGCTATCGTAAAGGCACTGACATCATAGCGCACTCCCAAGACTGTTTGAAGATTTTTGGCAAGCTCAAACTCAACTTGTGCAAATGCAGAGAGATCAATTACAGATTGCGTGACCAAAGGCGAGCCTGAAAGTGGAACTTCTCGCGCATATCTGGAAGCTTTGAAATTCTCTAGATCCTGAAGATTGTCGAAGAAAAACCTCCCATTTTGTTCATTCGAAAGTAAAGTTTCCAAATAGGTAAACATATTGTCCGTACCGAGTGTGAACTGGTATTTTCCTTTTGTCATGTAGGTAGTGTTGACAAAATGAAGCTGATTTTCCACATTCGTCTCAGGTGTAAATCGCTGTCCTCCAAATTAAAAACTCCTGGCTTGGGTAGCATTTGGGTTTGATTCGGTAGGGAACGGCGAGGTTATCCGCACTATTCCTCTCGGGATATTATGGATCGGAAGCTGAGCGTTTGGAAGAAATGCCAGTTCTGCATGTTGGAACTGCACTTTCAATTCATTGGTGGTAGTTGGATTGATCGCAGTTCGCAATGAAGCCAGAATGCCGTTTTCTCTGGAGGTAAAATCACTGTAAACTTCTGCCAAATTGATACTGGAGTTGTCATTCACACGTAGTGGATTGGTCCAGTCGGTAAAATTATTTCTGATCGTAAGTTTATTTCTGTTATTCAGTTGCCAGTCAATCCGGGCAAAAATCGTGTTGGCCACGGTCTTTGTTGAGAATTGTCTTACTTGCTGTGCATCACTGACACCGTATAATCTTCGAACTATATCCAATGCTTTATTTAGCGTATCGCTCTTGACCCCAAGTCTTCGCTCATCATCTGGAGTATTGATATCTGTAATGAAAACGGGATCTCCTGCATCCTGACGTTCAAAAGCCATAAAAAAGTGCATCTTGTTTTTGATAATAGGTCCAGCAGGACTAAATCCCCATTGGTAGTGGTAAAAATCTTGTGTACGCTCATTGCAGCGGATGTCAAATTGGCTGGCTAGCTTATCGTTCCTGTGATAAACAAAAGCTGAACCCGAAAGCTCATTGGTGCCAGCTTTGGTCACTGCATTCAAAGCGCCCCCAGCCTGTCTTCCTTGACTGACATCATTAAGAGTTGGTTACCCACTTCAAATTCTTGGATTGCTTCAATTGAGACAGTGTATGGACCTCTTCCTAATTCCCCAGCAGTCAGTTGATTTCTTGCGTTCCGTCCAGCGCCACGTTGGTAGATGTTCGTAGCTGACCTCCCAAGTTGATGGAGCCACCACCCTGCAGCGGAGCGAGTGAGGTTAAACTGGTGAAATTCCTTCCTTCGGTGGGTAAATTTTTGATCTGAGTAGAACTGATGGAGGTAACTCCACCTAATTTACCAATCTCATTATCCAAATTATTTGCAGAAATGACTACTTCATCAAGCTCAGTTTCTCCAGTTGTCAGCTTGAATTCCAACTTGATTTGATCACCTTGGTTTAGCGTGTAACCATTTCTTACTTTGGTCACATAGCTGATAAAACTTACCGTGACTGAATAGGGCTTTCCCAATGGTAATTGTTGAAAGTTGAAGCTACCTTCTTCTGAGGTGATGGAATAGGTCTTGAAACCTGTAGCACCATTCGCCACCAGTACGGTAGCCTCCACCAGAGGAAGGTTGGTCTCATCCAGGACTTTCCTTCCCGGTGATGCTTGCGTTGGTAGCCTGAGCGAGCAGATGCTGCGCTTCGAAGGCTGTGAGGAACATTATCAGCAATATGCTGAAGCTCCATTTGGAGAAAAAATTTTGACTCATAACGAATTGAGATAGGTTTGTGATGAGTCAAAACTAGCTTGGTAAACTCTGCAGAAATGTTAAAAATTAACTTTCAGGGAGATCTTAATAAAAGGATAAAAACTGAGCTGATTTGTTAACAAAAGCGTAACGGAACGAGATGGAATTGATCACCGATGGAAGTGAATTTGAGATTTTTCAGGTTATTGTCTCGTGCAACTTATTTTTCAAATCACAGTAGGCTTAAGCACGCTAGACTTTGGCGATCTTTAATGAATAATTTAGGCTCGATATGGATTATAGTGGGTAATAGAATTTCTGAGAATAACTAAATGATCAATAATTCTAAGTTTCAGCTTTGCCTAGCGTATAATGGGTAGTCAAATTTGAGCTTCCCTGCTATGAAATAGCTCATAGTGATAAAGTTGTTGCTGTTACGATATCCTCGGGCTCTTTTTTTTGCAAGCTGTATTTTAGAGTTGATTCCCTCCAGAATCCCGTTGTTGAGCTTTGTTTCCGAATAATTGACCAATCCAGACCAATGCGCTTTCATTGTTTTTGCTGCTTTGATGAACGGATAGATTTTTGATTCTTCTGCCAGATCACACCAATAGGACAGGTAAGCTCCTGCTTCCTGTTTGTTATCGAAGGTCTAAAATTCAGCAAAT
>Ga0222709_1000299_pt1 | contig 13187 bp, 13 predicted proteins | sample AntAcemetage1692_FD_179822 | JGI IMG/M metagenome (GOLD analysis project Ga0222709, IMG submission 179822) | Saline water microbial communities from Ace Lake, Antarctica - #1692 | ecosystem: Environmental > Aquatic > Non-marine Saline and Alkaline > Saline | place: Antarctica: Ace Lake...
TCGCTTGTTTACGATTTTTAGATATTCGTTAATGTCTCTAAAACTAACTTTTGTTTTTTTAGATCCGTTTATATACGTGTTATAAAGTCTGAATCCAAAGCTGGTAAATTCCATCTCAAATATTCCATAATCTTTTTGATTGCAAATCAAATGACCCGAATAGCGCATATTTTCACTTTCTTTTTTAGGCTCAAAATCAACTTTAATCATGTATCCCTTTTTGGAGAAATAAAAATTGTAATCCTTTAAATTTTTGTTTAAATCTATGAATGGCTCTAACCATGACATGTTTAAAGACCCATTTGTGAATCTTGTGCTTAATTCCATTTCACTATCACCAAGTTTATATAATAGAAGTACTAGTCATATTAGAAGAGGAATCTTTTAAACTGTGACTTTTAAAGTTTTGCACAACATTCTTTTTATTTTCTATATGCAACCCTTTATAAGGAATCCAATAAACTTTATTGTTTAGGTAACATAATGTATCCTTACCGCTAACAAAGCCATTATACACAGCTTTATCAGACTTGTATTTATATAGTATAGCGTTTTTTGTTCTTGCTACTAATTGTTCTAATTCACTTGCTGCATCTAAATTTGTGATTTCTATTGTATTTAAGTTTCTTATCCCTATTTCAAGTAAAACTATATCTTCATTTGAATCTATTACGTGAACTATTTTCTCTTCAAAACCAGCTTTAATTAACACTACCTGTTTAATTTCGTTTATAGGCAAAATCATAACTCCTCTAACGTCTGTGACACCAAGAAGCTGATTGTTTTCATATACACTAACATCGTTAAGCGGGAGACCATTAATACTAACTATATTGATAGCTGTGACCTGCTGCGCATGTAAAAAATAAATACTAGAGCAGTAGAATAGACAAATAAATAGATGTTTCATAAAAATTGCTAAATAAGTTCCGTACATCGTAACGTTATTATAATGTCCAGGTATAAGGAACTATTGTTAAGTTGTATTAGTTCCAAAAACCAACCACCGCCTGAGCAGTTGCGCGTGGTAACATCCATACTTTGAATATTACCAAAATCATCAGTACATGCAGTCGTTAAAGTTTCTTTGCCAGAAGCACCTTCCCAGATTCCAAAAATTCACCAAGTCACGCAACCACTGCTATCGACATTTGTACTACATCGCGCAAAAAAGGCAGTGGGAAAAACCATCATCCTGACAGCTATTCCAATAAAACCTTTTTTAAAATTATGGAGTTACGGAATTACCCTGCAAGTTTTTCGATGGTTATTTTGTAAAATAAATGCATTATTTTTAAATCCCTTATAAGTACTATACATCTGAGACATGAAGCACAAGCTCTTTTTAACGTTTATTCTTTTTTACCTGCAACTTGCTGTAGCTCAAAACGTACAAGAACTACGACTTACATTAGAAAAAATCGTGCCGCTAGCTGCCGACTCCTTTTATGGCGTGGACGAGACCGGTACTTTGTTCTACAGCACAAATAACGTTTTTTATAAAAAGACAAGCATGCAAACGCTCGAGTTTTACGACATTTTACTGGGTGAGATTACCAGTGTAGATCTTATAAACCCCATGAACATTTTATTGTTTTATAAAGAAAGCCAGATGGTGGTTTTTATAGATAACAGGCTTAATGAAACCCAACGCATTAATCTCAATGAACTCGAGCCCTATAAGTTTATACAACATGCGAGCATTGCTGGTGAACAGCAACTGTGGCTTTTTAATGTAGATGAGCAGCGACTGGAACGTTATGATTATGGAAACAATAGGTTTTTACCCTTTTTAAAAAGTGTTGCCTTACCAGTGTTAACCATGGTAAGCACCTACAACTTTTGCCATCTTAAAACGGCAAAACAACTGCTTACGTTTAATGGTTACGGCAGCCTCACAAACACCATCCGTTTAGAGGACATAGAACGCGTAGCAACCTCATTTAAACAACTGGCTGTTCTAACAAAAACAGCGCTGGCTATATGGCAACAAGACAAAGATGCGGGCTTTTCATGTACCCATCGTACCGAAAAATTGCCAGACACACTATTTAATGGTCAAAACACATCAAATTCTCTTTATCTAAAAGGAGGAAAACTTTATATTTACAACCGTAATCGCATAAGCGTGTACAATACTAACCTACTAGATAAATAAGCATGCACATAGCTGTAGCCGGAAACATAGGCGCTGGGAAAACCACGCTCACCACATTACTTGCAAAACACTACCGCTGGACACCACAGTTTGAGGACGTACTGGAAAACCCATACTTAGAAGATTTTTATCAGGATATGGAGCGCTGGTCCTTTAACTTGCAGGTCTATTTCTTAAATAGCCGTTTCCGCCAGGTACTGGAGATACGAGAAAGTGGTAAAAACATTATTCAAGATCGTACCATTTACGAAGATGCAAATATTTTTGCACCAAACTTACACGCTATGGGATTGTTGTCGCAGCGAGATTTTAGCAATTATAGCTCGTTATTTGACCTTATGGAAAACCTAGTTGCACCACCGGACCTGTTAATATACCTGCGCAGCTCGATTCCTAATCTCGTAAAACAAATTCACAATCGCGGTCGAGATTACGAAAACAGCATTTCTATAGACTACCTGAGCCGTTTAAACGAGCGCTATGAGGGCTGGGCGCATGAGTACGATAAAGGCAACTTGCTCATCATAGACGTGGACGACATAGATTTTGTAAATAATCCAGAAGATTTAGGGAATATAATCAACAGAATAGACGCAGAACTCAGCGGGTTATTTAATTAATTACTGATTGCACCTAAAGGTTTAAAAAAATCATTTTCCTGGCGCACGGTAATTTGAAAAATAAAAATAAAACCAACTTGTTTATATTTCTTAAAATCATACCATGCCCAGCGCGGAAATAATTTTGAACAAAGGGAGTTGAGTGAGCAAACTTAACAACAAAGGACAGATTTCTTGTCTCGTTGCACTCGCAACAAGAGCTTTAATAAAGGTTACCAATTACGTATTCTTAAGTCTAAAGCCATCCGTTTACTCTAAACTACGATTCATCATTCTAAATGCTGGATTAACTAAGCAATCCATCCATTTTCTCGAGCGTGTTTTAAAGCTTCACTAGAATCGCCTACAAGTATCATGGGACAAATGGTAAACGAGTCGGCTATGTTGCGCACTCGCGCCATTTTTCGTGCGTGATTTACAGATCGTAAGTAAATTGCTAAAATGCGGTCCGGAAAGAGCTCTGTGACTTTTTTATAATAATCTACATCATACTCGCCACTATCACCTATGAGTATAAACGTTGTTTCTGGATAGTGCTTTAAGATATTTAACAGTTCCCGTTCCTTGTGCGCCTGCTTTAATTTAGGGATTCGATCCCAAGGTGTCGGAAAATCACGCAATAAAATAGGACCTTTGGGAAAGCCGTGAAAGTCTAAGAATTTTTCTAAATAAGCATATAAATTCCACGGGCTGTTACTCAAATAAAACATGGGATTGAAATCCGTCCCAGAAATACCGCGATGTAAAAGTTGATATAAATTTGCAGCACCCAACAGCGGTAAGCGCCTGTCATAATTTTTAAAAAAAGTATTAAAAGCGACACGCGTTTTCAGAAAACTTGTGACACCCGTGTGCATAATGGTGTCATCTATATCACTTATTACCCCAAAAGTGCTTGACACAGGAGGCACTAAACTCTCTCCAGGGAAACTATTTGTAGTGATGCGTTGTTGTTGTTTTGCTTTCGCGAAAGCGGAATTCTCCTCGTCAAAACTCACGGTTAGCGGCAAGTATCCAAAATCGTCAGTTAACTCATGCAGACAAAACGGGGTGTTCAAATCAAAGAGAAAGTAGCCCTCGTGGTCTGCTTTTGCTTCAAATTTCTCACCATTAGGCAAGGTAAGAACAACCAGCGCGTTTCTTATCTCGTCTGTACTAAATGCACGCCATGTGTTGCGCAGGGTCTGATAAAAACTCTGCTCCTCATAGAGTTTCATAGGTAAATCTTCAAGCGCACGGCCGCGTATGTACAGGTGACCACTACTGCTATAAGTGCGGTATGCATTTAAAATCCAAGGGTCACGTTTCAAAAAAGGCATGTGGTGAAATTACTACAATTTAAAAAAGGGAATAAAAAAGATCCCATGAAGTAAACATACGACACGGGATGTTGTTTAAGAAAAGCGGCAGCGCTTATTTGAAATTTTTAAGAGAAAGCTCTTTGTCAAGTGCTGCTATACTTGCGTCTACCTCCGCAGCAGTTCCTTTATAGGTTTGCTCTTTTTTAACTTTTACGCCGTTTATTTTTTTTGTGACTGTAACAAGCGCAGTTACCATACCTGTTGCAGCATCTATGCTTTTTTGAATATCCACGCTTTCTATCATCTCGTTATTTGTGGTGGTGGTTACCTGGCGGGTAATCGCAGTCGTTTCTGACGCTTTCTCTTCACTGCTATGGCCTCCTAAAATAGGCGCAATCACAAGACCTATTAAACAAGTAAGTTTAATAAGAATATTCATAGAAGGCCCAGAGGTATCCTTAAATGGATCACCCACGGTATCTCCAGTTACAGCCGCTTTGTGCGCGTCTGACCCTTTGTAGGTCATCTCCCCATTAATCATTACACCAGCTTCAAAAGACTTTTTAGCATTGTCCCATGCGCCACCTGCGTTGTTTTGGAAAATGGCCCACAACACGCCACTTACGGTAACTCCTGCCATGTAACCGCCCAACATTTCAGCAATAGCAAGGGTGTCCATACCAAAAATCATAGGGACAAATGCGATAACCAACGGAAAACCTATCGTTAAAACACCTGGAAGCAACATTTCCTTTAACGATGCTTTTGTAGAAATAGCCACGCACTTATCGTATTCTGGCTTGCCGGTTCCTTCCATAATTCCTGGAATTTCGCGGAACTGACGGCGAACCTCCTCTACCATTTCCATAGCTGCTTTACCTACTGCATTCATAGCAAGTGCGCTAAAAACTACGGGCACCATGCCACCCACAAAAAGCATAGCCAGTACGGGCGCTTTAAAGATGTTAATACCTTCAATTCCTGTAAAGGTTACATAAGCTGCAAAAAGCGCAAGTGATGTTAGTGCAGCACTCGCAATGGCAAAACCTTTACCGGTTGCTGCGGTTGTATTACCTACAGCATCTAGAATGTCTGTACGCTCACGTACAATAGGTTCTTGCTCGCTCATCTCGGCAATACCACCTGCATTGTCAGATATAGGTCCAAACGCGTCTATGGCAAGTTGCATAGCTGTAGTGGCCATCATTGCACTCGCTGCTAACGCTACCCCATAAAAACCTGCAAACGCATAGGATGACCAGATTGCGGCAGCAAATAATAATACCGACGGGAATGTAGATATCATACCTGTTGCAAGACCTGCAATTATATTTGTTCCTGCTCCGGTAGATGATTGTTGTACAATTTTAAGAATAGGTTTTTTACCCAATCCTGTGTAATATTCTGTCACAGAGGATATCGCACCACCTACAAACAAACCCACAAGCGTTGCGTAAAACACACGCATAGAGGATATGTTCACATCTCCTTCACCAAAGAAATTCATCACCATGGTTTCAGGCAGCATGTATTTGCATAACCCAAAACAAGCGATTGCAACAAGTGCAATAGCAGTCCAGTTTCCCAGATTCAGTGCACTCATTACTTCTTTTTCTTTGGCATCGTTGCTTTTAATTTTAACGAATAGTGTTCCTATAATCGAGATTATAATACCTACACCTGCAATAGTCATAGGTAATAAAACCGGTCCAATGCCGCCAAAACCTTGCGCAGTAATATCACCGCCCATATCTTGTATAACATAGTTACCAAGTACCATAGCCGCAAGAACAGTTGCTACGTAAGAACCAAAAAGGTCAGCACCCATACCTGCTACATCCCCTACATTATCGCCTACGTTATCTGCAATAGTAGCAGGGTTACGCGGGTCGTCTTCAGGAATACCAGCTTCTATCTTACCTACGAGGTCAGCGCCTACGTCTGCCGCTTTTGTGTAAATACCTCCACCTACACGTGCAAAAAGTGCTATAGACTCTGCTCCTAGCGAGAATCCTGCAAGAGTCTCTAAAACGATGGTCATAAGCTCCACTGGTGTTTTTGTAACGCCATCCACAGTACCAGCTGCCCAAGCACTGCCCATAAAATACCAATAAAAGAATATAAAGAACGAGGTAAGACCCAGTACGGCAAGTCCAGCGACACCTAGTCCCATAACCGTTCCACCACCGAAGGATACGCTAAGTGCCTTAGGCAAACTTGTGCGCGCGGCCTGTGTGGTTCTTACGTTTGTTTTTGTGGCGATTTTCATTCCTATATTGCCTGCAAAAGCAGAAAATACTGCCCCAAATACGAAGGCAACAACAATAAGGATATGTGTGGTAGGAACTATAAAAGAGACTACAGCAAGCAACACGCTCACTACGGCCACAAAAATAGCGAGTAGCCTATACTCTGCATTTAAAAAGGCGATTGCGCCCTCATAAATATAATCTGAAATTTCCTTCATCTTTCCGTCTCCTGCGTCTTGTTTCATAACCCAAGACTGCTTGACAAACATATAAATAAGGCCTAAAGCCGCAAGAACGAGCGGTAAATAAATCATGTATGATTCCATAAGATGTTTTTTTTGGATTTTAAATCGCGCTAAAGTACTAAAATATTGTTAAGATTACTCATTGAAGCAGTTTATGTGTGGACTCTTTAGGATTCTAACGGTGTTTAGGTTCCCGCAGAAAAAAGAAGACAAGCCACCAAACAACAAAAACCCCTAAAAAGAAAATCCGAAGCTACCAGTAATACCTATCTGCCGGGCATTGGGTAGGGAATTATAACCACCACGGAAGTTAACGTCTAGCCGCAATATTTTAAAGATATTGCCTATTCCGGCGCTGTATTCCCAGTAAATATCTTCGGGTGCTCGGTAGGTAATACTGCTGGCGTTTAACGCGATATTCTCATCGCTTATAGTTCCATAAACAGCCCGCACGCCTACAAGCTCACGCAAGTTTAAATCCCGTAACCACGGCACTCGCGAAAATAAACGGCCGTTAAAATTATGGTTTAAGTGTACTGTTACATACTGGTCAGACACAAATTCATAGAAATTCATGGTGTTAAACGCACCGTCTATATTAAAATAAGTTTGGTTACCAGGAATTACGTTAAGCAAAGCCAGCGGCACTGCACCAAAGGTTTTACCAGCCTCGACTCGAGCGGTCAGTCTACCAAAACCACCTATGTTTAACGGGTGGCTATAATAAAACTGTAGCTTATCGTAGTCAAAATTACTGTTCAATACATCTTTTAATCCTTTGCCATAACTCAAGTACAACACAGGATAGCTTCCGCTATTTATAAGCGTGCGCTCTACTCCGTAATTAGATGTTTTGCGCCCTGGTGTATAGGTTAAGGTAAAATCAACTTCAGACTGCCGCGTGACGCCGTTAACGCCTGCAGGACTTGTAGGGTCTAGGTAGTCCAGGCTAAAAACTCCTGGGTTCGCAGTTGCTACTTTACGATAACTGGTACCTGCGCGAAATTCCAGATTATACAACGGTTCAAAACTTATCCCAGCGGTATATAAATTAATTTGCGACAAATTGCCGTTAATACCTGCACTTACCAGCGCACTAGACGCAAGGCTGCGACCCAGCACGTCGTTTGAATTTGTTAGACTCGCAGCAAGCTGCTCGATGTCATTTCTATTGCCACCATAAACGGTGAGCCTGCTGCCTTTGTCCAGCAACCATTTTGCAGAGATGCCGTATTTGAACGCTTGGTCTCTTAATCCGTAGGCGCCATAACCTTCTATGCGCCACGGGTCGTTTGAGTCAAAAAATGTGCGGCCACCTGCGCGCAAGCGCAAACCTTCTACGTCATTAAACCCAAAAATAGAAAAAATGGGGCCTACGTCTACATTAGGTAGTTCATAATAACCAGAAGCCAGCACTGTTCCCAAGTTATACAATCGCTGAAACTTTTTATTTTGCTTGAGCGTGTCTAACATCGTATAGATTTGCTTCTCGTCTTTGTTGAGTTTCTCAAGCCTGTTCTCGTCCCAGTAAGCCTCGTCGCGATTATAAATCTCTGGCTCAAAATCGTTAAGGCGGCGTTTGTAAAAGGCAGATTCTTTTTCTTTATCAAACTCATAATTGCGAAACAATGTGGTGCGTTTTCCATAAATACCTTTAGACTCCTCTTTTTTATTAAGTGCAAAATCACTCATAAAATAATCGCGCTTAATAAGATAGACACTATCATTTAACACCTCGTATTCTTGCTCTATATAGATTTCTTTTACCCAGTTCACGTCAGCACCCTTAGTGGCTTGCATATTTATATCTACAATTGCGTAAGAGCCGGCAGCTACCCAAAAATCCCCCTTAAACGTTAGTTCATTTTTTCTGCGTGGGTAATAGACTATGTTATAAGCTTCTACGCCATGTATCATTGCCGTATCTCTCAATACATAATTGTACGTATCTATTCCTGCTTTACCGATGGGACTCGCAAAACTCTTGTCAAAGAATTTGAGGTGCCTGTCATAAATATCGATGTCCGTATATAAATCTTTTACAAAAGCGATGATGGTCTGGTTATTTGAAAAGCCCGAGTTTTTATTTGCCTTCACATCGTCTTTAGTTTTGCCTAAAACATTATCGCCATAAACTGTCGCTAGCGATTCATTTATAAAAATGGGTAAATAGGTCTTACCGGTCACACGGCTCGTGTCAGCATAATCAAAAATGAATTCCATACCTTTAAAAAGCTTTGAATTTACCATCGCACTGTCTATGGTGTTCATGTCAAACTCTAGTTTCTCGTACTTATCGTACTGGTATTGCTTAAACTGTTGCAGCCCGTTTTTACGCCTGTTTTCCCATACTTTACGTAGTATATCTAGTGCAGGATTGTTCTTTTTAGATGTTTTTCCTGCATAAATCTCTACTGCTGCAAGCGACTCTGTGTCTGTTTGCATGGTTATTTTGAGTTCGGTATTTATTTTTTTGGTAAGGTCTAATGTGAGCGTTTTGTAGCCTATAAACGAAAAGGCAACCTGCACGTATGTTTCTTTAGACTCTAAATAAAAGCGCCCATCGCTGTTGCTTATGGTACCTTCCGAACTGTTTGGGAAAATAACATTTGCAAATGCCACGATTTCTCCATACTCATCATAGATAATGCCGCCTACTTTAGTTTGTGCGGTTGCAAACGTGCCTACAAAGAAGATTAGGAATACTAAAGTGTTTTTCAGGCTTGCCTTCGTTTGAATAAGCTTTCGCGAAAGCGTATTCAAAAAGAAGTGCATATCGCAAAGTTGCTTTACTAAAGCGTGATAAGTAAATAAAATCGTTCTCATATAGGATTCGAAGATAAAACGACTCGTGGTAGTCTCAGTGGTTTTTCTCATAAAATGCTGTTGCGCAGTAAAAAATAGTGCTGCCAGATGTTTAACTGTTAAAAGTGAAGGACGAAAATGGCTTTTTAATGGGTAAATGGTAAGACCTAGCTTGTCGCACGCGCGAGCGGTGAAATGATAAGGCATGAAACATTTCTACAAACATCGGTGTAAAACTCGCCTTCGTCTGTTCCTCGCAAGGCAAGGGTATTTACTAGTTTCGTATGGTTGTAAAACCAAAAATGTTAAAGTCCGATTATTAGGGGGTTAGACCACCAGTGTGCTCCAATTAATTTTTCCCTTTTCTTGCTCAAAGCATTGTGGATATAGGGATTAAAATCAAGATGTTCCGTTTATTCCACCTGTAAGTATATAAAAACAAGGCTGTTAAAACCCACAAACCCACTCAAAAAACAACGTCTTTTTATGAACCAAAACACAAATCTGACGTTTTACGCCATTTCATAACCGTAACTTATTACTAAAACCTAGTGAAAAATGACCTAAAACCTATTTATTTGCTGTTTTAACCAGATTATTTGCTCATCTTTTTCTTTGAGTATTGCCTCATATTGTGCTATAAGTTTATTGGGTATTTGGTTTATAATGCCGGTGCTATTATCCTTAAACTTATTACCTGTTTGGTTAAACGTAATGCCGTTATTTTGCAGTGCTTTAAGCACATTTAATTCCAGCAAACTGCCCAGCGTAGCAAGTGCTGGTATGCTAGGTATTGTTTTATCACTTTTTTAATTTGTATACGTTTTTGGAGAAACCTGCAATGCCATTGCAACATCTTCTTGGGATCGTTTTTTAACCTCACGTGCCTGTTTTAAAACCGTGCCTAGCGCCATGCTGTTTTTTGTTTAGAAATCATGTACTTAAAGTTAGTATATTTATGGCTAGTAAACTCTGGCGGTGTGTTGTTAATTTGAAAATCTGCTTTTTAGCAGCGCTGCGATGATGGTAGTGTTAACCTAATTATTAATATTTAAAATTTTTTAAAATGGAAAAATTAAAATTTGACAAGTCTGCTTTTCATTCCTTATCCTCCATATATGGTGGAGGCGGTAATTGGAAAACAAGTAAAGAAACAGTCGGCACTAATTCTGAGGGCTGTACCGTCAGAACTACTGAAACATGGGATGATAAAGATAATGACGGAAGAGTTGATAAAAACGAGTCAGTAGCAGCTTGTATATCTGTTGATTGTCCAAAGTAAGTTTTTATGAAAAATCTAAAATTCAAAACAATCAAACTCAGTACCTTTAACGGTGGTGATTTGAAACATAGTCATCAAGAAGGAACTAATAGGGATGGAACAACAACTAGGATAACTGATGTTTGGGACGACAAGGACGGCGATGGGACAATTAACAAAGATGAAAAAGCAATTATATTTCAAATCAGGAATGTTTAAATCGCTGAACCTTGTTAAGGTATTTAGATTGCAATACTATTTTAGCATTGCAATCTTTTTATTCTTATTTAGTTGCTCGCAAAAAGTAACTTTTAAAGATAAAAGATTAAGTCGGGATATCGAAGCAGTTTCCTCTGAACTCGAGAAAATGAAAGTTATAGATCAGTACGTAAGAAATGCTGACGATTACATGCAAATGTATTACGGTAGAAGTAGTTTCATGTATTTTTTAAATAGAAGAACATGGGGTGAATTAACAGATTCTGCGATTTACGATCCTATGGAAGGAAGGGTTAAAATGGATAGCTTGAAACGTCTTGACTATAATAAAGCAGTAGGAAAATATATAATATCGGAGAAGTATTTAAACGAAATTAATACTAAACGATTAATAGAAATTACGAAACAATATGGTTTTCCCAGCCATGAAAGACTCAAACAGTTTGTACGGGATACAACAAATACATCTCTCACAAGTTCGCCGATGCTCATTTTTGTTCATGCGCCAGAAACGTATAAAGAGCAGTTAATACAGCTAGTTCGTGATGAATACATTCAGAAAAGAATAGATACTCGTGTATGCAGTCACATATTTTGGCATTTGAATGGAAGAGAACCTTTAGAAATAGATTTTGACTATTGTAAGTGTTTTGATGAATAGCCAATCGATTCACATTTTTTCCTCAAAAGGTGACGCGATGACATTGCTAGTCTGCGAGTGGTTGCTTGCATTCAAAAGTAATTTCAATGTTATTTATGCCGATGAGTTCTGTGATATCACTATTGAAATAGGGGCTAATTAATTACAAAAAAAACCACGTTTTTTCACAACCTAAACCACAAACTCGGCGTTTTACGCCATTTCATAGCCGTAACTTATTACTAAAACCTAGTAAAAAATGACCTAAAACCTATTTATTTGCTGCTTTAACCAGGTTATTTGCTCATCTTTTTCTTCGAGTCTTGCCTCATATTGTGCTATGAGTTTATCGGGTATTTGGTTTATAATGCCAGTGCTATTATCCTTAAACTCATTACCTGTTTGGTTAAACGTAATGCCTTTATTTTGCAGTGCTTTAAGCACATCTATTTCCAGCAAACTGCCCAGCGTAGCTAGTGATTGTATGCTAGGCATTGTTTTATCACTTTCGTAATTTGCATACGTTTTTTGAGAAACCTGCAATGCCAGTGCAACCTCTTCTTGGGATAGTTTTTTAACCTCACGTGCCTGTCTTAAAACCGTGCCTAGTGCCATGCTGTTTTTTGTTTAGAAATCATGTACTCAAATCTAGTATATTTATGGCTAGGAAACTCTGGCGGTGTGTTGTTAATTTGAGAATCTACTTTTTAGCAGCGCTGCAATGATGGTAGTGTTAACCTAATTAATAATCTTAAATACAATTAAAATGACAAATTTGAATTTATCAACATTTATGTTGAATACACACGAAATGAATAGTGTTTTTGGTGGGAATTGTCCTGTGACCAACACTGCGGGCAAACCAATAACTCTGGAAAATGGTTGCACAAGACGAATTACTGATGGTTTCAATGATGATGACGGTGATGGCAAGCAAGGTGAATGCGAAACAAAATGGACCGCCGATACTATAACTTGCCCTCCTTCCAATTGTTAATATCAGAATCATACTTTAAAACAACAATACTTGCAAGTATTGTTGTTTTGTTTGTTTGTTCATGTTGTTATAGTATTAAACATGATACTTCGGAAAATTACATATCAAACAATGTCGAAAATTATACGGAAGCTGTTTTAAAAGAAGTTGAATTGATATACTTTAAAGATCAAAAGAATAGACGGCTTAGCTCATTAGTTATTCGCGCTAAAGATTTAATTTGCGACACTACACAGAGTGCACTAAAGGTTAGAAAAGAGTTGGTTGCAGTTGATGAAATGATAGGATTTTATCTTTTTGACGAGGAAGATTCCATTAATGTCAAAAGATTACTTGAAATCACAAGGCGACATGGGTTTCCAACGTTAAAAGATTCGATACATCAAGTCCCATCATTTGTGGTGTTTATGCATTCACCTGACAATCAAATCGAGGAAGTTCGTGAAGTTATACTAGGCGAATTTAGTCATGGAAGAATGTCGGAATTTGAAAGGGATAGTATATTATGGCATTTGGATGGTCGATCTTTTGATGATTTTCCTCAAGGTGGTGTTGGTATTAGATATTACACAGATAAAGAGGTTTTTGATTATTTAACTAAAACAGGTGAAGAGAAGTTTTATCCACCTCGCTAAATCCTTTTAAATGCGGGTCACGATAATTACAGAGAACGAAGATATTTCAACAGATAA
>Ga0222709_1000301_pt1 | contig 12908 bp, 6 predicted proteins | sample AntAcemetage1692_FD_179822 | JGI IMG/M metagenome (GOLD analysis project Ga0222709, IMG submission 179822) | Saline water microbial communities from Ace Lake, Antarctica - #1692 | ecosystem: Environmental > Aquatic > Non-marine Saline and Alkaline > Saline | place: Antarctica: Ace Lake...
GGTTGCAGGAAAACTCTGGAGCCATGGAACTATACGGTGAGGAAGCCTTCTCCACTACTCGATACCGATTGTATCAGGCAGCTACGTTACTTTATGAACAAAAGGAGTTCATCGAAAAAGAACTTTATAGCCTGTGCACCACTCTTTTCAGCCAGCGTAATAAAATTGTTATTTATGACCTGACAAACATGTTTTTTGAAGGCCAAATGCGAGGTAGTCAAAAGGCCAATTTTGGTCGCAGCAAAGAGAAGCGCAGTGATTGTCGACTCATTGGATTAGCCATGGCCATTGATAGTCAGGGCTTTGTTCGCTACAGCCAATTGTACCCAGGCAATATAAGCGAGTCAGCTACCCTTGATGCCATGCTCAAAGAAGTGGAAGGTAAACTCAACTTTGGAGAAGAAAAGCCCATAGTGGTCATGGATGCAGGAATCTCTACAGAAGAGAATTTGGAATCCATAAAAGAAAAGGGATATGATTATGTCTGTGTGAGCCGTATACGGCCAGCTTCTTTCACCTTCACATCAGAGGGAGCAACAGCCCTTACAGACAATAGAGGCAATAAAATAGAGGTCAGGAAGGTATCCGTTCCAGACAAGTCAGATTTATTTTTACACATCAAAAGTGAGCAAAAGGCATTGAAGGAAAAGTCAATGGACACTAAAATAACCGATCGATTTGAAGGGCAGCTCAACTATCTCAACGATGGATTAACGATCCCCAAACGAACCAAAAAGATAGTGACAGTACATGAAGCCATCGGCCGATTAAAAGACAAATACTCAAAAGCAGCTAAACTCTACAAAATTGAATACCAGGAAGATGTAGCGCAGGGAGTCGTTACAAAAATCATATGGACAAGACTCGGTGAGAAAGAAAAACCAGCAGGGGAATACTTCCTTCGGTATTCAAAAGAATCCCTTGACGAAGCGCAAATCTGGGACTTATATAACCTTACCAGAGAAGTTGAAGCTAGTTTCAGGTGTTTAAAAACCGATCTGAATATTCGGCCAATCCATCATCAAAAAGACCAATATATCGAACCCCATATCTGGCTGGGCATCATTGCTTATCAGGTAGTCAATTATATCCGTCAAACACTAAAACAGAACGGCATCCATTACAGCTGGAAAACGATTGTAGAAAAAATGCAAGCCCAGCGGTGTTCCATGATCAGCATGGATGCCAAAGACAACAAACGCATTTACACCAAGCTGTGTACGCGACCGAGTGTAGCGGTGAAAAAAATATATGATGCGCTCAAATTTAAGGACAGACCCTATGTGAGGAAGTCAAAAGTTGTGACCCAATTGTAAAAACAATTAGCGTAACTAGTTGTATTACACAATATTGTCTAATTCGATTTTCAAGTTGGGTTAAATGTAGACTGCCCACCTCAAATTGCTGTAAGCCAACTGCCCACTGCAAACGGCAACTGAAGACTGCTTACTGACAACTGAAGACTGATTACTGCCTACTGAAGACTGATTACTGCCTACTGAAGACTGAAGACTGCCTACTGAAGACTGAAGACTGCCTACTGAGAACTGCTCGAATGACCAAAACCCAATCTTCTTCAGGGCCATCTGTGGGAGTAGTAATGGTAGTGGATGGTGATTTTTGGATCAGTTCAATTTCACTATAAGCTCCAGTTCTCGGATTGAACCATTGTTGGGTCAATTCCCCAGCACTTAATTTAGATAGGCCCAATTGAGCAGTTTGCCCTTTTGCAAAATAAATAACTGCCAAGCTGGACTCCTTATCCAACGCTGCCCTCAGATGCAGTTCTCCTTCCGGATTGGCACTGACAATCAGCGTTTGGTCAGGTATAAAATTACCGAAACCGATCTTCTCAAAAAAAGCCCGGACATATTTCATGCTTTCTGCCCCTGGCCGATGAAGTGCATCTTTCCAGTCGGTAAGCGTGGGAATCACAAACACCTCCCCTTTTTTGTGCATTTGCCACACCGCATTGTTGCCATAAGTGTAGCCTGCTGATCCTGCCAGCAAGTCCCAATAGGCATGAACTCGAACATCATAGCCATTAAAAAACCCCCGCTCAAAATCAGTGATGTCAACAATATTCCCTACAGAATCGACTTTATCGGCGAATTCGCCAAGCTGGAATTTCATATAATTCCAAAAAGCCACTGGAATATCCTCATAAGGTGGTTCGCCGTCAATAGTAGGCTTGAGCGGCGACAGGCCAAGATCTTTCTCCGCCCAATCGTAAACGTTGTGATATTTCTGATTGTGACCTGACTGATACAAATTGAAGTCTAGCCAATCGGCATTATGAAAAAACTGGGAACTTGAAGTCCCTCCGCGAGGATGATAGGTCATCAAATTTTTTCCTTTATCTCCTTTAGCCAATCCAGCAGCCATCTGATTCCAAATTTCTGCTACTTCTTCGTTTGCTACTTGCCGATCACCACCAAGAATCCAAACCAAATCAGCTTTCCTGTAACGCTTGCCTAAAAACTTACCATACGCAAAAGCATTTGAGGCATTAAAAATCTCAGGACCAGAACCAGGGTTGATCGAATAGACCTTATCGCCCCATGTGGGTAAAACTCCCACTACTAGTCCCAATTCATTTGCTTTGGAAATGATAAAATCCACATGCTCGAAGTAAGCTTCATTGGGCTGAGTGGGATCAAGGTTTTTGAAAGGAAGTTCTCCGTAAGCATTGGGGACCCGAATGCCGTCCCGCTCTGCGAGAATCACCGCTTGGATTACCGAGAATCCCTGAGCTGCCCGAGTCTCTAAATAGTAGCTTGCTTCTTCGCGATCCAGCTTATGAAACAGTTCCCAGGCAGTATCTCCAAGCCAAAAGAAGGGATCTCCATTCGCAGTTTCAAGAAAACGTTGGTTTTGTGAGACTTTCAACTCCTGAGCAGAAAGGCTCAACGAAAAACCAAAAGTGAGAAGCAAAAACAGTTTGATTGATTTCATGATTTTGGTTCCGATAATAATCGAGATACGATTGGTGACTTCCCTGATAGGACTTAGGTTTATTCTGATTTCAAAGCGTTCGGACTGTAATTTCTTGATCCAATCTGCCAACTAAGGACTACTCCTTGCCTACTGACCACTGAATACTGCTCACTGAATACTGTCCACTGAAGACTGCCTACAGAAGACTGATTACTCAATCAACCTTATTCCCTGCAATAACCATCTTCAATGTACCGTAGTCAAATTTTCCCTGAAAATGCTCCCGAAGTGCTGAGACACTTTTGAAGCGATCAAACTGGGATTTGATCTCTGAAATAACTTCCTCAGGCAAGCAATCCGAGAGCTCTATTCGTCCAAGAGCAATCCCATCAGCTAAGTGGCCTTTGATCGTGGACTCCGCCAATTCTCGCTCTTCAGCGATCTGGGACATGGTTTTCCCCATCTCAAATAGCGCGAAAGTAAGTTCTTGTGAATCTCCTTTTGTTTGTTTGGACTTGGCAGTACCAGTTTTCTTACGGCCGGTTTTTGATTTGATAGTTTGGATTTTTTCCAGCGCTTTTGCTTTTGCTGTGAATTGCATCCGGAGTGCCAAAAATTCCTGATCAAGTTCTTCCATTTTCCCAGGCATATCTCCGTTCAAAATTGCCTTAACCATTCGGGCTACTTTACTGATCTCCAAATATTTTCGAATTAACATGCCTTCCAGCAGTTCCAATTCCTCTTGGAACTTTTTGGTTTTGGAAAAATGCTCCACCTGGCTCTTCAAGCCAATCACTTGCTGAATCTGATTGGCAATAATCTCCCGATAATATTGACTTCCTTTGGCCAAACGCTCTTGAAGTTTGACTTGATCGCCTTGGTGAACCAAGAACAAAAGTTGTCTTCTGAAACGATCAGAATTTTCCTTTTCAGACTGAAACCGACTTCTGATGGTTGGGATTGCTCCACGCATTTCATCGTCTTCAAACTCCATACTGCTCGCTTGATCCTTCTGAAAAACCTCCAATTCCTTCTGAATCGGACTGAAATCAAAGGTGCTATCCAAAATATGTGAAACGTATTGGGCTTGATGCTGATCGAGCAGCTCTTCCAGTCTAGATTGTTTTTTAGCGCCAGTTGAAAAGTCAACCACTTGTCGGTCAGATTGAATCAAATTAGAAGAAATCCGGCTTCGAAGCATCAAACCTGCTAATGATCTTAATCTACTCAAGGCCACATAAACTTGACCAGGAGCAAATGCCTGACCCACGTCAATGATGGCACGATCGAAGGTCAAACCTTGGCTTTTATGTACGGTTACCGCCCAAGCCAATTTGATGGGGAATTGGGAGAACGTGCCCACAACTTCTTCGTCCAGCTCCTTGGTCTCGTTATTAATGATGTATTTCTTATTTTCCCATCGCTCTTTGCGTAGCTGAAATTCCGCTTCTGAGTCTTGCATTTGCACGATTACATCCGTCTTTGAAAGTCTGATGACCTTGGCTAGTTTCCCGTTGAAGTACTCAGAACTACCCGAACTATCATTTTTAACAAACATGATTTGAGCTCCTTCCCGGAGTTCAATCGTTTTTGGAAGTGGAGAAAGCGACTCTGGAAAGTCATCCTCCACCTCTGCATCATAAAAAAAGGAGGTAATATTGAGCGCAGCCAACTCTTTTTGATTGAGCTGATCGGCTTTGTAATTATGCGTGGTAATCATGATGCATGGCGGAAGTTCTTTGACCTCGGCTTCCGTCCTGTAATGGGAATTAAGTATACGAACATCATCCGCAGTTACTTCATTGTCTCGAAGGTGATTCAAAATTCGAATAAATTCCTCATCCTGCTGTCGAAAAATCTTGTCCAACTCGAGGTAAACCATTCCGGAATTTCGCAAGGCATGTGCTTCAAAGAAATGCATACTTGGATAAAACTGTCGCAAGATTTCCCACTCATTGTCTCTGACAATAGGTGGCAATTGATACAAGTCGCCTATCATCAGCACTTGCACTCCTCCAAAAGGATCACGATAATTTCCTTTTACACTACGCATTCGGTAATCAATCGCATCTAAAATATCTGCACGCAGCATACTTACCTCATCGATAACAAGTAGATCCACCGCTTTCAAGACATTCTTTCGGAGTTGATTGAGCGGATGTTTTCTCGTCAAGGTGTTTTGGGTAAAAAAACCATATTGGCTGGTGAAATTACCTTCAGGTTCACGAACGGGTAGAAAACTCCCCATCGGGAGAAGAAACTGCGAATGAATAGTCACCCCTTTTGCATGCAAAGCAGCAATACCCGTTGGAGCCAAAATCACATGTCGCTTATGCGTCTTTCGAACTAAGTCTCTCAAAAAAGTGGTCTTTCCGGTTCCGGCTTTTCCGGTTAAAAAAATCGGTGCTCCGGTATTATTGACAAATTTTGCGGCCAATTCCAGTCGATCCGTTGATTCATTTTCCATAAAACTAACTTACTAAAAATATGAGATTGAATTTACTCCAAATCTGTTTTGAAGTAGTAATTATTTATAGTTTAGCCCAAATTTAACCAGAAAAAATACTTTCAGATATGTCAATCCAATCAATCGCTGGAAAGATGAATCTGATATCATTTCGTTCATCCAAAAAAGGCCTGCACTATGCGAAATTCTTAGGGAAATGAAAAACCTCTTGCTGCTCATCAGCCCTTTGTCTTGGATGAAAATAAATCTGGTAAATCCACTATTTCTGATCATATCGCCAAAGTAAATTCCCAATGGAAACCTATTCTGGAGCAAGGCGAGGCTTCGGTCATATTTCAGATCCGCATACGCATTTTAGTATTCTTGGTACAACCCACGAGACTGTCCCCGCTTGAAACTACCTAGCAGTTCATATGTATGGGAAAATAAAAATCATTGAAGAGGTAGGATTGCTAAATCATTTGAAAAATTCGTGAACACCTATAAAGTCGGAGCGTCCCAACCGAATCAGCAGGGAAGAGATAAGTAAGGCCTATCTTAAAAGTCAGCTTCATGCATTGGGTGAGTTCTGAGATTCACATCACTGAACTGCGGCAAGCGCCAAAGTTGAGTAGAATCGAAATCAAACCATCATTGAGAATAGCATCACTGAACTTTCCCCAAATGATTCAGGATAAAAAGTGGCGGCGGAAATGAGGAAGCTTAAGAGATGATGCTCCTATGGAATTGCGAATCACTGATTTATCTGATCGAATTAGAATTCAGATCAACTACAGTTTAAATGGGCAAGTCTGGAAAATTTTTTCCCAAAAAGTGGATTATGATTATTTTATCTATTCAGAAATGTAGCTCCAGTCAGTCAAAAGACCATTTTTACGATGGCATGTAATTGGGATACTTTAAGCAAAATTATTTTGTTCACTAAACCAATTAACATTATGACTAATTTAGCTCGTACACAAATAAGTTCTTCTACAGCAGGATCATGTACTGTCAAAACTGCGCGCGACGAGAAAGTTGGAAGTATCAAGGACATCATGATAGACATCCAAACAGGGGAAGTTTCGTATGTAGTCCTTAAAATAAATGAAGGGTTTTTGAACCTTGGCTCTAAACTTATAGCTCTTCCATGGGAGTCATTCCAATTCAATAGCGAACAAGATAATGTGGCCATGATCAAGGAATCGAAAGAAACTTTGGAGAATTCACCGGGTTTTGATGAGAATAACTGGCCAAAAGGTCCCCAGGATGAATTTATTCTAAGTATTCATTCGTATTATGGGCAAAAAAACAGAAGTCTATCTGGAGGCAACATGGAAGAAAATGATCACTTGACAGAGGATAGGACAGCAGGAATAACAGCACAAGATCATCAAATGCAAGATCACGCTTTAGGTAGCAACTTTCTAGGAAAAAAGCGCGAGGATGAAAAGCTTGGTAGCAAAAGAGGAGGAAATCCAATTATTTAAAATTAATTTTCAAAAAAAAGCTTCCTAAAAGGGGAAGCTTTTTTTTCCGGCTCAGTTGGTTTAAGTCTTCAGACCTGAACCTCCAACATTTCAACTTCAAATCCCCTTGGCTATCCATTTCTCAGGAACCGAGGTCGGCTTTTTCCTAAGTATCGTGATGCAATTTCCAAGAGAATTATTTTCTACGTATATCCGCAATTGTACCAGTTAAAGATAGAAGCAATATAGAATTTGGCGAAATCTAAGAAAAAGGTCACTTTGCCCACTCAGGATTGGTTTTCCAGCCTATTCGCCAAAGAAATAAAGATTGCTGGCATCATTCCCTAGAGTCATTTTATTTTTTCTTGGTAACAAAGACTTGAGTGACATCTCCCGGAACGATTTGTAAAAGACCCTCTTTAGTACTCTCCCAGACCAGATTGAAAGGACCTCGATAAATATTCCGATCGGTGACGTAGCTTGCTTTCTTATAATTAGAGTCTGTAGCGAGATTCCTCTTGGAACTAAGTAAATTAGCAACAAGACTTTTGAGTTTCTTTTTAGAATAATCTTTCCCGAGTAGTTCAAGCTTTAAATCTTCATATTGAAAAGTCAGTTTGTTTGAGGACCGATATCGACTTACTTCCATCTCAAGTAGCATTTCTATAACCTTACCGGAGGCCACTCTTACGGTTGCCATTCGCTCCAGAATTTCATTTAACTCACTTAGTTCAAAACCTTGCACACGAGCCTGAAGGGAAAAGGATTCTTTTCCATAAGGCACCTGAAAATCCATATTCATCTTTGCAACTCCATTGAATACAGCGCTGGCGTTCACGATCATTGTACCTGCCTGTAAGGAATCAGAAGAAATTACATTCAAAACCTCTGCTGACACTTGATCAAACTTAAGAGATACAGGCTTGGCATTTCCAGGAAGTAATTCTCGATAAACAATCGCTGCATTAGAAATCCGTATGGTATCCAGTTCGATAGGAAATGGAATTCGCTCCACCATTCCTTCAAATAATGGCTTTTCTAGTTCCTCTGGTCTTGGTTTATTTTTGTCACGGTAGTCCTCCAAAACCATTCCGTCTAATTTTGCAAGTCCTGCTATGATTTGCCAGTCTCCGTAGTTATTATTTTTAGTATCGATGTAGCTGAGTGTCAATTTACTCAAACTAAATTCTACTATATCCTTCTGATACTCCATCTGATTCACAAATTCTTCCCAATCCTCATATTTTAGGCTTAGATCCTTAATAAGAATCGTATTGGATTCGGAGTCAAAGTTCAATTCACCAAATTTGAAAAGCTGTTTGTCAAGTCTGTTTAATTTCAAGTTTTTGAGACTTATCTGAATGGACTCAAGCTGAAAGGGAACCAAGTCTTGAACGAGCACTGAATCAGAGCTGATCCCGTAGGCAGAAATATTCAAATCCGTGAAATTCCCAAAAGGCATCAAACTATCACCCTGCACAAGAAATTCAGCTGTGCCATTTCGAAGTTCAAAATTACTGATCACCCCTCTCGAAATAACATCTTGAAAAAGCCCCTGAAGTACCTGAGAATTTCCCTCCGGACTACCATTTAGTTCTTTATAAATCAATCGGAAACCAGGATCATTCAGTATCAGTCTATGAATGGTCAGCTTGCGATTAAAGATCAAATCCAAAAAACTCACCCCATTCAACTCTATACTATTCAATGAGCCGCTCACTTTTGTGACAACCGACTCGTCTAATGAGACTAGTCTGATTTTCTTCAGACTTGCAACTTGTTTGAAAATACTAATCGAAATTTCTTCAAAAAGAATATCATATTTTCGATCAGGATTATTATTGAGTAATTGCGTGATTTTCTTTTCCGAATAAACCGCTAAACCCCAAAAAAGGCTCACGAATAAACCGCTAAAAATTAAAATGACTAAAAGTGTTTTTTTCATAATTAAGAAATAACCGAAGCATCGGAAATCTTAGTCAGATGAAATTGAAGGATCAATTAACCTGTTAAAAACCCTTAGGTCGATAAACGTAATGAGAAAGATTCGCTCAAGCTAAAGTACGCTAATTTTCACTTGACCCTTGATGGTATTTTCTTCTGCAAAATAGCATGCTATCGCTGATTTTTCTGCTCTCAAATCAGGTCAGAATAAGTAATCTTTTTTAAAATGTATCATTAAACTATATTTCAGTACATTTCTACATACAAATAGTAATTGTCATAAGCAGTAATCGAGTGCTAAAAGAAATAAGAGCTGACTTATCTGTCGTTTGATCCAGCAGAAAAAGTTACTGGTGTGAAGTAAAACCGAGAGTCGCTCGAAAAAGCTAACCAGTCGAGATTGAAGATTATACAGCAAAAATGAAATGAGTATTACTCATTGCTTTTTTGTCAATATTAAGTATTTCTTTAGCCGAAGCCCAGTGATTTAGTGTTCTTTCCTATACTATCTATCATGGGGAAAATCCTACTATATTCGGAAAACCTACCTTGGATACGATAGCAGATTACATTGTTCTTGTCCAACCTGAAGCTATCGCATTCCAAGAATTGGATAGTATGACACTTCGCTCTGCTCGAATCTATGTGGGAAAATCAATCAGATCGCAAGGCTTAGCCGGGAGACCGGATATCGATGATATTTTGGACGAGCTATCGAATTCGCAGCAAGGAGCTTACGGGAATGGGATTTTGAATAAAAAGTCCTAAGGCTTTTTCCCTTGCTGGTCCAGCTGGTTGAGAAGCTAGAGCTGAGCTCTGGTCGCAACTAGAATTGAAGATTTTGGAAGAATTCTACCTGGGGAGTGTTCATTTGGATCATGAGTTTGAGGAAAATCGAATTGCCCAGATTGATGCCTTAATTTCTTATGCGGTCTCTCAGCCACTTCCTGCTACTGTCGTAGGTAATTTCAACTTTGAAGAAGGTTCCAAAGCTTCCAGTAGGATTCCTTCCCACTGGAAAGAAGCGCAAAAAGGAGCGGGAAATACCGACCCAACTTACCGTGTTGAGGGGGAAGAAGGTAAGCGAATCGATTAGCTCTTCTATGATTCCACCTACTTTCAACTGGTTTACTATCGGGTGATACCACTTCCCTACTCAGATCATTATGCTATTTTGGTCGCTTTAGATTTAATTAAGAAAATGAAAGACAGTGCCTCAACTAACTAAAAACAGATCATCTCAAAGTAATTGGTACAGGTTTATTAGTCTTCCAATTACCAGCAGTGAAGTCTGGTACATCAATAGAATTGGATCGATTCATGACCGACCATTCGCTCAGGGGAGATATACAGCTCCAAAGCGCAGCATCATAGACATCTTGATCAAGCGGCAGGCCATTTCTCAGGCAGTCAATCAATCTCCAATCCATCATAAAGTCCATTCCCCCATGCCCACCAACTTCTTTGGCTAGTTCACCGACTTTCTGAACAATCTCAGGTGTATATTTTTTTGTCAGTTCATTCATTTCCTCTTCCTTCATCCAACTTTCGCCTTTAGCTACTTTTCGATCGGGATATTTTTGAGCGTAGCCTTCAGTACCACTGACTACATGAAGACGAGAATACGGTCGAGGAGAGGTGACATCATGTTGAATCATAATGGACTTTCCCTGTTTGGTTTTGACCACTGTGGTATTCATATTTCCACGATAGTTCTTGGAAGCAAACTCAGACCAAAACATATCGTCTTGTGCCAACTTCTCAGCCTTCTTCTTCATCAGAAAATCATTTGAAGAGACTGAAGTAAGGAAGTCCATCTGATCTCCACGGTTGATATTCAAGATCTGGCAGATTGGACCAAGTCCATGTGTAGGGTAAAGGTTTCCGTTTCGATAATTCTCCCTCAATCGCCACATATCTTGATACCCTTTTTCCTTATCGAAGTTCAAACCAAGTAGACTGTGAATATAGGCACCTTCCACATGTATGACCTCTCCGAAGAATCCCTCACGAGCCATTTTCAAAGTCATCAATTCAAAAAAATCGTAGCAACAGTTCTCAAGTTGCATGCAGTGCTTTTGGGTGCGCTCCGAAGTCTCTACCAATTGCCAGCAATCATCAAGTGTGCGCGCAGCAGGTACTTCCGAAGCTGTGTGCTTGCCGGATTCCATCGCATAGACTGCCATCGGTGTATGCCACTCCCATGGGGTAGTGATATAAATGAGATCCAAATCTGTCCGATCGCACATTTCTTTCCAAGAGTACACATTACCTGAATAGCCTACTGGCTGGTGTGCAGTTCCTTTCAATTGTTCTTTCGCTTTGGCCACACGCTCGGGAAGCAAGTCGCAAAGCGCTTTAATTTCTACGCCATCGATTTTACTCAATCGGTCCACAGCTCCCGGACCCCGCATTCCCAATCCAACTATTCCTACGCGGACAGTCACTAATTTTGGCGCTGCAAAACCAGACATATTGAAGGATTGAATTCGATTAAGTCCCTTTTTGGATTCTAAGGGTAATTTCTCAAAGTCTGATCCAAAAGCAGATCCAGCTCCAATTAGGCCAAGACCCGCTAGGCCGGATGATTTCAGAAACTCTCTTCTTTGATTTTTTTTCACGGTGGATTTTATCAGTGGTAGAATGTTAAAATTATATGTGTTTCCGCAATTGTGCTATTAAAAGACAAAAGCAACATAATATATGGCAAATATTAGCAACGCCTATACTTCAGTCACCCGTTTTACCGGTAGATAAGCAAATAAAATTAGGTTACTAGCACAACTGCAGCTTATCACCTTAAATTAATACTTCTCATCAAAAAGATTCAGAATATGTCAAATAATTCAGACCTATTAGCTTTTATAGTCTTGGAGACAGAATTTCAGCTACCAATTTGACTCCTAGTATACTGACATGAGATCACCCGCATTTTTTCTCCTTTTTTCAATCGGAAATTTAGGCTTTGCCCAAGTACAAATCGTCGCTGAACAGGATTGAGATAGGAACCTTACCCTGCTTGCATTCAACAATGAGAAAATCCCTTATACTATTAGAATTAAATTTTTGAAACTGGAAAACCTTGAGTCATTCGATGAGAGGATAATTTATACCGTGGCTAATCCCGGCAAAGCCAGTTTGGTAAAACTCCGATCTATTTACGTCAACGATAAGACTGGATTTAATTACGGCACCAAATTGTATAAGGGGAACCCCGGTGCGAATGATCTGAAAATACCTGACTACTTGTTGCCAGTACAGGAGGAAACCAAGCTAAGCATGAGACTTCTTGCAAGCAAAGCAGCTGAATATCCAAAACACCCAGAATCCTAAGCCTGTACGGGTATTATTTTTTCTTTGAAAACCCAACGACATTCTGCGCTCCACTAGAAGGAATTATACCAGAAATCAGGATGGATAGCAAGATAACCACATCAGGAACTTCGAATTTTGACTCAGAAAATTTCGTGGAAATTTACCACCCAGAGAGGACCTTCAGTTGACTATCGGGCCTTATGGCAAATTAGGATAAAGTAGCTGTTGGAGAAGTTGTTTTTTCTGGCAATACTACAGGGGAATCCTCTTACACGCTAAAGGAAGAAATGCATCATATAAAAATGATCCAAAGCCGCCGGAAGCTGGCTGACTTTGGGATAATCTGAATCAATTTTCTAATGTCTATTTTTACTTATCAGCAGAAAGCCCAAAGTGATGAGATCAATACATCGCTCAAATCTGTACCTCAAACTGATCTGATTTTAAAGGAAATGGATAAAAATGAACTTAAAAATATTTATCCAACTGATAGGAATCTGATATATTTCAAGGGCAACTTTGATCTCTCAAACGAGAATAATTAAATCAAAAACTATGGATTAAAAACTTTGATTATAACGAGTTATTTCAAAATATTTTTTTCTAAGGAAACGGTTATTTCAGACGGCCAATAATACAACTGAATTTTTATGTTTTTTATATTTCAAGGTAATGCAGAACGATATTTGGTAGTGTAAACCATGTAATGCTGTTGAGCAATTTAAGTTAACTTAGCAAAGAAATAAAAAGGGATAAGCGTTTAAAATCAGCACTTTCTTATGATTATATGTCCTAGC
>Ga0222709_1000302_pt1 | contig 12902 bp, 14 predicted proteins | sample AntAcemetage1692_FD_179822 | JGI IMG/M metagenome (GOLD analysis project Ga0222709, IMG submission 179822) | Saline water microbial communities from Ace Lake, Antarctica - #1692 | ecosystem: Environmental > Aquatic > Non-marine Saline and Alkaline > Saline | place: Antarctica: Ace Lake...
TCCTCTTGCCAGTGGTGTTTTTAGTTTACTTCTGGTGATTGGAGTGACTGTTAGTTCGCAATTATGGAAGGTGTACAAGGCTAATCCATCTTATATTTTGAAGTCGGAGTAGGGGAAAAGAAGGTAATGGAAAGAATCAGGAAGACCTTTTCATCAGATTGAAATAGGCTTTTTGTTAAGAAATTAGAATATTTTAGTAACCACTGATGTAGCGTATACTGTTTTAAAGGGACAGAAATGTAGCAGACAGTTTGATAATTTTATGTCAAATACTAAAAGTTAATAGGATAGGTAGATTGGAGATTGAAGCCTCCTTTTGGAAATTAAAAACCAGTTTGATAAGACTATTTGAGCTTTCCCTTAAGACTGAAATTTGACTCAAAGCGATGATCAAAACGGATTATTTAAGAAATATCAGCTTAAGATCGAACGACCTGCAGGTATTCAAACGAAATAAGCCATAGCCTCGATTTTTTTAAATTTACTTGCTTTCAACCACTTGCATATTTGGAGTTTGAAATCCCCATTTTTTTAAAAACATTAGTTTACATTTTTAAAATGATCTTTTTTAAAGGAGACTTCCTAAAAAAAAAGGAAAATAATAACTAAATATTTAAATAAAAATGATTCAAATTGGATTTCAATTTGACTTTCATCAACTAACCTATGGCTCTTAAAAAATCTGAATTGTACAGTTCCCTTTGGGCAAGTTGCGATGCGCTTCGAGGTGGTATGGATGCCTCTCAATACAAAGATTACGTCTTGGTGATGCTTTTCCTCAAGTACGTGTCTGACAAAGCCGATTCGGATCCAAATGCATTGATAGAAGTACCGGAAGGCTGTAATTACAGAGATATTGCTGCGCTGAAGGGCCAAAAGGATATCGGTGAGAAAATTGATATCGCCATTGGTAAACTTGCCGAAGAAAATGCCCTGCAAAATGTGATCGATATGATCAGCTTCAACGATGAGGAGAAGCTCGGAAAAGGCAAGGAGCTAATCGATACTGTTAGTAAGTTGGTTGCAATCTTTGAAAAGCCTGAGCTCAATTTCAGTAATAACAATGCTGGTGGTGATGATATTCTTGGAGATGCCTATGAATTCTTGATGCGCCACTTTGCAACAGAATCAGGTAATGCAAAGGGGCAGTTTTATACGCCATCCGAAGTCAGCCGGATTATGGCAAAAGTATTGGGAATCCGAAAAGATGAAGTGGGCCAATCTTTCTATGATCCGACTTGTGGATCAGGATCTCTACTTCTGAAAATTGCCGATGAATGCAATGCCTCCACCTCGCTGTTTGGTCAGGAAAAAGATGTTTCCACTGCTGCCTTGGCGAAGATGAATATGATTCTTCATGATAATCCAACAGCCAGAATCGAGAAGGGTCAAAGCACGCTTTCTAATCCACTTTTTCTGGATGATCGAGGTGATATGAAAACCTTCGATTACGCTGTAGCCAATCCTCCTTTTCTCTAAAAAACTGGATGCAAGGATTCAATCCAAGTGAGGACGAATTTGATCGATTTACAGGGTTTGGAGTTCCACCTGATAAGAATGGAGATTACGCATTTTTGTTGCATATCATTCATTCGCTGAAGAGTAATGGTAAAGGAGCAGTGATTTTACCACATGGAGTACTTTTTAGAGGTAATGCAGAATCAGAGATTCGTCAAAACTTGCTAAAGCGGGGATTGATCAAAGGAATCATTGGACTTCCTGCCAACCTATTTTATGGTACAGGTATTCCAGCATGTATCATTTTGATTGATAAGGAAAATGCATCAACCAGAAAAGGGGTATTCTTTATCGATGCAAGTAAAGGCTTCATGAAGGATGGAAATAAAAACCGACTTCGAGATCAAGACTTACATAAGATAGTGGATGTATTCACTAAGGAAATTCGACTTGCTAAATACAGCAGAATGGTTCCCTTGGAAGAAATTGCGGAGAAGGAATACAACCTGAACATTCCCCGATACATCGACAGTACAGAATCTGAAGATATTCAGAATATAGAAGCACATTTGAAAGGAGGAATTCCCAATGCTGATATTGAAGCCTTACAAAACTACTGGGATGTTTATCAAGGATTGAAAAGCCATTTATTTGAGCCGATTGATCGACTTGGATTCAGTAGGCTGAAGGTGGCTAAAGAGGATACGAAGCAGGAAATCTTCTCCCATTCGTCATTTACAGCCTATTCAGAGAAAGTAAATCAGGTTTTTGAAAATTGGAAATCCAAGAATAAGCCTGCTTGCCTTGCAATTGATGCAGCGGTAAAGCCCAAGGAGTTTATTCATGAACTCAGTGAAAACCTATTGCTTTCCTTTACTAATCTCAATCTGATCAATCAATACGATGTCTACCAGCAACTGATGGATTATTGGATGGAGACGATGCAGGATGATGTATATCTGCTAGTCGCCGAGGGATGGAAAGCAGGAAAGCAGATTGAATACAACAAGAAAGCATTCGAGGGGAGATTGATTCCTAAATCCTTACTTATCCAACTCTATTTTCAAAAAGAGCAGGATCTTCTCAATCAACTGGAAGCAGACAAAGAAGGACTGGCTGCTCGGCAGGAAGAACTGGAAGAGGAACACAGTGGGGAAGATGGCTATTTCGCAGACTATGATAAAATCAACAAAGCAACCGTGGCAGCTCGACTAAAGGAGATAAAGCAGACAAGTAAACTATCCAAAATTGAGCTTATGGCAGCAGAGGCTTCATCTGGCTATGGGGAAATAGGAGTACTTGAAAACTATCTGGAGCTAAGTGAAAACCAGACTACGCTTAACAAGAAGATAAGAGAGAAGCAGGCTGAACTGGATAAGAAGCTCTTGGGCCAATATGCAAAGCTAACTGAGGAGGAAATAAAATCGCTGATTGTCGACCACAAATGGATGTTTTATATGGAATCTACCGTGCACACGGAAATGCAGCGAATCTCTCAGCGACTGACGCAGCGAATCAAAGAACTTGGTGAGCGTTATGATCAACCGCTTCCAGGATTGTCCAATGAAGTAAATCAATGGGAAGCTAAAGTGAGTGAGCACTTGGTGAAGATGGGGTACAGTATTTAATTTTTTCTAGAATGCTTGAAATAAGAAGAAATAGGTTTTCTAAACCCTATGAAAATGAATTTTTTAGATTTTTATCTAAAAAATTATCCGATCTTTTTAAAGGGTTGAATATCAAAGGAGCCCTTTTTGGAAGTCCTGTCTGTATTCATGATTTAACCTTTAAGCCTGATCTGTTGCTCGTATCAGAGAATGGAGTTATTATTATCGATTTAAAAAAATATGGCGGAAGAATATATTTACCTGATGAAGCCAATTTTGAATTGGGTAAATGGTTTAATTCTCCAACATCAAGTCAAAGTGAAATAAATAGGATTGAGGTAAAAGGAGGGAATAGCGCTAACCCATTCAAACAATTACAAACACAAAAAGATAAGTTAAAATCACTTCTTGACAATTATGTTCAACCAAATCTTTCAAAAAAGGAGAAGTTACTTTTAAATAAAATTTCTACAATTGTATGTTTTCAAAAGAATGTAGAAATAGAAGGAGATGTTCCTGAAATTTATAGTGTTTTCTTCCAATTAGGAGATCCTAATTCCATCGTGGATTTGGTTTCAGATTTATTAAATATCGAAACCAGATATATTCCAGAATCGGCTTTTGTCCTATTCAAAAAAATCTTCAGGGCAGATAAATACGATCCATTTGAGGATACTAGTCTATTTGCCGAATTTGAAAAGATTGACTTTCCGGATGAAAATTCAATAGATGAACAAATTGAATCTGAATTTATAGAGCATATATCGGTTGTTGATGAATTTTTGGATGGCGATGCACAGCTGTTAAAAATTGAAGCAGATGTTTCGTCAAATAGAATCGGGTTTACCCAACGAGTTGTTTCGGAGTATTTAAGAAGGAAAGGGGTTGATATTTCAGATCCTGATATGGAAACAGGGGTTTGTTTTTTGGCGCCATCCAATAAGTATGTCAATCAAATCATCAATCAAAATGGACCAACTTCCATAAGGTCTTTGTATGGAAAGCTTTATGATTATGAAAATACGGACATTGAGTTACTCAGTAATAGTATTAATGAAAGAGAAGTATTCCCTTTAGTAGAGAATAAAGATCCTGATGGAATTCTGTATGTGATTTTTTATTCTCATTTGATTTATGACTTCTCTTCTGATTCAGAGGATTTAGTAAGGTTTGGAACAGGTAGTCTGTGTAATGATACATTCAGCTTCATCAACCCACTTGGGAAAAACAATAAAATCATCCTTGTGGATGATCCTTATTTTTATGGGTTTAGGGCAAATACTATAGCTTCTGAAATTTCAATTCAAACTGCTAATCTTCAGCATCTAACCATATCTCTTCAATCCAGGCCTGTAGAACCCAATGAGAAATTGATCAATGCTTTGATTTCAAATTTTAAAAAGTCTGAGTTCAATAACTTCTCATTCCAAGGCAACTCAAACATTTCTCATCTATTAGGTGATGAATTCAAAATTGAATTGAAAGAGTTGATCAAAGCTGGTCAAATCAATAATAGCAAAATACTGACCAGAGAGCCAAGCGATACCTTGGAAGTCAACAAAGTGATCAGAAAAATAAAAGGAATAACTGATCCGTCTATACAGTCAGGAGATGTGATTTGGTTGAAAAATAAGGCATTGGTGCCAGAGGAAGAAATAGACCCATTTTCTATTCCAAAGTTTGTTCAATCCGGCGATATCGTTGAGGTTTTGACAATAGTCGAAAAGTCAACGTTTAAGTCTGAAAAATACAATTGGAAGCCTATTGAAGTGACCAAGGTGAAGATCAGTTTACTAGACCATGATAATCATAGAGAACTGTATGTGTCCACCTATCCTTCCTCTGAATACTCGGATCTAAAAGATCAAAAAAAACATATCCAGATTCGTTGTCGAGAAATTATTGATGTCTTTCTATCCACCAGAAATATTAGCTACAAAGACATACTTGACCCAGAAGAATTGGTGTCATTCCTCAATCAAAAGGATGCTATACAAATTCAGTCAAGCCTAGATAAATCTCCTGAGGAATTGTTTGCTGCAAGCCTTCAAAAGTTAGAGACTAAGTGGAAAATCAATAAGCGAAAACAAAAATTTGCTGGTTCTGAATTATTAAGAGACGCATCTTCCGAGTATTTCAAATTGACGCAGTTGGTTCAGTTTGAATTTGCGTGGGCTCTATGCTTGAAAAATGTTTACGGATATAGTTTTCCTGAATCTTTTTTGGTCAAATATCCTGCTCCAACCAAGTCTCCACAGCGTGTTCATCAATTTATCTATTCGGCATTAGGAGTTTCAAAAAAATTGATCACCCATGATTTAGTAGGTTTTAATCCATGGATGTCCGTAGAACCAAAAAATAATGCTCGAGAAAAAGCTGTTCTCGATGTAAATACTGCTTATTTATTCGATCCAGAGAATTCTGAATTGAGTGAATATGAGGAGGAGTTGAAGCTAAGATATTTTGAAAGTGATTCTCCAAATCAGCTGGTCAAAATTTGTGCGGAGCTTTTGGATCGAATTCAAGGCAAAATGGATTTTCAACTGGATAGTATTGGTCATCCCCAATATCAAGAGAAGTACTACTTCATGAGCGGCTCAAAACCCATTCTTATTGAATTTCATTACGATAAGCATTTTAAGGTTAAGAAACCTGCTACACCCAAGGAGGGAGAGATTTGGGAAATACTTCTCACTCAAGAAATAGCTGAAAAGGAGCCTTACATTTTTTATCCTGATGAATCTTGGCAGAGTAAAGAATTGAAAAAACTACAAGATATTCTGTTAGAAAAAGATGCCTTTATCTATGACTTCAAACATGGAGAATGGCACTACCTCTTTCAGGTGAAGTCAGGAGTTGGAGAGGGCGTCTTCAAACTCACGTATAACAAGGATGGTTTTTTCTCCTCTATGGAAATGATTGCATTTTCGGAATTCAACCCCTTTCTAATTATCAATGAATCAATAGAACAATTAAAATCTTTTTGATGGAAACCAAACGAGACCTTGATACCAAAGCAAAAGCACTTGTAAAGACTTCTCCTGAGGAAGCAGTAAAAATCTATGCAGAGATCTGGGAAAATCATTCAGGTGAATTTAATTCTTGGGATGCATTTTATACTCTTCAATCGCTCCGTGGATCCAAATCACCATCGCTCAAATGGGCGAGAGAGGTGATCGAAAAGTTTCCAGAAGAGATTAATAGTAATATTTATGGCTGGTTGATTTTTGATCATTGTGTGAAAAAACGAGAGCGTAATGAACTGCTTGCCTTTGAGCCCTATATTTCAGGACTTTCAAATTTTTGCCCGCAAAAGGATATGAGCATAGAGGCGAAATTTCCTTGCCCTACTACCATAAGTGTTTTTAAATTATGTGAGACACACGCAGAAAATCAGTTTAATGCTACTAAAATTAACAGCCTACTAGAAGCCTTAGATTCCCGAAAACTTTCGGCAGTACCTAAATCTTTTACCAAGGATGATGGAAAAGAAGTAGAACCTTCCTCAGATCTCGAGAAATATTTTTCACTTAAAACAAAAGCATTAATTAAACTGGAAAAATACCAGGAATGCAAAGATCTCGCAGAAATAGCGCTTCAAAGGCTCGAGAAATTCCATACGGATAATGATCTCTGGTTCAAAATGAGAATTGCACTCTGTGAGGAAGGTATGGGGAATCATGAAGCGAGTGAGCAGCAATTGAGTGATTTGCTATCGAGTCGGGCCGGCAGTAATAAGTGGTTTCTATATCGGGATATCTCTGAAGTCTATTTTGAGCAGGGAGATTTTACCAAAGCATGGAAGTATGCAGTTGACTCCACATTTTATGGAAATGAGCCTGGTTTCATGATCAAGCTTTACTTGCATCAAGCAAAGGTGCTTTATAAATTGAATAGAGCTCCAGAAGGAAAGTTGATGGCTGAGTTGATTGCAGCCATTTTGAAAGAAGAAGGCTGGAAAGAGAAAACAGAATATTCGAAGCTATTTAGCTATTACAAAATTGACACTGGGCAGATTAAATCCCTGAAAGAAGTTCTTGTAGAAGCCAAAGTTTTCTGGGCAAAAGAGCGGTATGGAAACTATTCCAAAATCGCTGGGGAAATCATCAAAATCCATGGTAACAAAAAATCTGGCCTGATCAAAACAGCTAGTGGAGGAAGGGTAAACTTTGGAAGGAATGATTTTGTGAAGAAAGTTAGAGACTTGGAGAGCCTAGTAGGTGCTCAAGTGAATTTCTTTTTGATGAAGTCTTTTGATGAAAAAGATATTGCTGAGCAAATCGATATAACTCAAATGCCTGCTCAATCCACCAAACCTTCTGTAGAAGTAAGTCAGGAGCCTTTTAATGGCATTGTAAAAAGTGTAGCAAGCTTTGGTGTCTTCATCAAAGTGCCAGGTCATCGGGATGGGTTATTGCATGTGAGTAAGATTCCTGACCATCTAAAGGAGAAAATGGAAGACTTCTTTACTACGGGGAAATCTATTCAGGTAAAAATCCAAAAAGTGACTGAAAAAGGAATCGAACTCCAACTAGTTGAGAAACTATGACTACTATAGAAACAAAACCAGGCTATAAACAAACCGAATTGGGATGGATTCCTGAGGAGTGGGAGATTGCAACTATAGGTGAATCATTTGTTTTTCAAGGAGGTGCACAGCCAGATAGATCTCATTTTGTGTTTCAAGAAAGGTCTGGTTACATAAGGTTATTGCAGATACGAGATTATAAATCCAATAAGTATGAATCGTACATTCCAGAAAATTTAGTAAGAAGGTTTTGTGATGTAGATGATATAATGATAGGTAGATATGGCCCACCCATTTTTCAAATTTTAAGAGGATATAAGGGGGCATACAATGTTGCTTTGATTAAGGCTATTCCTCAGGGAATTATAAATAAAACTCTGGGATGGTACCTTCTAAAGCAAGAGCCTCTTTTTCAATTCGTTGAAAAACTTTCCCAAAGGTCATCAGGTCAAACAGGAGTTGATTTAGCTCAATTGAAGAATTATCAAATCCCACTTCCACCTCTCCCCGAACAAACCGCCATCGCCACAGCCCTAAGCGATATGGACAGCTATATCCAAAGTCTGGAAGCACTGATCGCCAAAAAGCGCCTGATCAAGTAAGGAGCGATGCAAGAACTGCTGACTCCAAAGGAGGATTGGGAAGTGAGGAAGTTGGGGGAGGTTTTTAATATTAGTGGTGGTTACTCTGCTTCTAGAGATCAATTATCAAACGAAGGCTACTGCTATCTCCACTATGGAGATATTCATGGATCAGAGAAATCTTATGTGAATGTTGATAATGAATTTGGGGATATTCCTAAACTTGAAATTGCATTAGCAAAAATCTCTTCTAAGTCCCTTTTAAAAAATGGTGATGTGGTTTTTGTGGATGCATCTGAAGATATGGATGGTGTGAGTAAGCACATAATAATAGAGAACCCGCAAGGGTTTCCATTTATCTCTGGATTACATACTATAGTTGCTAAATCAAAGACTGATTTCCTTGATTTACATTATAAAAAATACTGTTTTCAGGCTAAGTACATTAAAGAGCAATTTCAATATTTTGCTGTTGGCACAAAGGTTAGCGGTATAAGTAAGTCAAGTATCAAACAAATTGATTTCCATTACCCTAAGATGCAAGATCAAAAGGAAATTGGGTCTATCCTTACTTCAATGGATAATGAAATCCAGAGCATTGATAATGAATTATCAAAGGCCCTTCAAATAAAACAAGGTATGATGCAGGAGTTATTGACAGGGAGGACTAGACTAGTTTAGCTATGGATAAGTACGGAGAACTCTGGGAAGTGTGCACTAAAAACAAGCGGATTGTGCCACAACCTCAAAAGTGGAATCAGCTTTATAATCTGCTAAAAAATACTCATAAAAAACCAAGTGGAGGGTTTGAACCTCCTGCTTCCTTGATACTTGCAGCTTGGTGGGAGAGCTCCTTAGACGAAAAGCAGTATCGCTTATGCGAGCACCTGCGATGGGCTATCACCCAAGAGCAGGATGAAGAAATAGCAACGTTTTTGAAAGGGTTGAAAGAGGAAGATTGGGTGCATCAAGACGAATTTTAAAAATTGATTTTTATGTTTTATACGATTTTTAAGCCAGAGGATTTTTATAAGAATTTCGAGACTGACTATTTTTTGTTCTCCCAAGAATTGAATCGGTCTAATCTTGAAAATAAAGACCTATTTAATACCATCAAGCAGAAGTTTAGCTGGGTCGAAGAAGAGTCGTATAGACTTTCGGTTTTGATGCAAATTAGGTTTCAAACCTTGCTTTGTATCAATACGCTCTTTGAGTTGATCTTTAACCTGCTTCCAGATGAGAACGGCTACATCCCAGATAAGGAATTGATCCTTCGTATGAATAGTTTTCAGGAGTTAAAGCCATCTGAAATTGCATATTGGCTCAATGGAGAAAAGTCAAAGCTAGACAAGCTTCTTCAGCCAATCACTTATAAAAATGGAGATGTTAAAGAATTGATTTACCATCTTTTTTATTTTGGACAACCTAAAACTGATGATCTTGCCAAGTCTGTTTCCAACCTTGTAGAAATGCTAAAGGTAATGGGAAAAGAAATTTCTGATACATCAGAAATAAATTCATTTAAGTATGGAATGCGGGGGGTGGTAGATCCACGTTATTTTAAAATCCTTAATAAGGAAACAGAAGAGGATATAATGAACTTTGATTTTAGCGAATCAATCAGTTTCTACAGTTACCATAAAAAAGAGAAATGTTTTACTATAAATTATAGGAAGCTAGCTCAAGAAAGAGATTATAATCTTACAGTTTATGCCTCTTTGCTCTTAAAAGCAATTGTAACCCCCAGAAAGAAATCCTTTCATAAGAATGAGACAAAAGAAGAGATAATTAATATTTTAATTTCTGATGAGAATTTGGAACAGGTTGCAACGCCTTCAGAAGGTCAGTTTCATTTAAAGTTTTCAAACTGTAAAAAGAAACAATGAAGCTTCTTACTGAAAATATTTGGAAAACCATCACTCGATCTGTAAAGAAAAGAGCTCCTAATTATGTTGCTGTAGCTTATTTTGGATCAGATGGGGCAAATCTATTGCCACTAAGGAAATGAGATGTTTTGGTGGTGGATGCGAGTGATAAGATAGTCTTAAATGGTGGCACTGACCCCAAAGCTTTACATATATTGTATGATAAAGGAGTAAGAATTTTTTCAAAAGAACGACTGCATGCAAAGGTGATGGTACTTGGCAAAACACTATTTCTTGGGTCCGCAAATGTGTCTTCCAATTCGAAATATTCTTTGCATGAGGCTGTTATTCAAACTGCTAGTCCTAAGATAGTAGGGGAAAGTGTAAATTATATCATAAATCTTCCAAAAAAAGAGCTTGACGGGAAAGAATTGAAGTACCTAACTGGTATTTATTCGCCTCCTACACATCTACAAGGAAAAGTGAAACATCGAGTCGCTAATTCTCAGTTTCGGCTTTATGCTTCAGTCATCGATTATATAGGGTTTTCTGAGGGGTCTGAAGATTTTTTGAGAAAAGGTAAGGTAAAGCCATACAAGAAGTAGCCCAAGAAGAAAAGTTGGATATAGTAGAAGTTGTGACTGATGAGTCAACAGTTTCTTTAGAATTTATTCTACAGATGGAGAAAAGGGGAGATGACTATTTCGTTTACCCTCCATCGGAAGTAATCCATAAAGAGCTCATTCCTAGCAAAAAATTAGTACTGCTTTTTATGGTGAGAAAAAAAGGCAAGAAAGGGCGGTATAAAAAGGATATAGAATCTAATATTCGTCCGGATATCAACACTGAGTATTGGTTAAGCGAAACCTTATCTAAGAAAATCATGGAGTTGTGGAATATGAGTTTTAATTAGTTTTTATATGGATACATCGATAATTTCTTCAATCATTTTAGGTCTATCAGCACTGGGAGTTTCTTGGTTTTATTCCCATAGGACTAATAAACTGGAAGGCGACAAAATGATGAAAGAGCTATTTACAGAGTTCAATCAGCGATATGATAAATTAAATGATTCATTGGTCTCGATTGAAAAAGAAGGTCTTACGTTCGAGGATCTCAATGAGAAAAAGAATAAGATCTACAGACAGGATGTTATTGATTTTTTTAATCCGTGTGCAGAAGAGTTTTATTGGAACCAAAAAGGAAGGATTGATCCTAAAGTTTGGAAAGCGTGAAGTTCAGGTATGAATTATTGGTATAACCATGTTTCTGCCATTAAAAAACTGTGGGAAATGGAAGTTACAAATGGAGGAATCACTTCTTATTACTTGGGTGGGAAAGATGAGTTTTTTGTTGAGAATAAATCTTTAAAATCGTAGAAGATATGGAAAGATTGGAGTTGTTATTTGCAAATTTTGACTGGGATGGATTTTGGCTTAATGTTCTAGTAAGTGCTATTTTTTTTATTTTTAGTATGATTGTAGCCATCAAAGTAATCCCCTATTTTACAATTAAGCTGATCCAAAAAAAGAATAAGGTTTACATCGATAGAAGGGTCATTGCCGTCGTCCAAGAAATTTGTAGGTTCTTAAATAAGGCACCATACAAGGATCAAGAACTTCACCATCAAAGCCTATCAATATTTACCTCTATCCCAGAAGATGAAAACTATCAATTTGCCGGTTTCGTCAAAATCAATGTGTTGAGTGAAATACTTAGAATAAAAATGTACATTATTGTAAATGAGTACTTTATGAAATTTACTATAAAAGACAGGCATGAAGCTTTAAAAAAGGAAAATATTAGGTTGAAAGAATTTAGAAATCATATAGAAAATATCATTGGCTTTCATTCATTACACTTAGATGAGGAAATACTCTCTGAGGTCAGTGAAATTTGTTTGGATATAAGGTCTTTTGAAATATCCTTTGAATTTAATAAGACATTAGAGGAGTTATTTCCTGAAAACGGAAATGAGGAGATGCCTGGGGTTTCTGGGATTGGCGAAGTGTCCGGGATTTATCAAAAACTGCTAGAAGTCTTGAACCGGATTATTAAGAAATCTAAGTTTAAAACAGAATTAAAATCTTGAAATATGCCCTGTCCTCATAAATTCCAAGATTACCTTAACCTTGAGAAATTAGACTTCCAACCAGAAACCCTGATCGTAGGCACTTTTAATCCTTCTTGGCCAGAAGGAAACTATGCCGAATGGTTTTATGGGAGAATCAGAAACAACTATTTCTGGGATGTATTAACTCGAATGATAAACCCCGAAATGAATTTGAGAAACAAGGAGGTTAAAGCAAGTCAATGGAAGCTGTATTGTAAGGAAAACAAGATTGCTCTTACAGATTTGATTTATAGCATTGAGGATGCTGATTATAAGGTTTCAGATCATCAGAAAGGTTTGAAATCCTACAGCGATGCCTCGATTTGCAAGGGCTTTTCAGAAATTACTTTTACAGATATCGTAGGAATCATTCAGCGTTTTCCTTCTATTAAAAATGTTTACCTCACTACACAAGCTAAGATTGAGTTGATCAATGCGAGGTGGAGTGAAGTGGAAGGTTATTGCTTTGAAAATGGAGTTCGAGTGAAGAGACTTCTTACTCCCTCTGCAAGCGCAAGATTCCAAATGGGAACTTATAAGTCAGAGAACCCGAATGATAAAACTCCTTTGAGAAATTTTATCTATAAGAACTGGAAGGATAATTGGCATTAGACAGATTTTTTCATGGATTTAAAAGTAAATTCGTTAAAAATCAGTAAATTTTTAACTTAATCCATATTAATCTAACAATTTTGAATTACAATTGTATTCAAATCTTAAAGCCATGATCGTACATTTTTCAGTTCAAAA
>Ga0222709_1000305_pt1 | contig 12658 bp, 9 predicted proteins | sample AntAcemetage1692_FD_179822 | JGI IMG/M metagenome (GOLD analysis project Ga0222709, IMG submission 179822) | Saline water microbial communities from Ace Lake, Antarctica - #1692 | ecosystem: Environmental > Aquatic > Non-marine Saline and Alkaline > Saline | place: Antarctica: Ace Lake...
AGACCAGTTTTTTGACATGGTTGAAAAGGGTATGGAGCAAGCAAAAAAAGATGCTAAAGCTGAAAAGAAATAAAAACAGCCTGCTTTTAAACTTAAACGCCTCTTTGCAGAGGCGTTTTTTTTATGTCATTTTGGATCGCAATGTTCGCATAAACAGAGCAACTTGAACCTGAATGTAGCCTTTGCAAACACCCGTACTACTGGTTGCTTACTGTCACGATATCGCTAAAAAGCAATGACACCTTACCTATGCGTTGGGAAGATTTCTTGAAACAAAAAGCAAAATACTTAAGCAATAGCTAGCGCTCTGATTAACAACAAGGAATAGGATTCGAGCAGTATACGAGCACGCATTTACAAGAAGTAATTTGCAATAGGTCATAACAAATCGGCAATCGGTAATAAGCAATTGGTGATTTCCAGCGAGTGATTACGAGTTCCACTCTGCAAGGTCCTCTGTCCAGATTTTTGTGTTTGTCTTTTTTTGTATCACGCGCCAGTGGTGTGCATCTTCTGGGGTTATAAACGATATAGCGGTTCCGGGGTTTTCGGCACGGCCTGTTCTACCTATACGGTGCGTAAAGTCTTGCGGCGATCGGGGCAGTTCGTAGTTAATGACCGTGGGCAAAAAAACAATGTCTATACCTCGAGCAAGCAAGTCGGTGGTGACTAAACAACGCACTCCTGTTTCAGCACCATTTTTAAAGTCGGCGAGGTTTTGCTGTCTAGCACCTTGAGACTTTTTACTGTGTATGGCTTTGGATTTGATGCCGTGGTTGTTAAGCTTATCGTTTACATGTTCTACTTGGTAGGTTGATGAACAAAAAATCAGTACTTGATTTAGATTTCGCTCCGCAATAAGATGTCTGAGTAGCAATCCTTTCTTGTCTGGTGCCACCCTATAGGCTACTTGCTTTATGAGTTCTATTTCTTCTTGTGTTTCGTGCGCTATAGACAGTGTTATTGGGTCGTGCAGTAGCGCGTCTTGCATGGATTTCACCTCTTTATCCAGTGTGGCACTAAACAATAAGTTTTGTCTTCTTGCAGGTAATCGCTTCAGTATATTAGCTACTTCTTCTTTAAAACCCATAGAGAGCATCTTGTCAGCCTCGTCTAGAACCAGAATTTTCAGTTCGTCTAGGTGCACCGCGTTTGCGTCGAGAAGTTCTATGAGCCGGCCAGGTGTTGCTACTAGCAAATCGACGCGGTTCATTGATTTCATTTGTGGGTTTATACTTACACCGCCATATACCGCCATCGCAATGAGTGGCTTTGGCAGCGCTTTAGAGTAGGTGACCAGCACTTCATTTACCTGTACCGCAAGTTCCCGGGTAGGAACTAAAACCAGCGCACTTACGAACCTGTTCTTCGAGGTTTTGCCATGCAGTCGCTGTAAAATGGGTAATGCAAAACCTGCCGTTTTACCAGAACCTGTAGGCGCGACTGCCATAATATCACGGCCTTTTAAAATGGCGGGTATCGCTTGTTGTTGTATGGGTGTGGCTGCGTGTAATCCTTGTTCCGTAAGTTGGTTTATAAGTGGTTCGAGCAGTCCTAAAGATTCAAATGTCATGGAAGTGAGGTTAACGCACAAAGGTAACCGATTTCTTTACGGGGAATTGTGATTTGCATGGGTGTTGTGGTTTCAAATGTCGTTATACTTTCTTGATATTACATCGCTTTACCTGCAGTGTTTAGGTAATTTGGAGAACCTTCAGGTATCGGGTCGCTCACGGTAAGAAAATCATTTACCATCTCCATGAACTATTTGCAGGAGGGCAGACTTTTGATGTTTTCACAATTAGGTACGTTTGTTGGCCCGTCGGGTTGCATATCTGACCTTGATTTCTGTTTTTAAGAGGCGATAAAGGGAAGATCAAAAATCAGTAAGGCATTGCTGAGGGCAGTAGTTTTGCGCGTTGAGAACGACGTTCGTTTTCAAGGTTTAAGGCTACTATATTAGATTCAGGTAAAACCCTACTTTTAATGGAACTACATTAGGTGTCACTACTAAAACATACATGGCGCAACTTGCAGTTTAAGTCTATGAAGGCTTATTGCGGGTATAGCAGGTCATTTTTTCATGCAGGATGATTTTTATTTACTGATTAATGCCACCTTGTCACTATTTAACAAGTGGTATTCGATTTGCTACGGTGCATTTGCTTTTGAGTTAGTTCGCTTTCGCGAAAGCGTAATCAATAAAAAAATAGTTTACACCATGTCACAACAAGGAACCATTAATGTAGCGGTAGAAAATATTTTCCCGCTTATCAAGAAGTTTTTATACAGCGATCACGAAATCTTTTTAAGAGAACTCGTGTCAAACGCTACAGATGCCACTCTTAAACTCAAGCACCTAGCTCGTATAGGTGAAACGAGCGTAGAGGTAGGCGATCAACAGATTGAGATTAAAATAGACAAAGAGGCCAAAACGCTGCATATTATAGACCGTGGTCTGGGTATGACAGAGGTCGAGGTGCAAAGGTACATTAACGACATCGCATTTTCTGGTGCTGAGGAGTTTTTAGAAAAGTATAAGGATACTGCAAAGGATAGTGGTATCATAGGGCATTTCGGACTTGGTTTTTACAGCGCTTTTATGGTTGCGGACCAAGTAGAAATAATCACTAAATCCTATAAAGGTGAGCCAGCAGTGCACTGGACTTGTGATGGCTCCCCCAATTATACCATTGCTCCGTCTACAAAAGAAGATTATGGTACAGAGATAATATTGCATATTACAGACGATGAAAAAGAGTTCTTAGAAGAGTCTCGTATTAAGACCCTGCTCACTAAATATAACAAGTTTATGCCGGTACCGATAAAATTCGGTACGCGTACAGTAACACTTCCTAAGCCAGAAGATGCAAAAGAAGAAGATGCAGCACCTACGGAGCTTGTAGATAACATTATTAACAATCCAAATCCGGCATGGACTAAGCAACCTACAGAGCTAGAAGATAAAGATTACAAAGAATTTTATCACGAGCTGTATCCATCACAATTTGAAGAGCCTTTATTTCATATACATCTCAATGTAGACTACCCATTTAACCTCACGGGTATTTTATATTTCCCTAAAATGGGAGCTGACATGAATGCGCAAAAGGACCGTATACAGTTGTATCAGAATCAGGTTTATGTAACTGATAACGTAGAGGGAATAGTTCCAGAATTTCTTACCATGTTACGCGGGGTGATAGATAGTCCAGATATACCACTTAACGTGTCTCGTTCTTACTTACAAGCTGACGGTGCCGTTAAAAAAATATCAAGCTACATTACCCGCAAAGTTGCAGATAAGTTAAAGGGTTTGTTTACGGACGACCGTGCAGCGTTTGAAGAAAAATGGAACGATATTAAGATCGTCATTGAGTATGGAATGCTCAGTGAAGAAAAGTTCTTTGAAAAGGCAGATGCGTTTGCATTATACCCCACGGTAGGTGGAGCTTATTATACTTGGGAAGAACTTATAACAAAAGTTCAACCAGCCCAGACAGATAAGAATGGCAAGACCGTTTTATTATATACGAGTAATAAAGAGGCACAGCATGCATATATAGGTGCGGCACAGGACAAAGGATACGAAGTACTGTTGTTGGATTCCCCTATTATCTCGCATTTAATGCAAAAATTAGAAGGTTCTAAAGAAAACATAAGTTTTGCGCGTGTCGATGCGGATTCTATTGATAACCTGATTAAAAAAGAAGACGAGCAAATCTCCAAACTAGACGACGCTCAAAAAGAAACCCTGCAAAAAACTATCACAGATACCGTTGCAGACAGTGCCTATAATGTGCAGGTAGAAGCTATGTCCAGCGATGCAGCACCGTTTATGATAACCCAGCCAGAATTTATGCGACGTATGAAGGAAATGCAGGCTAGTGGTGGCGGTGGCGGCATGATGGGCTTCGGGAACATGCCAGACATGTACAACCTGGTTGTAAATGCAAATCATGAACTCGTTCAGCAATTGTTAGAAACTACTGACGAGGTACTTCAAAAAGAACGCATTCAACAAGCCGTAGATCTCGCAAAATTATCGCAAGGTTTGCTAAAGGGTGAAAAGCTTACTAATTTCGTAAAAAGAAGTTATGCGCTTATAAAATAAATACCTTTTTCTATTTAATACGAAAGGCCGCTCACGTTCTAATGAGCGGCTTTTTTATGCGCAAATGAAAAGTTTTTAGTGGCAAACCATCATTTGAAACTATTGTTTTACGATATACCCACTAGCATACGCTAGACCGTACTGTTATCAATAACTGCCCTTTCAAAGAGTTTGTATTCAAAATATCCTTTACCGAGCTTACAGACAAATTCGTTTAGTCATAATTACAGGCATATAGCTATAATATCATGGCAATTGCCCAATAGTTTTCTTTTAGCGTTGCTACTAAATATAGGCGCTTATTTTAAGGTTTCCTCAGTTCGTTCTCCATGCTGTCTTTCAGTGGCTCTTAACTCTATATAAGTTAGTATATAGACATATCAAGTGCCTGCGTAATTGGGTTTCTTGCCGGTTGAAACATCTTTCGACCATGTACTTTTCAACGCAATGGTTGCATTTATCTTACCAGCAGCTCCCGTGATCTTGTGTACCTTAACCTCGTTTAATATGCGAGGACTCAACTGTAAAATAACCTTCGTTCATTTCTGCCATTCTTTTAAGAGCACAGCATTCGTTTCTATTCCCCACTACATTCCCTTACTTGCAAAGCTATACCTATACCGTTTTGTGTCTTTTAAGTCCAAGCTGACGTTGCATCTCTTTTGAAGAAAAATAGTTACTTATTACACTCGTCAAAAAAACGTTGCCCGGCAACAAATCAAAAAAGATAGACTGAAGCTTAGTATTAGTGTACCACCGTGCAACGAGTCGCTACTGCCACGGGATTTAGATATACAACTTCGGCGGCTCTTTGGCCAAAATTTTTTATCGCGACCACGTAAATTACACGGAACTCCTTTTTTATTTCGTTTTAAATTAAATGGCTGACATAAAACGTTTTAATCGCTAAAACACGCAATAATAGTAAATAGGTTCATATGTTGTACAATTCAAGTTATCATGCAAAATCGCGGTAGATTATGTAAATGCAGTTATTTTATTTGTAGACCTATACCCAGCTTAGTGGCTAAGTAAAAGATACTATTAGTTTATGCATGCCGAACGCTTCGATGTATCCATTTAAAAAATATGGGAAAGGGTTATTAGATAATAGGCTGCTTCAATAACAAATAGTCGGAGGCTTACTGCACTATCTAAAACAGTTTATGCAGTGGAAATTGATACTGATGCAAAAGGAATGTTAGAATACAGGTCGTTATATATATGCGGGCTTTATAATCCACAGATAGTGGGTTGTTAACTACCGCCCAGATCTGTACTTTCGTAAGCACCGGCATCTGGCTGGCTGCTGCGTATAGTTCCTTTTATGTCTGTTGTTGTTGCAGTTGCAGGGTTAGCAAGTTCGTTTGCAGCACCGGTGTTATCAATACGTAAATCGTGTTTTGTGGGGTCTTTAAACCGAGGTTCCATATTAAAAAGAACATTTTCATACAGCCCTGTATTTGTAAAGTCGTAAGCTGGTAAAGCAGCAAAATCGCCGTTGCGGTCTGCAAATTTAATAAGGGTGTTTTCAAACTTAAAGTTGAACAGCGACAAGCCGTCATTCAGCAATATAGATTCAAAATTACGGTCACCATAAACAATGCAATTTGTAAATAACGCTTGTGTCAAATCTTCAGACAGGCCGCTGTTTGGGATGGTGTTGCTTATAAATAGCGTCGGGTCTTGTCTGTTACCGCCACGCCAGTAGTTTGTGATAGTACAGTTGTTAAAGCTATAAGAACCGCCCAGTTTACCTACAACCGCACTCTGACCTGCGTTATTAAAAACAGAATTTACAGCTTCTACACTTGCAGTTGTTCCCAGCAAGCCCACGTTTGCACTGTTAATGATTTTACTGTTAAAAATCTTTAAGGTTGCACCGGTAGATGTTGGATTGTTATTATCCATGCGAACTCCTACACTCGCATTTTTTATGGTCGCATGGTTGAAAACGTGATTTTTACTGCCAGACGTGAGCCATATCGTGCCCCATTGTCCGGCGACGTTTTCGTATAAAGGTTCTAGCCTGTCTCCCTCAAAAATCACCTCATTTTCCATAGCGGCAGTCATAGACGGTAACCCATTAACTTGTAAGCTAGACTCTGTTGATGCAATAATGCCGCTATTTGCATGAAAATGTAGTCGTGCGCCTGCTTCTATGGTTAGTGTAGCGTTGTTAGGTATCGCTGCATACCCGTAAATCACGTAGGGTTTATCATTTGTAAGCGTGAGTTCTGTAGGGTCTAACACAAAACCGCTGATTCGTATTTCTTCACCATCTGGGTCTGTTCCTAACAACAACGTCTCTTCTATGCCTTGCGCATCACGAGCAGGAAATAAAAATACAGCGTCACGTATTAAGGTTACAAGCTCCACACGCTGCTCGTTTGCACCGCTGTCAAAAACGATGGTGTCTTCATACAAAAACTCGGTATCGTTTGAGAAGTTTGTAATATCTACCGTGGTTTCTACAAATATAAAAAGCGAGTCTTTTGCCAGTAATTCTATGTTTCCAAAGGTTTTTCCAGGTGCACCATCTATGGCAAGGCGGTAGTTAGAATTATCGCCTCGTGTGAGTGCGATGGTAGGGATTAGAATGTCGTCATTACTGTCATTATAAACCTTAAAGGTTCTTGTGCTACTGCCTATGGTTGAAAAAACAGTGTCTAAATAAACAGTGTCCTGTGAAAACCGGAGGGAACCGGTACTTTTCTCAAATTCAAAATCGTTTCTGCACGATGAGAAAATAAGTGCAGTTAGTAAACAACTTATAATAATGAGGTTATTTTTCATTTAGCTAGTTTCAAAAATGGCACGCAACTCTTCAGATATACGCACTGGTTTGCCTTGTTTGTCTATGCAGCACCAGTCTGATGTGGTTTTAGCGAGCAACTCCATAGTTGTCTTATTATACATTTCTATAAAACGCTCATAACGTATGTTTGTTGCGCGTCCTGTTTGTGTTTTTATAAGAATTTTGTCACCTAAAAAAGCCTCTTTTTTATACTCGATGCAATGTTTTATCATAAACCAGCCATAGGTGTCCAGCAGTTCTTGTGCCGCAGTAGTAGTCCAATGCGATACGGCTATCTCATTTGCCCAGGTCACATAAACCACATTGTTCACATGGTTGAGGTCGTCTATTTCGTGCTCTTGTACTGTGCGTTCTAAAGTAAAAATAGGTTTGTTGGGGTCTATCATTTTTTAATACGTATTTCAAATAGTTGCGTCCATCGTTTACCGGTTACGTAAAGCTTGTCATTTACAGAATCATAAGCGATGCCGTTAAGCACATTGTCTGCAGGCGTGTAGTTGGGTTCCTTTGCTATAATGGGTTGCAGGTCTACAGCAGCCTCGACTGCACCAGATTCTGGGTTGATAATGATAAACCCATTTTGCATATATACGTTTGCATACAGCTTCCCATTTACCCATTCCAGTTCGTTTATTTTAGGGACTATAGATTTGTTCGTCGTAACGGTAATAAAACCTTCTTCGGCTAGGGTCGTAGCGTTTATTTTCCAAATGCGCGAGCTACCATCGCTCTTGTAAATGGTATTACCGTCGTTTGCCAGTCCCCAACCCTCTTTACTGCGGTTGTATTTAAAATCATCTATTTTTTTTAGATTCAGATCATAAATATAGCCATAGCCGGCCTGCCAAGTAAGTTGGTAAATTTTGTCATTCATTACGGTAAGCCCTTCACTAAAAATATGCAACGGTTGCTCTGTTTTTTGTATAGTTTCCCCTGTTTCTAGATTTACGAGACGCAGGGCGCTTTCGCCGTTCTGACCTGAACTTTCATATAGGTTTCCCTTATAAAATTCGATTCCTTGGGTGTATGATTCCTTGTTGTGGGGTAATATTCTTACCAGTTCATGACTGTAAATGGCAGTAGGCCGTTCATAAAAACGGGTAATGGTCGTGTTGTAGGTTTGCATTTTCCCATCTTTATAAACGGTAGCCTCGTATAAAAGCTCACCTAGGGCGTTCGTTGTTAGCTTTCGCGAAAGCGCAAATCCACCAGCTCCCTGTATTTTAAGTGCATTTTGCTTCCAGACAACGCTGTCTGCACCCATGTTTGCGGGGTCTTTCAAGACTATTTTCACCTCGTCACCAACACCCCATACCTGTTTTGGGTTTGAAACTTCGAGTGCGTAATTTTCTGTAAATTTTTCTAAATCGGTCTTACAGGCTGTGATTGAGATTGTTAAAATTGCGAGAATGCTTATTTTTTTCCAGTTCATAGTGGTTCATTAACAAGCCGAAATATAGCCATAAAATTGCGAGCTTAAAACTTGTTTTGTTTAACAGACATAGTATATTTGCACTGGGCAAGTCCTACACAACCAGCTCCTGCTGAACTCCTCCAGGGCGGGAACGCAGCAAAGGTAGGTGGTCGTAGCGGTGTGATGTGGGTAGCTTGCCCTTTTTTTTATACACTTTACTCAAGTGTAATTAGCTGAAAATAATACAGTTATGAAAAAAGTAGTACTAGTAACCGGTGCATCGTCCGGTATAGGAAAATCTATAGCAACTTATCTCCAAGAACAAAACTACACCGTTTACGGCACAAGTAGAAATCCACAAACTGTTGACGATACGACCATTAAACTTGTCGCTATGGACGTCCAATTGCAGGAGTCTATAGATCTGGCTGTTTCAAGCATTATCGCCCGAGAGTCGAAAATAGACATTCTCATTAATAATGCGGGCGTGGGCATCACTGGTCCTATGGAAGAGACACCCATAGACGCAATTAAAAACGCTATGGACACTAATTTTTACGGACCGCTGCGCGTTTTGCAGGCTGTATTGCCCCACATGCGCGCCCAGAAAAGCGGACAGGTTATTAATATTACCAGCATAGCAGGTTACATGGGATTGCCTTACCGTGGTATCTATAGCGCTACAAAAGGCGCACTAGAAATCGCTACAGAGGCCTATCGTATGGAATGTGCACATTTAAATATACATTTTAGTAATGTTGCGCCAGGCGATTTTGCAACAAACATAGCTGCAGGTAGGTTTCACGCTCCTGTAGTAACAGGCAGTGATTATGCCGCTGGTTATGGGCACACTCTCCGACGTATAAATGAACATGTAGAGGATGGTAGCGACCCTATAGAAGTCGCACATAAAATAGAAGGTATTTTACAAGAAAAAGCACCAGGAATACATTATAAGGTGGGTACGCCACTACAAAAATTCTCCATTTTCCTAAAGAAAATACTACCAGAAAAACGCTACGAAAAAATGCTTAAAAGGCATTATGGGTTGTAGTTTTTGAATATATTTTGTGTTTTGTCGCCTTTAAGCTTTAATTGAATGCGCGGTTAAACAAACAAATAAGTTTTGTATAATACGTTCATTTTAATAATGTTAGGTTAAAATTAAATGCACTTAATATTCTTAATTCCACAATACTGTGAGCAAAGAAATAGCTATTAACATAGTTGTGCATTAGCAAGTGCGCTCACACTGGAATGAAGCAAAAAAATGGATTTTGCAGTTCTCGATACTGCATAAAGACTAACTCAACGTATGCGCCCGAGAAAGTATTGGTTTGACTTAAAAGGTAAGTTTAATGCCGAAGGAAGTGAACTGTCTGAAAAAATCCGACAGTTGAAACGGAAAGCAGATAACGGGAAAATGCTGCAAATAGATGTTGTTTATACCGAGCAATTGTTTAGGCTTATACAATCCATACCATCGCCCAAGGCATGATCTTTTAAAATGTGGTTAGCAAAAATGGAAGCAGAGCGCAACGGTGAAACGGAGGATGCTTAAATAGGTTTTGACAGGCTCTTGGAAACCTATCTCAAAAAACAACCGCAAGCAATGGATTAACGAGCTTTTTAAAAGCGTAGAGGTTCACGAGAAACTTACTGATGAATGGGATGAACGTGGTATTAAAAAAGTACAAGAATACGCGATTTCAGATAATAAAATCGCAAAGGCCTGTGGTTGACACGATGTGCCAATCTATAAAAACCTTATAGTACTTAAAAAAGAAAATTTGTGCGAAAATATGAGTAGTTAGGAACTCGTACGGAACATGCAAAGCGAGACTAAAACTACTGAAATAAGCAAAGAAAACAAGCCTCAAACCTTTAATGAAATCACAAACGTCGCTCAACAAGGCCACACCATTGCCGGCAACACAAGAAAAGAAATTGAGGAAAAAACTAATAAAAACTGGTCTCCAAAATTACATCAAAACACTATCCAAAAAATTTTAAAAAGTTGGATTAGTGCGGTTACGAGGTGTAAATGGTTTTTTGTTAGACTGTTGTACCGTTCCGTTTTGCTTTCACTTGATACATGTTGAACCATATACTTCTCCTTCTTAAGCTTTCGCGAAAGCGTAATAACAAAAAGGAACATACCAGCAATCAAAACATGGAAAACCTACTTCTTAAAAGCCGCAGCGACTTGCTCGTGAAATTGTTTTGGATAATTTTCATCGCCAGGGAAACCAAGTTCTAAATTTGGGTCATGATAAGGAATATGTGCGGTACCAAATAGGTAATCCCAAACACTCAACGATAACCCGTAGTTTATGCCGTGTTTTGCGCCTGTGGGCAGCTTGCGAGCATGGTGCCATAAATGCATTTTGGGATTGTTTAAGATGTATTTAAATGGCCCATAATCCCAGTTTAAATTTGCATGATTTATGTGACCTATGCATATCCCGACAATGTGTACAATAAAAAATTCTTTAATGCCAAAACCCAACATGGCTATAGGCACATACTGCAAGGTTTTGTAAATAATAGATTCCATAAAGTGAAACCTAAAATGTGCCGCAAATCCCATTTCTTTAACGCTGTGGTGCACTTTGTGAAATTCCCACAACCAGGGAACACGGTGCAATAAGCGGTGTATGTTCCATTGTATAAAATCGGCTATAAGGAACATAATAAATAACTGCGACCACGCGGGTAACGCTTGCAACTCTAGGGCAACTAGGTTTGTAACACCCACAAGCGCAAGGCTGTCGTTAAACAGTGCAACGCCTACAGTAGCCAGGCCGTTGTAACCTATAAGCGAGAAAATAAAAAAGTTGAAAAACAGGTAAAATAAATCTAGCCAGAAGTCTTTGCGGAACATCGCCTGACTTTTGCGCCAGGGCGTTAATAATTCAAACGCAAACACCAGAACAGATAGTGCCAGTAAATAGTAAAAATAGTTAGTCCACGATGGGTGCGTGACGGCATACCACAGGTACTTGCCGTAGCTTATGGTAGCATCTATAAATAAGTCTAGGTATTGTCTCATGGTTCTAAGGTCGTGCCGTAACGGCAAAGTTACAGTCGTAAGTTTTTATTACATCGTTATAGCTATCTAAAGGGCTTATGCCGCCATAAAATTAAAATGTTCCGTTATTTTTACAGTTCCATACTATAAATCATGAAAAAAGTATTTCTTATTGCCTTTGTCTGCCTAACGGCGTTTAGTTGCAAAGACCTTATAAAGCCATATACCACCGTAGTTTTAAACGAGTATACCTATTTTAACTGGGGCGCTGCAAACGTTTACTTTTTACTGACCGACCGTTTTTACAACGGCGATACATCAAATGATAAACTCATAAAACGCGATGATCCTACTGGGAAATTGCGTGGTTTTGAAGGTGGTGATTTTGCGGGTATTATGAAGAAAATAGATGAAGGCTACTTTACAAAATTAGGTGTAGATGCGATATGGCTCACACCCGTATGGGAACAAGTGCATGGCGGTGTAGATGAGGGCACTGGTTTTACGTATGCATTTCACGGCTACTGGGCAAAAGACTGGACAGCGATAGAACCGAGTTATGGGACACAAAAAGAGTTCCAGCAGCTGGTAGATAAAGCCCATGCAAAAAAGTTGCGCGTGTTGCTAGATGTTGTTATAAACCATACAGGTCCGGTAACGGCGCAAGACAGCCAGTGGCCAGAAGAATGGGTGCGCACAGGACCTATCTGCAGCTATCAGAATCAGGAAACTGCGGTAATTTGCACGCTCACAAACAACCTACCCGATATACGCACAGAAAGTACCCAAGAAGTGAGCCTACCGTCACAGCTGGTCAAAAAATGGAAACAAGAGGGCCGCTATGAGCAAGAAGTGAAAGAACTAGATGCCTTTTTTAAGGAATCTGGACTGGCACGGACACCAGCAAATTATATGATTAAATGGGTTACAGACTATGTGCGTGAAACAGGCATAGACGGTTACCGTGTGGACACTGTAAAGCATGTAGAAGAAACCGTTTGGACAACGATGAATGAGCAAGCACAGCGCGCCTTTAAAACATGGAAAAACAACAATCCTAAAAAAATGTTCCACGACGCCCCGTTTTTTGTACTGGGTGAGTTGTATGGCTATGAGTCTAGTGGCGGTCGGGCGTATTATTTTAATGAAAAGCCGGTAGATTATTTTGACGCCGGTTACGATGCGCTTATAAACTTTGGGTTTAAGCGTCACGCTAATGCTCCTTATGACGAGTTATTTGCTCGTTATGAGAGTTTCAGAGACAGCTTGCTGGTAGAGAAA
>Ga0222709_1000308_pt1 | contig 12494 bp, 5 predicted proteins | sample AntAcemetage1692_FD_179822 | JGI IMG/M metagenome (GOLD analysis project Ga0222709, IMG submission 179822) | Saline water microbial communities from Ace Lake, Antarctica - #1692 | ecosystem: Environmental > Aquatic > Non-marine Saline and Alkaline > Saline | place: Antarctica: Ace Lake...
TAGTTTGTGGGTATACTGTATTGACATCTGGTGGACCAACAAAAGTGCCACCAACGGCAACATTCATAATGATGTAAAAATCGTTGTCATCAAAAACCCATTCTCCGGTAACGTCCTCTGGCGTGATCTGGTTATATAATACATCATCTACGTAAAAGTTTATGTAGCCTGGACCCCATTCTATACCGAAAATATGAAAGTCTGTATCAAATCGATTGTTTATTAAATCGTATGATTTTGTAATAGCCTGCCCACCAGAATAACCTGGTCCATGCACCGTACCGTGCACGATAGTAGGTTCCTGACCGCGATACTCCATAATATCTATTTCACCTATTTGCGGCCATACCTGAGTTCCGTTACTGTCATCACCTAGTAACCAAAATGCTGGCCAGATACCCTGTCCCCATGGCAATTTTATTCTAGCTTCAAAGCGACCAAACTTCCGCTGGTACTTCCCTTTAGTCAGTACTTTACCCGATGTAAAATTAGAGCCTTGAAAATTTTCCTTAAGTGCACTAATTTTAAGTATGCCATCCTCTACGACTACATTTTCTGAACGGTCTGTATAATATTGTGACTCATTATTTCCCCAACCTGGAATACCTTGTGCTGCACCGTTACCTATGTCTAAACCCCAAACTGCTGGATCTGGCGCGCCATTTATGTTAAAATCGTCCTCAAAAATGAGCTTATTCAAGGTGGTTACTTGTTGTTTCTCTTCTGGCGAGCAGCTTACGGTTATTGCAAACACTACTGCAAGAAAGATTAGACTTAACACGAGCCTACCGCATATTTTTTTTGTGAGTATATTCATCGTTATGTTTTTAATTTGCTATAAGGGTTTTTAATTGTAGAAATACATGTTGTCTAAGTACACTTTTGGGCTACCAGTAGGTTGTGCTACTAGAATATACTGTGCAATATTTGCTCTGTTTAATAAGCCTGAAAAATTAGACAACGGTATATCATAACCAATCCACGAGCCTCGCGCGGGCGCTGTAAAGTTTACTTGATGTTCCGTATCATCGCCACCGCCAAAAATACCGTTTGATCCAAAATCAACAAGCTTAATAGAAAAAGAAGTGAAGTCGGGAGACCAAACGTCCGCATGTATATGCGTCATCGCTGTCGCGTTTACTGGATTTACAACGGTTTCTATACCTACGAAATCTAAGTTTGTATAAAGTTTGGTAGTATTACCTGCTATGGTAATATCTTGTAACGTTGCTGCAGACCACGGGGTTCTCCAGGTGTCTACTGGAACATCTGCATATGCATTACTAAAAAGTGACATCACGTTAGCAGCTAATCTTGTAGGATTAGGTGCTGCTGTAGTAGGTGCAGTGGGCGCCGCAGGAGCTCCATAGAAATAGATGTTATCCAGAATAAAATTAGGACCGCCTACTAGAATAATTGCTCCCAGATTATTCTTTTGATTGAGAATATTACCCGTAAGCGGTATCTCAAATGAGGTCCACACTCCAGAAGTTAATGTTGGAGTATTAAATCTTATTTCTCTATCGTCACCCGTAGGAAAACCGTTACCGTCAGAACTTATAACACCGTCTGCACCGATGTCTCTTACATCTATTCTGACTTGTGCTCCAGGTTCCTGCACATATACATCTACATGCATAAAGGTTAATGTAGATGCGTCAACCGTGTTATCGAAAATAATTCCCGTGAAATTGTTATTTGCATAAATAAGAACATCATCGTTGTTTGCAGATGCTACGGTTGTTTGTGCGGTAGAACCGCCAAAACCAGGTGAAAAATTACTTGTGGTCTCTAAGATATAAGTGTCACTAAATATACACTTAACGAGTGGCTGCGGTTCTATAGGTATAGGTGCTGCAGGTAAAGTACCTGTAGATGTTAACGCTAGTGAGCCTGTTGCGGTGGTACCGGCAATACTTCCTGTGATAACCGCTGTCCCGGAACCGATTACCGAAACCACGCCCGACTCACTAACCATGGCAACTGCAGGATTTGAAGATGTAAAGTCAAAATAAGATGGTGCAGCAATAACCGTTACATCACCACTCGAGGCTAGGTTAAAGGTTTGTGTTAATCCAGAAAGTGGAATCGATGAACCTGTAAATGTTTGTTGCACTGCATTCTGACTGTTTAGGATAACGGGTCTAGGTTGTGCAACAGTTCCTAACTTTTCAAATTTAATCTCGTCTAACCACACTGTGTATCCCAAACCACCTGTTGTTTGTGTTCCCATGGCGTACCAGAAAACACCGCGTTCCTCAAGCAGTTTAGCAGGGTCTGGAATAGGTATGATGTATTTTGCCCACCCTGTCTCTATACTTATGTCATTAGTAGTTACCTGAAATTTGTTTTCTAAAAAATCTTGACCAAAACCGAATGCATCGACACGCACACCTTGGGATGCTTTTGCCCAAAATGTTACCGCATCAAAACCTGACAAATCTCTTCCAGCACCATCTACTCTAAGGATAGCACCAGCGTAATTTCCTGTTGGGTTGTTTGCATTAGGTACATTTATTCTTATAGATGCATTGCTTTGATAACCTTCTTGTGTGTCTAAAGAGAAAGCATCAAATTTTGAGCCTGCAAAAGGCAAGTAGAAATCACTTCCCATGTTTACAAAATTATCTGTAAAAACCTCTCCGGTCTTAGAAAAATTTGCTAGCGTCGCGTCGTCCGACAAATCTCTCTCACAACTTATTGTTACTATGCAGGCTGTTACAAAATATAGGGTTCTTTTAAAAAAATTAAACGTACTATTTTCCATTTTTCCGTGTTTTTATCATTTACCTATATTGATATGAACGTAGGTTCTAATTTCCCATTCCGTCCCGTTAGGGAATCCTACTGGACTCACAAATGGCTGTCCAAAAGGCGGTGCAAGATTAGGAGAGAATCGTGGTGAAAACTCATTTAACGTTCTATATGTTCCTCTGATACCTACTGTGGTGCTAGGCAACACGAACCAGTCTGGTTTTCCCAATGTTGTAGATACATCTAACATGAGTTGCAAAGGGTACGTTAAATTAAAGTCCCTATGGTAATCAAACGGGCCCCAGTCATTTGCCTTAGCAAATGCTGTTATTTTCATGCTCTTATAAATTGCTCTAATATCGCCACCAAAACGGGTTATTTCTCTTGTACTATCACCGTTACCTTGTCCATTACCGTAGTAAAAATTACCTATAATGCCTAATTCTGGTGTTAGTTTGGAGATTATTCGTGTATGTGCTTCCCACAGGTCAAGAGCAGGGGCAGCATTAGCAAATCTTAAAAAGGTACGATCTGCTTGAAAACCTATGTGACCATCCATAGTGGTGGGTAAATGACGATACACAAATCCTGCACTCATGGCAAATTTTGCATCCTCAGTCCTGTCGCTATCCCAGTCGTACATCCATGTGCCTGGAGTTGGGTCGAATGTTATGAGCAACTCACCAGCAGTTGTCTCCCGGTTAAAACCGCGCACCGCAAATGGGTCATCTATGAGGTTTCTTAATCTTCCCGGTGCATCTACATCGTTAGGCATTGCTGCTACAAGCGGTTTTTGCCATAAAAAGTTAGGCGCAATTTGTAAGTTACCTCTAGTATAGGTAAAACCAGTTAAGAAATTTGTTTGATTACCGCTACCACTGTCTTTTAACTGCCAGCCCGTAAAGGTTCTCGTTGCGTCTGCGCCGCCGTTTGCAACCAGTCCCATTGCAGAACCTTGCGCATATATATTGAAGACACCTTTGGCATAGGTAACTTTGGCTTTTCCACCCCAGTTGTCACTTGATTTAATTTTATCTTGTAAAACAGTATAGTTTCCTGGATCTCCTTGAGCTACCTGAAACGTTGTCCCGTTTAATGGATTGCCTCCCCACATTGCACCTAAGGTGAGTCCAAAGTTACCGAAATCTCTCTCGAGCACCAACGTTGCACGTTCAGTAGGAAAAGGTGGTATGATACCGCTTCGTAACTGATTAGGGTCTAATATACGAACACCGTTATCGTCTCTTTGTATATCTATTTGTAAATCTCTTTGATATATACCTGTCACGTTCCATTTATTAATAACTCGCGAATATTTCAACAACGACGTCGGGTTTGCTCCCCACCACAATTGAGGTCCAAAGGCAGCTTTCAAACCCTTAAGAGATTTCTTACCGTCTACTTCAAAGCCTAAGGTCTCACCACCGTAAATATCTAAGTTGGCGCCATAGTTTGCCTCCGGATATAAGCCGAAGAAATCCCCTTCATAACCCCAGTGGTAATGACCTGTTCTATAAAATCCACGCAAGTCAAAATCTTTTGCGTTCCATTCATAGGAGGCGTTATATACTTGAACCCTATTAAAGTCGTTTACTTGAATAACACCGTCAGGAGTTTCAACTTGTTGAGGACGAGCTCTATTCTCATAAAAGATTTCATCAATGGGATTAAGTGCGACATTGCCCGTGATATTGAAATTTATTTCAGCTCGCATGTTAGCAGACGGGTTTCCTTGAACACCTACAAAGTAGGACTCCATCCGGTCAAAACCTAACTGATTAGGATAAACATTAGCACCAGGATCTGCATTATCAGGGGTTGTAATTAAACTGCCTCCAGTGTTAAAGGTTGTAAATTGTGCTCTTACATTGCTCAAACGTATTTTATCAGTACTACCGCCGCCTAGTGCAGCTTTATCCCCTCTTGATCTTAATACTGCATCCATTAACTGAATGTTATCAAAATAATTTCCTACAGATTGCAGGGTTGCGCCGCTAGCATAGGGATTTAACTGGTGAGCCTCTTTTAATGCATAATATGCTGCACGCGGATATAGGTCATAAAGTCCTCGTTCATTAGAAGGACCTTTTGCACAAATTCCAAACCATTCTTCATTCATGTTATTTTCACCTGGAGCTAAATCTAATGCATAACCACCATTAGCCCAAGATGCATTATTATCCTGTACATCCAAATTTGTGGTTTGGCCGTATTTCCACCAGCCATCACTAAACTGAAAAGTAAAACCACCAATAGCGTTCCCTGCTTTACCTAATCCAGAAGCATTTTCGTAGATATCCCTCCAATTGTTCACCATATAATATGCTTGCATCTTCTGATCTTCGGCATTATTTATAGCATTAAAGGCATCAGACCCAAATTCTGAAAACATCAATGGCTTGTTAAATTGCTTTTTCACTTGTTCGAATGCGTCGGTAAAGGTTTTGCCACGGTACATATTTGTTGCTAGAATATCTACATTTTTACATTCTTGAGCAATGATATTCAAAAATAATAAATCACCATTACAAATGGCCACTGGATGATTGGGATCTATTTTTTTCATCGCAATAACAGCATCATTCATCAACTTATACATAGGTCTGCCACGTTTCTCTCCTACCTCGCGTCTTTGATCCTCTTCATCCGGAAAATCCTCAGTTTCAGCACCAGCCCAAAAAAGACCGTAGTTATTTTCGTTACCCAGCATAAACATCAGGAGCCCTGGCGTATTTTGATATTCCTGTGCTAATTTTGTTGCTTCCAATAAGAGTAATCTTTTTGTAGCAGAATCGCTATAGTTCGTTACCGCTACCCAAGCACCGTTAATCGTAAGGCCGTATCTACCAAATGAGTGGTTCAACATCGTGTAGATGCCGTAATTTTCATATATGTATTGTATCCATTTAGGTTGCATGCCTGTATAAACGCGTATCGCGTTTACGCCCATGTTTTTCATAAGAGCCATCTCAGAATCGAGGGCTGCCATAATAAAAGAGTCAGACTGATTCCACAAACTGTAATTATAGTTTGTTCCGATAGGCACGTAATCCCAGTTCATCCCGTTAATCATAAAAGGGCTCCCGTTGACCATAAGTGTGTGCCCACTATCATTAGTTTGGACCAGAATTTTTGAGTTTTGAGCCAGCGCTAAAAACCCGCACAACAATAACGCGATACTAAAATAGAGACTCTTCATAGGTTGTGTTTTTTCATTAGAAATAATGAATTGGTAAACTCTGTCGTGTTTACCGACATTATCAAAAATTTAAGTCTTAAACCTAAGCAGATTCTGCCTTTGGAAATTTAAATGCACCTCTACAAAAAACATACAGCATAAAAAAAGCAGTCAAAATAAGATCTTGAGAATACCTTGTAATATAAAGTTTTGAAATACAATGCTTTAGCTAATTTAAAGTATGGCATAGAAAAGGCAAGAGATGAAAATGATGTATTAATGTTGAGCTACTTTCTCGTTTTGTGTCACCATACTAAATCTCAACAATGTAGCTAGACAAACTATCATCTCTTAATAGACCTAGTTTTTTACGCAAACGATATCGTTTAATTTCAACACTTCTAGGTGAAATGTTCAATAACGGCGCTATTTCCTTAGAAGACAAATTAAGCCTGAGATAAACACACAGTCTCAAATCGCCTGATGTTAACGATGGATGCAGCTCCTTAATTTTCTTAAAAAAATCTTTATCTGCATTATTAAAGGCCTTTTCAAAAGTTATCCAGTCTTGCTTATCGCCTAAGTTGTCATCTACTAACTTCTTAACAGACTTCACTTGAGACAAGCCATGTAATTTTTCTAGTTCTACCTTAATCTCACTAAGTGTTTCATTCTTTTTAATCATGGACATGGTAGATACCGCTAGCTCTCTGTTGCGTGCATCAATCTCCATCTTTAATTTTTCATTACGCAGTTTGATAAGGTCTTTCTCGTTTTCTAGATTTTTGAGTTCCAGTTCTTTTTGCTGTTTATGTAACGCTAGCTCTCGCTGCTTTTTATAGAATCTATTATAGAACATGTTAATTAATGCGAGCAATGCAAAAGCGAGAAGTACATATATGACGATTGCCACATTTGAAATATAATACGGTCTATTAACAGTTATATTGAGCTTTTCAATATTTTCTGACACCGCAGAGTTTATCATGGACTGCACCTCAAAAGTATACGCCCCGTGGTCTAAATTTTTAAAATCGATACTCGCCACAGTACTCCACGCATTCCATAATTTATTACCAGACATTTTATACCTGTAAAACACGGTATTGTAACCTTCGTATACAGGCGCGCTATAAAAAACAGTTAGGTTATTATAATTATAGTCTAGTGTAATATCTTGTGCTAACTTGTGCAACACCTCTTTATTATTACGAACATGACTTACCTTATTTATAAAAACTTTGTGCGATATTGTTCTCTTACGATTAACATCCAGTACCATGTAACCATAGGATAATCCTAACAAGTATCTGTTGTCATTTGTATTGGTTAGGTTTTCGTACCCTCGTTTCTCGCTGCGCACGTAAGACGCTAATGGTATAGATTCAACTTTATAGGCATTATTAATTTGCTGCTTAGTTATTTTGTTTACATGGTTTTCTGTGAAGAGCCAAAAGCTATTTGCCGTATCCTTTATTAACGTACTAGAAGTATAGCCATCGTTATAAATCTCAGACAAAACCTTGTTCCGCGTAAACTTGATAGCTCCTTTTTGCTTCAAATAAATCCCCTCTCTATTTGCATATACTACATCACCATTAATAACAATTATATCTGAAGTGATTCCTTTACCCAAATCGTCAAGCATGGAAATGCTCTCGACAGTTCTTAAGTCGGCATTTACTTTAATTTTGAAAACACCCTTATATTCATGACTTACGTAAATAGTAGTTTCGTCAACAGCAAAATCTTTAGAACTAATGTTAAACCCTATTAGTTTATTTCTCAGTTGCCAGCTAATACCGTTAAACTCGAGTACATATAGCCCAGAGTAAGAACCTTGTATAATTAAGTCGTTTCGGTCTTCAACTGGCTGAAAATCCCAAACGCCAGCTGTGTTTGCTACGCGTACCGCGCTTTGCCCGTTTATTACAAATGCTCCATCGTTATGCCCGCAAAAAACGGTGTTACCTATTTTTTTTAGAGACCATACCTGCCCTTGTGTTGCTTTAATGAGACTAAACTGTAGGTCACTGTCTTTCTTAACAAACAATCCCTGATTTGTACCAAGATAAAGAAACCCGTTATCGTAAAGCGACGCGTATACCGTACCCAATTTACCATTTTGGTCTATAAAGTTTGTAAACGGTGATTCAAAATTTAAACAGCTCAATCCATTATCTAAACCTACCCAAACATTCTTGTCACTATCTTCAAAAATTGCCAGTACCGTATTGTTTACGAGACCCGTGGCAGCATCAATACTATACTTTACGTATCCAGCTAAATCCAGATTAACAATACCGTGCGATATTGTACCTACTAAGAGTGATCCATCATTAAGAAGTAGTGCACTGTACACCTTTGTCTCAGGTTTAAACCTATTAGGTGCAATTTGCACAGCAACATCATCTTCTAGCCTGTATAGTTGATTATCACTCGTGATAAACAGCGTTTGTGATTGCACTTTAAAGAACTTGATAATCATCGTATCCTTAAAAAACGAAGTACTTGAAACAAGTTGCGCTTTGCCGCTTTTAATCTCGAAAAGACCTTGGGATAAATCCTGATAGAAAAAACGCTCATCTACTTTGAAGAACTTATTTATTTGTGCTTTTGCGACAACAGATTTAATTTTCTTGGTAGTTAAGTCGTAGGAATAAACCCCATTAAGCGATTGAAAGAGAACATAGCCATCTTCTATAAATATCTCCCAGAATTGTTCATCCTCTTGGACTTTTAATCCTGTTTCCCTTACGATCGAATGGTAAATAAGCACTCCAAAATCATCTGGCTCCCAATAGCCAAAATCCATATAAAAACCGGTGTATACCCTCTTTTTGTAGCACTTTACCGACCGCATTATGCTTCCATTAGGCGTGGGGTATAAAATCCATTGCGCACCATTGTACTGCAATAAACCATTATTGTTTGCTGCATAAATCACGTTGTCCTTATTCTGGGCAATCATCCAGTTTTGATTACCTGCCCGGTATTCATTTACTGTATAATTTATAATCGGCGGTAACTCCTGCGCAAAAACGGTTAGGCAGGTAAAAGGAAGAAAGAAAAGAATCGATAAATACTTATACATCGCTCAAATGTAAACAAAAGAGCCACAACAAACCTATTACAAAATTAAATTAAGAAGAACGCAACTAACTTTTAATCAGATAATCCTATTAAAAACTAAACAGCTAACACTACAACATATACACGACTAAATTGTAAACCCCTGCGCCGAGACGATTTACATAGCCACCAATAACAGCAGGTTATTTGGTAGTTAACCCGCGTAACTTAATAGCGGTAAGCACTTTTTTAGTGTATAATGGGAAGTCCGCATTTTGAATCCAACTATAATAGCCCGGCTCTTGTTCAAAAATATCGACGATGCGTTTTCCTTTATGTTTCCCGAAATTAAAACACTCTTCCCCAGCTTCATTAAAAGCAAGCATACCTGCAAAATCTACCGGCTTGCGATAGGTTGCAAAATCAGCGATGGCTCTCATGTCGACACCTAACTCTGGATAGCGTTCGAGCTGTCCTTTAAAAACCTCGTATGTGGCAATCGTGTCAGCTGCCGCGCTGTGTGCATCAGTGAGATCTTTGTTACAATAAAATTTATAAGCTGCAACAAGCGTGCGTTGTTCCATTTTGTGAAAAATGTTTTGCACGTCTATGGCGTTGCGGTTTCCCATGTCAAAGTCGACGCCAGCGCGCAGCATTTCCTCAGCGAGTAGTGGTATGTCAAACCTGTTTGAATTAAACCCCGCTAGGTCTGCATCTTTAATAATACCGTAAATCTCGTGCGCCCGCTGAGAAAACGTAGGCTCATTTGCAACCATTTCATTAGTAATACCATGGACAGCGATAACCTCGGCAGGTATAGGAACTGTAGGGTTAATGAGAAACGTATGCGTTTTCTCAGTACCGTCTGGCATGATTTTGTGAATTGCAATTTCTACGATACGGTCTTTAGAAATATTGATTCCTGTGGTTTCTAGATCAAAAAAACAAATAGGTCTAATAAGATTTAAGGACATGCGATGAGTTTATGTGGATTTATGGGATATGCTGTTATTCTGTTTTAGTAACAAGCTACTGTGGAGTACACTAGTGTAATCGTTAGAAAACGGACACACCAAATGACAGCACAAACAATAACATGCTTCTTCAACAAATATACAGGCTTACCTGTTAAAGACACAAAAATTACCACCAATATTGTAAACAACTATCCAAGAAGCCGTGCACTCCTTTTTGTTACCCATGTTATAGTTTGTAGCATTTGAAAACAAACACCCACTACTCGAACGGTCATCTAAGAGCAGATTGCGTGGTCAACAACTACTGATAAAATAGCTTTAGCATCACTTTTAACTAGCTCGTAGATCCGTTTTATTTATAAACCCAATAAAGAATAACCCTTTATCGTGGTAAAAGTTATACTTTATTTAATAATCATATAATGTGCAGCGGCAGAAATGCAAACACATGAATGCATTTTGATAACCATGAAAAGAGTTCACATAAAAGTAACCCGCACGTCCTAAACTCATGCTACTAAAGATTCAGATTTATTTTTCAGAGTCTAGTGAACCATTTTACGTCGCAGTAAAATTTAAGCACAAATAACAAGGTTTCCCGCGATAAAAAAATGAGTTGCCTGCAAAGGTTTTAGTGATTGAAAAAGACATCTTGCTTAATTATATTGACAGAACTGCGCATAAAGATTACGACTTAACTATGGTAAAAAAGAACCTTTGGGAAAGGATATCCACCAGATAAAAGGTCATAATGAAAAAAGCAACTAGCCCCATAATTCCTTGCGCAACATTACAAGTAAGGTTGCTAAATAAACTGCATAGGTAATAACATGTGCCATGACCACACCTTCTACTCCGTAGCTAGTTATTAGTACATGTGCTGCTAGGTAAAAGCAAAGCACGCTTATGAACTCTGCCAGCAAGTACCGTTTTAAATCGTTTACCGCGATGAATCTAAACGCAAGCACCGTGGTAACGACTTTTATAAAGTCACCCACCAGCTGCCATTTAAACAATGCTGACACTGGTTCAAACTCAGCCGAAAACAAGAACGCGATCAAAAAATCACGTAGGAGATAAACGACAATCATTCCCAAAACTACTATAGGTAACATAGTTTTATAAAACGACGCGATGGTAGCGCGGTAATTACTTGCTGTATCATTTGCGCTTAATCGTGGCAGAACGTACAAACTTATTAAACTGGTAATAAACATCATGTAATAACTAGCGATGCGGACCATAGCTTCCCACCAGCCAGCTGCCTCGTCACTTACTGTAAGTCGTACGTGGTCACGAACTAAAATGGCCACTAACGGCAGCAAAAAAGCACTTACAAGCGCCATGAGACTGAATTTTAATAGCTGTTTTGCCGCAGCACCATCTAGCTTCATGGCAAAGAACTTTGAAAAACCTATAGCACCTATGGCATATTTCCAAAAGAACAACGCAACAACGCATTGAACAACAGGAGTGAGAATTATACTGTACAGAGCGCCTACAAGGTTACGCTCATAAATCAGAAGTGCACTCATCGCAAATACACACAAACCGATGATAATATTTAGGGTAATAAACTTTCTATAGTGCTCAAAACCTTGCAGCAATGAACTCATAAATACAAAAAGTACCCAAAATGGCAACACTCCAGCAAACACTCTAAAGAGCGTGACAAAAGAATAGTCTGCCGCGATGAGTACACGATTCAACCACGGCGCTGTTGCGTATACCACAACCATCATTATAATGGCCGCCACAAATGCGAGCGTCCATCCCGTAGCGAGGGTTTGTGCAAGTTTTTCTTTTTGATCTTTAAGTTGTGCAGTGTTTTTAACAAGCCCGTTTTCTAATCCAAGCACCGCAAACGACTGGACACCTTGCACAAAATTGCGCAAGTTTCCCATAATTCCCATGCCAGCAGCACCGACATAATTTGCAATAATGTTAGACATAATTGCACCTGTTACAATACGTAAAAAAACATGCACGCTGTTAAAACTAGCTACTTTAAGGAGCAGGTTTTTATTGAAAAAAGTAGGTATTGTGCCCATTAATACTCGTTGATTATGGTAACAACGCGCCGCACAGCATCTTCATTAAGCAAGGGATGGCAAGGCAAACTTACCTCTGTCGCATGCAAACGCTCTGTAACGGGAAACGATAAATGGTTCAGCCCTTTTAAAGCCTGCTGTTTATGGGGTGGCAATTCATAATGACAGCTGCTTTCTATGCCACACGACTTTAAATAAGACGTAAACCCAGTTCGATCTTGAACAAATACAGGAAACACGTGCATGGCGTTTTCTTGAACGTAACTTGGCGATAAAACGCCTATTTTAGCGTTATTAATTCCCCCTAGATACGACTTTGCTAGACTAATACGTGCTGCGTTATCTGTATCAAGTGTCTGCAACCGGGTGCTCAAAAAGCCAGCTTGTAGTGGGTCCAATCTTGAGTTTACCCCTATAATATAGTTTATAAACCTAGAACTGCGACCGTAATTTGCAATTTTG
>Ga0222709_1000312_pt1 | contig 12400 bp, 9 predicted proteins | sample AntAcemetage1692_FD_179822 | JGI IMG/M metagenome (GOLD analysis project Ga0222709, IMG submission 179822) | Saline water microbial communities from Ace Lake, Antarctica - #1692 | ecosystem: Environmental > Aquatic > Non-marine Saline and Alkaline > Saline | place: Antarctica: Ace Lake...
TAATAATTTTGAAACATGGAATTCAGTAGGTAGTTTTGAGCTACAGTTTTTAAAAAACGTTCTGTTTTTAACAAGCTATGATTTGACTTATTTTCAAAACAACAGTACGGGCCAGTCTGATAATTTTAATACCGTGGACGCATCGTTAGAATATTGGAAAAAGTCTAGCGCTTGGGATTTTAAGCTAGAGGTTACAAACCTTTTTAATAACGAAGTTAGACTTTCTAATAATATAACACAATTTCAATCTTCAGAAAACAGGCTGTTTGTGCAACCTAGAATCTTATTGCTATCTGTAGCTTATAAACTTTGATAAATCTCGCTTTCGCGAAAGCAAAAGACATTACAATTCGCGAAGCGTGCAAGACCGTCGCGCATAACGTAGCATTATCATAGGTTTTATTTGCATAATGGGTAAAAGGAGTAGTTTAGGTTGCGGCAGTGATTGTTGCTGTTCAACGTTTAAGGTTTCATGCTTTACGTAAAAGAACCGTGGTTTAACGATAATGTTTCGTTCTTTGTCTCTAAACCCATTACCATTATACAATGTTTGTTTTGCAGACGTAGGAAGCATCGCATAATAAAAATTGCGTAATGTTTTTTACGCAACGGTTTAATACCAAACGTACCGAGAGAAATGCTTAGCATGTCGGTGAAAAATCTTTCAGATCCAAAAAGGCGCTGCCCGTTGAGGGATTCCTCGTGAATCAGAATGATAAACGTTATGCATACGTATCAAAAAAAAATCCTTAATCTTTAGTCAGCAAGTTTATTGCGCAGCTATAAACACGCTAGTCTTAAGTCCAAAAAAAGTCCATACTCCATATACTATAATCTATATTCCGTATTTTCAAACAAAACTCCTAAAACAGGACCCGCACAAACGGCTGCAATCCTCTTTGAAACACACTGCGACCCTCGCTATATAGTACATCATAACGCGCACCTATCACAAAATTATCTTGTCTGTAACCAGCACCTATAAATAGCGCTGGGACCCAGTAGCGGTCGTCTCTAAACATCGAGTCTTCAAAATCCCTATTTACGTGCAGATATTCAAAATCTGCGCTGAGTTGTAAAAACTCGACAGGGTTTGCGATTCCTATAATACTGGCACCTAAAAGTGTCGATTTAAAGTCAGCTGTAAAACCGTCATTAAAATTACTGTTTATGTAGTTGTAGCTTAGACCTGCGCCCAAACCTATTTTAGGAGAGAACTGGTAAATAGCTTGCGGTGCCACTACAACACTTGTAAAACGGTTACCAAAACTACCGCCTATGTTTCCGCCAAAACGCACATTATCCCAAAAATAATCTTGTCGCAATGGGGTCTGACCATACGATTCGTAAAAATGCACTGATAAAACTACTGATATCGCAACGAGTTTCCAATTATAGATTTTCATTATCTAGGGTTTTAACAAATTTGAGTGTTATAAATATACTAAAACCTGTGTAGTCGTGCCGCTTTTCTGTATTTTTGTGAAAATTTGATTTAGAGCTAGTTTGGGTTTTTGAGGTTTAGCTAAAAGGAGGGGTTTTAGATTTAAAGGAAGTCTTTTTGAACTGCATAAAATAACTATGTAGCGTAAAAGAAGCAGACTTTAGGCTTAAAAAGACCATTTTTCAGCAACTAGAAAAAGCTTAGATGAGCTCTATAGGAGTATTCCCTAGACTTATGGATAAATTTTCTTTTCTCAACGCGGCTCATACTGCTTATTTCGCCCAGCTTTACGATGAATACTTAGTGAATCCTGACAAGGTAGAGCCTTCCTGGCGCGCCTTTTTTCAAGGATTTGATTTTGGAATGGAGAGTGCCGGAGACGGCAACGAAAACACTGCCTATCAGAGTGAGGCTGCAACTGCGACAGCGCCTGAAATCATCCAAAAAGAATTTAAGGTCGTACAACTTATAGATGCTTACCGCACCAGAGGCCACTTGTTTACAAAAACAAACCCAGTGCGCGAGCGGCGCCAATACACGCCTACCCTAGCGCTAGCAAATTTTGGTCTTAGCGATGCAGATCTCGACACTAACTTTGACTCTGCGTCACTTATAGGACTTAATAACACAACCTTAAGAGACATTATTGCGCATCTTGAAACGGTGTACTGTGACAGTATAGGCGTAGAATACATGTACATCCGTATCCCTGAAGAGCGCAAGTGGATTCAGAATTGGTTACATAAAAACAACAACCATGCGAGCTTTTCTGGCGACGAGAAAAAACAAATCCTTAAAAAACTAAACGAGGCAGTTTCGTTTGAAACGTTTTTACATACTAAATATGTAGGTCAGAAACGCTTTTCCCTAGAAGGAAACGAGTCGCTTATTCCAGCACTCGATTCCCTTATAGAACGCGCTGCAGACAAGGGCGTTAATGAGTTTGTCCTTGGAATGGCACATCGTGGTCGTTTAAATGTGCTAACTAATATTTTTGGCAAACCTGTTTCTGACATCTTTTCAGAGTTTGATGGTAAAGATTACGAGCAAGATATTTTTGATGGTGATGTAAAATACCACTTAGGCTATACGAGCAAGCGCAAGACAGATAACGGTAATGATATAAATATAAACATCGTTCCTAACCCGTCACATCTCGAGGCTGTTGGTGCGGTGGTGCAAGGGATAGCCCGTGCAAAAATAGACTCCCATACGCCCGATAATTATTCTAACGTGCTGCCTATCGTGCTGCATGGTGACGCAGCAATCGCTGGCCAAGGTATTGTGTATGAAATTGTACAAATGTCAAATCTAGAGGCCTATAAATCTGCTGGGACAATACATCTAGTAGTAAATAACCAGATAGGTTTTACCACAAATTATTTAGACGCGCGATCCTCTACCTATTGCACAGACGTGGCAAAAGTGACACTTTCACCCGTGCTGCATGTAAATGCAGACGATGCAGAAGCAGTGGTACACGCCATAAACTTTGCACTAGATTATCGCATGGAGTTTAAACGCGATGTGTTTGTAGACTTATTAGGGTACAGAAAATATGGACACAATGAGGGCGATGAGCCACGTTTCACCCAGCCTACGCTTTACAAAGCGATAGGCAAACACATGAACCCAAGGGACATATATGCAAACAAGCTTATGGAAGAAGGCGTCATAGACGCAAATTTTGTAGCGACCCTAGAAAAAGCTTATAAGGCAGAGCTTGAGGAGCAGTTAGTGACTTCACGCGAGCGCAAAAACACAGTTATTACCCCGTTTCTCCAAGACGATTGGAACGGTTATGACAACGTTACGGAAGAAGTAATGATGCGGCCCGTGGACACCACGTACGACCGTAAAAAGTTAGATGCGATAGCAAAAACACTTGCTACCTTACCAGAGGGGAAAAATTTTATCAAAAAGATTCAGCGCATTGTTGAGTCGCGACTAGACATGTACAACGATAATGCGCTAGACTGGGCCATGGGGGAACACCTGGCTTATGCAACCTTACTCACCGAAGGTTATAGCGTGCGCATGAGCGGTCAGGACGTGGAACGCGGTACATTCTCGCACAGGCACGCAGTACTAAAGACTGAAGGTGCCGAAGAAGAAATTAAACTACACGACAATATCGCTGGCAAGAAAGGCAGCTTTGAAATTTATAACTCACACCTTAGTGAGTATGCCGTGGTAGGTTTTGAATATGGCTATGCACTTGCGCAGCCTAAAACCTTAACAATATGGGAAGCGCAATTTGGCGATTTCTCAAACGGTGCGCAAATCATTATAGACCAGTATATAAGCGCTGGAGAAGACAAGTGGAAAAACCAGAACGGACTTGTGATGTTGCTTCCGCATGGTTATGAAGGCCAGGGCGCAGAGCACTCCAGTGCGCGCATGGAACGATATTTACTAATGTGTGCTCGTGATAACATGTTTATGGCAAACTGTACCACACCTGCAAACATATATCACTTGCTGCGACGCCAGGCACTTGTAAATTACCGCAAGCCGTTAGTTATCTTCACCCCTAAATCTTTATTGCGTAACTCTAAAGTGGTGAGTACGGTAGATGAATTTGCAAACGGTAGCTTTAAAGAACTATTAGATGTTGACGGGGACGCTTTCGCGAAAGCTAAATCACTCATATTCACTAGTGGTAAATTTTACTATGATTTGCTCGAGTACAGACTGGAACACGACCGTGCCGACGTAGCAATCGTGCGTATAGAGCAATTATTCCCGCTGCCAGTTGCACAAATGGAAGCGGTGATTGCAAAATATAAAAATGCTGAGGACATAGTCTGGGCGCAAGAAGAACCTAAAAACATGGGTGCCTACTCGTTCTTACTTTTGCACATGCCCGAAACCATAAACTGGCGCCTGTGCTCTACAGACATGTTTGCAGCACCTGCAACAGGTAGCTCCACAAGAGCAAAAGATCGCATGGCCGATACCATTAACCAAGTATTCAACAACAAGAAATAATATATTATGGCTCTAGAAATGAAAGTGCCTTCACCCGGCGAGTCTATTACCGAGGTAGAAATAGCAGAATGGCTGGTTGCCACAGGCGACTGGGTAGAAAAAGACCAAGCAATTGCTGAAGTCGATAGCGATAAAGCGACCCTAGAATTACCTGCAGAAGCTAGTGGTATTATCACCCTACTTGCCGAAGAGGGCGATGCGGTAGCCGTGGGCGCCGTCGTGTGTCTCATAGATACAGAAGCAACAAAGCCTAGTGAAGTTAAAGACGCACCGTCGTCCATGGACAAAGGCGATGAAGGTGGTTCTAGCAATGCCGAAAAGGAGTTAAAGAAAGAAGCACCAGCAACAAAAAAAGCTGATTCCCCAAAAGCTGAGGCACCTGCACAAAAAAGCTACGCAAGCGGTACCGCAAGTCCTGCTGCAAAGAAAATACTGGACGAGAAAGGCATTAACAGTGGTAGTGTAACTGGTTCTGGCCGTGATGGTCGTATCACAAAAGACGATGCTGTACAAGCCGCACCGTCTATGGGCACGCCAGGAAACGGTACCCGCACTGAAAGCCGAACTAAGCTATCCATGCTGCGCCGCAAGGTTGCAGAGCGCCTGGTAGAGGTAAAAAACACCACAGCCATGTTAACAACCTTTAACGAGGTAGATATGAAACCTATATTTGACTTACGTTCCGATTATAAAGACGCATTTAAAGACAAGCATGGGGTAGGTTTAGGCTTTATGTCATTCTTTACAAAAGCCGTAGTGCGTGCGCTAGAACTATACCCAGCCGTAAACAGCATGATAGATGAGAAAGAGATGGTCACCTTCGACTACAAAGACATTTCTATAGCTGTTTCTGGCCCTAAGGGACTCATGGTTCCCGTGGTAAGAAATGCAGAGAATCTTTCTTTTAGAGGTGTAGAGCAAGAAGTAAAGAGACTCGCTATACGCGCTAGAGATGGCGCTATCACCGTAGATGAAATGACCGGCGGTACCTTTACGATAACAAACGGGGGCGTTTTTGGTAGTATGATGAGTACACCTATAATTAACCCACCACAAAGTGCGATTTTAGGAATGCACAACATTATAGAGCGACCCGTAGTTATAGACGGGAACATCGTTGCGAGACCTATGATGTACCTAGCCGTATCTTATGACCACAGGATTATAGATGGCAAAGAGTCTGTAGGTTTCTTGGTGGCGATTAAAGAAGCATTAGAAGATCCTATTAATTTATTAATGGACGGTGATGTGAAAAAGGCTTTGGAGCTGTAAGACAATCCACATTTAAAATAATAAAAGCGACCCAGAAATAGGTCGCTTTTTTGGTTTACTGATTTTACGTAGAAGTTTTCTTTAAGGCGCAATAATGAGCATAACTATAGTTACAATATTAAGCAGCCCTATGAGTGCATAAGAAGTTCTGAACCTTTTTTTTACAAATTGTAAAATGCTTATTATAAAGCTGGCAAGAAGCAGTAATAATAGCGGTATAGTAAAAAGTTCAACTACAACACCTAGTGCTACACTTTCTGTTGTTGTATAGCTACTAATGTATACTAAAAAGGAAAAGTATAGAAATATAATCAGGCTGAGTGTAAGAAAAATATTTCTTGTTTTTATGGACGTGAAGTTCATAATATAAAATTATAAGATTAACCTTGAATACTCGCTCTGTCAGGTTTGCAACCACGAAGACAAAACCATTCTGGCTTACATTGAGTACGCATCTTATCGTGGATATAATGTCCTGGATGTCAATATAAGCAACAACCGTATCGTAACATCACATTCCACGTTCTTCCTAACCCGCAGCTCCTGAAATGACAGTTACCTCAAGACTTATCTTAACAATCATGCCTTGCAATGCTCTTCCCGGCCCTACCTCTATAAAATCAGTCGCACCGTCTTTAATCATGTGCTGTATAGATTGCGTCCATTTAACGGGTGCAGTAAGTTGACGAATGAGGTTTTGTTTTATCTCGTTTGTATTAATAATCGCAATTGTAGATACATTTTGATAAATAGGGCAACGCGGTTCGTTAAAGCTTGTTGCTTCTATAGCAGCGGCAAGCTCTGCACGTGCAGGTTCCATAAGTGGTGAGTGAAATGCGCCACCCACGGGTAACATAAGGGCACGTTTTGCACCAGCTTCTTTCATGAGCCCACAAGCTTTTTCAACGGCTGCTACCTCACCTGAAATTACGAGCTGTCCTGGACAATTATAATTTGCTGCCACCACAATGCCCTCAACCTCTTTGCACACTTGTTCTACCACACTATCTTCGAGACCTAAAATAGCAGCCATCGTACTTGGTTCGAGTTCGCATGCAGCCTGCATAGCGAGTGCTCGCTTAGAGACTATGTTCAAGCCGTCTTTAAAACTTAAAACACCTATAGAGGTAAGCGCGCTCAACTCACCCAGCGAGTGACCCGCAACCATATCAGGAGCAAAAGCAGCACCCATCATTTTTGCTAGGATAACCGAGTGTAAAAAAACTGCTGGTTGGGTAACTCTGGTTTGTTGCAGCTCTTCGGAGGTGCCATCAAACATAATTTTTGAGATTTCAAAACCGAGCTGCTTGTCGGCTTGCTCAAAAAGCGCTTTTGCTTCTGGAAATCTATCATATAAATCTTTTCCCATTCCTGTGAACTGGGCTCCTTGACCTGGGAATACGTATGCCTTCATGTCTCTGTTTTTTGTTGAGGACAAATATAATTAAACTGTGCGTTAAACATCCACCTGCTTGTGCAACCTAAGAAAAAACGAGTGGTTTATGTCTTGGCTAGCGTGCCGGCTAATACATCACAGCATAGTGCACATCTCGTTTTTTCCAATTTTTAATAATAGATATGCTACACTGTTGCGGGGCTATTCTCTGTAAGAAAAGTGACTAAAAGAGAGCTACAGGCCATATCCTAGGAAATATCCGTATACACTATGGATTTATGGCGCTGTAAACAGGTGTGATCGGTATTGCGTACCATATTTTCTAAAAATAGGCTGTTCCTGATTCTAATGATCCGTTTTTACTTTTTACGACATTCTCACGGCGAATCATGCATTATTCTGTAGTCATAGCTAACTCGAAAACGTTGCAATTTGAAAATATCTTAGAGATTTTCGAGGTATTAAAATAAAGTGTTGTTATAATTTTTAGCCTTGTCTAAAAAAATATTTTTGCAAGAGTAAATCAGTGTATCTTTGCGGGATGCATTCGGTTTCCGAAGAAAACTACATAAAAGCCTTGTATCACTTACAACGTGGCGACAAACTTGTGTCCACAAATGACATAGCAGGGCGCATGCGCACCAGAGCGTCGTCAGTAACAGACATGCTCAAAAAGCTAGCAGACAAGAACCTGGTAGATTACATTCCCTATAAAGGCAGTAAGCTCACAAGCAGGGGTCATGCTTGTGCTACACAGATCATAAGAAAACACAGGCTTTGGGAACTTTTTTTAGTAGCCAAACTCAATTTTACTTGGGACGAGGTTCACGAAGTCGCCGAGCAGCTGGAGCACATACAGTCCCACAAGCTTATCAACGAGATAGACAAGCTGCTGGATTATCCCACGCACGACCCACACGGTGACCCCATTCCCAATGCTAGCGGTTTAATAGCTGTGCCAGCGCACAAAACCCTTTCCGAGCTACAACATGGCGAATCAGGAGCACTTAGTGCCGTGGCAGACAGCTCCGCGCTGTTTTTACAATATCTAGATAGGAACAAACTAGAGATAGGCAGCATTATTACACTACATTATCGAGAGGCACTGGATAACTCTTGCACTATACTAACGGTACGCGGCACGCTTAATTTATCAGAAGCAATCGCTTCAAAGCTATGGATTATGCCAAGCGAGCATAAAAAATAAACCAGTTAATAGAACAACTAAACAACACTTATGGAAGATATTTTAGCGTTTTTTGAAGGGATAGACCCGATACTAGGTGCGCTTATCGCGACCACATTTACATGGCTTCTTACTGCAGCAGGAGCTTCGCTCGTGTTCTTCTTTAAAACTGCAAAACGCAGCGTGCTAGACGGGATGCTAGGTTTTACAGGTGGTGTTATGGTTGCAGCTAGTTTCTGGTCTTTGCTATCGCCTGCAATAGAAATGTCTGCCGGTGAAGGTTTTGTTAAGGTCATACCTGCCGCGGTGGGCTTTGGTGCTGGTGCACTTTTCCTTTTCGGACTCGATAAGGTCTTGCCACACTTGCATATAAATTTTAAGAAAGAAGAGGCTGAAGGCGTGGAAACAAACTGGCGCAAAACCACTTTATTAGTACTTGCCATCACCTTACACAACATCCCTGAAGGGCTTGCGGTTGGCGTTCTTTTCGGTGGTGTTGCAGCAGGTTTCGAAGGTGCAAGTATCGCCGGTGCTGTAGCACTTGCTATTGGAATAGGACTACAAAATTTTCCAGAAGGTTTTGCAGTAGCTATGCCGTTAAGGCGTGCCGGTGTGAGTAGGTTTAAAAGTTTCTGGTACGGGCAATTAAGCGCAATAGTGGAGCCTGTAGCTGGTGTCCTCGGCGCCTGGGCAGTACTTACTTTTCAACCTATTTTACCATATGCACTTGCCTTTGCGGCAGGAGCGATGATTTTTATAGTAGTAGAAGAAGTAATTCCAGAAACACAACGCGATAAATATACAGACATAGCAACGCTAGGGTTTATAGGTGGTTTTATTATTATGATGTGTTTGGATGTAGGACTCGGGTAGCTCCTGATTGCCCATTGCTAATTGCCTTGTACTGATTGCGTTTGCTTAATGATTATTATCTATTACTGATTTCTTAATGCAAATTGCGCGTAGCTTGTTACCTCTTTTCTAACAATGCAGTTTCAAATGTTGGGACAGTAAAGGTATATTGTGTTACTCCATTTACGGTAGCGGTAAAATTGAGCCTTAGTTTTACCACAAGCTCGTCACCTATTTGTACTTTTTCTAGGACAGTAAAGCTACCCGCTGTTTCATATTTTGCCAGTCGCAAGGTATAAATAGTTTACTAAATGCTTTAGGAACTCTATTTTTTCATGGGCTATGGTGTTATTATCGAAACTATAGGTGCCCATTGGTCATTCTCTAAAACTACTAGCTAAATTTGTAGGCCGTTTGTTGCATCCGTCTTTTAAAGAGGTAGACTCGTAACTAATTACAGTACCTCGCTGAATTCTTGAGATATTTAAAAAACAAATCTCGCGGTTTAGCGTTATAAAGTCTTTAAAGGAACTACAGTCGCTTCTGCCAAACTTTCTAATCTCGATCACCATGTATCATTATACGCTACTCAAGTGCAGAAAGGGCATCCATAAGCTTGAGTAAGCTGCCCGAGAAGACAATGTCCAGTTTTTCATCTTCTATAAAACGAATAGACGCTACTGTTAAGGTCGAGAAAGATATAAAGTCTGCTGTGCGGTAGACTTTATTAAAAGAACCTGTTTTATCCATAAACTCTGAATACAGAGCACCTCCATTGGGCATTGCACGTATACTGAATAAATTTGAAGTAACATTTAATTTATTAGACTGTACAGAAACACCAAAACGTTGTCTACAAGAATAAAAAGCACTTATGGAAACAATACTGTTAGTTACTGGCACACCATCTACCGCTAGCGAAATTTCGTTTCCAGTCAAAACCTCAACAACTGTAGGTATTTCTTCATTGGACGTGCAGCTGCATATTATTAAACCTGTTAGTAATACTATTTTTTTAATATTATATGTTTAATTGTTAACCCAAAAGGACTTAAAAACAAGTTCTTATGATTTTATACGCAACATATTACCAAATATTTAAGAGCTATTTTAAAAATTAACGATGCTAGTTTACAAACACGATTCGGACCTATGAATTATTTAAATTAAAACGCAGGTTTCCTCTTCTCTAAAAACGCGGTAGTGCCTTCTACAAAATCTTCCGTCCCAAACGAGCTCCCAAAGTTATCAATCTCTGCCTGGTAGCCGTCCACACCGTCTATAAAACCGGCATTTACCGAATCTATCGCTGCACTAATGGCGACGGGACTGTTTTTCATTATTTTACCGGCTAGGTTTATAGCAAACTCCATAAGACCTTCTAGCGCTGTTACATGATTTACAAGTCCGTAGCGGTGGGCTGTTTGTGCGTCTATCATGCCGGCGGTCATAATCATTTCCATAGCTCGCCCTTTGCCTATAAGTTGTGGTAAGCGCTGCGTGCCTCCATAGCCTGGTATCACGCCTAGTGAGACCTCCGGTAACCCCATTCTAGCGTTGTCACTTGCTATTCTTATATGCGCTGCCATGGCAAGTTCCAGCCCACCACCCAGCGCAAAACCGTTTATAGCCGCAATTACGGGAACCCCGCAATTTTCTATGGCGTCAAAAAGGGTTTCTTGACCGTAAGCAGCCAGTCGTTTACCTTCATCTGTAGTAAAATGTGCAAACTCTGCGATATCTGCTCCTGCGACAAAGGCTTTCTCACCAGAACCAGTGAGTATAATCACACGTGTCAGTTCATCTTCCTCGGCTGCGCCTATAGCCTGGCTCAACTCTGCAATGGTTTCCTTATTTAATGCATTAAGTTTTGTAGGTCGGTTTATGGTGATGATTGTAATGTGGTTTTGGGTAATCGTAATTATATTATTAAAGTCCATGGCTTTTTTTAGTAAAGTTAATGATTTACAATATTAATTAAAACCCTTCCTTGGTAGATTTAGGCAAGGTTACGGTAAAGGTTGTTCCTACGCCCCATGTAGTGTCGACGGTAATGACACCTTCAAAATTTTCAACAATTTGCTTTACCATCGCAAGACCTAGTCCCATACCGCTAGTTTTTGTAGTAAATTTAGGGTCAAATATTTTCTGTATATAATCCGGATGTATACCTGTACCATTGTCGGTGATTTTGAGGAATACGCTGTTTACATGGTGCGTTACTGCTACGTCTATTCTAGGATTAACTTGAGAATCCAGAGCTTGCGTTGCATTTTTAACTAGGTTCGTGACAACACGTATTAATTGTGTGCGGTCGAAGGTCGCATAGATATTCTCTGCGTCTTGAGCATAGTGTATATAAGACTCGTTAAAAATATCGAGTGCAAGTTGTACTATTGCCGGTACGTTGATCTCTTCTTTCTGTTGTGCAGGCATCGTCGCATAGGTAGAAAAAGTAGACGCTATATGGCTCATAATATCTATTTGCTCGATAATGCTGTTTGAAAACTCGTTTAATTTCTCACTAGCGTCTGGTGCAGCTGTATCAAACCTGCGTTGAAAACTTTGCACCGTTAGTCGCATGGGTGTAAGCGGGTTTTTTATCTCATGCGCTACTTGTTTCGCCATTTCTCGCCAAGCCTGTTCCCGCTCGCTCGTAGCAAGTTTAACGGCACTTTCTTCTAGCTCGTCTACCATGTTATTGTAAGAGCGTATAAGTGCATTTATCTCTTCACTACCTGCAGCGTCTATTTGTATTTTTCGATTGCGTTTTGCTATATTAAAACCGATAATACGCTCTTTAACGTTTTCTAGCGATTTTGTAATATACCGCGATAAAAAATAAGCAAGCACGATAGAGATCATAAGCATAAACGCGTATACCGCGGACAAGCGCAAGAGAAACTCTCGCAGTTCATAGTTCATAAAATCATCATTCTCCAAATAGGGCAGGTGCAAAATGGCGATGTTCTTAAACTTATTGTCTGTAATGTATGAATAACTCGACCTGAAGTTTGTGCCAGCTTCATCAAACTTAACGACATACCTATTATCATCTGACTGGCGCAGTTCATTGAGTATGGTGTCATTTATTTGATTGGTAAAGCTGTCCGTGACTAGGTCCCCTTTCGTGGTTTTGAGAAGCCTGCCTTTCATGTCATAAAAAACAATGGGCATTTTATGTATATCACTTATATCATAAATCTCATCTTTAAAAATAAAAGGAATCATCTCAGTAACAACTGGGAAATCGGTTTTT
>Ga0222709_1000316_pt1 | contig 12163 bp, 12 predicted proteins | sample AntAcemetage1692_FD_179822 | JGI IMG/M metagenome (GOLD analysis project Ga0222709, IMG submission 179822) | Saline water microbial communities from Ace Lake, Antarctica - #1692 | ecosystem: Environmental > Aquatic > Non-marine Saline and Alkaline > Saline | place: Antarctica: Ace Lake...
GAGATGAAATCCGCTTCCAAAAGAAGAAGGTGATGAGGGGCCGTATAAATGGAGTTTCCCCAAAAATCTGTCCCCACTCCAATAATCAGATCTTTGGTGTAGTATCCAGTAAAGATGGACCCAAGAGCAAGGACTCCCAGAGGGAGGCCCATTGCCGGAGGAGCATCATGAGCATGACTCAGAACCTCTTTGAAACCATTGGCCTCTGATAAAAAGGTCAAATAGATCAATCGGAAGGAATAAAAGGCTGTAAAGAAAGCGGCTAAGGTACCCAACCAATGAGCAAAGTGGCCGGAAAGGGTATACTTGGCATAAGCCACTTCCAAAATAACATCTTTCGAGTAAAAACCGGTGAGGAAAGGAAAACCCATCAGCGCCAAAGACCCAATCACAAACATAGCATAGGTGTAAGGAACCATTCGTCGAAGACCTCCCATCTTTCGCATGTCCTGCTCGTCCCCCATCGCATGGATAACCGAACCCGCAGACAAAAAGAGAAGGGCTTTGAAAAAGGCATGATTGGCCAAATGGAAGACACCGACTCCGTAGTTGGAAAGACCACAAGCGAAGACCATATACCCCAGCTGAGAACAGGTAGAGTAGGCAATAACTCGTTTAAGGTCATTTTGAAGAAGACCTGTGGTGGCTGCAAAAAAGGCAGTCATCGCTCCCAGGAGAGTGACCACTACCAAAGCAGTGGAGGCGTACTCGAAAAGAGGAGAGGATCTTGCCAAAAGGAAGACCCCAGCCGTCACCATGGTAGCCGCATGAATCAGGGCGGAGACAGGGGTGGGTCCTTCCATCGCATCTGGAAGCCAGGTATGAAGTCCGAGTTGGGCGGACTTTCCTACACTCCCTACAAAGAGAAGAAGACAGACAGCGGTGTAGGCTTCTACCTCTTTGTTGAGGAAGGTTAGACTTTCTTCCCCTTGGGTGGGAGCCATCGCAAAAATAGTGGCATAGTCCACCGACTGAAAAAGAGTAAAGGCTCCGAAGATTCCTAGAGCCAATCCGAAATCTCCGACTCGATTGACAATCATCGCCTTGATGGCCGCTTTGTTCGCTTGGAGGCGGGCAAACCAAAAGTTGATGAGGAGAAAAGAACAAAGACCCACACCTTCCCATCCCACGAAAAGTTGAAGGAAGTTGTCTCCGGTCACCAAAACCAACATGAAGAAGGTAAAGAGAGAGAGGTAGGACATGAACCGAGGAAGGTGAGGATCTTCGGCCATGTACTCGGTGGAATAGAGATGGACCAGAGAAGAGATTCCTGTGACCACCACCAACATGACTACGGTTAGAGAGTCAAAGAGAAATCCCCAGGAGCAATGAAACATTTCTGAATCCATCCATGTGAAGGTGGTCAGATAGAGAGGAGATCCTCCCAGACCGACTTCAAAAAAAAGGAGAGAGGAAAGGAGAAAGGTGAGGGAAAGGGAAAGAGTAGGTACCAATTTGGCACCCTCAAAGCCCATTCGGCGACCCCAAAGGGCTGTTCCCAAAAAGGAAAGGAGAGGTAAAAGGACAACGACAAGGTACACCTTTTTGGAAAGGCTTCCGCAAAAAGGGAAAGGGTGCCCCTTCCAGGAACAGTCTTTTCTTGGGAAAGAACCACCAAAGATAAGTAGCCAGACAGCTATAGCGGGGGTTGGATTCGAACCAACGACCTTCGGATCATGAGCCCGACGAGCTGACCTACTGCTCTACCCCACTAGAGAATGTTTCTTGCGAATACTGGGACTCGAACCCAGAACTACTGTTTGGAAGACAATTCATTTACCATTAATACTATATTCGCATCTTTCCCACATATTCGCTTCTCTTCTCTTAGGCTGGAAAAGGCCTCCCTTCCCTGACCTCTTTTGGTCTGAGATTTCTCTCTCTGCTACCTCTGTTGCCTGGCCTCAGGCTAGGCCAGCCATAGGCAACAGAGGGAAGAAGGTAGGAAGGTCTTTCTTGAGTACACTTGGACTTGAACCAAGGACCTACAGCTTAAAAGGCCGGTGCTCTAACCGACTGAGCTATGTACCCCAGGGAAGAATGGGATTCGAACCCACGGTGAAAGGCTAGGCTTTCACTTTGATTTAGCAAACCAACGCTTTCGACCACTCAGCCATCTCCCCCTACCCTCCCTTCACTTCGACACTCTTCGATGCTCTTCGAGCACCCCTCCCTCTCTTTCTTGGGAAGGTCCTTCGGACGGAGTGGGATTCGAACCCACGGTACTTTTTGGAGTACGCCAGTTTTCAAGACTGGTACCTTGAACCACTCGATCACCCATCCCTGACCTTTCTTTCTTCTCTCCGACATCTTTTCGTCTACCATGAAAGAGGCTGGCTTTCCTTTCTCTCTCCAGAAGGGGAAGGGTTGGCCGGAGGCACCGAAGAGCCGCCGGAGGCAACGTGGGGGCTCTTCGTTGCCTCTGGCTGCTCTTCGAGCACCCTTGCCTCAGGCTTGCTAGAAAGGACAAAGACCAGGATAGATTCCCCTCTCCTTTTTTAGGGTATATAGACCTCCAAAGAGCGATGACCTTACGGAAAAGCAGCAAGCCTACCTCCCCCGGTCGACGTCACCTCTATCTCCTGGATCGGAGACCCTTATCCAAGGAGAAAGCCTTGGTGGGGATGTCTTACGGCCTCTCCAAAAAGGGAGGACGAAACAATCGAGGTCGAGTGACGGTTGGCCAACGAGGAGGGGGTCACAAACGAAAATATCGAATCATCGACTTCAAACGAACCCCGAGATCCGGAAGAGTGGTGGGGATTGAACATGACCCCAATCGATCTGCTTGGATCGCTCGGGTAGCCTGCCCTAAGATCTCAGGAGAGGAAGACTATTACATTCTTGCTCCCCATACCCTCTCTCCTGGAGAGGAGGTCTCTTCCGAAGTCGGGGCCCCCCTCAAAGTAGGGAACTCCCTTCCCTTGCGGGACCTTCCTTTGGGGGCCACCCTCCACAATCTAGAAATGCACCCAGGGAAGGGAGGTCAGCTCATTCGAGCGGCAGGCTCCTCCGGACTCTTGACCCACAAGGGGAAGGATCGGGCTCGGGTTCGATTGCCCTCTGGTCTTCAACCCTACCTCTCTCTGGACTGTCGAGCCACCCTTGGGTCCCTTGGGAACAAAGATGCCAAAAACCAAAGTCTAGGGAAAGCGGGTCGATCTCGATGGCTGGGGAGACGACCTACGGTGAGAGGAGTGGCCATGAATCCCATTGATCACCCTCACGGGGGAGGAGAAGGGAAATCTTCTGGGGGCCGTCCTTCGGTCACTCCTTGGGGAAAACCTACCAAAGGTTCCCCGACACGTTCCAAAAACACAAGAAAGCGAGCCCTTCGGATCGCTTCTCTTTAAGACCTCGCCAACTTCATTCTCCTCTATGCCACGTTCCATTTGGAAAGGTCCTTTCATCGAAAAGTCTCTCTCTCTTCACTTTCAAAAAGCCCTTCTGGAAAAAGACCCCAAAAAGAAACGGGCTCTCCAGAAGGTTCTTTCCTGGTCTCGGTCTTCGGTCATTCTTCCTCAAACGGTAGGGATGCAAGTCAAACTCTATAACGGAAAGAAGCACCTTCCTCTTCTCCTTCGAGGAGAGATGGTCGGCCACAAGCTAGGGGAATTTGCAGCCACTCGCCAACGAGCCCTCCATAAAGTCAAGGTCAAGGTCCAAGGAAAACGATAAGATCCTTTTATCTCTTCTAGCAGACCTTTCATGTCTGCTCATGACTGCTCTATGTCTGCTCTATGTTTCTGCTCTTTCTCTCTCTCAGGCAAAGAAAGAAGCCACCACAACCTAAACACCGATGGGTCAAAAAGTCAACGCTCTCGCCTTTCGTCTCGGTCTCAATCGTGACTGGGAAGATAGCTGGCATGCGGAGGGAGAATACACCGCCTCTCTTCATAAAGATCTTCTCACCAAAAAGTACCTCACCCGGGTCTTTCGAGAGAAGGATGTCTTGGTGGGGACCATCCAGATTCAACGTTCCCTCCTTCAAACCCACGTCTCCTTTCCCTTTCATCCTTTGGAGAAAAAGGTCTCGGGGAAGGGTGCTCGAAGAGCCCAAGAGGCAGGAAGGGAGGTCAGCGCTCCAATGAGCATCCCTTCTCTCCCTAACCTCCCTTTGTCCTTTTCCAAGATCCACGCCGGTCTGAAGATCATCAATGGACCTGAGACCTATCTCCATCCCAGAGCTCTTGGGTCGGTGACCCAAAAAAAACGGTGGAGGGTGGAAAAGCGGGTCTCCACTGCCTTGCGTCCCTATCGGGATCGATCCTTCTTCCTGGAAGGGGTGAAGGTGATGGCTGGGGCTCTTGGTCTTGGGTCCGCCTCTCTTCTCTCCAGGTATTTTGCCTCGGAGTTGGAAAAGGATCGCCGCCATAACAATTTCATTCGTTTTGTCCACAAGGCCCTTCCTCTCTTTTTGAAGGCTTCCTCTGGTCTTCAAGGGATCCGTATCCAATGGAAGGGACGATTGAATGGGTCTGAACGATCCAAGACTCAAGTCCTCACCTGTGGCCGAGTCTCTTTCCACACCCTTGCCCAAGAGATGGATCTTGGGTATACCCCTACCTTTACCCCCTACGGAGTGTGTAGTGTAAAGATTTGGATGTCCTTTGCCCCTCGGGGCCCCTATCCTAAGAAGAGATGCTACGACCTAAAAGTGTAGTTTTTAAGAAAGGACGGAAGGGGAGGATTCGGGGAACCGAATCTCAAGCCCTTCACCTCACCGTGGGCAGCTATGGCCTGAAAGCTTTGGAGTCTGGACGGATCACTGCCCGGCAACTGGAAGCCACCCGACGAGCCATGACTCGAAAGATGAAACGGCGAGGCCGGGTCTGGATTCGGATCTTTCCTTCTACCCCTGTCACCTCCAAGCCCAATGAAGTTCGAATGGGGAAAGGAAAAGGAAATGTAAGCCATTGGGTCTGCCCGGTTCGGAAGGGACGGATCCTCTATGAAATCGGAGGGATCCCTCCCGAAATCGCTCTTCAAGCACTTCAGGCAGGGGCCGCCAAATTGCCCTTGCGGACCTCTTTCCTAACAGACCTTTAAAGAGAAAATGCAGTTTTTTATCACCTGGTTTAAGAGACAACGGCATATCTGGACCTACTCGTTGAGATCTCTGAAATACGTCAAAGGTTACCTTCCCCTTTTATCTTTACAGACCCGCAGAGTCCTTCTTTTGATGGAGCGGGCAAAAAAAGACTCGTCTCTTTTTGGATTGATGGCTCAATTTTCTTTGGTTCTCCTTTTTTTTTGGACCGTTATCTTTTCGCACCCTTTCGGTCTTCTTCTCTTCGTCTCTCCTTACTTATGCCTCGCTGCTATCTACACGAAAGCAAAAGTATACCCTCTTTTCCTTTTCTTCACTGTTTTGGGGTGGAATGCTAGGGTTGTATGCCACTCGGCAAAGGAAGGCCACAAGAAAGCCCACTTTTTAGGAGTCAAAAACCTCTATTCTACCCGTATCCTCTTCTCCGAGAGGTATATCTTTCGGCGTCTGATTTATTTGTCCTCCTTCAAAAGGAAAAAAAAGGATTAGGGCTCGGGTCTCTGCCAAAGAAGGGACTTGAACCCTTACTCCAAAAAGGAACCAGATCCTAAATCTGGCGCGTCTGCCAATTCCGCCACTTTAGCTAGGGGCCAATGGTTCTCCTGGGAGGGATAGGTATGGCAAGAGAGAGGGGTTCCATGAAACTCGAGTTCGGAAAGGGATCGGGGGACTGCCTCTCTCTTTAGAGGCTAGAAAAGGAGGTCTCTTTTTCCCCTCCTGCTCTTCGTTGCCTCCGGCAGCTCTTCGAGCACCCTTTCCATCCTCGGACCTCTCTTTCTATCCTCTAAGAGCATGAGACGGATGCCTAGGTTGTAAGAGCATGGAAGGACGTATTCAAAGACGAAAGGTTGAAGGGAGGGTTCTAGACCCTGTGATCTTCAGATCTCCGAATGGGAAACCAACTTCAAAGAAAGTCTGCTACCCCCGGTAGCAGAAAGACGCAGTGAACTGAAACATCTAAGTAACTGTAGGAATCAAAATCAACCGAGAGTCTGGGAGTAGTGGCGAGCGAAACCGGAGACAAGCCCCAAAGGAAGGACCTTCCCTCTTTTTGCAAACCGAGTGGAATCTCGGACCAAAGAAGGTAAAAGTCCTGTAGCAAAAAGAAAGGCTTCCTTTGTGAGTAAAACGGACCACGTGAAAGTCTGTTTGAAGACTGGGGGTTCACCCTCAAAGCTTGACTATCTCTTACAAACCGATAGTGAACAAGTACCGTAAGGGAAAGGTGAAAAGAACCTGTAGGGTTGAAAAGAACCTGAAATCTCTTGCTTGAAAACGGTTGGAGCTTCTTGTGAAGTGACAGCGTACCTTTTGTATAATGGGTCAGCGACTTTGGTTTCCTAGCAAGTTTAAGTCGGTAGACGGAGACGCAGCCAAGACGAGTTTGAAGAGAGCGTTCTAGTTAGGAGACCAAGACTCGAAACCAGGTGATCTAACCATGAGCAGGTTGAAGATGGGGTAAGACCCAGTGGAGGACCGAACCCACGTATGTGGAAAAATGCGGGGATGACTTGTGGTTAGGGGTGAAAGGCCAATCAAACTTGGAGATAGCTAGTTTTCCGCGAAATCTATTGAAGTAGAGCGTTCCTAAGTGATGGACCCTAATGGGTCCCAGGGGTCTGGGGTAGAGCACTCATTGGGCGAGGGGGAGGAAAACTCTTACCAACCCCAGGGAAACTCCGAATACAGACTTCCTTTTAGGGGCAGACAGACTTTGGGCGCTAAGGTCCATAGTCAAGAGGGAAACAGCCCTGAATAGACCTTAAGGTCCCCAAATCCTATCTTAGTGAGAAAGGAAGTGAGAAGATGAAGACAACCAGGAGGTAGGCTTGGAAGCAGCCATCCTTTCAAGAAAGCGTAAGAGCTCACTGGTCTAGTCTTCTTGCGCCGAAAATGTAAGGGACTCAAGATAGGTACCGAAAGGCTATTTTCGAAGGTAGCGGAACCTTCTGTAGGTCGAGGAAGAAGGGTTGTGAGACTCTTTGGAGACACCAGAAGAGAGAATGCTGACATGAGTAACGACAAAGAAAGATTCAACCTTTCTCGCCATAAGTCCAAGGGTTTCTACGAAAGGCTAAACCTCGTAGAGTTAGACGGTCCCTAAGGAAAAGACGAAAGTCGTATCCAATGGGTACAAGTTTTCCAGAAGAATGCTTGATAGAGCCTATCTGACAGGGATCCGGTTCTATCTCCGACAGAGATGTCATAGGTAGGTAAGATCCCTCAGGAAAGAGGATGGCTTCTTTCGACACACCGTACCCTAAACCAACACAGGTGGACGAGTCGAGTAGACTCAGGCGCTTGAGAGAACCACCTTGAAGGAACTCGGCAAATTGACCCTGTAACTTCGGGATAAAGGGGGCCTCCCCAAGGGCAACCTTGGGGAGGAGACAGAAAAGAGGGGATAGCGACTGTTTACTAAAAACACAGGACTCTGCCAAATCGAAAGATGAAGTATTGGGTCTGACTCCTGCCCGGTGCTGTAAAGTTAAGTGAGGAGGTTTGAGCCTCTGATCGAAGCTCCAGTAAACGGCGGCGGTAACTCTGACCGTCCAAAGGTAGCGAAATTCCTTGTCAGGTAAGTTCTGACCTGCATGAATGGAGTAACGACTTTCCCACTGTCTCCAAGGTGGACTCAGTGAAATTGAAGTGCCCGTGAAGATGCGGGCTCTCACCAGCTAGACGGAAAGACCCTATGCACCTTTACTACACCTTTTCAATGTACAGTCTTCTACCCCGTGTAGACTAGGTGGGAGCTTCCCAGCGACCTTGAAAGACCACCCTTGGTAGAAGACTTCACTCACCGGGAGGGGAAAGACCTCTCTCGGGACCTTGAATGGTTGGTAGTTTGACTGGGGCGGTCACCTCCTAAAAAGTAACGGAGGTGTGCAAAGGTAGGCTCAAGTTGGTCCCATCAACTGTAGAGCGCAATGGTACAAGCCTGCCTGACTGGAAGAGAGACATCTCGATCAGGGACGGAAGTCGGCCATAGTGATCCGGTGGTCCTAAGTGATAAGGCCATCGCTCAACGGATAAAAGGTACGCTAGGGATAACAGGCTAATGATTCCCAAGAGCTCCTATCGACGGAATCGTTTGGCACCTCGATGTCGACTCATCACATCCTGGAGCTGGAGAAGGTTCCAAGGGTTCGGCTGTTCGCCGATGAAAGTGGTACGTGAGTTGGGTTTAGAACGTTGTGAAACAGTTTGGTCCCTATCTACTGGTGGTGTGAATAATTGAGAAGTGTCTCTTTCAGTACGAGAGGACCGAAGAGGGGAAACCTCTGGTCTACCAATTGTTTCTGAAAAGAGGCAGCGTTGGGTAGCTACGTTTCTAAAAGGAGTAAGACCTGAAAGCATCTCAAGGTCGAAGCCCCCTTCAAAAGAATTATTGGAACAAGGTACAAGAACAGTACCTCGATAGGTCTTGAATCCTCCAAGGGTTGAAAGATACTAAAGGCAAAGACTTTGGCAAAAGATTCGAAAAAGACTCGAAAGATCGACGACCCACAAAATAGCCCCAAAGCAAAAGGATCTCCTTTTGTTGAAAAGGGGAACCCTCTCTTTCCTGGAGGCCCCATGAATCCCCCTGTGCTGCCTCCGGTTAGGCCGGCGATCTAAGGGTCTTTCCAAAAGTGAACCTTTTCCCCAAAAAGGGTGATTTTCACCAAAACGGCCTTTTCACCACAGGGTTTAACGTTGCGTTTTGAGGAAAAAGGGTCAAAATGGGGTGATCAAGGGGGTAGTCCACCTTTTCCTGGAAAATGTGGACTGTTTTTTGCCACTGTGGTTCCTCTACCCATTGGGGACTTTTCCTGAAAAAGAGGTCGGCTTCTAGGTCACTTTTAGGTCTCAAGAACATCGTTAGGGGGAAAGGGTGAAGGTTATATATAGAGGGATACATAGACTTCCTACTAAGGGTAGAGTAAGAGAAGCTAACAGTATCATTTACTATCCACTTAGCATAAGAGGTAAGCTCTAAAGGTTATGTTATAATAGGTGTATGTATGGGTATAGAGCTCCAATTTGATCTAATGAACCTCCTTTTCCGCTTGCCTGTTAAGTTAATAGTAAACAAGACTGTTAGCTTCTCTTACTATACCCTTAATAGAGAGTCTATCTACCTCTCTATATATAACCTTTACCCTTTCCCCTATACGATGTTCTTGAGAAGAAAAGGTGACCTACCCTTCGATTGAGGGAAAAGGAACCCTTCCAAAAAGAGAGATCTTCTTGGGTACTAACAGGCCTTTCCCTTCGGTCAGAGATCCGATCCCCCACCCTTTGGCACCCCTCGGCTACGAGAGGTAGCAGAAAGAGAAATCTCAACCAAAGGAATAAACCTCCAAAACACTGTACAAACCCCACAGTGAAAAAACAGTCCAAATATTTGAGGAAAAGGTGAACTACCCCCTTGATGGACCGTTTTAAGGCCTTTTTTTTCAAATCACTGTGTAAGCCCAATAGCGAAAAAGGCCGTTTTGGTGAAAATCACCCTTTTTGGAGAAAGAAGGAAAAAAGTCAACTTTTGGAAAAGGTGGGTCCGGCAGCGAGGAAGAAAGACACCAAACCTTGTTTTTAGGAGGAGGCGGGCGATGTTTCTCAAAGGGTGTAGCGGTGGGTCTAATATATTTTTGTTGGATCTCGGTGTGATTCCAAGGAAGAGAGGGCCCGGTCAAAAAGATCATTTACAAAAAGTTATTCCAACTACTGATTCCTCAACAGTTACCTTGTTACGACTTCATTTCAGTCGCTACCTCCTCCCTAGTAAGTAACCTCCCCTCGATGGGGGTCTTGGTGCCTCTGGTAAGCTAGAAGCATCCAAGGTCCCGAGGAAGGGGTTGGTGTCCTTCTGTCAAGAAGAAGCAACTCCCAAAATGTGACGGGCGGTATGTACAAAGCCCAGGCACAGATTCACCGTAGCGTGCTGATCTACGATTACTATTGATTCCACCTTCATGGAGGCGAGTTCCAGCCTCCAATCTGAACTGAGATAAGTTTTTAGGATTCGCTCCAAGTCACCTTTTCGCTTCCCTTTGTCCTTATCATTGTAGCACGTGTGTAGCCCAACTCATAAGGGCCATGAGGACTTGACGTCATCCCTACCTTCCTCTAGCTTGTCGCTAGCAGTCTGATTCGAGTTCCTTTTTTCCTTTTGTCCTTTTCTCTTGACTAGAAGGGTAACCTGCAGTCTCGGAGAAAAGTAGCGGGAAAAAACTGGCAACGAATCACAAGGGTTGCGCTCGTTAAAGGACTTAACCCAACATCTCACGACACGAGCTGACGACAGCCATGCAACACCTGTAGAAAGATGAAAACCTCTTTTCTCAAAGAGGTCCCTTCCTATGTCAAGAGTTGGTAAGGTTCTGCGCGTATTATCGAATTAAACCACATGCTCCACCAATGGTATAGGCCCCCGTCAATTCCTTTGAGTTCCAACCTTGCGGTGTTACTCCCCAGGCGGAGTGCTTAAGGCGTTAGCTTGGTGCCCAAGAACGAGTCCTAAGCACGAGCACTCATCGTTTACAGCAATGGACTACCGGGGTATCTAATCCCGTTCGCTCCCCATGCTTTCGTCTTTCAGCGTCAGTTTCTACCCAGAGAGTCGCCTTCGCCACTGATATTCCTTCCAAGATCTGTGGATTTTAGCCCTACCTTAGAAATTCTACTCTCCCCTATAAAACTCGAGTTCCCCAGTTTGAAAGATCCTTTTGGGGTTGAGCCCCAATCTTTAGCCTTTCACTTAAGGAACCGCCTACAGACCCTTTACGCCCAGTCATTCCGAATAAGACTCGTCCCCTCCGTATTACCGCGGCTGCTGGCACGGAGTTAGCCGGGACTTCTTCTTCGAGTACTGTCACTTTCCTCCTCGATGAAAGAGCTTTACGACCAAATAGCCTTCTTCACTCACGTGATATTGCTGGATCAGGCTTTCGCCCATTGTCCAATATTCCTCACTGCTGCCTCCCAAGGGAGTCTGGGCCGTGTCTCAGTCCCAGTGTGGCCGATCATCCTCTCAGATCAGCTAAAGATCATCGGCTTGGTAGGCTTTTACCCTACCAACTACCTAATCTTACGAAGGCTTATCCTACAACGAAGAGGGAGGGCCTTTTGTTGCCAAAGACACCAAACAACCCACCCATATTCTATTGATGCTCCGAGGAGCTATCCGGTATTCATACTGTCTTTCAAAGAAAGACACCCTCTTCCCGAAGGAAGATATATCTATCCCGGATTGTAGGGGAAATTCCCGCGCATTAGACACCCGTTCGCCACTACCTTCTCTCAAGGTCGTTCGACTTGCATGTGTTAGGCATATCACCAGCCTTCTTTCTGAGCCAGGATCAAACTCTTAGCCTCAGGTAAAAAGAAAGATCTCTTTTCTACCTCTTCAAAAATCAACCTTTTCCAGGAAAAGGAATCCTTTCGACTCAGGCCCAATCTCTTCTCCTAGCCTAGAAAGACCCACCAGTCTTTTTCCAAAAGATGTCAGACCCCTTTCAAAGGAGACACCTAACCAGAACCTAAAAAGAGACCAGGACAGAGGACAGAAGGTTGGGCCAGATAGCCTGGAACGATCGACTTTACGCTTCTCAGGCCTAACTCGAACCCCCTCTCTCTATCCTAAGAAGGAGAGAGGATCACTCTTCTGTCTCGATACCGAAAATCTTTGGGTCAGCTTCCAAGGTACTGTACTCGATACCGAAAATCTTTAGGTCATCTTCCAAGGTACTGAACCCCTTTCCGTACAGGTAGGGGTATTCTGGTTCTGGTGACTCCTGGAGCCAGAATTCAGGATCCAACCCGACATTCTTAAAGGACCCAAGATTCTCCGGCAATATCCAAGCGGGCGTCACTTCTTTGGGGACATCTGAAGAACCCAGTGAAATGAAGAGACACAAGCATAGGATAAAAAGCAACATCAGGAGTACTGATTTTTTGTGGGCTAAAAGAAAGTTTTTCACATATAGGAAGTGCATATAGAATCGGGGGAGAAGAGGGCCTATTATTCTGTACCAAAAGGAAGGGACTTGAACCCCTCACTTTCAAAGATCACACTTTGACACTCTTCGACACCAACGGGAGGGACGGAATTTGAACCTCACGCTCTTA
>Ga0222709_1000317_pt1 | contig 12071 bp, 9 predicted proteins | sample AntAcemetage1692_FD_179822 | JGI IMG/M metagenome (GOLD analysis project Ga0222709, IMG submission 179822) | Saline water microbial communities from Ace Lake, Antarctica - #1692 | ecosystem: Environmental > Aquatic > Non-marine Saline and Alkaline > Saline | place: Antarctica: Ace Lake...
TATATCCGTGTGGTAATGTTATTTTTATGAATAAACTCGAGTTCATTTTTTGCGCGCTCAAAAAGTTCGGGGGTCTTTATAAATTGCGATTTTTTGTCACCGATACCCTCCACAGCAGCAATAGCACGCATGGGTTGTTTAAAAACTTCTTGTGCACTACCAAAGGTTCTAATGAGTTTCTTTGCCATAATATCACCTACGAGCGGCGCTTTTTTAAGCGCAAGCAAAGCGATTAATTCCTCGTCGTCTATTGTGGCATTTAGGCTCATAATCTTAAAAGATAAAAGGATTGGGGTCTAAAATAAGGTTTTCATATAGTACAAGTTGATCTACTGCAAGCACGCCTGCAAAATCGCCTTTAAAATCAGCCATCGTGGCCATTACCTGAAAATGCAAGTGCGGAGAGTAACCGCCGTTTTCGTGAGGTGTTCCCAAGGTTGCTATTCGCTCGCTTTCGCGAAAGCGTAAACCCACAGCCCAACCAGCGATATCACTTACTGCCAAATGACCGTATAAGCTATATAGTTTTTTACCGCGCCAGTCGTGTTCTAAAACAAGCGTTGGGCCATAGTTACCAGCATCTGCATTGTTTGCAAAACTGTGTACGATGCCGTCCATAACGGCATGAACGCTGGTTCCAGCTGGTGCCCATAAGTCTATTCCCATGTGCGTGTCGCGTATTGCACCGTCTTGAAAACGTTTGGAGCGCCGGTACAACGCGCGTTGTTCTAGGTAACCGCCATATGCCACGTAACGCTTGGTTTCATGTCTTTTTCCTTTTAGATAGCGCTCAAAAGTAGCTATATCACTCACATCGTGCGTATCCCAAAACAGATTTGTAATAGACAAGTCAATGGGGAAATAGCCCTTGTCACATACCGCTGGGTCTAAAAGATGTTTTACTGCCATTAAAAGGTCATTTCTGGAATGTCGCCTTCTATAATAAGGATACCTTCAGTGGCTGCTCGTATTTCTTCAACACTCACTCCTGGTGCGCGTTCTAGTAATTTAAAGCCGTCTGGTGTTATTTCTAAAACCGCTAGGTTAGACACTACTTTATTAATGCAGTTAACACCCGTAAGTGGTAGGGAGCAATTTTTAAGCAACTTAGATTCACCTTCACGGTTTGTATGCATCATGGCAACGATTATATTTTCGGCGCTTGCGACTAGGTCCATAGCACCACCCATTCCTTTTACCATTTTGCCTGGAATTTTCCAGTTTGCGATGTCGCCATTTTGTGAAACTTCCATCGCCCCTAAAATGGTCAAGTCCACATGTTGCCCGCGTATCATCCCAAAGCTCATCGCACTATCAAAAAAGCTCGCACCTGGCAGCGTAGTTATGGTTTGTTTACCTGCATTTATAACATCTGGATCTTCCTCACCTTCAAAGGGAAACGGCCCCATGCCCAGTACCCCGTTTTCTGACTGAAACTCCACAGCTATCCCGTTAGGTACAAAGTTTGCTACCAGCGTAGGAATTCCTATGCCTAGGTTCACGTAGTACCCATCTTTAACTTCTTTTGCGATTCTTTGTGCGATTTGTTCTTTGCTTAACATATTATGGTTTTTTTCTAACGGTTCTTTGTTCAATGCGCTTTTCATAATTCGTTCCTTGAAAAATACGTTTCACAAAAATCCCTGGAATGTGTATTTCGTTTGGGTCTAGGGTTCCTGCTGGTACTAGTTCTTCAACTTCGGCAACGGTTATAGTTGCTGCACCGCACATTACCGGATTGAAGTTTCTAGCAGTTCCTTTAAAAATAAGGTTGCCAGCTTCGTCACCTTTCCATGCTTTAACGAAAGCAAAATCAGCTTTAAAGGCGTGTTCTAAAATATGGGGTTTGCCATTAAAGTCACGCACTTCTTTATTTTCTGCGACTTCAGTTCCATAGCCTGCGGGCGTAAAAAACGCAGGGATTCCAGCTTGTGCTGCACGACAGCGCTCAGCAAGTGTGCCTTGAGGTATAAGGTCTACCTCGAGCTCACCACTTAGCATTTGGCGTTCAAACTCGTCGTTCTCCCCTACATAAGACGATATCATTTTTTTAATTTGTTTGCCTTGTAGTAAAAGACCTAGGCCAAAACTGTCCACACCAGCATTGTTCGAAATACAGGTAAGGTCTTTAACGCCGGCCTTTACAAGCTGAGCAATACTATTTTCAGGAATTCCTGATAGGCCGAAACCACCTACCATAAGGGTCATGCCATCTTGCACTCCTTCCAGTGCTTGTTCCACGCCAGTAACTGTTCTTTTAATCATTGTACATTCTTTGGTAGAAAATTACGGAATTTTAATGGTATGGTAAAGTTTAGGGCTTTATAGTTATTCATACGTCTGTTCACAGATGCGGACTTAAGTCTGCATCTGTGAACACGGTATTGACTATTTTTGAGTTCAATAAAAGCTGTAATTATCGATTTATCGAACGCAGCGGTGAACGAACCCGGCTTTTGTCAGAAACCATTGTAAATTATTTCCTAAGCAGTATTGATTCCTTAGACTTCGTCAAAGTTGACAGTAACCTGTGCACTCGTGGGACGAGCCTGGCAAGTGAGTGTAAGTCCTTTTGCAATCTCACCGTCTGTAAGAATATTGTTTTTAAGCATAGTTGTTGTCCCTTGCTCAATTACACCTACGCAGCTACTACAAATCCCACCCTGACAACTATAGGGCGCGTCTATATCGTTTTTAAGCATGACGTCGAGCATGGTCTCGTTGCGTTTCATGACAATGACGTGTTTCTCGTCGTCCAGAATCACTGTAAGCTCTGTTAAATAGCCATCTTCGGTAATTGCCATTTTAGCGTCCGTAGTTGTAAAGAGCTCAAAATTTATCGCTTCCTTGGTTAAAATGTTTTGCTCAATCAGGTTATCACTTACCACGTGTATCATTTCTTCTGGACCACATAGGTACGCTTTTGCGAAAGCGAAGTCACTCACGTGCTGTTTGAGAAAGTAATTCAGATTAGATTTACTCACTCGGCCAAATAGTGCTGCATCGCGGTCTTCTCTTGAAAAGCAATACGTAAGTTTAAAACGGTCGCCATACTGGTCTTGTAGGTCATTAAGTTGCTCGTAATAAATGGTTTGTGAAACACTCTGATTACCATAAAGCAAGGCTACGTTGTGCGTGCTTTGTGCCAGATAGGTCTTAAGTAAGGAAAAAATAGGCGTGATACCGCTACCAGCAGCTATGAGTAAAATATCACCAATAACGGGCTCGTGTACAAAAAACCCCTTTGGTTCTGCTACCTGAATGCTTTCGCCAGCGCGCAGGGTCATCGCATAATTGGAGAAAACGCCTTTTTCCACAGCCTTAACTACGACGGTAAGTACACCGTCTTGGGGCGCGCTAGACATGGAATATGCCCTGCGGGTGTCCACCCCATTTATGGTTGCACGCAACGTGAGGTACTGGCCTGACTTGTATATAAATGAGGTTTTAAGAGCATCCGGCAAGCTTAGGACGAGTTCTACTGCTTGTGAGGTTACTTTAGTGACTTGATGTATGGTAAGATTATGAAAATGCATTGTCGTTTTTTAAAGTTGCAAAAGTACTAAATCCTTGTGAGCAAAAAGGCGATGCCTTATCCCGAATTACTACTTAGTAAGAGTCGGTTAGATGGCTGTTTCATTTCTTAAAAAAAGAAAAAAAGTCGTTTGCACTTTTAGGTTTTAATGCATGGGCTTTCTGCCTGAAAAGCGATGGCCAACTAAAGCACGATTTTATGAAATTAACAAATTGCGGTATTTATTTAAAACGGGGGAGGTTAAAAAACCGCTAAGGAATCACCTATAATCGACTTAAACCTACAAAAAGTGTTTGCTGCGAAGCGGCGTTATGCTTATGAATAAGTTTTAGGCGTCTTCATGGGCATATTATGTTGTGGCCATGTTTTGGAAAAACCGCAAAACACCGAATCTTCGCGTAGTCGCCGTTATATAACTATTCTTAGATTCAAGTCATAACAAAGGGTTCGTTTCCGATTGTAACTTAGGTGAAAACACTCGCGGGTTATACAACGCCTGAGGAATGGAAATGATAATTAACAAAAACCAGTTTACTGAGGTATTCACCGCGAAAATTAAAACAAAAACAAAACTTTTTTAAAACGAATTATGCAAGTTTAAACCCGTCGCGGTCTTGTAAAAACCGAAGCTTGGAACGCAAACTTTTGATATGTTGTTTATCTAAAACAAAATTTTGTGTTCCTGCTGTTTCCCATGGGTGCTCGCTGCACTCGTGACCTAGCACATCATAAACTTGTGAGTGACCACTATAATCCATACCGTTGCCGTCAGTTCCCACGCGGTTTACGCCTATGCAATAACACATGTTTTCTATGGCACGTGCTTTAAGTAGCGCATCCCACGCATTTACACGAGGCACGGGCCAGTTTGCCACGTAAAGCAGCACGTCATAATCTCGTGTATTGCGTGCAAAAACAGGAAAACGTAGGTCATAACAAATTTGCAGGTTAAATTTCCAGCCTTTGTAGGTTGCTATTACGGGCGCAGTGCCTCTGGCGTAAATCTCGTGCTCGCCAGCAAGGGTAAAGGTGTGCCTTTTGTTATATGTATCATAGGTGCCGTCAGGACGCATGAAAATGCCTTTATTTACAAAAACAGCCTCTTCTTTAAACATCGCGCTGCCGTATATGGCAAAATTGCCACGAGCAGCATGTTGTTGTATCCATACAATAAGCTCATTCCCGCTCGCAAGCTCCTGAGGGTTCATGGAAAAACCTGTGGTAAACATTTCTGGTAACACCACAAGGTCTGTTTTCCCATAAAGTGTAGCGAGTTGTTTACTAAAGTAAGCAAGATTTGTTTCTGGGTTTTCCCAAGCTAGGTTTGCTTGTATGATGGTTGCGCGCAGTTGTTCTAAAATCATGTTTTTTTTCTAATCGCTAAAGGTAATAATTGATGATCACAACCCATTCAAAACTGCAGCTGCTTTTAAGAGCTCATCATCTTCTTTGGCGAAGCAAAATCGCAGTAAACGGGTGTCTTTATTTTCCATAAACACAGATATGGGTATGGAAGCTATTTTGTTTTCTATAGTTAATTTTCTAGCAAAATCATGGTCTCGCTCCTTTGATATCGCGCTGTAATCCAGCAGCTGAAAGTAGGAGCCGTGCGCTGGCATATACGTGAATTTGCTTTTTTCAATAAGACTAAGAAACAGGTCACGTTTGCGCTGGTAATAGGTTCCTAAGTCCAGATAGCGCGCTGGCTGTTCTAGATAGGTGGCAAGTGCATCTTGCATAGGATGGTTTACACAAAAAACCACATACTGATGTACTTTAAAAAACGCCGCCATGAGTTTTGCTGGTGCCTGGCAATAGCCAATTTTCCAGCCGGTAATGTGAAAAGTCTTACCAAAACTCCCTATGACAAAACAGCGTTCCTTCAATCCTTCATAACGGCTGGCACTGTGATGCGTGCGGTTGTCAAATGCGATATACTCATAAACCTCATCACTAATCACAAGCAAGTCATGGGCGACTGCAAGTCGTTGCAGCTCGAGCATGTCTTCATGGCTCCACATCACGCCACTAGGGTTGTGTGGGCTGTTGATTACAATCATGCGGGTCCTGGGTGTTATAGCGTCTGCCACCTGTTGCCAGTCTGCTTTAAAGTGGGGTAGGGAAAGTGTAATAGGCACTGCAGTTGCGCCTGCAAGTATTATCGCTGGTTCATAGCAATCATAAGCTGGTGCGAATAAAATGACTTCATCCCCAGTATGAACCGTAGCTTGTATCGCAGTAAAAATAGCTTGTGTTGCACCAGCAGTTAAGCAAATTTCGTTTTCTGGATTGTAAAAAGCACCATGAACTTGCTGTGTCATACCCGATATAGCAGCGCGCAACGAGAATAATCCCTGCATGGGGGCGTACTGGTTTTTATCATCTTGCACTGCTTTTTGCAGTAACTCTTTAAGTATAGGATCTACCTTAAAGTTAGGAAAACCTTGCGAGAGATTAATCGCACCGTATTGTTGTGCGAGTTCATTCATCACGGTAAATATAGAGTCGGTAACACCTGGAAGTTTAGATTTTAACATGGTTCTAAAATAATGTTTTACTTTAGAAGTTTCTAATTAAAATCTATGGGGACACATAAATATGTTTCGTTTCTATATGGCAACTATTTTTGAGATGTATTGCAGACCCGCACGGTTCACATCTTAAAGCAAAAGGCAAGATAGGGGTCTTTGCGCTGACCTTTAACAGTAAACGATCTTCTTATCCTAAGAATGGTAGCGTTCTGTTTGTTTTTCCGAATGGTCTAGGCTATTTTTAGGAACGGTTCGTCGCAATATATCCTGCGAGCCGTTCCTGATTTCCTCCCACTTAAATAAAATATTCTATTATTGGAGATGGAACTACGGTAGGTTGCATTAATTTCTTTGCGGACGCCAGCAAGAATAAGCTGATCTCTTTTTTGAATATATTATAGTGAATCACTTTTGAAACTTGCGACGGACTTACTGTGTGTTGCCCCATCCTATCTTCTGCAGAAGTTATTTATTGTAATGTTTCAAAACATTCCCATCTTTGTAGTTCTTTTGCATTCTCACATACCCATATAGGTGGCATTACTTCTTTAATGGCTCTCGCATCTTTACAGAAAAAGAACCTCGCTCGTCTTCTAATACTGACTTTTTACAAGTATAATCAAATGCCAGAGAAGGAAAATAACCTACCACTAAATCTACCGTTACTCCGTATTATTTAACGATAAGTACTTGTTATACGAATAACTAAAACATTCCGGTTGGGGTGGCTGTTTCTCAATGTCTAACAATCTCTCTATCGGTTTCATTAAGCGCAGGGCATTTAAGCCCTGCTTTTTCGAGGCCCGCCTCAAGGTCACCTGCGCCAGCAAAGATCTCTGAAACTTTAAATTCGGGGTCTTTGATATCATGAACAGATACTTTGCTGACTGTATTTTCATAAGGCAGGAATATGTCGTGCTGCTTCTTTTTGTAAACACTATGGTTAATTCGCACCTCGCATACGGTGCTAAGTTTACCATCTTGACCCGGTCTTGTCAATGGATCAGGATTTTTAAATAACTAAAGATAAAGACAGGGGAGCCGGCTAAAAATGTGCATAATACTTTTATTATTCTTAACCGTTACGTTGTTTATTTACGCAAAGATTGCTTTGCGTCTTAACCACCTCATTTATTTCTTCGGTCATTTCATCTAGATTTTCATGCATGCGTTGCAATGTATATTTTTAAATAGCATAGCCTATTTCTTTTAAAACTTTATTGACCTCGTCGCAGCGTTGCGTATTGCGCTCAATCTTAGGAATTCAGAAACCATTATTAGATTTTATTTTTTTTTCGGGTTTGCCATTTATGACCATGCCAAAACTCATCATCTACAAAAACAGCTAGTTCGTATGTGGGTTTGGCCATATCTGGTTTACTAGGCATCTTTCTGAAATTTTGCGACACACGTGAATATTAGCCTACAACACTTTGCGCAATAAGGTTTCTGGTTTTGTGTCTTTACCCCGAATCTTACTCATCATTTTAGACCACACCTATCCAATCGCTTGCCTACACCACAACAGATGCCCAAACAAAATAAACTTAAAAGAAAACAGTACAAATCAAAAAAGCTCAACAATGCTAGCATCGTTGAGCTTTAAATAATAAATTTATCCATAATAATCCATATTGATTATTTAGGACGAGACAAGAAGACGATTACCCAGCAATCTCAGCTTTAAGATACTCACTGTTCATGCGTGCTATATTTTCTAACTTAATTCCTTTAGGACACTCAATCATGCATGCACCTGTGTTCGTGCAGTTGCCAAATCCTTCTAAGTCCATTTGGCGTACCATGTTTTGCACACGGTCGCTCGCCTCTACCTCACCTTGCGGTAATAATGCAAACTGTGAAATCTTTGCGCTAGTAAATAACATCGCACTTGCATTTTTACAAGCAGCAACACATGCACCACAACCTATACAAGTTGCGCTATGAAAAGCTTCGTCTGCCTTTGCCTTTTCTATAGGAATAGCGTTTGCGTCTTGTGTGTTACCTGAGGTGTTTACAGACACATAAGCACCTGCTTGCTGTATGCGGTCGAACGCTGTACGGTCCACTATTAAGTCTTTTATAACAGGAAAAGCGGCTGCTCTCCATGGCTCAATGGTTATAGAATCACCGTCATTAAACTTGCGCATATGTAACTGGCAGGTTGTGGTAAGACGCTGTGGACCGTGTGGTTGTCCGTTAATCATCATGTTACAAGAACCACAAATTCCCTCGCGACAGTCATGGTCAAATTCTACTGGCACTTCACCATTATTGATTAACCCCTCATTAAGGATATCCATCATTTCTAAGAAAGACATGTCTCCATCTATTCCATCTACTGGATAGGTTACCATCTTGCCTTTAGATTCAGGACCAGCCTGTCTCCATATTTTTAAAGTAAGTTTCATACTTTGTTTATTTAGGTTGCCACACTTCCGTAAAAGCACGACATTTAAAAGTCTATTATTTATACGATCTGGTAACCAGTTCGACATTTTCAAACATGAGGTCTTCTTTGTGAAGTTTTGCTTCACGTGGGTTTTCGTTATATTCCCATGCGCTCACAAAAGCAAAGTTCTCATCGTCACGCATTGCCTCACCGTCTGGAGTTTGGTATTCCTCGCGGAAATGACCGCCACAGCTCTCGTTACGTGTTAATGCGTCTTTTGCAAAAAGCTCTCCGAGTTCTAAAAAATCTGCTACACGGCCCGCTTTTTCCAACTCTTGGTTTTTTGTATCCGTTGTGCCTGGAACACGTACGTTTTTCCAAAAATCTGCGCGTAGTGCAGCAATCTCGTCCATTGCGCTTTGTAGGTCAGTTGCATTGCGCGACATGCCACATTTGTTCCACATGATAAGACCTAATTTCTTGTGATAGTAATCTACAGAGTGTGTTCCGGAGCCATTCATCAACTTCTCTATGCGCTCACGGGTTACTTTTTCGGCAGCATCAAACTCTGCAGTTTCTGTAGAAATAGCTCCTGTGCGTATCTCGTCAGCAAGATAGTCTCCTATAGTATATGGTAGTACAAAATAACCATCGGCTAGCCCTTGCATAAGTGCGCTTGCTCCTAAACGGTTTGCACCGTGGTCAGAGAAGTTTGCTTCACCAGCTGCAAAACAGCCAGGAATAGTCGTTTGTAGGTTATAATCTACCCATAAACCACCCATGGTATAATGTACGGCAGGATAAATTTTCATAGGAACTTCATACGGATTCTCGTCTGCAATATTGCGGTACATGTCGAACAGGTTACCGTATTTTTTCTCGATTACTTTCTTGCCTAGTGCGACTATTTCAGCTTCGTTTGCGTCTTTGTGACCACTTGTAAGGGCCTCTATTTTCCCATATCTAAGGAACGATGCAGCAAAGTCCAAGTAAACCGCTTCACCTGTCTTATTCACTCCATAACCTGCATCACAACGTTCTTTGGCAGCACGTGACGCTACATCGCGAGGCACAAGGTTACCAAATGCTGGGTAACGTCGCTCTAAGAAATAATCTCTATCTTCTTCGGCTAGGTCTACGCCGCTTTTTTTACCAGCGCGTATAGCCTCAGCATCTTCTAATTTTGCAGGTATCCATATACGACCGTCATTACGCAAGGATTCAGACATAAGCGTGAGCTTAGACTGGTGCTCGCCGCTCACGGGAATACAGGTAGGGTGTATTTGCGTAAAACATGGGTTTGCAAAGTATGCACCACGGCGGTGCGCTCGCCATGCAGCCATAACGTTACTTCCCATGGCATTTGTAGATAAAAAGAATACGTTACCATAACCGCCACTTGCAATTACTACCGCATGTGCACCATGACGTTCTATCTCCCCTGTAACCAGGTCGCGGGCTATGATACCACGTGCCTTGCCATCTACGAGTACTAAATCTAGCATCTCATGGCGGTTAAACGGCTGTATTTTACCACGGTTTATTTGTCGGTTAAGGGCACTGTACGCACCTAAAAGTAATTGTTGTCCTGTCTGACCTGCAGCATAAAAGGTTCTAGAAACAAGAACTCCACCAAAAGAGCGGTTGTCTAACAAACCACCGTACTCGCGTGCAAAAGGAACTCCTTGTGCAACGCACTGATCTATGATGTTTCCAGAAACCTCGGCAAGTCTGTGCACGTTTGCTTCTCTAGAGCGGTAATCACCGCCTTTAATGGTATCGTAAAACAAACGGAAGTTTGAATCGCCATCACCTTGGTAATTTTTTGCTGCGTTAATACCTCCTTGCGCTGCGATACTGTGCGCGCGGCGTGGGGAGTCGTTGTAGCAAAATGTTTTTACATTGTAACCCAGCTCTGCCAGTGTTGCAGCTGCGCTGCTTCCCGCAAGACCAGTTCCTACCACAATCACGTCTATATTACGTTTGTTTGCAGGGTTTACCAGGTTAATGTGGTTTTTGTGCTCTGTCCACTTGTCTGCAAGTGGGCCATGTGGTACTTTAGAATCTAATACTGACATATCTTATTGCATTGGATTAAAATAATGATATAATGCGATTAATACAAATCCTGCAGGAATGGAGATAGACCACGCATAGCAAAATTTTTGAATCGCTGGAGTGTATTTATTATTGAGACCCATTGTTTTGAATGAGCTTTGGAAACCGTGAAACAGATGCAACGCCAGTAAAACGAAACTCGCTATATAGATCGATACTCTAATAGGGTTTACGAACTTAGCTTGTATCTCGCTAAAATAGCGTACTGGATCCTCTGGTTGCACGTCTATGTATTTTACAGTCATTTCATGAACCCAGAAATCATACATGTGTAGACCCAAAAATGCGAGAACTACAAGACCTGTGATGATCATGTTTCTAGAGATCCACGATGAGTTTTTATTTCCTGCAAATTGTGCATACTTAATAGGACGTGCTTTGCTATTTCGAATTTCCAAAACGATACCCATAGCAAAATGAACAATAAGACCTCCTATTAATATAGGTTGCGCAACAAACTGAACCAACGGGTTGTATCCCATAAAATGAGACCACGAATTAAAGGTGTCAGGTGCTATAACGCTTGTAATGTTTATCACAAAGTGTTGCGTAAGAAAAACTACAAGAAATAGTCCAGAAAGTGCCATTACCCACTTTCGTGCTATCGATGATTTTACTAATGCGCTCATTTACGTATTTTTAATTTTATCGCAAAGATAACTTGCAACCGCTGGATTTTCAATCGTAATAGTAAAAAGGCGTTTTCACGCGCTTATTTGGACTGAATCTTAATAATTTAAATCGTTTGCCTTACGTTAAAGTAGTGGTGTTTGTGATCGTTTCCTTACTATTTCTTTGTTAGCTGTTTGTTAAAACAGGTGTTATCGTCAGTATTGTGGTAGACCGCTTTCGCGAAAGCGGACACAAAAAAAGCCGCACAGTATAAATATCGCACGGCTTTGTCAATAAAATATTACAGGCTACCTGTTATATGCAAGCAGGATTGGGGTTCACGGGGAGGTCTGTAGTAAGGGTATGATACCATGCTAGCTCTGGGTTATTTCCCTGTATTGTGCGCAGCACTATTCTGTTTGCAGTTATTGATAAAATTTCATATTCACTACTGCCCACATACCAGCTTAAAAAGCTATTGTTTGCGAGTATGATACTGGTCTTTCTAGACTGATCTGCGGGAACATCTGTATTTACAGTTGGCGTAAAAGTAACTGCTCCTGGTGCTGGAGCTGTAAATGGCAGGCACTCATCAAAATTATTAGGGTTGATAGCAGTAGGTCCGCCAAACTGGCTCAAGTAAGAGGTGTGAACATAAGTTCCTCCAAAATTCTTTAATTCGTAAAGAACATTATTTCCGTTTTTCGTAAACACCATTTGGTCTTCGTAAAAACACGCGGTTAAATCATTACAATATCTGCCAAATGCTGGAACCGGGAAGAATGCAGGTGTATAGTATGCTGCCGGTGATTGTCCTGCTATAAGGTTTGTAGGCCCTACGCCCCAGTGACCATTTTCAGTTACTGACCAGTACCATGTTTTT
>Ga0222709_1000318_pt1 | contig 12040 bp, 7 predicted proteins | sample AntAcemetage1692_FD_179822 | JGI IMG/M metagenome (GOLD analysis project Ga0222709, IMG submission 179822) | Saline water microbial communities from Ace Lake, Antarctica - #1692 | ecosystem: Environmental > Aquatic > Non-marine Saline and Alkaline > Saline | place: Antarctica: Ace Lake...
AGTGATCCAAGTAAACCGGGAATAATAAGCACCACAATGGCAAAGTATTGTTCCTATGAAAAAAGAAAAAAAAGATCAAATTATCAGGAGGATCTCAGAACAATCTATGCTTAAGTTAACGCCAATGTCCTGTGGGGCTGGTGACTAACCAGCTGTAAACATCAGTATCAGGATCGCCACCACCGGAATAGGCACCTACTACTAGCCCGAAAACAATACATAGATTTTCAGGACCTATAAGTTTAGGTTCGGCTTGAGCCGCGAAGATTGCTTTCGGATTATTTGGCTGATTTGCAGAACTAGCAATAAGTGTATTAAAGCTAATCAGGATGCAAATCAGTGTAACGAGGAAACCAATCTTCCTAATTGGAAATTGTACTTTTGAACGCAAGATCCAGAATTTAAGTCTGTTAAATTGAATACCTTTAAATTGTTTCAAAAAACGTTCCTAAATATGATCGTGTCGAAATTTCGTACAACTCAATGACTAGAATAAATCCATTTTGAACTTTTATTCTCGAAGTTATCAAGATCAATTCGAATAGAATAAATCCCATTTGGGATTGATTTGCCCTGATAAATCCCATTGCATAGGAGAGTAGATTCGAATGAAATCAAATCCGTCTTTTCACAGAAATAAATCAATTCCTCCCAGCGGTTGAAAATAGAAACTCTAAGCTTTTCCAGTGAGAAATTCGTGTAGATCAAGAATTCTTTCGCTGGGCTGCCCAGCATCTACAACCTGCTGCGCTTTCAACGATTAGGCTCTAGGTGCCAGGCTGAATTGGTTTGCAAATCGGATTTGTGCATATCAGTTCCTCTCCAAAATACCACTCGTAAGCAATGAAAGTGCCTGAATTAATAGCAGATCTGATCTTATAAAGCTTTGTGGATACTATTGAAACTTCAACTGATAGAATAGGCTCTTTAATTTCAAATTCCTTGGGTGGAATCGGGTATGCGGTGCTATTGGCCGGCTGAACATCTAGTTTATAGCGTCCAAAAGAAATTGGATTTAGAATTTGACCGGGACTTACTACTTGATCATTTTCATCCAACCATCGAAAAACAACTACGGCTGGGTCTGTTCCAAAAATATTAGCTCGATAAGTAAGATCACCAAAGCAATCCTGCTTGATTAATTCTAGATCAAAGGTCACAGGATCAACCAATTTAACGGTCAGTAATTGTTCAGAAGGGCAGATGGTGGAAGAACCCGGCAGGCTTCCCGCCAACGAATAATTATCAGCTTCTCTAATTAAAAAAACCTTTCCTGCCAGTTTGATTTCCTGATTTCCAGTAGTCATATTGATAAGTATAAATTCTAGTGCCTGACTATCTCTGGGAGAAGTTCATAAGACTGATAAATAGCTACTGTACTTGGAATATTAAATCTTGATTGATCTAAACCTGAGACTGAGACTTCATTTGTTTCAAGGACTTTACAATTATTATCCCTGGAGATTCTAACAAAATAAATTCCCTCAGAAATAGCAATTTGAATCTCAGTCACATCTGTAAAAGGACCTTCTTGTATCCGTGTTCATTTTTTCTTTATAATCCCATAATTCTTAGAAGACGGTAGACTCTGTAATTTAATGTTGAAACTCCTCTCTATTTTACCTGAGGGGATACATTTTCTCTGAAAATATCTTCAACTATAAATACCAATTCTTGAGGTGAGTTTATTAAAGGAACTAAAGAACCAAATGAGTTGGCGTAATTTCCTAGAATTCCGATCAACGAATAGATCCCACTTTTTAATCCAGAAATAGTATACTGCTCATCTGCTTGAAGAGCTCGTGTAGTCGTTCTCAAACCTTCGATAAAAACAAAGTCGAAAGGCGTGAATGTTGTTATAGTTAATTATCCATCAAAGCTATCGCGACCTGTAGCTTTTGTGGAAGGGCTGACGATGAATTCTGGTTGTAGAAAGTATTTTAGAGGGGGTGATTTGATTAGTACGCAAGCGGGATTTAGTGATAGATCCAGCTCAAAAATTATTTCATGGTCACCGTGGCCAGTTAAGTTTCGATCTGTTAGGATTTCAATACTAGTTCCATATCCCAAATCCACTGCGGTTGATTCTCCTCATTTGAGATTTTTCCAAGTTCCTGAGATGGAAGGCATGGTTGAAAATGTGGTGGGAAGTTCTGTACAGACAATAATCTTGGTAGCAGAGACTTAATAGTCCGCCTCCGCTGAAAGGAGAGTCGATACATTAGTTTCGAACTCTTTTTCACCATTTATTCCAAGAAAATAAAAAGAGACAGAATAAGTATCTACAGTAATTAAACTGATGGTGTTTTGGCTACCTATGGGATTTCCATTAGAATCTTTCCACTCAAAAATATAGCTCAAAAAATTTGAACTGGTTGGGCTGATTGCTGATAAGGAAATTGAATCTGCTTGGAAGAGGGAATGGGTACGCTGCAGTAAGATCGTCGGGTTAGGTACTACTTGAATATTCAATGAATCTGAATAAATTTCAATATCCGGCGCTTTACTTTGAGTGCTACTCGGTAGGCACCTTAGTCTGAAAAAGTAAATGCAACTGTTTTAAATAAAGCCCTTCTGAATCGGTCAAAACTAGTTAATTATCAGGATCAAGAATTTTCCGAAAATAAACACTTGTGATAGGATTTCCGCCACTAGAATAGCTTGCTAACAGGTTGCTGAATAGGTTACAGAGATTGTCAGGCACTATCCATTGAGGATCGGCGATTAGCTGATTTGATTTATGAGAAGGGGTTTAGTGCAAAATAGTATTGTCGGCATATTCACACCGAGCGATAATATGCCATTCTAAAAGGAAGAAAAAAATGAATACGAATACAATTGTTTTTTTCACCTTCTCTCGCTAAAGAACTCATTTAGAATTGTTGAAGCACAGTAAATTGAACTCTCAAAAAATTTACCAATTTTTCGAATATCCTAAATAGTCACTAATGTCAGCGTACAAACATCCAATCAGTTTCATTACTCATCGCATCTGCAAACTCATAGCGCTCCAAATTAAATAATTTCAGTTCTTCTGGTTTTGTTATCCGATTTTTGATCGCAAAGTCGGTCATTAATCCACGGGCTTGCTTGGCGAAGAAGCCCACTACCTGATAACTGTTACTTTTGAATTCCTTGAAATGAATGTTAATAACCGGGCTGTTAACGGTCTTCAAATCTACTGATTTGAAATATTCTTGGGAGGCCAGATTGACTATTGGCTCACCTTCCGCAGCAGAATTGATGGCTTTCGCAATTTTTTTATCCCAAAATTCATAGAGGTTTTTTCCTTTTTTATTCTCAAGCCGGGTTCCCATTTCCAATCGGTAAGGCTGAATCAGATCCAGAGGCTTTAGAAGACCATAGAGTCCTGATAGGATACGGAGATGCTTCTGTGCAAAATCAAAATCCAGTTCGGTGTAATTGTCCACATCTATTTTGGTATAGACATCTCCTTTGAAAGCCAATAAAGCTTGCTTGGAATTTTCAAAATTGAATTCTTTTTGAAAGGTTTTGAAACGTTCTTCATTGAGATTGGCAAGGTTTTCGGAAATGCCCATTAGGCTTCCAATCTCTTTCGAAGATTTTTTTTTCAGGACTGAAATCAGTGATTTAGTTTCAGTCTGAAATTCAGGAAGCGTGTGTTCTTGAATGCTTGGTGCACTGTAGTCCAGCGTTTTTGCTGGCGAAATAAGAATGAGCATACTATTGAATAATGGTAATTGCTTTAGTGATTGATTCTGTTTTATTTTGGTCTCCGCTGGTATACTTGATCACCACGGCATATGTTCCATTCGGAACAAAATTTCCGCCAACTTGACCATCCCAAGGGCAGAAAGGCTGTTTTGGTTCAATGTTTTCATGCTGGCAATAGAAAATTAATTCTCCCCAACGATTATAAATATAGACTTCTACATCATCGATGTATTCATTTGCATACAGGATAAAATTTCGATTCGGATCATTTAGGACAATTCCATTTGGAAAGGAAATTTTAAGGGAACAATCTTCAATTACCTCGAAGTTACCTACATAGAAACAGCCAATATTATCAGAAACCGTAAGTTCATAAATACCTGGAAGGCTTGGGGTGAAAACCGCATCTGTGGAGACTTCTGCCCCATTAAGCTCCCAAGAATAATTATCGTAAGTCCCTGGATTTATGGACTGTAATACCCCTTCTATTGCGCAAATCGTAATACTCTGAGGAATTATAGGTGCGATTATCGTTGACTTGGTAACTACTCCGCTTGCTCTTCCAATATCACAGCCTGCAGCACTTCTCAGCAGTACTTCATACACCCCTTCTTGATTTACTTCTATAATTGGAATATCGTTGAATGGAATTCTTGTTCGAGTACCGCCTTGAACCCTATACCATTCAATATTTTGAACCAATGTCAAATTGGCAACCACCGAAATCGTTGTACTGGTCTGATCGATGCAGAAAGGAACAACGTCTAAAGCAACTTGAAGATTCGTTGTCAAGGTGATTGCTTCAAAAGATTTTTGATTGGTAGGGCAAAGACCCCCGGCTCTAGGCTGCACTTCCAAGGAATATGTTCCTACAGCACTTGGTACAAAAATCTGAGATCTGCCAACGATTATACCACTGGCATCTCTCCACAGAAATACGACATCAGCAGGATTGGCATTGTTCAGGATAGCCTCGTATTGAACCCCAACTTGACAGTCGATTATTGGTGGAGAAACTTCAAAATCTAAAGGCTGTGTTATTGTAGCGTCTATAGTTAGTTCCCTAGGACAATCGATACCTGCGGGATCCTCCCCTCTTACTACATAGGAGCCAGTTTGAGTAATGGTGAAGTCCCCATTAGCGTCTGGGGAAATCACGGTTCCGTTAGCATTGGTCACAGTGAAGAGCAACTGTTGTGGAGAAATAGGTATAAAGGTGAAATTGCCGCAAGCAGTGAGTGTGGAGGGAACTGAGAATACAACTTCAAATTTCTGAGCAATCGTATAGGTATCAGGATCCGGAATGGCGCAATTCGATGGGTCTGTGACCTCTACTGAATAATCACCATGAGGAACATTTATTGCAACCTGGCTACTGTTGGTGAAATTGCCTGCGAAAATTTGTCCATCTCCTTGTCGAGTAATCAAATAGCTTCCTGATTGAGCTGTGGTAAAAGTAATTGTCAAGCTTCCATCAGCGACTCCATTTGGACTACAGACTTCATCTTCGGTAGTAATGGTGTAATCAAACCCGACCGGAGGATTGGAATTTTCTACAATTATCGTAGCGATGTAAAAACATCCAGCGCTATTCTCCGCTTCAATGGTGTAAATCCCTGGCAAAACATTTGAAACTGGAATCACATCACCTGCCGTGACATTTGTAAAAATATTGCCAGTTTCCTGCACGGTTACTGCTGCAGCATCACTTTGCATTAAGATTTCAAATGATCCATCTGGTGTGGCGCAGTCTGTAGCCGGGGTAGTTTGAGTGGCGATTACGATTGGAAGTTCATTTACCAAAAGGGGAAGTCGCTTCTCAATAGTACAGCCATCCAAAATCGGGTCCTGAGCTGCAAAAATGATTTCGTAAAGACCAGGTCCAGGTAGATCAATTACAAGTAACTCCAATTCGAAGAAATTACCCAATGGGACTCGTGTCGGATTTCCATTCAATTCATAAAACCAATCTCCAGTGATCGGAGTATTAGGAGCAAATGTGACCGCAGTCTCTTCGTAGCAAACTTCTTCAGCAGTCTGTGTCAAGTCAAATTGAAAGGCAGGACCAACGAAGATTTCTGCGATGGCAGGACAAGCAGCATACAGCGCAGCCTCTTCATCTGATAATCCATCCGGTAATCGGAAAGTGACTGTGACTGTGTAAATACTTTCTTTAGTCACAGTAATGGTATTCGAATCCGCATCACCAAATACTTGTCCTGCAGCATTGGTCCATTCGAAATCGTATATACCTTCCGCTATATCATAGCCATCAATGGCAGTAAGTGTAACAGGATTTTCCGCACAAAGCGTAGCAGCATCAGGTAAAGTCAAAGTAGGTGGTTCGTCCACCAAGATCTCGGTACTTGCTCTAAAGTATTCTGGATTACCACAACGATCTACCCGTAAGTCTATCGTGTATGTTCCTGTAGTATCGAAGAGCTGTTCCAGTGTTTGGAACTCTTCTCCCGGGCCGCCGGACTCATTTAGGATTATTGTACCATCATCTTTGGTAATGGTCCAGAAATAGCTATCAATATCAGGTTCTCCGCCTCCTTCAAGTAATGCCCCAGTTGGATTGTTTGGATCAAGACATATTCGCGGTGGAGCTGCTAGGGAAGGCTCGGGGATTGAGCTTCCTGAGTTTTGGACAAATGAGGGTAGCCCGAGATTGGATGTTCCTGGCATTGGTTCTACGCCGCTCTGATTGAAGGTGCTGGCAGCGGTACAACCTGTACCCACACTGATCTGACCGATTCGATTGTCATTGACTACCGCAACATAGATTTGACCATTCGGGCCGATTTGGATCGCTCCTAGATTGAGTCCTGAAGTTCCTGATAGCTGGTTTTTGGTACTGATGATACAAGCTTCGATTTGGGCTCTGGTGCTCGCAGTTCCAAAGCAGCTTGGGCAAGCTTCCGCATCTGGATCATCATTATCCACTGCTCTGATGATGAACTCTTCAATACCTGGTCCACCATTCCGATAACTGACCAATACCCGGTCACCATCCTCAGAGAATTCCAATCCATAGACGTCCCCGTTACAGCCCAGATCAATTCTGGCATACTCTGTCAGTTCACCGGTCCTTTGGTCAAAATCAAAAATCTCTAATTTATTACACCCTCCTTCACTTATTGTGACAGCAAGTTTGTCTCCATCGGAATTAAACTTCATTGCGCCCGCACCGGAATTAAAGCCGTGATTGCTACCGACAGAACTCAAAACCGGTGGCCCAATACCATTTGTAGTGACCGGATACGCACGGAAAGTATTATTACCCAATTCATGAAACATCACCCAAGTCGTATCACCGGCATCCAAGGCCGCTGTATGTTCGGTGGATGGACTGAATAAGAAATTGTCTTTCGTAACCACATTTCCTACTCCGGTAGGATTTTCCGCTTTGATATCCACCAAAGAAAATTTGACCACATTAGATCCATTTGCAGATTGTTGGGTGGTGAATAAGTAGAAAAGCGTCTCCTCCTGAGGAACAGGCACGGCGATCACTCCTTGGCTAGCTCCGTTATCACCGCCAATATCATCCCCATTTTCCATGAGATTTCCATTCAAATCCCAAACTGATTTGCCATCCGTATAGAATAGAACTTGGCCAGTTTGATCTGAAATGGTGGTAGTGCCAGCGGGAATATTTTGAGGATGCCTACTAGCTATCGGCCGTGGAGTTGGCGCACTTGGGTCATTTGGATCAGGATTGAAATCCAGACCGGCCCCATCTCCGAAATACCAGATATTATTCGATTGATCTGGGAGATCCCACACCTTTACACGAATCTCTGCATAAGCATAACAGGAAGATCCCGGTTCTCTGACTAAAACCCAATACAAACCAGGAAGACAAACAGTATTTTCTGAACGAGTTCCCCATCCTTCATCTCGGAAGTTGGACCAGAAGTATTCATAATTATCTTGTCCACCGCCACCAGGAGGCGTTTGTCCACCTTGGCCTCCACCCATACCTCCTCCTCCGCCTTGGTCTCCTTCTGCGGCTTGCGCCTCAAGTAAAGCCCCAATATCCACACATTGACCCTCACAGATTGTGGTATCTTGTGGAGTGAAATTAGCTTCCAAATTATTTTCTGTCAGGGGAATAGTACGAGAAACTGTAACAGAATCTCCATCTGCAAAATTGACTGTCAGCGATACAGAAATACTTTCTCCCTGAGCCGCATCGCCGGGAATAAGGAAATGCTCTTGGGCATAGTCAGCAGGAACAGGATTTCCGTCCGAGTCAGTCAGTGGCGGATTAAAATCCCACTTGAAACTGACAGGTTTATAATTTTCGGGCAAGATCTCACTGGTCAGCTGAATGGGGTTTTTCGCACAAGGCATGTCCGGTGCCCAAGTGAAATTCACGATCGGTTCAATATCTGCATTTGGAGCAAAAACCGGGAAAATGCGCCCACAAAAGTCCACCCCATTAAAAGGATCCTCTTCCAAATTAATTACGGCTAAATCTGGCTCATTTGGATTGGTCACTCTTCCGATCAGTTGAGGGCCTCCAGCTACTTCTTCATAGATATAATAGAGGCTTCCGTCTGGCCCTGTTTTAATGTCGTAAACTGCATTTAGGCTGTCTGGAAGTGGGATTTCTTCCGGAGTAGCTGAAAGATTATCGGAAGGAACTCGAAACAGATTATTTCCCCTGGAAAAATAAATAAATGTACCGTCTGGAGAGAATTCAGCTCCTTCAATAGCATCTGTGCTGCCTGAGTTTGTTATAGTTGTTGGATTCGAGAACGTCCCCGAGCTTGTGTCAAAATCAACCACCAAGATGTCATCACCGGCGTTTTCTGGAATGAGAATCAACTTTCCTCTTTTTTCATCGTGGATGATTGCCTTTGGGGTAAAAGGTATTCCCTCTGTATCTGTGATGGTAAAATTTCCAGCACCTGCATCTATGCTTCTTGAAACCAGATTTCCCCCGGTAAAGCTAATTAGGTAGGAGGGCGAGGAGGGTGATTTCACGACTAATACTGCACCTGAAGCTGGGCCTATCAGAATATCTTTTTGGGTGACTTCACCGAGTGGGCGTTCATTTCCGGTAGCTTGACCTGCGGCATTCATATCTACTAAGGAATAGAGTAGCTGACCTCCGGGAGAAATGTAGAAAATATAGAAGAGTTTGTTCCCATCCGGGTTGTACTCGAGAAAACCAGTCGCTACCTTTTGTCTGCCATCAATATCTCCATTTAATCCGGGAGCAGCTCCTTGAATTTGCTTAGGTCGATAATCATAAACTAGCTCGCCATTTGTATAGAAAAGAGGTTGTCCCGTAATAGGATCGATAGCAATCGCATTATTATTTTTCCCGATTAAGACGGTAGAAGGTAAGGTCTGGACAGTAGCTGTACCGCCCTTCCCGAAGGATAAATAGTTGTTGGTGGCACTTGTCTCGCAGTATCCAAAGATCCATTCATTGTCATTAAAACCTTGGGTAAATGCAGGGAATTGGATTGCAAAAAATGCAATCGCAGCGATTAGTGTAAAAATGTAGGGGAACCTTATGGAATTAGGGTTGCTTTTCATAATTTTCGAACTGCATTTAAAACAACAAAGTGCTCGAATCGTTCTAAATGCCAACTGAATATTCAACTTAACGGACAAATCCTTGTTACGGTCTCTGATTTACGTGGTTTTTTTAAGTGTAATTGGACTTCTTGTTCACTCTTCGGCTTTTGCCCAAGATCCACAGTATAGCCAATACTATGCAGCTCCCCTTTATCTGAACCCTGCGTTTGCGGGATCTGAACTTACCGGCCGAGTAGGATTTAACTACCGAAATCAATGGCCAAGCATTGACGCTCAGTTCACTACTTACTCAGCTTTCTACGATACCTATCTGGAAGACTACAATAGTGGTATTGGAATAATGCTGATGCAGGATACCGAAGGAGCTGCCAAATTACAGTCCACAACAATCTCTGCGATTTATTCTTACGAATTAAAATTAAGTGACAACTTATATTTCAGACCTGGCTTTCAGGCTAGTTACATAAGGCGACAGATTGGTTTTTATGAGAATTTGATTTTTGCAAATAATATAAACTCATTTGATCCATTCGGAGATCTAATAAATTATCCCTCCACTATCGAAGGGCTGGGCGATCCAGTTAACATGTTGTCATTGTCATTTGGGGGCTTGATTTTTACAGAGAATTTTTGGTTTGGTGCATCGGCACATCATGTGAATCAACCGAATCAGTCATTCATTAATGGAGATAGCCCATTACCAATGAAAATCTCCTTCCATGCTGGTTATCGAATTCCTCTTGGAGAAGGATCCATGCGTCAGGATTTTACACACATGCGAAAGCAACGCTATCTGACTCCTACAATTAACTACAAAAGCCAAGGACCTTTCGAGCAATTAGATATTGGTGCCTACTTTTATATCGAGCCAATTGTATTCGGACTTTGGTATCGTGGATTACCCTACAAACCGGTTGAAAATCAAAGTAACCGAGATGCAATCGTGATGATGTTCGGAGTCAATCTATTGAGCGGTTTGAACGTAGGTTATAGCTTTGATTATACCGTATCGCAATTGGGGATTCAGTCGGGTGGTGCACATGAGATTAGTTTATCATGGACTCTGCCGAATAGCAACCAGGGAAGTCCTCGAAGAAGGGATACAGTCCTTCCTTGCCCTAAATTCTAAATTTTCATGGAACCTATTTTATTGAAGAATCTGCTTATAGGAGTGGTGGCTTTTGGCTTTCTAGCAACAAAAATTCTGAGCTATCTCAATTATCGACAGCCAATCCCCACAGTTCCTGATATCCTCTCGGACTATTTGACTGATCAAAAGCTTCAAGAATCAAAAAAGTACCAAAATAAAAACTATAAGTTTAGATTAATTTCAGGTCTACTTTCGTTTATACTGACTTTCTCTTTTATCAGCCAAGGTTGGTTTGGAGCCATTGATTCTTGGTTGAAAACCTTTGAAATTGTGCCATTGCTGGAATCAGTAGTCTTTTTTGGGCTTATTTTTATTGGTTCGGATATTCTCAGTTTACCGTTTGATTATTACAGCACATTTGTAATCGAGGAGAAATTCGGTTTCAACAAATCCACCGTTAAGACCTTCTTTTCAGATAAATTAAAGGGATACCGTCTTTCCATTTTGATAGGTGGAGGATTATTGCTTCTATTTCTTTGGCTAATTCATCAGATTGGAGCAGATTTCTGGTGGATTTTTTGGATTGCGGCAGCGGTTTTTATGATTTTTGTAAATTTGTTTTACACCGCGCTGATTCTGCCGTTCTTTAATAAATTGACTCCGCTTGCCGAAGGCGAATTGAAAGAAGAGATTTTGCACTATGCTAAATCAGTCAATTTTCCTCTGGATAATATTTTCATCATGGATGGAAGCAAACGGTCTTCTAAGGCAAATGCGTTCTTCTCAGGTTTTGGAAACCGCAAGAAAGTAGTTCTTTTTGATACACTTTTGGAGCAGCATACGCCAGACGAACTGGTTGCAGTATTGGCTCACGAAGTGGGTCACTACAAAAAGAAGCATGTCATTCTAAGTATGGTGCTTTCCGTGTTACAAATTGGTTTACTACTATTCTTACTGGGACAGTTCATATTCAATGAACCGATGAGTATGGCACTCGGTGGGAAAGTTTGGTCTCCGCAGTTAAACATTATCGGGTTCACTATGCTTTTTTCTCCAGTTTCAACTATTCTAGGTATAGGGATGAACTGGCTGAGCCGTAAAAATGAATTTCAAGCAGATGACTATGCGAAGATGACCTTCGCAGGAAAGCCACTTGCTGAAGCTTTAAAGACTCTTTCTGTCAAAACCCTCAGTAATATCAACCCACACCCTTGGTATGTATTTGTGAATTATTCGCATCCGCCACTTTTAGAGCGATTGGAGCGATTGGAGAGTTAGATGATTTATGAATGTTGCCTAATTCCTTTGAAGTTCTGGAGATTTCTAATCTTTCGATTCCAAATTTTTGAAAGCTTCAACTTTAGACCAGAAATCGCCCAAAAGGTCTTCTATAAAAACTTGATACTCTTATCTTAAAAACTTGATACTCTTATCTGGATCCTAGCCATTCACTTCCTGGCTCTAAAATCTTGATTCTTGACTCTAAAAATCTAATATCTTGATATTATTGTCTAGTTGCACTGCTCTCTTTTCCATCCTCCCGAATTTATTCAGCAGTTCTAACAAAGATTGTAGCGGGAGGGATTTGGAATTTAGATCTTGAAACCCCCGGTTCCGCGAGCTCCACCGAGGGCTATTCATAGTTCAACCACTTCGTGGTTTTTGTCTCGAAAGCTGAATTTTAAATCGTAATTC
>Ga0222709_1000320_pt1 | contig 11979 bp, 14 predicted proteins | sample AntAcemetage1692_FD_179822 | JGI IMG/M metagenome (GOLD analysis project Ga0222709, IMG submission 179822) | Saline water microbial communities from Ace Lake, Antarctica - #1692 | ecosystem: Environmental > Aquatic > Non-marine Saline and Alkaline > Saline | place: Antarctica: Ace Lake...
CAATGCGCTGCCAAGCCGTAGCACAACACCTATGCGCCCAGTGGCGCGTCCAAACAGAAATTGACGGGGGTAACTCATGGGCCGTGGTTCTAATCCAGCAGCAGCAGCAGCGCCGACACCGATGCCTACACCAGTGACTCCAAGGCCTGCGCCAGCAATGCAATCTGCGCCAACACCAATGCCATCTGCGATTAATCCCGCAGCGGCAAACAACGTGTTTGGGCAAGCGTCTGGTGCGCTGACTGACGCAATGGGCGGCGCGCGTAAGATCATGGGCTTTCAGGGCCAGCAGGTTGATACCCAATTCGGTTACGATCCGCAGCAGGTTGGCACGCAGTTTGGCTATACGCCTGACGCTGTGGCTGCGCAGCAAGCCGTTGGCGGCATCGGCACTTACATGAACCCCTACACGCAGCAGGTCATTGATACGTCGATGGGCGACCTTGAGCGCCAGCGTCAAATGCAAATGAACCAACTGGGGGCGCAAGCGTCTGCGGCTGGTGCCTTCGGTGGATCGCGTCAAGGCGTTGCCGAAAGCCTGACCAACGAAGCGTTTGCACGGCAAGGCGGTCAGCTTGCGGCGGGTCTGCGTCAGCAGGGCTTCCAGACGGCGCTTGGCGCATCTCAGCAGGACGTTGCCAATCAGATGCAAGCTGCGCTGGCAAACCAGTCTGCGCGTTCAGCGGCGGAACAGTTTGGACAAGCAACGGGGCTTCAAGGGCAAATAGCAAACCAAGGGGCATTTGGTCGGGCGCAAGAGTTCGGTCAGGGCATGACGTTGGACGCACAGCAAGCCAACCAGCAAGCAGCACAGCAGGCCGCAAACCTTCGCTTGCAGGCATCTGGTCAGCTTGGAGGCTTGGGCCAGACTGGCTTCGGTATGGGTCAGGGCATCATTGGGATGCAGCAGCAGCAGGGTTTGTTGCAGCAGCAGAATAACCAGCGATTGATTGACGCTGCCCGTGCGCAATACGGCGGCTTTGCTAACGCACCACAGAACGCATTGAACACAACGATGGCGGCGGCGGGCGCAGGCAACATGGGTCAGGGATCAACAACGGAGACACGCAATCGGGGTTGGTTTGATTACTTGCAAGCTGGGGCCAATGCTGGCGCAACTTACATGGCGTCTGATCGCCGCTTGAAGACAAACGTCACACCGATTGGTGAGCGCAGCGGCGTCAAGATTTACTCTTGGGACTGGACAGACGAAGGCAAGCGCATCGCCAGCCCAGACCAGCCCACAGTCGGCGTCATGGCCGATGAATTGATGGAGACGCACCCGCACCTTGTTCACCGCGCGTCTGACGGTTATCTGCGCGTCAACTATGGCGGGCTGAATATCTGATGGCTAGTGTCGGTCCAGACTTCATTCGGCAGGGCCTGCTTTCACGGGGCCTTCCGGCGCACATTGCCGAAGGCTTTGTGATGAACATTGCCGACGAAAGCGGGTTTAATCCTGCCATCAATGAGATTAGCCCGACGGTTTCCGGATCGCGCGGCGGCTTTGGCCTGTATCAGTTGACCGGTCCGCGCCGTGTTGCGTTTGAGCGTTTCGCAGCGGACCGTGGCGTTTCGGCATCTGACCCTAATGCCCAGCTTGATTTTCTGATGACGGAATTGCAGGGGCCAGAAGCACGGGCTGCGCGGTCAATCTTTTCAGCGCAAGACGCGCCGACAGCAGCGGCTGCAATTGCACGGGACTTTCTACGCCCAGCGCCGGAAAACCTACAGCGCCGGGTTGCCCGATACACAGGCATCACGCCAGAACAATCAGTCGCAAGAGATACACGACAAGCCCTTGGCTTTGACGCACCGACAGGAGCAACGCAAATGGAACAACAGCAACAGCCCGGCGGCATTCGCGGCCTGCTTTCCAACCCCGACTTTCTTGACAGCTTGGCCATCGGCTTTGGCGGGCTGACGCAGAACCCCAACCAAGCCCTGATGCAGATGTCTGCGGATCGGATCGCGGGGCGTGCGCAAACGCGGCAGGATATGCAATCCAAGAACAAGACCATTGAGTTTCTGCGCGCGCAGCCGGGCGGAGAACGCTTTGTGCAGCTTGTTGACGCAATCGGAGCCGTGGCCGCATTGAAGGCCTATCAAGACTCGCAGGAACCTGCGCCTGACCGTGGCCAAATCCTAAGCGCCGCGCAGATGCGTGAAATGTTCCCCGGCACACAGATTGAAGAAGGGCTTTACAACCTCAAGGCAGACGGCACCGCGAACAAGGTTGGCGGCGGTGGCACAAACGTCAACGTCAACACCGGCAGCGAAGTTGGAACGATCCCGCCGGGCTTTGAGTTGATTACCGACCCAGATACAGGGGCGCGTTCAATGCGCCGCATTCCGGGCGGAGAACCAGCAGCAGAGGCGCAGGTGGCGGAGGTTGACAAGCAAACTCAAGTTGCAACGGCAATGGACAGCCTGCAATTAATTAACAGCGTTTTGGAAAGCGACAGCCTTGAAGGCGTTACTGGCATGATCCAAGGCCGTATGCCCGCAATGACGCAATCTGGCACTGACATTGTAACGCGCATTGAACAATTGCAAGGGCAAGCATTTTTGCAAGCATTCGAAAGCCTAAAGGGCGGCGGCGCAATTACTGAACGAGAAGGCCAAGCAGCCACCAATGCTATCGCAAGGCTTAATCGGGCGCAAAGTGCAGAAGCCTTTAGGGAGGGCTTGCGTGACTTGCAAGAAATTTACCAGCGGGCAGTTGAACGTGCCGGTGGGGGCGCATCAACGACCGCTACACCACCGATCAATGGCGTCACGGTTGGGGAGCCTTTCTGATGGTTGAAAAGATTTATCCCGTATCGCGTGACGGAGTGGACTTTGAAGTCCGCGCGACCACGCCAGAGGAAGCTGCCCAAAAGGCTGCACAGGCTGATCTGGCGACAATGCCGCGCGTTATTTCTCGGAATGGCACAACCCGTGTGTTCGAACGCCCAAACGGCCAGCGATATGTTGTTTCGCCGGGGTTTAGCTCTATGGACCCAGAAGCCGTTGAGCGCGCAATGGCAGGCACCAGTGCTGGGGATATTTCGCGGTCATCAATTGATCGGTCGTTAATTGACGAAAACCTTGGCGCTGCACGGGCTACCCAAGTTGCACGCGGCATTCCCGGCGTTGGATCAATGGTTGATGAGGCTGTTGGGGCATTGCGTGGTCCAAACGCACAGGCTGGAACGCGTGCTTTGGCTGGCGCAATGGAACGTGAACGGCCCGGCGAAACGCTTGGTTTGAACCTAGCCGGTGGCGTTGGGTCAGCCGCCTTGGCTGCTGCGGCTTTGCCCGCTGCAATTCCGGGCGCACTTGCTGGCGTTCTGGGCGCTGGCACGAGAGGCGCGCAGGCGTTACGGGGCCTGTTGGCTGGTGGATCTTTGGGGGCCGTCGAGGGCGGGCTTTATGGCGCTGGCGAAGGCACTGACCAAGAAAGCCGTGTGGCTGGGGCTGCGAGCGGCGCTGGCTTTGGTGCCGCAACTGGTGGGGTGCTGGGTGCTGCAACGCCGTATGTGGCCGAGGCGGCTGGAAACGTCATGGGCATGGTTCGCCGCAGTGACGTTGCCCAGATCGCCGCCGCCTTTGGTATTTCAGCAAATGCAGCCCGCGTTATTAAAAACACGTTCCAATCGGGCGGCGACATCAATGATGCCATTGCGCGGGTAGAGCAAGCTGGTGCCGAGGGCATGGTGGGCGATGCTGGAGTGGCTGCACAGGCGCTGTTGGATGCAACGGGTGCATCTGGCCCAGCAGCCGCACAGGCCGTCAGGACGCCGCTTGATGAGCGCATGGTCCGTGTCAATGAAGGCCTTGAAACAGGCATGACGGGCTTGCTTGGCCAGCCAGCAGAGGGTCCAGTAAGCGCCGTTTCTGACATCATGCGCCGGTCGGCCCCAGAGCGAACAGCAAGCTATGACGCAGCCTATTCAACGCCAATTGATTACGCTGATGCTTCTGGTCGCCAGATTGAAACAATTATCACGCAGCGGATTGAGCCTGATATTTTGAACCAAGCCATCCAGCAGGCAAACGCAGAAATGCGTGACCGTGGCATGACCAACATGCAGATCATGGCGCGGATCGCAGACGATGGTTCGTTGCAATTTGTTGAAATGCCTAATGTCAGGCAGCTTGACGAATTGAAAAAGGCTTTGGGCGCTTTGGCTCGTGGCGCTAAAAATACCGAAGGCTTTGTGCCAGTTGATACGCCGCAGAGTTTGCGATACCAGCGTCAGGCCAATGATCTGCGCGATGCAATTATTGACGCAACAGGTGGACCACAGGGAACGTATGCACAGGCTGTCAGAATTGGCGGTGACACGATTGCCGAGCGTGATGCGTTCGCATTAGGTGAACGCCTGATAAGCCCCCGCACACGAGTTGAGGATGTAGGATTAGAACTTGGGGCTAATCCTTCACAGGCACAGATTGATGCAGCCAAGGTCGGGCTGCGCACGCGCATTGAGCAACTTGTCGGTGACGTTCGGCGCATTCCAAGCGATCCAAACATTGACGCCCGGCAGGCGATGGCTTTGCTGCGCGAGGCTGGCAGCGACAACGCCCGTGAGAAGATCCGCAGGTTGCTTGGGCCGGATGCTGACGAAATGCTTGGGATGCTGGATCAGGCGATGGTGGCATCGGAAACCCGCGCCGCTACTTCTGTTAATTCGCGCACCCAAATCCGACAGGCCACAGATGCTGACATCCAAAGCATGACCGAGCCGGGCATCATTGGCCAAGCAGCGCAGGGGGAGCCGATCAACACGGCGAAAGCACTTGTGCAAGCGGTCACGGGCATGACGGGCGAATATTCTGTCGGGCGTCGACAACAGATTTATCAGGACATCGCGCGAGCGTTGACTCAAAAACAAGGACCGGATGCAGTTATCGCATTGCGGGTTTTGGATGCCGCCATGAGGGGCCAACAATTGACAGACGCGCAAACGGAACAGCTTTCACGGCTTCTGGCGTCAACTCTATTCACAGCATCTACCCCAGCGGCGACCCGTGCTGTAGAGTCTGAATACAGCCCGCAATAAAGGACACGACATGGACCCCGAAGATCTGATCCCCGAAGAAGTGTTGGACATCCTTGATGACGCTGGCGTGATCGAGGACGAAGAAGATACGACCACAGGGCCACAGCCGCTGGACGAGAGCGACATCCAAGCGGTTTTCTCTACTGCCGTTGAGGATGCGATTGATTTTATTGAAAGCGATGTCAGCGAGGGCCGTATCAAGGCCCAGCGATATTTCGACGGTGAGACAGACATCGGCTATGAGGACGGGCGCAGCAAGGTTGTAGCGACCAAGGTGCGCGACATCGTGCGGTCAATCAAGCCAAGCCTGATGCGGATCTTTCTGTCGTCCAGCAAGTTTGTGGAGTTTATCCCGCGCGGGCAAGAGGATGTGCAGTTTGCCGATCAAGCCACGACCTACATTCACTGGAAGTTTAACGAAGTTGGCGGGTTCCGCATCCTATCCGATGTGTTCCACGATGCGCTGATCAAAAAGATGGGCATCGCCAAAGCCTATTATGAGGAAAAGACCAAGACCAAAATCTACACCTACAGCGGCCTGAACGACATGCAGTTTCAGGCGTTGATGTCTGATCCTGATGTCGAGGTCATTGAACATACGGAAACCACAGAAGCCGAAGCGATGGTTGCGCCAGAGATGGCGTTTGGCGCACCGCCTGTCACGTCGCATGATCTAAAGATTTCGCGCACGACATACGCTGGCGACATTGTGATCGACAGCATCCCGCCAGAGGAGTTTTTCTTTGACCGGAATGCCCGCACGATTGACGATTGCTATGTCTGCGGCCAGCGGACAGATATGCGCGTCGGTGATCTGGTGGCGATGGGCTTTGAGTTTGACGACGTGTTCAATCTCAATAGCAGCACCGACAATGACACGATCGTAGAGAGCGAAGAAGAAGCCCGGCGCGGCTACAGCCTGAACGGCAACGAAGACGAAAACGCCATTGATCCATCCATGAAGAAGGTGATGGTGACTGAAGCGTATATGCGCATTGACGTGGATGGCACGGGCATCCCAACGCTGCACCGCGCTATTCTGGGCGGCAATGCCTACAAGGTGCTGTCGGTCGAGCCATGCGATGAAATCCCGTATGCCATCTTTGAGATCGACCCAGAACCGCACACGATGCTGGGCCGGTCCATTCCCGATCTGACGATGGACGATCAGGACACGGCAACGTCAATCCTTCGCGGCGTGCTGGACAACGTGGCAATGGTCAACAATCCCCGCATCGGTATCGTCAAGGGCAAGGTCGATGTTGATGACGTGCTGAACAATGAGATCGGGGCCGTGATCCGCCAAGACGCGCCGGGCATGATGGAAGTTTATGCCGTGCCGTTTACCGCAGGCCAGACCCTGAGTGCGCTGCAATACATGGACGGGCTGGTAGAGCAAAAGACAGGCGTCACACGGGCCAGCATGGGGCTTGACCCAGACTCCATGCAGTCAACGTCCAAGGTGGCTGTCAGCGCCACTATACAAGCCGCTGCGGGCCAGATCGAGACAATGGCACGCAACCTTGCCGAGGGCGGTATGCGCCGCCTGTTCGGCCTGATACTGCGACTGACGGTCAAGCACGCTGACGGCGAAAAGCTGATGCGTCTTAACAGCCAGTTTGCACCAGTTGATCCCCGCGTCTGGGATACGTCGATGGATGTGTCTGTGAACGTGGGTCTTGGCACCGGGCGCGAAGAAGAAAAGTCTGCCGCATACCGCGAAATCCTTGGGATGCAGATGCAGATATTCCAGCAGTACGGGCCGGGCAACGGTGTTGTTTCGCTGACAGGCATCCGCAACACGCTGGCCGATATGCTGGCATCGTCTGGCATCCGCAATGCAGAGCGCTACTTCAACCCGATGTCGCCAGAGATTGAACAGCAGATGATGATGCAGGCGCAACAGGCGCAGCAACAGCAGCAGCAAATGACTGATCCCAATCAAGCCTACATGATGGTTGAACAAGCCAAGGCGCAGGCACGTATGCAGACAGACGCCCAGCGCGCCCAGCTTGACGCACAGAAGGCGGTTGCCGACCATGAGCGCAAGATGATGGAGATGTCGGCCAACATGGATCTGGAGCGCGATAAAATGGCGCAGCAGTTGGCTTTGGATAATGCCGAGTTGCTGGCGAAATATGGATTGAAGGCAAACGAAATGGCCATCAAAGCTGAACAAAACGCCCCGCGTGACCCAATGGGTGTCCCACGATGAGTGCTGAACAGAAGAAACAGCACGCGGAGCGCCTTTTGGCCGATCCTACTTTGCGCGAGGCGCTGGATATGGTAAGAGGGAAAGCAATTGGGGTATTCAAACACCCCATATCGTCGCAAGACGAGATTATGGAAGCGCACCGGATGGTCCGGGCGTTAGATGCTTTGGAGACGCAGCTTGTATCGTTCGTAGTGGACGGCAAGATCTCGGAGCATCGGAATAGGGAGCAGCACCGTGGATAACACGACTGCAACGGGCAGCATCGAAGATGTTGCGGACAATCTGATCTTTGATCAGGAACCTGCCGAGCAGGACGAAGTGATGGAAGCCGACGATCAAGACGATCAGGCGGAAGTTGCGGAAGCCGAGGAAGCAGACGAAACGGTGGACGAGGCAGACGAAGCCGATGACACCGACGAGGATGACGACGCAGAGGACGCCGAGGAGACCGACGAGGAGCCTGCAACTTCGCTTTATGCCGTAAAGGTAAATGGCGAAGAAAAGCAAGTGACCCTAGACGAGTTACGCCGAGGCTATTCGGGTCAGGAATACATCCAGCAACAGATGCGTCAAGTTGCAGAAGGCCGTAAGCAGGTCGAAGCAATTTACAATCAGTTGCAGCAGGAAGCACAGCAAGTTGCTACGCTTCGCCAACGACTGGAAACTGACGGCATTCCCGCCCAGCCCAAGCCACCCGGACGCGATCTTTTTGAGAGAGATCCGATTGGATACATGGAAGCCAAGCTGAAATACGACGACGATGTCGCAGCATGGCAGGGTCAAGTCGGGGAGTTTGAGGCGGTAAGTAATCGCCAACGACAAATGCAAGAGCAAGCGCAGGCCTATACACTCCAGCAGGAGATGGCCAAGCTGACGCAGGTATTGCCGGAGATTGCCGATCCCGAAAAGGGTCCGCAGGTTCGCAAGGCGATGATTGACGTTGGTGTCGAATACGGCTTCGCGCCGGATGAGATTGCGCAGGTAGTTGACAGTCGTCAGGTTCGGGTTCTGCACGACGCCATGAAATACCGTCAGATGATGGCGGCAAAGGATGGCATCAAGCAGAAGGTTGACCGCGCGCGCCCTATGGTAAAACCGGGCGTCAAGCAGCCAACCAGTTCGGGCAAGGTGAAGCAACGCAAGGTCGCTGAAGGCCGAATGCGATCCACGGGTAGCGTCGATGACGTTGCTAAGTTTCTCTTGTCTTAATATAGGAGCCTCGAAATGGCTGTGAATGCAAACACCAACAAGACCTACGATGTCAAAACCATCCGTGAGGACTTGCAAGATGCGATGATTTCGATCTCGCCAACCGAAACCCCGTTCCAGAGCGCCATTGGCCGCAAGACTGCAACGAACACTTATTTTGAGTGGTCGGAAGTCGATCTGGCAGCACCAGCCGCAAACCGCGTGCTGGAAGGTGAAGCAGCACCCGGCAACGATGCGCCGACCAACGCTGTCCGCCTTGCCAACTACACCCAGATTTCTGACAAGGTTGTCGAAGTTTCCGACACCAACCAGAAAGTCAACGGCGTGGCTGATGCGCAGACTGTTGCCAAGCAGATCGCCTACAAGCTGAAAGAGCTAAAGCGCGATATGGAAGTGATGCTGCTGTCCAACGTAGCCGCCGTTCCCGGCGATGCGACGACAGCCCGCGTGACTGCTGGTCTGCCTGCGTTCCTGCGCACCAACGTGGATCGCGGCGTTAGTGGTGCAAACCCAACGCTGTCCGGCACCACCGCTGGCTATCCCAACGCGGCTGCAACTGACGGAACACCACGCGCCCTGACTGAAGCGATGCTGAAGTCGGTCATCGCCCAGTGCTGGGACAACGGCGCAGAGCCTTCCATCGTTCTGTGTGGTTCGGCTGTGAAGCAGAAGATTTCTGCGACATTCACCGGATCGGCAACCAAGTTCAAGAACGTGGACGACATGAAAGTCGTCGCCGCTGTTGACCTTTACGTTTCCGACTTCGGCGAATTGCAGATCGTTCCAACACGTTTCTTGGAAACACGCACCGTGGCTGGCCGCGATGTGTTCGTTCTTGATCCAAACTACGCACGGGTTGCATACTTGCAGACCGTCACGCAGAAGCCACTGGCCCGCACAGGCCACGCCGAGCGTCGTTTGATCTCGACCGAGTATGGGCTTCAGGTTGATTCCCAGAAGGCACATGGTATAATTAGTGACATTAATGGCGCACTGTAAGCCATTATCATATCACGATTAAAGATTGGGGCGGCTTCGGCTGCCCCTTTCGCTTCCGGCTTGCGCCGGTAAAGCCAAGTTCTTTTTCCAAAAGAATACGTTTAGCAACAGCGCTTTCTATTGTGGGAAAAGTCCCGCAATACTTGCCTGAAATATAAAGCCGTATTTTTCCTGTCTTGCTGACAAAGACCCCAGCATGACCGCTCTTGTTGTCTGCCCTAAGGCCTGAGTTGCGCTGGTTTTCTGCTTGATTAACCAATCTAAGGTTTGCCAGCCGGTTGTCATGCCTGATCCCGTTCACGTGATCAATCTGGCCTATTGGCTCTTGCCCAAAAACCAGTTTCCAAATTAATCTGTGCGCCTTCAGTGATAAGCCTGCCACTGAACCTATTTTATATCCGTTGGCATCAATATGGCGAAGTGCCTCCTTGCCAGCATACCGCGTGTTCCATGTGTTGCAGATGCGCAGGTCATTATCCTTAAACATTTCACGCGGGCGCGGCTTCCAGAACAGCAGCCCAGTTTCTGGGTTGTAATCCAGCAGTTGACGCAATGTTTCTACAGGTGGTAAGTCTTTGGCCATCGGAGCCTCCTTGGTTCGGTTTCGATCACGGCTCCGGCAGTTGGTCCTGCGCGGAGCCATTTCATTATAGCGGCATCCGGTAAAAATCCAAGGTGCTTTACCGGCAGCCATAAATCGTGTAACTTTCGGGCAACGGCTACAGCTAACCCCCTGAGGAAAATTACATGCCCAAAATCCGTATCACAACAGATCGCAAGCCGTGGCTAAACGGTAGCCCGCTTGAAGTCGGCACCGAAGTTGATGCAACCGACGCAGATGCGCGCACGCTGATTGATCTTGGCTTTGCTGAGGAAATCAAGGTTGCACGCAAGGGCAAGGGCAACGCCGATGTATGATGTCCGCGAAAAGATGATCGAAGAAGACGGCAAGCTGCACATCACCCGTTCGCAGGATGTCAAATATCTAATCGACGAGAACAAGGCGCTGGCCGACATTGCCCCGTCTATGCACGGTGACGCCAAGTTTCGCCTTGCTGGTCGCATCCCGTTCGTCATTGCCGAGCAGTGGTCAGCCGAGTGCGGTGCGGGCATTGGGACAAAAGAGTTTGCCCTTTATTGCAAAAAGAAAATGATGGATGGCGATTTCGCAGCGTTCCGGGTCAAGGGGTTCTGACATGGCTGATGAACCAAACACGCCAGACCATCGCTGGTATGAGCGCCGCAATAACATTTCACTGCCGAAAGAAGATTTCAGCCGCGATGTAATCTTTGACAGCGGCATTCAAAAGATTGATGCGTGGATTGCATTGCAGCCTTGGGGGACGCCATGAACGAAGCACTGCCATTCATTGACGCAGCAATGAAGTATCTAATCGTCCCAGCGGTTATTTGGGTTTGGATGCTGCACAAGCAACAAGGCATCCATTCAACGGATATTGCGGTTTTGCGCGCAGAGGCTAACGCACGCGACCAAGCCCGGCGCGAAGAACGCGAGGCGACTGCCGCCCAGCTTGAACAGATCATATGCATGTTACAGACGCTCAACGGGCGCATTGACACAATGATGTCGGGAAACAGCAAATGAGGCGCACATTCGCACACTATAGCAAGGTTCCGCCCGCCGAATGGCCTTGGCATCATTTCAGCCCGCGTGAGATTGCTTGCAAAGGCACTGGCAAGCTGACCATCGACACCGAGGCAATGGACATGCTGCAACGCCTTCGCAGCAATCTTGGCAAGCCGTTGATCCTGACATCTGCATATCGGTCGCCAGAGCATAACCGCAAGGTCGGTGGGGCCAAGGCATCTAAGCACATGGAAGGCATCGCGTTTGATGTCCGGATGGATAACCACGATCCGCACACGTTCGAAGCTGCGGCCCGCGCGGTCGGCTTTACAGGTTTCGGCTATTATCCCAAGTCAGGGTTCATGCACATTGACACGGCAGAGCCGCGTAGCTGGGGGACACATTGGCCGCTATCCCCCACATCGTGGCCCACAGAGCCGCCCCGACAGCCTGAGAAGCTATCTGAGGACAAGGACGCCCAAGCAGCCGCTGGGGCCGGTGTAGCGGGCGCTGTGGCCGTCGCAGCAGACTATCTGCCTGTCTTGGGTCAGTTGGCCCCCACGGCGCAGCTTGTAGCCGTTGTCGTGGCAGCTGCGTTCATTGGCTACATGCTTTGGCGTCGGACGCGTTGAATGTTTCTGCGCATAAAACTTTGGCTTGCCGCGGCTGGTGCGCTTTTGATCGCTTTCGCCGCAACATACTGGCGCGGAAAGTCCAGCGTGGCCGCAGCCGCAAAACGTAGGGAACTGGAAAGCTATGTTGAAACCCGTGAACGCATGGACAAAGCCGTTGCGCCTGACAGCCCTGACGCTGTTCGTGACTGGCTGCGCGACCGTGCAAAGCAACGCGATCTGTGACGGATCGTCTGCCGCCAGAGACGCCCACACAACGGCGCTTATCGCTGATGGTGGGGATTTATC
>Ga0222709_1000322_pt1 | contig 11939 bp, 8 predicted proteins | sample AntAcemetage1692_FD_179822 | JGI IMG/M metagenome (GOLD analysis project Ga0222709, IMG submission 179822) | Saline water microbial communities from Ace Lake, Antarctica - #1692 | ecosystem: Environmental > Aquatic > Non-marine Saline and Alkaline > Saline | place: Antarctica: Ace Lake...
AGCCATCATAATTGTTTTCATACCACTCGCACATACTTTGTTAACGGTAGAACAGGCAACGCTGTCAGAAAGACCAGCGCCCAGTGCTGCTTGCCGTGCAGGCGCTTGCCCCGTACCTGCTTGAACTACATGGCCCATAATCACTTCTTGTACCATGTTTGGATCTAGGTTTATTTTTTCCAGCGCTCCCTTTATAGCGATAGAGCCTAATTTAGTGGCTGGGATAGTTGCTAGTTTACCAAGAAAACTACCTATAGGAGTACGTGCGTAGGAAACAATGACGACTTTGTTCATGTAAAAGTATTTAGAGCAAAAATAAGAATTTAATCAGCAATAACGAGGTTGAAACGTTACCAAAACAATTCTAATAGCAGGAATACTGGATTTAACTATTCGAGCTTAAAAGGAGATTTTATTTGTAACTAGTTCTTTACAGTTAATGGGTAACTTGAGCTTAAAGTTTATGTTGGGATACCAGTGGTGATTTTAATAAAATAAAAACTCTAAGAATAGCACATGGCTACCTAAACAGGTTTCAAGATAAATTTCTTTTTAAAAATGCGTAAAAATTTACTCAATGATGGCAAAACTACTAGGTACTTTAAATATGCCTTGGTTGAAATAGTGCTTGTTGTTATTGGTATTTTGTTTGCGTTACAAATTAGTAATCGGACTGAAAATCGCATCAATAATAATAAGTTGAAAACCTATTTGACTGAAATCCTTAAAGACTTCAGAAACGGTACGCTCAGCATATACACTGAAATAAACAAGGCAAAAAGGCTTGTAGAAGCTAGAAAATTATTGTTGGTATTAAAAGGTCGCCATGGCTTAACCGCAGATAGGCTCGAAAAAACCTTGGAGACATTGTATGCTGCGGTTGGGTTTAGTAACTCTACATTTGAAAAGACAGAACAATCGGGAATTGTAAATTTCGGGCCTTATGAATCGTTGATAGAAGATTATAAAACTATTACGACATTGTAATTCTCGAAAATAAGAGCTTCGAAGGAACGTGCAACCGCGCTGCGGATGCTGAAAATAGATACTGGCGATATAGACAGTATACCTATGTGTTTAACTATGACGGTGATTTAGGTTCTTATTAAACAAGGGAACAGGCAAAACAGCAATGAACATCCCTGTTAAAAGCGCTTATAGCACGTAATATTCTCGAAATGGACTATCGTAGAAACAGAAACACCATGAAACGTCTCAACATCTTAAACCTTAAAACCCTAGTATTAATAGAAGCGGCCGAGGCCGTAATAAAAGAATAGAACAGCAACAAACCGGCACTAAAAAAAACGAAGAGAGAAAGGCACCCTTACTGTAGTGACTAACTCAAATAAAAACAAGGCCTAATTAGTTTCAGAAGAAGACATACAAGAAAATAGCAGTTCAATTTGTAATCATTTAGTTTGGTGGGCGTTTGCATTAGACAACAAGCAATCGTATTTTAAAGCAATTATAGGAGCAGAATAACAATTCATTGCAACACGTGAATTGCATTGTGGTTCGGACGTTAGGTACATTCAAAAATCATTATAGCATACTCATAGTACAATCTTTTAAGCATATTGACATCTTAATGAAAGTGCTTATGATATAATGGTAAGCGTAAGCAACAAAAAAAGGAAGTGATCAAATCTGAAATTGAAAAAGTACTTAGAAGGGTTTTATAGCTGTGTTGCGGCGGGGTTTTACAAACATCGCTAGGTGAAACAAGGTTTAAGTAGCGCCTTAGGTTTAATCAGAAATACATATGAAAATATACTTTCTTTAACGATTTGGGGAATTAAACTTCATTAAGAATTGGCAGAATTTTTTTCTACTTTAACTTAATCCAGAAATTACTCCCATATCGTCAATTTTAATGTTCTCAGCATTAGGAACAGCAGGTAAACCTGGCATTCGCATCATTTCACCTAAAATTGGAACAATAAATCCCGCCCCAGATGCAATTTCAAATTCGCGAACGTTAATAGTAAATCCTTCAGGGCGACCCCGTTTGGACTCGTCGTCAGAAAAGCTTTTTTGTGTTTTTGCCATACAAATTGGATAATTAGCAAACCCAAAATCTTTAATTTGTTTTAATTGTGCTTTCGCTTTCACCGAAAATTCAACCCCAACTGCACCGTAAATTTTCGTTGCAATTGCATAAATTTTTTCTTCAGGAGTTTCTTCAAATCGGTATAAAGGTTTGAAATCAGCTGGATACAAATCAATGTGTTTAATTAATTCAGTAGCCAAATCGACCATTCCTGCTCCGCCTTTTGCAAAACCTTTAGCCAGTATTGCTGTTGTTCCGTAACTTTTACATAAATCCCTAACTAAGTCTATTTCCTCCTCAGTATCATTAGGAAAAAAGTTAATGGCAATCAACGGATTGAGTCCAAAAGCGTTCATATTTTCGATATGCTTAGTAAGATTGGGCAAACCTGCTTTTACTTTTTCAACAGAAGGTATTCCGTATTCTGCTTTCATCGCTCCACCATGATGGCGCAATGCTCGAATCGTAACAACGAATACAACTGCCCCTGGTTTTAATCCCGAAACAGCACATTTAATATCGAAGAATTTTTCAGCTCCTAAATCGGCACCAAATCCAGCTTCTGTAACCACGTAGTCACCTAAAGACAAGCCCATTCTGGTCGCAATTATAGAATTGGTTCCTTGTGCAATACTCGCAAAAGGACCGCCATGAAGAATGGCTGGATTCCCTTCTAATGTCTGCACTAAATTTGGTTTTATAGCCTCTTTTAATAGGGCCGTCAGCGCATCAGTCGCTTTTAGATCTCGGGCAAAAACGGGTTCACCTGTAAAAGTTGTACCGATAAAAATATTGCCAATCCGTTCTTTTAAATCCTTTAAATCATCGGCCATGCATAAAATCGCCATTATTTCAGAAGCAGGTGTAATATTAAAACCATCTTGTCGAGGAATTCCGTTGGTGGTTCCGCCCAATCCAATAACGATGTTTCGCAGGGCACGGTCATTCATGTCCATTACTCTTTTCCAAACAATGGTTCGAGGGTCAATATTTAAATTGTGTGTTTTACTTTGTAAATTATTGTCGATTAAGGCGGCCAATAAATTATTTGCTTTTTCAATAGCAGAGAAATCACCAGTAAAATGCAAATTAATGTCCTCCATTGGAATCACTTGCGAATAGCCGCCGCCCGCTGCTCCGCCTTTCATTCCGAAAACAGGTCCAAGTGAAGGTTCTCTTAAAACAGCAATTGTTTTTTTTCCAATTGCATTCATTCCATCTGTCAACCCAACAGTAACTGTTGTTTTTCCTTCTCCAGCTGGTGTTGGTGTTATGGCAGTTACCAAAATTAGCGTACTCTTTTTTAGTTTTTCATAGTCGATTAACGACAAGGGCAATTTTGCTTTGAACTTGCCATAGTATTCCAAATCATCTTCAGGAATTCTAAGTTTAGCAGCAATTTCTTTGATGTGTTTTATGTTAGCGGACTGAGCAATTTCAATATCTGAATACATTGTTTTACGATTTTTAAATCACTTCGAATATAGGAATAAAATAGATACATTGAAACGATAATTACCAGCGAAATTGCGCGGTCACTTTAAAAAAATTACACTAAAAAGTACCAATCAAACACCAGTTTGTAAAAGAAAATCTTAAGGCGCCTTTCCATTAGGCTCCGTCTAGCAGATAGGATTAGCAAATCCAAAATCGCAAAGCGAGTGCCTTCTAATTTCCTCGGCTAGAGGGTCTAGATTCGTTCATATGCCCATTGCTGGGTCGTAGTTCCGTGCAATTTTATCTTCTCAGTCCAGTCTCAGCTCGTTTTACTCTTGTTTATTACCAAAACCGTACTTGTGGTTGTGACCTACTAATAGCATTATTATACCTTTTATGTTTCGGTTCAAAAGGATGATAGCTATTTTTCTCTATGATTGTGAGGTTAACCCTTGTGGTACTGGTGTTTTTATAGGGTAGTCTTGGCCAACGCAACCTGCTGTTCGGTTTGTTAAAAATGTCCACCGGACATCTTTTTAACGCTCCGTCCTTTGGGTGGTCTTTATATTGACAGAAATAGTTAAAGACCTTACCGTTTTTCTACAGTACCTTCCGGGCGCGATAGAAAGGGGCCTTTTTGTCCTGGGGTGTTTTGATTGTAAATATAATTGCCAGTATAACACGTAAAGCTGCACACGCCACTTGCGATGACCTACTTGTTTTGTTTTACTTCTGTTGCGTAATAGGTTTACTTGATACTAGGATCAGTTTTAAAATCTGCACGGGTAGACAGATTCAAATAATTGTACAGGATACTGGTTATGCTTATGTTTTTATGTTCGGTCGTGTTGTCGTTCAAGTCGGCATAAATACAGTTGTTTCCTGCGGTATATGTGCGTCGAAATCTGATGTTATGATTTGGATTGGTGTGGTGCTATATCTTTTAAAAGCGTCCATATACGGTTAACCTTAAATCAAAATAAACGATAACACCTATCAAAAAAAAGCGTAGTTTTGGTGTAAGTGTTTGATGTTGAATTTATTGAAAGAGGAAGGCAGGTAAATCCAAAAAAAACGCGGTGTAATTTGAAAAATAGCAGTTTTTTTCTTTGGTCAAACCCAAAGTTATTCTATTTTTGCAACCGCTTTTAGAGATAGAAGTATAGTTGATTAAAAAATGAGGAGAGGTGCCGGAGTGGTAACGGAGCAGATTGCTAATCTGTCGATGGGTAACTGTCGCCAGGGTTCGAGTCCCTGTCTCTCCGCAATTTTTTATTAAAGATGACCTTTTCGGGGTGTAGCGTAGCCCGGTCATCGCGCCTGCTTTGGGAGCAGGAGGTCGCAGGTTCGAATCCTGCCACCCCGACAAAACCTCACAATCTTTCGATTGTGGGGTTTTTTTATTTTACGTAACCACGTGTAATGTATCCTATAGCCTATTTTTTATAAAGTATCCACTCAGATAGTAGGTCTATCTACTCAAAATGACTCTTAAAAACAAGTTCTTCATTTACAGCGTCTATGAGAATAATGCTGTCTTGCTGTATTTCTTGGGATAAAAGCTTTCGCGAAAGCGTGTTCAATAATTCTTTTTGCATTACTCGTTTTACGGGGCGTGCACCATATTGCGGTTCGTAACCCATCTTTGCAAGTAGGTTTATCGCCGCTGGCGTTGCGTCTATGGTAATACCTTGTTGTGCAAGCAGTTTAGAAATGGAACGCAGTTGGATAGCGACGATTTCTTTAATCTCTAAAGGCGTAAGCGGTAGAAACATGATGATGTCGTCTATTCTATTTATGAACTCAGGTCTCACGCGTTGTTTTAGTGCCTGCAATACTTCAATTTTTGTGCTTTCTATAAGTTTTGTGCTTATGCTTTTCTCATTTTCTAAACGTTCTAGAATCACATCGGCTCCCATGTTTGAGGTCATAATGACGATACAGTTCTTAAAATCTGCTAGGCGGCCTTTATTGTCTGTAAGCCTGCCTTCGTCTAGTACTTGTAAGAGAATGTTAAAGGTGTCTGGATGTGCTTTTTCTATCTCATCGAGTAAAATAACAGAGTAGGGTTTGCGTCTTACAGCTTCTGTAAGTTGTCCACCTTCTTCGTAGCCCACATATCCTGGAGGAGCGCCCACAAGGCGGCTCACGCTATGGCGTTCTTGGTACTCACTCATATCTATGCGGGTCATGGAGCTTTCGTCGTTGAAAAGGAAATCGGCTAGGGCTTTTGCTAGTTCTGTTTTCCCGACGCCTGTTGTTCCTAAAAACAAGAAGGAACCAACGGGCTTTTTAGGGTCTTGTAACCCAGCCCGACTCCTGCGCACAGCGTCACTTACTGCGGCTATTGCCTCATGTTGTCCCACAACGCGCTTGCCTAATTCGGTTTCTAAGTGTAATAATTTCTCACGATCAGATTGCAACATTTTTGTGACAGGAATACCGGTCCATTTTGCAACAACCTCCGCGATATCGTCATAAGTAACTTCTTCGTTTATAAGGTTTGTGGTCTTGTCGGACTCATTAAATTCTTGCTGTAGCTTGTCTAGTTGCACCTGTGCTTCTTTAATTTTGCCATAGCGCAGCTCTGCAACTTTGCCGTAATCACCATCGCGCTCTGCGCGGTCAGCTTCTATCTTTAGGTCTTCTATTTCTTGTTTAATAAATTGTATGCCGTCTATTTGCTCTTTCTCGCTGCTCCATTGTGCATGCAGCTCGTTACGGGATTCTTTAAAGTTTGCCAGGTCTGCTCGTAGGCTTTTAAGTTTTATCTCATCTTTTTCCCGCTTAATAGCTTCTATTTCTATCTCAAGCTGCATTATTTTACGGTCTTGCACATCGAGTTCTTCGGGCTTTGAGTTCATTTCCATCCGCAACTTGGAGGCTGCTTCGTCCATAAGGTCTATCGCTTTGTCTGGTAAAAAGCGGTTGGTAATATAGCGTTGGGAGAGCTCTACGGCGCCTATAATCGCTTCGTCCTTTATATTTACTTTATGGTGTGCCTCATATTTATCTTTTATGCCTCTAAGTATGGATATCGCACTTTCTGTATCTGGCTCGTCCACCAGAACGCGCTGGAACCTGCGTTCTAGGGCTTTATCTTTTTCAAAATATTTCTGATACTCGTCTAGCGTCGTTGCACCTATCGCTCTGAGTTCGCCACGTGCGAGCGCTGGTTTTAAAATATTTGCAGCGTCCATAGCCCCTTCGCCGCCACCTGCACCTATAAGGGTATGTATCTCGTCTATAAATAGGACAACATTGCCGTCGCTAGAGGTAACTTCTTTAATAACAGCTTTTAGACGTTCTTCAAATTCCCCTTTATATTTTGCACCGGCGATTAGCGCGCCCATGTCTAAGGAGAAAATTTGTTTGCTTTTTAGATTTTCAGGAACATCGCCAGCGACAATGCGGTGCGCAAGTCCTTCTACTATTGCAGTTTTACCTACTCCTGGTTCACCTACGAGCATGGGGTTGTTTTTTGTGCGTCTGGAAAGTATTTGAAGAATGCGCCTTATCTCCTCATCGCGGCCTATTACGGGATCTAGCTTGCCGCTATTTGCAAGTTCATTTAAGTTTTTTGCATACTTGCTTAAACTCTGGTATGTTTCCTCTGCGCTCTGTGAGGTAACGCGCTCACCATTGCGCAATTCTTTAATTGCAGTATCTAATTGCTTAAAAGTAATGCCTTGGTCTTTGAGCATTTGCGCTGCTTTGCTCTTTCCTTTAATGGCTGCAAGCAACAGGTGTTCCACGGCTATAAAGTCGTCTTGCATACCACTAGCGATGGCCGTAGCATCACTAAATAACGTATTTGCATCTTGCGAAAGTTGCAACGCGCCACCTGTTACCCTAGGAAATGACTGAATTTCATTATCCAGCATTTGGTTAATCAGTACTAGGTTTGCCTGTACTTTATTGAAAAGAAAGGGTACAATGTGCTCGTCTACAGTAATAATACCTTTTAATACGTGGGCAACTTCAAGTAACTGCTGGCCACGTTCATGAACAATTTGTTGCGCATGTTGTACAGCTTCCTGCGATTTTATGGTTAATTTATTAAAATTCATGGCTCTCTTTTTTTAACAAATAGCTATTATTATTCCATTTTTAAAAAACGACAAAAGGTCATTTTTTTTGCCGTTTCGCAAGACGATATGTCGGTTTAAGGGCTGGTTTGGCGTTTTTTACAAGAATCCTCAGTATCTTTGTGGTGTAGAAAAAGTTAACGATAAAGTGCAAGCACGGGTATTGCCCCAAAACGAACTTGTACTTAAAAGAAGTTATAATTATGGGAATTTTTGACCGTTTATTTAAATCAGTATCCGAACCTGCTAACCAAGAACAGCCCACGGGCTTACCATGGGAAATGCTGGAAAGCGTTGAGCAATTTCATAACGTGGTAAAAAACTCTTCAAGAAAACCAAAAGTCATTTTCAAACACAGCACGCGCTGCGGTATTTCTAGAATGGTCCTTAAAAGTTTTGAAAACGGTTATAGTCTTAAAGGTGGGGAAGCAGGTTTTTATTTATTAGACCTTTTGAATTTTAGAGAAGTTAGCAGCGCTGTTGCCAGCGAACTGGCTGTTACACATCAGTCGCCACAACTAATCATGCTTAGAAATGAGCTTGTTATACATACAGACAGCCACCAAGGCATAGACATACGTAAAGTAGAAGAACTTATTCTTAAAAACCTATAAAATGAAACTCAATAAAATACTCATATTGAGTGTAGTTCTCACGCTATTTGCTTGTAAGACAAATGTTTTTACAGGTAAGAAGACTTTCAATTTTATATCTGACAGCCAACTGTTCCCTATGGCTTTCGGTCAGTATAGCACGTTTCTAAATGATAACAAGATTATTACAGGTACTAAAGAGTCACAAATGCTTACGGATGTAGGAAACAAAATTAAGACTGCGGCACAACGCTGGTTAAACGCGCTGGGTGAGGAACAGTACCTTGCAAATTATGCATGGGAATTTAATCTAGTAGACGACCCTATGGTTAACGCATGGTGTATGCCAGGCGGCAAAATCGTATTCTACACCGGGATTTTACCTATTTGCAAGGATGAGACTGGTGTTGCTATCGTTATGGGTCACGAGGTTGCCCACGCTCTGGCAAACCACGGCGGACAACGCATGAGCAACGCACAAGCGCAGGCACTAGGAGCGGTAGGATTTGCCATAGGTGGACAGGCTGCAGGCGTAAATCTGGAAACGCAAGAAATATTAAATCAAGCATACGGACTCGGTTCTCAGATAGGTGGGATGCTACCGTTTTCAAGAGCTCACGAGACTGAGGCAGATAAAATAGGGCTTTATCTAGCGGCTATTGCTGGTTACGACCCAGATCAGGGTGCCGAACTATGGGGACGTATGGCTGCACAAAGTGGCGGGCAATCGCTACCGCTTTTTATGAGCACGCACCCATCCAACGAGTCGCGAATTGCATTTTTAAAAGAACTTGCTCCACTAGCAAGACAAGAAGCTGCAAAATACGGTGTAACTTCTTTTAAGTAGGTTTCGACTAAATAGTATATTTTCGGGTTCCATAACAGGAACCCTTTCTTATGAAACGTATTTTACCTAGAGGAAACAAAAAGCTCCTCAACGCGTGGGCATTTTATGACTGGGCAAACTCGGTTTATAGTCTCGTTATAAGCAGCGCAATCTTTCCTATATTCTACAGCGCAGTAAGCAAAAAGGCTTTTGAAACCGGTAATGTGCCTGCGGTACTGCGTGGCGTTAATAACGAGTCCATCATCATAGTCACAACCGCAATCGCATTTCTAATAGTGAGTATTATTTCACCTATTCTATCTGGAATTGCCGACTACTCCGGTAAGAAAAAACGCTTTATGCAGTTCTTTTGTTACCTGGGAGGCGTGAGTTGTATCGCCCTTGCATTTTTCTCCTTTGACTATTTGTGGGTCAGTTTAGTAGCTTATTCACTAGCGTTAGTGGGTTTTTGGGGCAGTTTGGTTTTTTATAATTCGTATTTGCCAGATATTGCTTTTCCAGAGCAACAGGATCGTATAAGCGCACGTGGTTTTTCTATGGGCTATATAGGGAGTGTTATTTTATTGGTATGCTGTCTTATTCTTATAGAGGGCGGCTTTTTTCCAGAGGATAGCGTGGTACCCGTGCAACTATCGTTTGTATTAGTAGGACTTTGGTGGATAGGTTTTGCTCAGGTAACCTACGCGTTTTTGCCCGAAGGAACCAGAAAAGACCGCAGTGAGGTACATAATATGTTTACAAACGGCTTTAAAGAGCTCCAAAAAATATGGCGACAACTTAAAGAGAACCTTCAAATGCGCAGGTACCTACTTGCTTTTTCTGTTTACAGTATGGCAGTTCAAACTGTTTTGCTAGTCGCAACGTACTTTGGTACAGAAGAAATTTCGTGGAGCGAAGGTAGTGCTACCATGGGACTTATTGTATCTATTCTCATGATACAGCTTGTAGCAATACTAGGTGCGTTTGTGGCTAGTTCGCTTTCGCGAAAGCATGGAAATATAACCGTGCTTATAGGTATTAACGCGATGTGGGCTGCCATATGTATTTATGGTTACTTCGTAAAGACGCCTATGCAGTTTTATGTTACCGCGGCGGCAGTGGGGTTTGTTATGGGATCTATACAATCGCTTTCCCGAAGTACTTATTCTAAAATGATTCCGGCGGATAGCGTGGACACAGCGTCATTTTTCAGCTTTTACGATGTTGCTGAGAAAATTGGGATCGTCATAGGGATGTTGCTTTTTGCGACGGTGGGTGAGCTCACCGGTTCCATGCGCGGCAGTATTCTATTTCTGGTATTGTTTTTTATAATAGGTATCTTTTTATTAGCGCGTGTACCTAGACTGGAAAAGGCTTAAAGTTTTTAGTACTTTTTTTTTGTAATTATCTTTTGTTTGCATCTTTGGAAAAATAATTTCTGTTAATAAAGAATTATGAAAACGATTTTTTAGGTTTTTGCGGTATTAATGACACTTACAGCTTGTGGAGATATTGGACCTATAGATGCTGGTTTAAATTCTATTGATGCAGTTGTTTTACCTTGCGGTTACACGACTGATTCCATAGGAACACTAATCGCGTAAGGCGTATCTAGAAACCTAAGTGGGTTAGTAGCTATAGAAGAGCCGCCAGCAGCGTGTTCCCTGCGATTATAAGTATTGCATAGCATTCGGACAATGACGCTCTTTTTCTTTTGGTAGATGCTGCAATAACTGCGGGTACCTATGATTTAGATACAATAGTGTTTGAAATCGCAAGGGTACTTAGTGAAGATATTGTAAGCGGTGCGGCAACAACCACTTATTTTGACGAATCGGGTAGCGTGGTTATCACCTCGCATGATTTGCCTGCAAAGACTATCTCAGGTAGTTTTAATATCTCGTATCTAGATTTAGGCGGTTCGCTAACCAGAACAGCATCTGGAAGCTTTACAGTTACTTATTAAACAGGACTTAAACACATAAAAAAAGCAGCTAGAAACACGGTTTTTAGCTGCTTTTTTTACACATGGCAGCGTGTATTACATTTTCGTAATATCACCACTGCCTATTACATTTTTATCTACTTTGCTGGCGTTTCCTTTATACCGTATATCACCGCTGCCAGTAACTCGAGCTTTTAAGTTACCACCGTTGCAAAACACGCCTATGTCGCCACTTCCCGTAACACTCGCTTCTACATTATTTGCTTTAAGATCATAAGCTTTAAGGTCGCCGCTGCCTGTAACGCTGGCGTCTAGGTTTTCTGTACGTCCACGCACCTCTAGGTCGCCACTGCCTGTGACTGAAGCTTTTAAGCGAGCGGTTTCTACATATAGATCTATTTCGCCACTGCCAGTTACTTTCAGTTCCATGAAGGCACTTTTAATGAGGAGGTCGCTGGTAATCTCACCGCTGCCAGATACCGATGCACCGCTTATTTTTTCTACTGGAACTTTAATGGTAATGCCTTTTGTGGTGTTCGTGTTGGTATGATCCTTCATGCGTATAAGGAGTTTACTGCCTTTAACCTCCATTAAAAGAAAATCCATAATGTTCGATTCGGCTGTTGCTTGTATTCCGCCTTCCTTGCCTGCTACAAGCTCTACGTCCATAGAACCTGTTACATGCACACTGTCATAGGAACCTGTATTAAACGTTTTAGTAATAAGATTGCCATTTCCTTTAATGGTTTTGCTACCAAACCATTGTGCAGTAGCTACTTGCGCTGTGAATAACAAAATGCATGCGATTGCTTGATTTTTCATAGTTTTTAGGTCGTTTATTGCTGTTTTCCGTTTATTTTAAACGGATTACTCTTTTTAATTTATGAACTCCGAACTCAAAAACCAACTACTGTTCCCTTAACGTAATAGTCCCAAATTCACTGCGCAGTTCCATAGTGCTACCGCTGTTTGCTTTCAGATTGTAGCCTGCTTTTAA
>Ga0222709_1000324_pt1 | contig 11867 bp, 11 predicted proteins | sample AntAcemetage1692_FD_179822 | JGI IMG/M metagenome (GOLD analysis project Ga0222709, IMG submission 179822) | Saline water microbial communities from Ace Lake, Antarctica - #1692 | ecosystem: Environmental > Aquatic > Non-marine Saline and Alkaline > Saline | place: Antarctica: Ace Lake...
TTTTAGGCGATTAAAGAGATAGTTTTGAACAGCCTTGGCCAAAACGGGAGGGTGATTTTTTTTACCGCCAAGGACGCAGCGGCTTAACAAAAGATCGCAAAGAAAAAATAAGTCTAAAATGATGAATTCTGAATGTGGAATTTCTAATCAAAAAGAACAGGATACCAATCAAATATGCTTGGAGGATGATTTTTTTACCACACCTAGTCCACACAGGTTTTTAAATGATATCTGAATTTAGAATCGTCCTGTAGGAACGATATGTGGGTAGAAACAAGAATCGTTTCAATTCCGGGTTTTGGCCGAAGCGATGCCAATCGAGAATTAATCTACCGCCAAAACGAGAGGGTTATTTTTTTTACCGCCAAGGGATCAAAGGATTCACAAAGGGAAAGTGAGTTTTATATGCTGCCTGTAAAGTGAGAATTGTAGCAAGCACCAGAGGTGCATTTTGCTTGTAGCATCAATGATAGCAACGATTCCGGGTTTTGGCCAAAGCGATTTCAATCGAGAATTAATCTGCCGCCAAAACAGGAGGATGGTATTTTTTTACCGCAAAGGGATCAAAGGATTCACAAAGGGAAATAAAATTTTTCATTCTGCCTACAAAACCCGAACTGTAGCAAGCACCAGAGGTGCATTTTGCTTGTAGCATCAATGATAGCAATGATTCCGGGTTTTGGCCAAAGCGATTTCAATCGAGAATTAATCTACCGCCAAAACGATTGAAAGGTCTTTTTTTACCAAATCCTATGAAATCCAATTGATAAATACCCAAATTCAAATACCCGTCCCATCGCGAAGATATATGGGTAGCCCGGGTGAGGTACGAAGCCCGAGGCAACAGCAATATCGTATTTTTTGTTTTGGCGTAAGAAATGTCAACCGGGAATTAATCTACCGCCAAAACAGGTTGATTTCAATTGATTTTTTCAGAGAGAATTTCAAGTACCTCAATTGCCAATGAATCAATCAATATTCTTGCAAAACCTTAACGGTAACCAGCAATTGACCGAAATGTCGTTGTGTATGCTCGGCAGCATGGAAGACTAATCCAGCAAAGGTCGAAGGCAATTGAGCTCTTCCGACTCCTCGGAAATCTGTAAGCGTGCTCGGATCAATTTTAGATACAAAATTTAAGAATTCAGCAACTTGACGGTCTAAACGTTCCACAAGAATTGCTGTGCTCAACTTGCTATTTACCATTCCTTCCTGTTTCAAATAGTCAAGCTGTTGCAGGTTTAAACTTTCCGCCTTGGCATAAGTAGCCATACGATCAAGTACTCCGGTAATATGCTGGAGATGGAAAGCTGGACTTGCCAATCCTGCAGGTCTTTCCCAAAGTAAATCAGAAGGAAAATTCTTCATCAATTGGTGGATTTCTTCCTGAGCCTGCAAGAGCGCATGAACTACTGGTTGTAATTCTGGCAGGTAGCCATTGATCGGCCCTCTCAGCCAAACTTCGGGTTGATTCGTCATAGAAGTGAATTTACGCAGGAATGAAGAAGGGAAACGATTTCGCTTGGTGGAAATTGAAGAAATTAGTCTGCTTTCATAGCGTAAAGCAAGGTAGGAAGAAGGGGAAATACTTGGGGTGATATACTAATCTTTCATGGCGGTAATTGATATGCTATTACCTTGGGGTCTTTGACTTTCAAAGACTCAGTCATTCGAATTTCCTTGTGTACAATAATTTTTGTATCTTCTGTGAGTAGTTAAATCTTATAATCTTAAATAAATCAAACCATGGATAAATTAGAGAAATTTGAAATGATGGATAAAATTCTGAGGGAATTTGAAGATTTGAGGAACAGTCAGATCTCTGTTTTAAAAAAAATATCAAAGATCGAAGCTGATAATATAAATCTAGGTGTGGGGCTTCTGGAGAAGAAGCTACCTGAAATGTGGCAGAATGTAGATAGCAATCTCAACTTAGTTTCTGCATTGGAGGAGGAGTTTCAAACATATCGAGATCAATTTTATACCGATAATAACATCAAGGCTTTACAAGAGGCCAGAGATTAAATAGAGAAAATAGAATTGGTCTGCCTTCAAGACAGGTGAAAGGTGTTTTTTCCATCAAATCATATAAAATCCGAATGATCAATACGCAAATCCAAATACCCGTCCCATCGAGACGATATATGGGTAGCTCGGGTGAGGTACGAAGCCCGAGGCAAATGGCAACATTCGGGTTTTTGTTTTGGCGTAAGAAATGCCAACCGAGCATTAATCTACCGCCAAAACGGGAGGGTGGTATTTTTCACCGCCAAGGACGCAGCGGCTTAACAAAAGATCGCAAAGAAAAAATAAGTTTAAAATGATGAATTCTGAATGTGGAATTTCTAATTAAAAAGAACAGGATACCAATCAAATATGCTCGGAGGATGATTTTTTTACCACACCTAGTTCACACAGGTTTTTAAATGATATCTGAATTTAGAATCGTCCTGTAGGAACGATATGTGGGTAGAAACAAGAATCGTTTCAATTCCGGGTTTTGGCCAAAACGGTGTCAATCGAGAATTAATCTATCGCCAAAACGGGAGGGTTATTTTTTTTACCGCAAAGGGATCAAAGGATTCACAAAGGGAAAGAAAATTCTTCATTCTGCCTATAAAACCCGAACTGTAGCAAGCACCAGAGGTGCATTTTGCTTGTAGCATCAATGATAGCAACGATTCCGGGTTTTGGCCAAAACGATTTTAATCGAGCATTAATCTACCGCCAAAACGGGAGGGTAGTATTTTTCACCGCCAAGGGATCAAAGGATTCACAAAGGGAAAGAAAATTTTTCATTCTGCCTACAAAACCCGAACTGTAGCAAGCACCAGAGGTGCATTTTGCTTGTAGCATCAAGAATAGCAACGATTCCGGGTTTTCGCCAAAGCGATTTTAATCGAGAATTAATCTACCGCCAAAACAGGTTGATTTCAATTGATTTTTTTTCTACGAATTTGCACAATTACATGGGAGAGTGATTTTATTTTGTGGTGATGTAAACCGAGCCGGGACATCCGATCCATTGGGATACCGACTAGGGTAGGGCATCCAGTCTTTGGGCACACATATCCAAGCAGGAAATAATTAAGATTTTAATAAATAGGAAGTCAGTAACCCGACTCCCATGGCAATCCCGAAACTCATCAAGGTACCGATCAGGACATATTCGGTTAGTTTACGCTCTTTGGATTTCCGAAGGTCGCCAAATCGAAATACGGACTTTGCAGCGATCAGGAAACCCACAGCTTCCCAATGGTTGGTGAGGATAAATGCAAAAACAAAAAGCCGCTCCAAAATCCCGATGTACTTTCCGGCGTTGGCTAAAGATTGGTTGAGGTCCTGCTCGATAGCACTAGTCCATTTTTTTAATAAATTAGCCAAAAGAATTCCTGCTGGCTCTGTCAGAAATAGCACCGCCAATACTAAAATCAGCGTATTGGGGTTTTGCAAAAGGGCTTCAATTCCTAAATCCGGTTTTTCCCAAATCCACCAAATAACCAAAATACTGATTAAATGCAGTACCTGATCGATTATAAACCAACGTGACTTTGTTTTCTTGGTTTGGCGATAGAGTTTCAAGAGGTCGATCAGCCCGTGACTGAGTGTGAGTCCCAAAATTACCCACCAATAATTCGTGTCCCAAAGAAGAAGTGCAAGTAAACCCGCATGAATAAGCAGATGGAAATAGAATGCCGGTGATTTGATTTTTTTAGCTTCTTTGGATTCTATCCAAGCGGTAGGCTGCAGGAAAAAATCTCCTAACAGATGAGCCAGCAAAAGTTTTAATAAGAGAATCATTTCAAACAGGAATTAAGCTTAGCTCTAAAGATTGCTTCCATATCAGCAATTTCCGCAACATTTGCAGCTTTAAATCGCTTGCTGATCGCATTTTGTCCTATGCCCAATAGCCTACCCAATTCAGTTTGGTTTCGAGCTGGATTTTTGAGGATTTCGATTAGAAGTTCCCCCGATGAAATTGACCAGGAATCCATCTGAATGGAGGCCAGTCTGAGGATCAGGTTGATTTCCCGGTCAAAATCCGGCCATGGAGAAGCTACTGCCAACTGATTGCCCTCGCTTTTCAGCGTTTCAAATCGCTCGCCCGATCGAATAAAAGCAGGTCCGTTACTTTCTGTAATTTGGTCAGAAGTATAGGTTTTTTCTCCGATTCCGATGGCCAAGCGCACATCCACAGGAGAGGTTCGTTTGCTTTGATCCGAATTTGCGAGGCTTTTCATCAATGCTTTAATCTGCAAAGTAGCCAAAAGGCTATTTTGAGGTTCGGATATTTCCAACTGGAAACTGTCTCCACGGAAGATCTCCCAGGTTTTTGGACTGGAACCCCAAGTTGAAAACAGAGATTTCAGCGGCAAAATCCAGATTTCGGGAGATTCCAGCTTACGGGAATCGACAATATCACCGGTCAGAATAGCTATCATATCTGAAATATCACCATTTACGGTGATAAATCAAATTATCACCATTTACGGTGATATTCTGGAATAGTAGGGATTATGGTGATAGTTGCGGAGGCAAGGAACAACTGGTATATCGCCAAAACGAATGGAAGTATTTTTTTACCACAAAGGGATCAAACGATTCACAAAGGGAAAGTGAGTTTTATATGCTGTCTGAAAAGCTAGAATTGTAGCTAGCACCAAAGGTGCTTTTGGTCTGTAGATTAATAATTGAATGCGTTCCCGGATTTTGACCGAAATGATGTAAATCGAGCATTAGTCTGCCGCCAAAACGGGAGGGTTATTTTTTTTACCGCCAAGGACGCAGCGGCTTAACAAAAGATCGCAAAGGAGAAATAAATTAAAATGATGAATTCTGAATGTGGAATTTCTAATCAAAAAGAACAGGATACCAATCAAATATGCTCGGAGGATGATTTTTTACCACACCTAGTTCACACAGCTTTTAAATGATATCTGAATTTAGAATCGTCCTGTAGGCTGATATATGGGTAGAAACAAGAATCGTTTTAATTCCGGGTTTTGGCCAAAGCGATTTCAATCGAGAATTAGTCTGCCACCAAAACGGGAGGGTGATTTTTTTTACCGCCAAGGACGCAGAGGCTTAACAAAAGATCGCAAAGGAGAAATAAATTTAAAATGATGAATTCTGAATGTGGAATTTCTAATCAAAAAGAACAGGATACCAATCAAATATGCTTGGAGGATGATTTTTTTACCACACCTAGTTCACACAGCTTTTAAATGATATCTGAATTTAGAATCGTCCTGTAGGGAAGATATGTGGGTAGAAACAAGAATCGTTTTAATTCCAGGTTTTGGCCAAAACGATTTCAATCGAGAATTAGTCTGCCACCAAAACGGGAGGGTGATTTTTTTTACCGCCAAGGGATCAAAGGATTTGCAAAGGGAAAGAAAATTTTTCATTCTGCCTACAAAGCTCGAACTATAGCGAGCACCAGAGGTGCATTTTGCTTGTAGCATCAAGAATAATAATGATTCCGGGTTTTGGCCAAAGCGATTTCAATCGAGAATTAATCTACCGCCAAAACGAATGGAAGGTATTTTTTCACCAAATCCTATGAAATCTGAATGATAAATATCCAAATTCAAATACCCGTCCCGTCGCGACGATATACGGGTAGCTCGGGTGAGGTACGAAACCCGAGGCAATTGGCAACATTCGGTTTTTTGTTTTGGCGTAAGAAATGCCAACCGAGGATTGGTCTACAGCCAAAACAGGTTGATGCCAATTTTCACAATTCCCCAAGTAATAATTAAGAGATACAGACACCTCCATAATTCAAATAGTCCAATAGTAAAATAACGTTTTAAACTATATGTAATTTCAGAATAGAAATACCCTTGAAATAACTTATTTTATACTTTTGAATTTATTCCGCGTATGCGATTAGAAATCATTTTAAGGGACTTAGTAAGACTAAAAAGGGGAAGCACCAAATATGGAATGGCGCCTCACAAGCCTGTCTTATTTTTAACGCTATTGGATATGATGGATTCAGGAATAGGAAATGATAATCAATTTTATGTCGATTCTGATTTGGTAGGGACTTTCCATCAAAATTGGTCAATACTCGTTCGAACGGGACATCAGGAGGATTTCACCCAACCATTTTTTTATATGCAACATGACAAAATAGATGCTAGTCCTTTTTGGCACCTGGTTCCAAAGGCTGGTTATTCTATAAATACCCACATCAAGAATATCCAAACGCTAGCTGACGTATTGAATTATGCGGCTTTTTCAGAGTCCTTATTTTCAGTATTGACTGTATTCGAAAGTAGAGCACTAGTACGAGCGTATTTGCTGAATACCTTTTTCGCAGATCTCAAAAATCTTTACTATGCAGCGAAGCAATCTGGAGAATCTTACCTCAAAAACATCGAGGGGTATATTTTGAATGAAATGCCACCCGTTCAAAGACTGCAAGTTGCCGAAGAGGAAATGGTGTATGTACGAAATGGAACGTTCAAAAAATGGATCCCAAAGATCTATCAAAACACCTGTTGCATCTCAGGAATGAAGTTGGTCTCCACTTACGGCTATAGCTTGTTGGATGCTTGCCATATCATCCCGTTTAGCAAAAACCAAGATGATCGAGTGACAAATGGTCTGGCGCTATGCCCAAATCTTCACCGGGCTTTTGACAGAGGATTAATTTCGATTGATGCTGATTATAAAGTTATTGTTTCCGATCAAATTATGGAGGACCAATCCCATCCCTACGGACTTACGCACTTTATCGGCAGGCGAATTCTACTGCCAAGTGAAAGGCACCATCAACCCGCTCAAGAGAATTTGGAATGGCATCGATTGAGTACATTCTCAAAGTAAGGCTGGTAATTAGGAAAACAAGCTACTAAAAACCGGTAAAGCGTACGAGGAATTGTAACGCGCATCCTCTTGGAGGATTTATGGAATCTACCATACAACAGAGACAAATCCCTCTTGATCAATTTTAAAAACCTATATATTGCTGGATCGTACTCATGGTTACTTTCTCCAAATCCCAATCAATTTTGGGTACATCTACCTGCAGTTCGCTATCCCACCAAATAGTATTTGGGAAGCTGGTTTTAGGGCCCAAAAGCCCCATGAACTTGTTGTTTTTTATCAGAACTGTGATAGTTACATTTTCCATGATTTTAGGATTTAGTGTTGAATATTATTTTAGTCGGTCTAGGAAAAATTGAAGCCCTATATCATAGATATCTGCGCCTTCCTTTTCGCAAATCTCAAAGCAGGTATCCAATAGTTCGTTTCGGATATCGGCTTTTTCTGGACTGTAGGAGGCAAGAAGGGTATGTATATTGATGTAGTTTTTGAAGTTCTCATCGGGGGCAGAGAAAATAATTAGATCTTAGATTTCATATCCCTTTTCGATTTTTTTAAGAAACTCCGAAATATCACGATTGTCTGTAGGTGCTGTACTTGTCTCTTCAAAGCTTTCAAATTCATGCCATTCGTGATCAATCTCGGGATTATAGGGATGGAAGTGGAGCCGAGGAAGATTCCAATCTTGAGGTACGAAATATTCCTTAGAGATTAATTTAGATCGCATTAGCGTAGTGGCATCTTGCAATGCTAATCCATTAGAATTAGTAAAAATCACAAAGTAAAATTGCTTGTAATTTGCACCGTCTCGGTAGAGGTAGTTAAGTTGAAGGTTAGCCATAAAAGATATTACCTAAGTTCAAGTTTTTCTAAAAAATCATCCAACTCATTCTCAGAAGAAAAAGAATTTTGAGGCTCATTTCCGGATTCAAAAAACTGAATCAAGTCAATCAGCGAGTCAAAAAACCGAAAGTGAGTCCCTTCATGATTATAGATATAAACCTGCTTGTTTAGCCCAAAGTCTGACAGGTTGAAGATTTCAATTGTTCTTGAAGGTATGATGTATTCAGTGGAGATGGGGATGATTTTGTTCATTAGATTAAATTAGTTTTCTTGATGGAAAATCAGATAAAAATATGGGAGAAACCTTGGACTGCTTTTTAATGAATGATCAGCCAGTGACTTGTCCTGAATGTGGATGTAGAACCGAGTTTGAGGAATTTTTGACCATGGAAAATACTTCTGTTTTCCAAATTCACCAATGTATTGACAGTGAATGTCTCTATAAATTTGAAATGGTAGAATCTTAATCTCTGAACTATGAAAAAAATTAAAGTCGTTGCAGGTGTGATATTTTTTGAAGACATGATTTTATGTGTTCAAAGACCTAAAAATAAGCTCCATTACATTTCTGAGAAATTTGAATTCCCAGGAGGGAAAATTGAAAATGGCGAAACCAACGAAGAGGCTTTACATCGCGAGTTATTGGAGGAATTAAATCTTTCAACAAAGATTAAATCATACTTTTTGACAGTTTTTCATAAATACCCAGATTTTGAATTAACGATGTACAGTTTTATATGTCAAGTTGATTCGAAAGAGGTCACACTTAATGAACACATAGATCAAAAATGGTTGAAAATTAACGAGCTCACTGCACTCGATTGGGCAGCTGCTGATATTCCAATTGTTGAAAAATTGGTTTCTAATGGATGACCTAATTCAAAGTTTCAATAAGAGTTTACAAACAGGTTATGTAGATAAATCCATTTTATCTAATCTGGACTGTCAGCCTGAGTTGCTAGTCAACCAAAAGAATCCACCAAAAAAGGTACTTTCAACCATTCTTCACGAGCTTGAAAATTGCAGTCAGTTTTTTATCTCGGTTGCATTTGTCACAACCAGCGGAGTTGCTGCCATAATCAACAAACTAAAAGAACTAGAAGACCGGGAAATAAGAGGTAAAATATTAGTATCTCAGTACCTAAACTTTACCCAGCCCGAAGCACTTAAAAGGCTTTTACAATTTAAAAATATAGACCTACGAATTGCGATAACAGGAAACGCCCATACCAAAGGATACGTATTTAAAGGCAAAGAGCATTACAACTTGATTGTTGGCAGCAGTAATCTTACAGCGCAGGCATTGTCAACCAACAAAGAGTGGAATATCAAAGTCTCTGCGTTAGACGAAAGTGGCATTGTTGAAAAAGTACTGCGAGAGTTTGATTCAGATTTTGAAAAAGGAACACCCGTTAATGCTGAATATATTTTGTCCTATGAAGAAATCTATCAAAGTCAATCTCTTCTAAATCGAAAAAACAAACTTGAAACCTTAGCTGAATCTAAACAGCTGATAAGTCCTAATTCAATGCAAATAGAAGCATTGGAAAATCTTAAAAATTTGAGGGCTGAAAGAAAAAACAAAGCATTAATCATTTCAGCAACGGGAACAGGAAAAACCTATTTGTCAGCATTCGATGCTAAGGCATTTAACCCAAGAAAGTTACTTTTTGTAGTTCATAGATTAACCATCGCAAAAGACTCACTAGACACATTTCGAAGTGTTTTTGGGAACGATAAAACAATGGGTTTGTATTCCGGAAATCAACGAGATTTGGATTGTGACTTTGTGTTCTCCACTATTCAAACTATTTCAAAAGCAAACCACTTAAACTACTTCTCGAAAGATCATTTTGACTACATAATAATTGACGAAACTCATCGGTCGGGTGCTAATTCATATTTGCGTTTGATAGAGCATTTTGAGCCCAAGTTTCTTTTAGGAATGACTGCCACTCCTGAGCGAACAGATGGCAATAATATATTTCAACTCTTTGATCACAACATTGCTTATGAAATACGATTAAGCAGAGCAATGGAAGAGGAAATGCTTAGTTCTTTTCATTACTACGGCGTTACTGATTTATCGATTGACAACACCGAAGTCGATAACAAATCAGATTTTAGATATTTAGTTTCAAGTGAAAGAGTTGAACGCATCATTGAGCAGGCCAAATTCTATGGCAGTGATAATGGAATAACGAGAGGTTTGATCTTCTGTTCCAGAAAGAACGAAGCAGTTGAATTATCTAGCTTATTCAATACAGAGGGATTTAAAACGGTTGCCTTGACTGGAGATAGTCATGAAGAAGAAAGGGCAAGATCGATTGAAAAACTAGAGACAGATAATCTGAGCGAAAAACTCGATTACATTTTCACAGTCGATATTTTCAACGAAGGGATTGATATTCCAAAAATCAATCAGATCATCATGCTTCGCCCAACAGATTCAGCGATTATTTTCATTCAGCAATTGGGTAGAGGATTAAGAAAGGTGGATGGAAAGGGCTATTTGACTGTTATTGATTTTATCGGAAACTATGAAAACAATTACCTTATCCCTATTGCCTTGTATGGAGATACATCTTACAACAAAGACTCATTGAGGAAATTGTTAACAGAAGGCAGTCGGATGATTCCGGGAGCTTCTACCATTAATTTTGATGAAATCACCAAAGAAAGAATCTTTCAATCTATTGATTCTGCCAATATGCAGTTGTTCTCTGACTTGAAAAAGGATTACAATCTTTTGAAATTCAAGATGGGTCGAACTCCAATGATGATGGATTTTATTGAGCATGGTTCTCGCGATCCTTTTTTATTCGTGGATTATGCTAATTCCTATTACAACTTTGTTGAAAAAGTTGAGCAATCAGATAACGCAGCATTATCAAAAAAACAAGTGAAATTGCTCGAGCTGTTTTCTAAAGAAATAAACAATTCAAAACGACTTGAGGAAAGCCTGATTATCAAATTACTCATCGAATTTGGTGAACTTTCGGTGAAAGAGTTGAAAGAAAAAGTTCTAAAAAAGTATAGATACTCAATCTCGGATAAGACCATAAAATCTTGCGTTTCTAATTTGAATTTTGAATTTGTCCGCGAAAAGAAAGGCGGTAAAATGCTGTCTGCTAAAGAGATTTATGAATTAGATATTCTGTGGATCACAAACGGAAACTTTGTTTTTTCCAAAGCATTTAATGCAAACTTCATCCAAACTGACTTCAAGCGCTTTCTGCTCGATTCAGTAGCTTACTCGATTTACGAATTCGATAGATTGTTTGACGTAGAAAAATGGTATAATGGATTCGTGCTTTATAGAAAGTATTCGCGAAAAGATGTATTTAGAATATTGAATGTGTCGGAAAATCCTGTTGCCCAAAACGTGGGTGGATATCTAGTTAGTCCAAACAACGATCATTGTCCAATTTTTGTGAACTATCACAAAGAAAAGCATATTTCAGAGTCAACCAAGTATGAGGATGAGTTTGTGAATAATAGAGAATTTGATTGGATGTCAAAGTCTAACCGTACGTTGAGCAGCAATGATGTTCAATCCATTTTAGGTCAAAATGGATCTATTCGACTTCCTTTGTTTATAAAGAAAAACAATGATGAAGGAATGGATTTCTACTATATGGGCGAAGTAAGTCCAGAATTGAATCAAGTGAAACAAACCACCATGTCCAACGACAATGGAAAGAAACTTCCTGTGGTGAAAATACGATTTAATTTATCTAACCCTGTTACATCAATCATGTATGACTATTTACATGAGAAGTCAAATGTCAAAGATATTAAGCCAGAAAAAATACAAAAAGTCATTCCGATTCAGCAATCTTTCAGTTTTGAAGAAGAATTGAGAAACCCGATTCCATTATACGACTTTTACGCAGCCGCAGGCACATTTAGTGAATTAAAATCTGAGAAGGAATTCACACTCATTGAAGGTCCTGAAAACAGTTCAGGTAACGATTATTTCGCTTGTAGAATCATCGGTGAGTCAATGAATAGACTAATTCCGAATGGTTCTATTTGCTTATTCAAACCTTATACTGGAGGAAGTAGAAATGGAAAAATTGTGCTGGTAGAAAATAGAGGTGATCCAGATCCAGATTTCAATTCGGTTTTTACCATAAAGACTTACTCAAGTGAAAAGTCTGTTTCACAAGAAACGTGGGGACACA
>Ga0222709_1000326_pt1 | contig 11713 bp, 8 predicted proteins | sample AntAcemetage1692_FD_179822 | JGI IMG/M metagenome (GOLD analysis project Ga0222709, IMG submission 179822) | Saline water microbial communities from Ace Lake, Antarctica - #1692 | ecosystem: Environmental > Aquatic > Non-marine Saline and Alkaline > Saline | place: Antarctica: Ace Lake...
GCACTCCAGTTTCAAAACTAGCAAGTTGGCTAGCATCTAGTTGCTCTTTAAGTGCGTGCGCACCCAGAGCACCTAACATGACTCCTGTAGAAGAAAAAACAACGCCACTTATCAATAACTTTTTCATCATAATTATGTTCCCTTTTACAATCTTCTTAACTTGCCTGCAAAACTACAACACCCATGCGTCACATTCTCATTATAGGAGCTGGTAAATCTACAGGAGTCCTCGTAAATTACCTTTTACAGAAAGCAGTTGAGCACAGCCTTTTTTTAACTATAGCAGACAAAGATCTCACTCACGCGCAAAAGCTTAGCCAGCAACACGAGCACGCCAGCGCAATAGCACTCGACATATTTGATGAAGCGTCCAGACAAGAAGCCGTTAAAAAGGCACAACTTGTCATTTCTATGTTACCAGCAAGCCTGCACGTAATTGTTGCAAATGATTGTGTTACCTACGGGATATCGCTGGTAACTGCAAGTTATGTAAGCCCCGGGATGCAAGAACTGCACGAGCAAGCCGTTGCAAAAGGCCTTGTTTTTATGAACGAGATAGGCGTAGATCCGGGCTTAGACCACATGAGTGCTATGGATATTATAGACCGTTTACGTGCTGAAGGCGCAAAAATTTTATTGTTTGAATCTTTTACAGGTGGTTTAGTGGCACCAGAACATGATAACAACTTATGGAATTATAAATTTACATGGAACCCACGCAATGTGGTCACAGCAGGACAAGGCGGCGCTGCAAAATTTATACAAGAAGGAGCATATAAATACATTCCCTACCACAGGCTTTTTAGGAGAACTGAGTTTTTACAGGTAGAAGGTTACGGCCGTTTTGAGGTTTACGCAAACCGCAACAGCTTGCAATATAAAGATGTTTATGGTCTTCATGACGTACTAACCCTTTACCGTGGCACCATGCGCCGGGTAGGTTTTTCTAAAGCATGGAATATATTTGTAATGCTTGGCATGACAGACGATACTTACGTTATGGAAGGCACCGAGCACATGAGTTATCGCGATTTTGTAAATAGTTTTCTGCCCTACTCGCCCACTGACAGTGTGGAACTAAAAATGCGACATGAGCTTAAAATAGATCAGGACGACATTATGTGGGGCAAACTTCTGGAGTTGGACCTTTTTAACTCCACAAAAAAGGCTGGGCTTAGAGATGCGACACCTGCGCAAATGCTTCAAAAAATACTAGAAGACACCTGGACTTTAAAAAAAGGAGAGAAAGACATGATTGTCATGTATCATAAAATAGGCTATGAACTAAACGGTGTTAAAAAACAAATAGACAGCACCATGGTATGTCTAGGCGATGGGGAGCAACAGACTGCTATGGCAAAAACTGTGGGGCTGCCCGTTGCGATCGCTGCTCTTAAAATATTAAATGGTGAGATTACACAGCCTGGAGTTCAGATTCCTATTAAAGCAGCTATTTACAAACCTATTTTAGAGGAGCTGGAGTTGCACGGAATTTGCTTTAATGAAAGCGAAAAACCCTACCTAGGCTACAACGACCTCAATCTTTAAATAACCGATGCACGTGATGCTTACAGTTCATAAAAATCAACCAAAACACGTTCTTGCAATTTAAAATATCGATAAAAAGGAAAGCAAGGGTACTGGAGCAGAAACTACATTCGTGCATGCTGCCCGTTTAGCTGCGCCTTTTGCAACTGTTTGCTCGTTACCAGTAATCATTTTAGAGATTTCTAAATACGTAAGTGAATTATTTCTTGCCTCTTATCCAGCTCGTAAGGCCACAAAAGTAAAATTGTTCCCATGCCATACAGAGCGGTATCTGTAAGTAGAACGTATTTACCAAAAAACGTATTCGCAGAAAGCCCTAAGCAACCAAAATAAACCATTGTGAGTATTTTAAGGCGGTACTGACCTTGATCAGGAGACTAGGATGCACACCTGTTGCATTGGGTAACCTACCTCTTGAGCAGCAGCGGCAACAACAGCATTACGCTCTGGATAAACAACTTCGCTATGGTTAATGGTTCTGTTACCTAGATTATAACAGTCCGTAAGCTGCTCGGGGACAGGTATTATTTTAATACCTACAATGCCGTTGGCGTTTAGCGCGTTTTGAGAGATTTCCGTGCCGCTCATTCCGGTTTGTAGGTGTATTGGAGACGACAGACATCCCATTTCACGATGCGACTACCAAAAGCTAGGGTGCGTAATATTCCCGCCATTAAGTATTTTTACATTTTGAAATTCCGACAACACACCTCTAGCGATCAAACGACCAGTTAAAAATATCTGTGCGCAGTCCTAAATTGAGCCACAGGGTGTTTTCGCCCCGCACCACAGCGTTATCGATCAACGGGTTCGTATCTCTGTAAATAAACTGACCATAAAAGGTAAGCCTGCTTGTGAGGTTTATGATATAACCCGCTTCCAGGTGCCCATAAAAAAACGCAGCGGTGTTTCCTTGTGCTAGCCTGTTTCCTACATCTGCAATGCGATCATCTTCACTACGGTATATGTCGCCACCATAAAAAGCATTATCTAACCCATCTAGTTTATCAAAACCGCGTTGCCTATAAATAAATTTGCATATACCATACCAGCAGTCTTTCATGTATCGGACGATTACCATTGCTTTATAAAAATTTGCACCCCACGGATGTGATAATGTCTAATTACTGTATGTATAATTAAGAACTACCGTGTTGCGGGAATAAGTAAACGGTCGTACTCTATTATATTCTATCTGCATGGAAAGCCCCTGCGCCTATAAAATTACGACCATGAACTAGTTGTAGGTTTAAATAGCTGGTAATTAATGTAACCCGTAGCCGCTGGGTAATCGAATTTACCCCCACTATCCTCTGCGATCCTGCGTCTTGGAATGATACTTGGACTACTGCCGTCTAGTGCACGACAGGTCATTTCTCTATTAAAATAACCTTCAAAAATTCCCTACTACTCTTGAATACTTGCGCCGAAGGTGAATTGTCACTCCATACCACCACTTACTTGCGCGAGTCGCGCGTTATTAGACGTATTTATTTCCTCACTTGCGTCCCTACCTAATTGCAAGTATACCCCTGGATTTACTACAAACCAACAATCATCACCCGTCACTTGAAAAAAGTGCTCGTTCGACCACTTGAGTCCCAATCACGTTTGCACTTCTTTTTCTTGTGAGGAGAGCCCTGCCTCAAGGTTTTAATACTCATTAACGTAGCTGAAAATGCAGGGTTTTACTGCTGTATGAGCATTGTTCCCTATGCGGATAGCCATTTCATAAACACTGTATCGTTTTGCAGAGAGCGGTATGAACGCATTTGAATTTAATTCTTGATTTCTGTATTTGTTCGATACGATTTTAGCACAGTCATTGTTCGCTTTCGCGAAAGCGAGACTATCTAAAGCATTTGTCCTTCTCTTTGCTTATTGGTTATCAGCAGTTGTATTGCTAGACACTTGAAACGCACCCTAGTCACTCGTGGGAACGGGCACGGTTAGCACAAACTGCATAAATGACGAGCTCCCATTATATGCCGGTGCTTTAATTACTGGAGGCTTTTCAAAATTGGCATTCATAGCAATTTTTACCGCTGGGTTCACTGCATCAATCCTTATAAGTTCCAAACTCCATTTTCAGAAAACTCAAATCGCAAGGTTGCTTGCTTATCGGCAATCGTGCCGTATAGTTCTTACGGGTGCTCATAATTTGTTCTTAACTGCGCATAGAGGGGTTGATAAAAACGTTGCTCCATAGTTGCATCACTGAGTGCCTCACAAGCGTCAAACAGAGGAAATTTTTCGATATCTTTTTGAGCAAAAATGCTGAATGAAGGCAACATGAAACACAAGGCTGGACACATTTTCGCAGGTACTTGTTCTAATATCGATAAGATAATTTAATTATAACCACTGGCTCAAAACAAAAGGCGCTGTTTAAAATAGAGCTTTTTTCAACAATATTGTCACGAGAATTATATGTGCGGGTGTTTGTCTTTCAATACTAACGTATGTTGAAAACAATGGGAAGCGCATACTGTACGTTTATCGCTTTATTATACATTTTTCATAGAGACATGTCTGGCAACTTTGCCATTAATCACTTAGCTTCCTTATCGATAACCGCTTCTTTAGACTTTACCTGCACACGTACGTGTACATCCTCACCGCGATGGTCTAAGGTAAATAGCACAGTAAACCGCACCTAATTTATACTAAGCTCCCGAGCGATATTTGTGTCGAAATCGTTGAGCACGATTTTGCTTATTTGTTGATTAAAACAAGTAATGCGTTCCTTGTTGTTCATTTACGAACTGCAGCCAGGGTTTAATGGCGCTTCTGAAGCGTTTGCTGCAAGAATTGCAGTATTTACTTGAGCACTTGGCATGGTCGTGATGGGAGATCCAATAGACAGCGATATTGAAGTCCCAGCGTTTATGCTTGTAATGGGTTGTAATACACTTACGGGTTCTGTTGTACTTATTATGGTCTTGCTCACTACAATCAAGGGTGGTGTATGTAATGGCGTAGGTTTGGTTAGTACAGGAACAGCGGCTTTAATTACCTGAGCTTGCTCGTTTGGAACAATGGCAATTTTACCTATTGGGTCAACTTCATACACCTTTGGGGTAGTATTAACAACGACGACTTCTTTAGAAACTTGCGCACTAGTAAGTTCTACGGCAGCCCACGCAAATAACAGGGTAGCGACAAGCCCTATTCGGAAGGTCGCGCTGATGTTTGCTTTAAGTTTGCTTTTTTCTTGTCGAAAAGCACACTCGAGCTAAATGTTGCAGCATCTAACTGGGTTGTTTGATTTTTCATAATAAAATGGATTTACTCTCCGTTTTATAAAATCAAGAAACATACCAAAAAAAAGCCAGACGCTAGGTCTGACTTTTAATGTCTTATAGAAAGATTAATCTTGTACTTGAAAAACGATAGGTAAACCGTAGATAACACCTACTGGTTTCCCGCGTTGTTTGCCCGGTATCATTTTAGGTAATTTGTTAATCACACGCTCTGCTTCTCTTTGAAGTGCTGCGTTCTTAGCTTTAGTAAGTACGCCTACAACCTCCCCTGACTTGTCTATTTTAAACTGAACCGAAATAGTCTGGCGACCTTCAAGACCCTGCTCGTTTGCAAGGCCTGTATTAAAGTTCTTGTTTACAAATGAGGTTATTTTCTCACTCATACACTTTTTACGGTCATCATTATTTTTTTTGTCTTCACAACCTGGGTAAACAGGCACATTCTCAATTACTGCAAATGGGACGTCATCTATTACCTCAGCTACGCGAGCTTCTCTAGCTACTGCAGTAACCTTAACTTCTTTTACTTCTTCTGTAATTGTTGTCTCTGTCGGTGCAAGAATTGTTTCCACAATTTCCTTTTCATCTTCTACTATTTCTATCTTCTCAGGAATTACCGGCGGTGGTGGTGGTGGTGGTGGTGTATCTAACATCATCATGATAGGCACGTCTTCCTCTTGTATTTGTACAGTATCTAAACCTTCTTCAGGTTCTATCATAACAATTTCCTGAGACTCAACCTCAAGCGCTTGCCAAGACAGTAACAACATGAATGCTAGACCAGTAAGAACATATGTCCAGATATTTTTACGTAAATCAGCGGTTTCTGATTTTTTGATTTCCATGATGGGTAAATTTAAAGGTTAAAAATAATTAAAATGTTGTTGCCAAAACAAATTTTCTAAGGTATATCTGTCTTTATTTTTTCAGAAAGTATCCACAAAAATAAATTTGCAACAATAATGCCAAATATATTTGCTAACATATCAAAGGTGTCCATATTTCTATTAACAGAAAAAAAGCCCTGCCCTAATTCTAACAAAGCTCCTGTGACAAACGATATAGCAGCTGCTCCTAAAGCAACTGTTTTCTGCCAACCAGCAAGAATAGTAACAAGGTTGAATCTATAATTAGGATGCCTTTTTAAAAAACGCCCGTAAAAAAAGATATACCACAGTACGGACATTATAAAATATGCCGTTACGTGGTACACTTTGTCTATATGTTGAAAAGCAATAGTAGGCACTTTATTATCTGCTAGCGACATGTACGCAATAAAGGCAGTAAAAATGGGTGCTAACCAGTATGTTTTATTAAGCACCTATAAGCTCTTGATAGGCTGCAGCATCTAATAGTCCGTCAAGTTGAGAAGCGTCTTCTATCGTCATTTTAACCATCCAGCCGTCTCCGTATGGATCTGTATTAACAAGCTCCGGGGCATCTGCGAGGGCGTCGTTGAACGCGGTGATCGTGCCACTTACGGGCAAAAAAAGGTCAGATACTGTTTTTACGGCTTCTACCGTTCCGAAAACATCATCCTGCCCTAGCGCGTCGTCTAGAGCTTCTACTTCTACATAAACAATATCACCTAACTCTCCTTGTGCATAGTCCGTAATTCCCACTACTGCGGTGTCACCGTCCATACGCAACCACTCGTGGTCTTTTGTATACTTTAAATTTGCTGGAATATTCATAACGTGTTTTTATTATGGGTAAATTTACTAATAGAATTTAGGTTATTAGGTACTTAGCGCTATTAATTACCAAAAGTATATCGAAGGGTAAAGCCACTGCGTATAGTTGTTTGCGGAAATGCCGTTGAAATTGCAAATTCCGAAAACGTGTGGTCATAATAAAACAAGGCTGTAAAAGCCGCACTAATGGCATACTCTGCCGAGAATTTGAGACCATATATGGTTTGTCCTGCAGTTGCCTGACTGTTATCTAGATCGAGGTACCTTATAATTGTCACATTATCCCGTATGGAGCCATCTAAACGCATGTTCAAATCACTTTTAATAGTGGTACTTCTACCACCTACCTTCGTGTTGAATTTTAAGTCTTTCCATCTGTATCCCACGCCTAGGATAAGCTCGTTGCCGTTAATCTCTGTAATTAAGTTGTTATCGAAACTAAGGGATATGGCTCTGTCTTTTCTAATTTCGGCAGCGATAGACATGGAGTTTTTCATTTCAAAATCTAGCTTAATTAATGGGCTAAACTGCTCAGCAAGGTTAATATTAAAATACAAGTTGCTCGCTTTAAAATCTCCGTTTTGATTAAGTGATAATGAATTTTGCCGTGCATAGTCGACTCCGCTTGCACCTTCTACGTAATCTAAATTTGTTTGGAACTGATTAATGGTATAGCTCGAACGGTACCCGTGGTTAATAGAGAACCTGTTAAAGCGCTTTTTAAACCACTTTAAGTTCATGAGACCTGTGTACTTTAAAGTCCAGTTGGGCAGGGGAACATCTTTAAACGCCCCGTTTTTTTGGTCGGACACATCGCGCCCTTCATAAGCAGCAAGAAAAGCTGGAAGTAACACATTCTGGCTGTTACGGCTAAACCCTTCCGGGAAACCGTCTGCGTCCCGAGAGTAGGTGTTGTTTCCGTAAAAACTTTGTGCTAGACGCTCTGCAATCAGCAACCTGTTGTCCCTAAACGTGTCAAATACGGGTGAGTTATCTATACTGCTCGGGCTAAACGCGGTTCCTATAGTCAGTGTGGAGATATTAAAATTACCAGAGGTATTCGGGGTGAGCTGCTGGTACGTTAAATCTATAGGGTCTATTCTAAAGTTCTCTGAATAATTTTCTTGATATGTCCGGTTTGAAACAATATCTATTTTAAGGTCTTTAAGCAGGTCTACTGTTAAGTTCACGTCGAGCTGTCTGGTTTCGACCTCTGTATATTGCTGGTTAAATTCTTGAAACAAGGTAAGCCAGCCGCGACTTGCAGCAAGGTCTCTAATCTCTGCCTGCGACCCAAAGGTGAAGCCTGTGGTAGGCTTTAGCGTTCCTATAAAACCCACATCAGGAGTGTACCCTGGCAGGAAAATACCATTTGTTTCTTGATAGTTTATTTGCGCGCGCTGTACAGATGTCAGAATACCTACAAAGGTGTTGTATGCCTGATTACCAAAATTCTTTTTAGGAACCTTAGACTTACCATCTTTGCCGTCTTTTTTACCATCGCCTTTTGGATCTGCGCTAGGTGTGCCTCTTCTAGGTGTGCTAGCAGCTCTAGAACGAGCACCTGCGGGTTGCGCCCCAAATTTCTTTTTCTCTAAACCTACGTAAGCATAAAGTTTGCCCAAATCCAGTGTTCCATTTAAGCGGTGCGTGTTAGAATTCTGCACGCTATTTCCTAAGTCAGGAATACCGTCTAGTTGGGAAAATTGCTGTGAACTACGCTGCCAGTTAAAATTTGCTTCGTAAGTGTAGTTTGCTTTCGCGAAAGCGAGAAAAGGAAACTTAGCAAATGGCAACTGATAGGTCATTTGTAACTGCTGTGTGTGTGAATTAGGGATTCCCTCATCCAAAAAGTCAGTCCATATATCAAAGGTCTCGTCTACACTGTCGTCCTCGTTTACAAAACTGCGTACGATACGGTCATTATTTGCTGAGAAGTTAACCAGAAGTGATTTTGTAATATTCCAGTTGATCGCATACCGGTTATTTAACGTGAAGTTGCGATTTGTCAACGGGTCTATGCTTATATTTTGAGCATCTGGCAGACCGTCGCCGTTCAAATCAACCGGGTTTGTATCGAGCTGCAAATCTCTAAATTTCTGGCGATTGAATTGTCTTAATACCGTACCTGTAGCGGTAAAATTATTAGGCAATAAGTTTATATTAGCATCTCGTATAAAGTCCAGATACTTTGATTTACCTAAAAAGCCCATGTTCTTAAATGGTTCTACGTTTGCCTTAGGAAATGCATAGTTGTAGGTTGCACTTGCGTTAACAGACTGGTCTATAAACTCTTCTACTTCAAAATTGCGCTGGTCTGTCTGGTTGTAGGAGCCGGAGAATATAAAATTCTCAATGTCATAAGGCATGGGTTTTGCGTCACCTGTGCGGTCTTTGCGCACACCTATCAAATTCACGCTTTGCCTACGTGTATAATCTTCGCTTTGTTCTTTTATGGCCCTGCGCTCTGCATCGCTGCCAGCGTTGCTCAACCGCGTATCGAGTTCAATGTCCTGAAATTGCGGGTCAAACTGCGGCGTTACAGTTGTTTCACCTATGCTGTACGTAAACGGTACGTTTATGCCCCACTTTTTAGGTAGCAATTGTCCAAGGCTCACACCTGTAGTAATATCATATTGTGTGAGGTCTTCACGATCACGCTCGTTAGGACCTTGCTCTATAGCACCAAACCCTATTGTGCTTCTCCTGCCTGATGCACTTACCGTAGCAAAGTCTGCAATATTTGCATCTAGATTCATAACGGCAGCATAACCACCTTGGTTTTTAAGACCTGCTAGACGCAGCTCATTCACCCATACTTCGCCACAAACATCTTTGAGACTCGCATTGCGCACACCTATCATCAAGGTTCGTATGTCTCCAAAATTAGGATTCCCTTTGATTCCATAACGGTGCAGGTTTGGGTTCCCTACAGCTGCAGGGTTTAGAACAATCTCGTCAAAAAAGTTTGCCTCATTTACATTAAGTGATGGGTTACCTAGTACGAGTGCTTTTATTTGCTGCAACAGCGCGAGGTCTATAGCCATATTGTTTGCCACAGGCCATATCTCTTCTCGCACGGTAGTATTAAATGCCGTGGGTTTTAATGGTAGTCGTATTTCATAATAATTTTCAGTATAATCTAGCCCCATGCGTATAAAGACTTCTAACTGGTCATCTTCTAGCGGTATTTGATTTACAAGGGACTCTGCATGGACAAACATTTCCAATTGCTCGTACTGTCGCATGTCTATGCGTATATTCTTAAACACAGCGCGGCTGTCTTCTGGCTCAAGTTCACAAACCCGCAGTGCAAGCGACTGCTCGTTTTGTCGTATGTTCTGGTTTTGTGTGCGCAGTTCCTCTCGCTCTATTCCTGGTGGTAAACGGTATGGAATAGGGGAACGCTGCTCATTGTTTTCTATATTAACGCCCTCTACTTCAAATGTTGTACCGTCATCATTAGGGTCTGGATCTGTATCTTGCAAGCTCGCTGTGTATCGTCTATAATCGCCCCGTACTAGTTCCATAGAACCAAAACGCAAGAAGGTATCTTCCTCAAAATCTGTTACCGCTAGACGCATAAAACGAATGGCTCGCAGGTCTGCAATTCCACCTATGACGTTGCGGTTAGGGTCATTTAACGGCACTCTAAACTGTACCCATCTTGTATTAATGGTATTGCCATTAGGCAAGGTAGTTTGTACCTCTTTAGTGTCAAAAATATATTCGCTACTGGTCACGTCCATACCAGGGAAAATAGGGACGTTATACTCATAGTAGCTGTCTATGGTATTCATGGTATTGTCGCGGTTAATATCTTCAACATCTGGCAAGGTGGTAGAGCCTCTGTTGTTTTGGCTTACCTCGGTAGGCGAGTTTCCCTGTGTGTTGTTATAACGTTTGTATCTATTTAAAATATCACCACTTGCTGCAACAAAAAACTCGTAATTATCACCCGCAGGATCTTCCGGGCCAAACGCTGGGAAAGCGGTGTTTTCCTCGGCATCACTGAATCCATCTAACCCTATATCTTGATTTGTACGTTGCTGCCCATTTGTATCGAACGCATAAATAAGCGACTGGTTTGCTGGAACTTTACCGTAGGCGGTGGGTAACGTAAGTGCGGTACCTCCATCGTTAGGCAAACCGTTTTCAAATTGCTTCCGGTTATCTTTCAATATGTCTTCGCTCACACTGCCTAAGTTTATGGATATTGTACCACCGTTATTTGTAGGCTCATAAGGAAACGGGTCCATCATCCAAAACTGGACATACTCCACATTTGTTTGCTCAAAGTCCGTGCTGGAAAACTGTCGCATAATACCTGCCCAGTTTTCTCTTGGGTTGGGCAATATGTTGCTACCTGCTGCAACGGGATTGTAATTATAAGGACCACGCTCGTCTGGATAATAGGCCAGGTCTAGCGTGTTTACCACTTGCTGTTGACCTTGTTGCAAATCTATATTAGGAAAAAGTTCGTCTACAAAAACGCGTCGGGTGCGGTAGTCGGACACGTCGTCGTCGCTCAGCCCCAGGGGTCGCTGGTTGCCGTAAAAAATAGGATCTATGGAGTACCAAGCCATGCGCGCCCTTAAAAAATTATAAGCAAGTCTATTCGAGTCGCTACCGCCATTTTCAAACGCTTTTGGTACACTAGAAAGAAACCAAGCAAAAGGCGATAAAATATCGATACTGGTTTGTGAGCCTTCGAAATCGTCTACAAATGCCGCAGCTCTTCCCTGAAAATTATCACCGTTTGGCGAGCCTGGAAATAGGTAAGCAATCTCACCACGTACAGACAGATTTGAGATAGCGTCTGTATCTACATTGGGTAACTTGTTTGCAAGTCTTGTTAAAAAGGGAACTTCTGTATTATACAAGAAATTTGCGCCTAAAATAGTGTTGTTAATAGGTTCAAAGCCGTATGTGGATTTTTGAGTGACGGGCCGTTCTTTAAGGTTCAAGAAGGTTCCACCTAAAATAAAATCTTCGCTGAATTTGTGCTCCACGTTAATGCCTGTAAATCGCTTTACCTGCTGGTTAAACACAGAGTTGTTTTCCGTAGAAACCTGTATGGGCGTGTTAGAGTTAAGTAGTGCCTGATCTAAAATAATCACACGGCCTGCTTGATAATCTACCGTAAAATCCTGACCTTCTTGCAATACGCGACCACCAGCGGTAACGGTAACAGAACCTCGGGGCACG
>Ga0222709_1000328_pt1 | contig 11670 bp, 6 predicted proteins | sample AntAcemetage1692_FD_179822 | JGI IMG/M metagenome (GOLD analysis project Ga0222709, IMG submission 179822) | Saline water microbial communities from Ace Lake, Antarctica - #1692 | ecosystem: Environmental > Aquatic > Non-marine Saline and Alkaline > Saline | place: Antarctica: Ace Lake...
GTCAGAGAGGATTTCTTTTACGATTTCAGGTTGTCTAGGCCATCCGGTAAGATTTTCATCCCGAATATTCAATTGGTCAAATTGAAAAGGATGAAGACCCATGAAATTTTCAGGAAGAAGGATTTGAGCCGTATCGTAGCGATCGATATAGTCTGACTTAGGAGAATATGGATCGTGTGGGACAGTAAATGAGGCGTATGCAAAAAAGGGGTTCTGCTGCGCTGATTTTGCGTAATCATTCAAGAAGTCTATGGTGACATTGGTGAACAGCTCTGTCGAATAGCCTTTTTTCGTAGCCTCAGAAAGCTTCCCGTCGACTTGCAGATCCCGAACTGCAATACTGAAATGATCTGCCATTCCGCCCAGAAATACATTTTCTCCTTTTTGAAAGCTAGCTTCAAATAGTTCTTTTTCATTATGCCATTTGCCAGTGGCGAAAGTCTCGTAGCCTTGCTTTGCAAAGTACATCGGCATGGTTTCCTGACCTTTCAATTTATCTAAAACATGAAAAAGACTCTTTCCAGAAAGCATCATTGCACGACTGGCAGCACAGATGGCTCCGTGATTCCCACCCATTACATAGGCATTGGTGAAGCGAGTACCTGATCGTGCGAGCCGATCAATAGCTGGAGTTTTCAAAACAGCATTCCCAGCAATTCCCAAAGCATCGGCTCGCTGATCATCGGCAAAAATGAAAAGGATATTAGGTTTCGACTTTGGCTTTTTGGCACAGCTGATGCTTAAAACCGCGATAAGGAAAAAAAAGAATAAAGGGAACCTCATTGCTTAAATTATTGATTTACAAAAGTTAAGCTTTCCATTGAAAAAGCCCATCATTAGCTGATTGATAGTGAGCTTAATTTTAATTAGATTTTTTCTAAATAAGGCTTGTTTAGAATGGTTCCAGGAACTAGTTTTACGCCACTATTTAAAATCAGTCTTAATAAAATATTACAAAAATGAGAATAATTTATACTACCCTATTCATCTATTTCCTGTCGCTGAGTTTGGCACTCTGCCAGCGAAATGCAGTTCAAGGAAAGATCCTTGATCAAGAGCAGAAACCTGTTCCAGGAGTTTCAGTCATCGTCGAAGGAACCGTAAGAGGAGTACAATCCGATCAAAATGGAGGCTTTGTAATCAAAGATTTACCAGTTGGATCCTATTCGTTAAAGACAAATATGATTGGTTTTAAGACCCAAAGCCTACCTTTTTCGATTGGTAAGGACGAGATTGAAAACCTTGATTTTGCATTGGTAGCTGATGACATCTGGTTAGAGTCATTTGAACTGATGGCAAGCCGGGGAATGAATGGCCAAGGTCGTCTTCCTAAAGTGGAAGATTTTCGAATCAATGCGGGTAGAAAAAATGAAGTCATTCGCTTAGGTGAGATTGACGCTAATTTAGCGATGAACAATAGCCGACAGATCTTTGGTCGAACACCTGGTATTTCCATCTGGGAAAATGACGGTTCCGGTATTCAACTTGGTGTGGCATCCAGAGGATTGAGCCCGAACAGATCTTGGGAATTCAATGTCCGAATGAATGGCTATGATATTACTCCAGACCCAATGGGCTACCCAGAAGCATACTTCACTCCTCCAATGGAAGTGGTGGAAAATATCGAAATCATTCGTGGAGCTTCCTCTTTACAATATGGACCACAGTTCGGTGGATTATTGAATTTCGTTTTGCGCAAGCCAGATCCATCCACTCAATTTACCGCTGAGACCATCAACACAGTAGGAAGTAATGGACTTTTTAGCACATTCAATTACATCGGCGGTACGGAAGGGAAGTGGGATTATACCGCTTATTATCAAAAAAGACGAGGAAATGGCTGGCGTGATAATGGCTTTTTCAATACAGATCACGCACATCTCGAGGTGAATTATGCGGTAAGTAATAGGTTGAAAATCGGTACCGAAATGACTTACATGACGACTACCACCCAGCAGCCCGGAGGTTTGACAGATGCACAGTTTGCCGAAGATCCAAGCCAAAGTACCCGATCCAGAAATTGGTTCAGTACACCTTGGTTTATCCCATCACTGAATGCAGACTATATTCTAAGTCCAAAGTCAAAAATCAACTTCAAAGCTTTTGGAACTATTGCAGAGCGAAATAGTGTGGGTTTTGTGCAAGCGATTACTACAGAAGATAATCTTGGAAATCGCCAAGTGGACCGTGACTTTTACCATACTTTTGGTACAGAACTCAGGTTCAGCACGGCCTATTCACTTTTTGGAAAAGAACATAATCTGGTCAGTGGATACCGATATTTCAAAGGAAATATAGATCGGCAACAGCGTGGTGTGGGTAATGCTGGTACTAATATGAACTTTGATCTAGTGGAGGCAAGCTATCCAAGGGATTTGGATTTTGTCAATACCAATCATGCAGCGTTTGTAGAGAATATGTTCAATGTGACGGATAAACTTTTGTTTACTGCGGGACTTCGTCTGGAGAATATTTCTTCCAATATGACCGGAATCCTGAACACTGTAAATGACGTGCCGCAAAAGCTTACTCCAGAGACGCGAACACGAACCTTTGCTTTGCTAGGCTTTGGAGGAGAATATGATTTGACAAGAACTACTGAATTATACGCCAACTTTTCTCAGGCTTATCGACCAGTTTTGATCTCTGACTTGACACCGCCAGCTACTACTGACGTTATTGATCCTGATCTTCAGGATGCCAGAGGTTACAATTTCGATTTGGGCTATCGTGGAAATATCGGTGATTTCTTAAACTTTGATGCGAGTTTTTTCTACTTAAACTATGCAGATCGTATCGGAACACTTACCCAGACCGCTACTGATGGCACTCGATTTCAGTTCCGTACCAATCTTGGAACTTCAGTCAGTCAAGGAGTAGAGGCATTTGTAGAGTTTGATCCGATCACTGCTTTAGTGGGCAATTCATCAATCGGTTACATCCATCTTTTCGCCTCTCTTGCTTATATCAATGCAGCGTACCAAGATTTTGAGCGAACCAGCGTAAGCAATGGAGAAATCGTAGTCAGTAACCTCGCAGGAAATCAAGTGGAAAACGCACCTCAAAAGATCAACAGATATGGAGCAACATACCGCTATAAGGATTTCTCCATGACTTGGCAGTTGAGCGATATTGCAGAGACCTTTTCTGATGCCTCAAATTCTGTAGCGCCAAATGCAGCTGCGACCTCAGGCTTGATTCCAGCTTATGTGGTACAGGATCTTTCGGCAGGATATACATACAAAAAGAAATATACCTTGAAGTCTGGTGTCAATAACCTTGCTGATGCAGCTTACTTCACCCGAAGAGCTGGAGGCTACCCCGGACCGGGAATCATGCCAGCCGAGGGGCGGACGTTTTATATGTCCTTTGGAGTGAAATTCTAATTTCTTCATTTCTCATTTGGATCTAACCCCATTCGCTGGGGTTAGATCTTTTTGGCTTTTATAAAAGAAATAGGAGGAATAATTAAACTGGATGGTTTTTCCTTCTAGTAGGTCATAGTCGCTGGCCTGAGGTAGCAAGGTTTTTTAATTTAATCTAAGCTATGCCTAAAATTAGGTATAGCTTAGATTAAATTTAACTAGCATATTTACATCATTTAATAAATTTTATTATAAAAGTGAAATACATAGTTTTATTATTCTTATTCGTGCTCGTTACAGCTTTTTCTTTTGCTCAATCAGGAAAAGGATTTGTAAAAGCCGACATATTAGATTTAAATAATGAGCCATTGCCATTTGCAACAGTAGCAATATTAAATTTGCCTGACAGTTCGTTGGTAAAATGGGCATCATCGAACGATAACGGAGTCGTATATTTTAATAATATTGCCGAGGGAAATTACGTACTCTCCATTTCATATGTTGGGTATAAAAAAAAATATTCTAATAACGTTAGTGTTAAAGAAGGTATAACAACTGAACTTGGAAAAATAAAATTAGAATCCTTTTCAATACAACTTTCTGAAATAGTTATTAAAGCCCAGGTTGGTGTTACCCAAATCAGTCCAGGAAAAATTGTATATAATGCTTCTGACCTCACATCCCAAAATGGGGGAACCGCAGGAGATATACTTAAAAACATGCCATCCGTTGCAATGGGAGGAAGTCCAAATCACAACAGAGACATTCGTCTAAGAGGTTTAGGAAGTGGGTACACACAGGTATTGATTAATGGTAAAAACTCTGGTATAAGTGGGAACAATCGCGAAACTGTACTCGATCAAATTCCTGCAAGTGCTATTGACTACATTGAAATTATCACCAACCCTTCGGCGGAGTATCAAGGAGATGGTATTAATGGGATCGTAAATATTGTTCTAAAAAAAGGAAATGCGAACGATACTATAAAAGGAAGTATATCATTTCTGGCAGATAACGCAGACGGTTATAATGGAAGCTTATCACTTTCTCAACAAAAAGAAAAATTTGAGTACTATGTAGGATATGATAGACTACAAAAAAATATTGATAACGATAAATTTTCAGATCGAACCATCTTGAAAAATGGTCTTTACGATGGAACGCAAACAATACACCAAAAGGAAGAAAAATCATTTCTAAATGAAAATTTTAGAGTGGACGGAAAATATAAACTATGGAAGGGAGCAATAATTTCAAGCGGATTTATTTTTGGAAGACAACTTGAAGTCAAAAATAAAGATATTGAAATCAATACAACTAAAGCGGACAGTTCATTCAAAGACAGATCATTCAGAACTGAGCCTGAATTAAAAGATAACAAATTCTATGAATATTCTTTTGACTTTAGGCAAGCTTTCAAAAATAACTCTGTACTAAAAGCATCGATCAGCTACTTGGATTTTAATCAACCAAAAACTAAAGGAATTGAAATTCAAAAAATTAAATTGAATGGAATCTATGATGGTAATCCAACTTTACAAGAAGAAACTGAAATACTTAAAGACGATAATTATTTTGTGAACTTAGACTATACATTACCAATAGGGGAAAAAAATAAAGTCAAAATGGGTTATCGATTAGCATCTTTAAACAGAAATCTTGATAACTCGCTAGCCAAATTTAATCATTCTGAAGGAAAATGGGAATCAAGTCAGAGCAACCAAAATAATTTTATCTTTAGCGAAAATACCCATGCGCTATATGTGACGGATGAATTGAATTATAAATTCATTAAATTAAATGCTGGAGTTCGTGCAGAACAAACAAACCTATACAATGAATCACCACTTGATGGGATTAAAAAAACAAGCGCTTATTTAATGGTGCTACCGAGTATTTCAGCTCAATTCAACATTGACCGTACACAATACATTATTGCAGGTTTCGGGAAGCGCGTCAGAAGACCAGCATTTAAAGATTTAAGTCCGTTTCTTGATGATCGCGACCCGCTTAGAATTAAAGAAGGCAATCCAGATTTAAAACCTGAGTTTTCATATAATTACGAATTAGGGTATCTGAAAAATTTCAAAAATTTTAATATCGGTATCAATATTTTTCATCGTGATATTCATGATTTAATAGAAAAAGTAATAACTGAGGATACTAACAACATACAATACACTCGGCCAGATAACTTATCAGGAGCATTTTTAACAGGAGTTGAAATAATGTCGTCAGCTCAACTTACAAAATGGTGGACAGTAAACGCAAGCTATTCTTACTTTGAATCTCAAATTAATGATCCGTTATTTAATGGAGATGCCATAAAAGATCAATTAAAATATGCAGCTAAACTAATTATGGATTTCAACTTAGAAAAACAGTTTAACATTCAAATTGCAGGAAACTACTTAGGTCCAAAACCTTCACAACAAGCATCGGAAAAAGAACTCTATTTTATTGATTGCGGAATATCAAAAACCTTCTTGAAGAATGGACAATTGATGCTTCGTGTTTCAGATGTATTGGATAGTGTTGTGAAAAGAAAAACGATTGCTACCGATAAGTCTATTAATAACGAGATAGAAAATACTAGAGGCCGCATTATAAGTGCAGGACTGAGATGGAATTTTAACTAACTTTAAATATATTAACTATGAAAATAATTATTCTAAGCTTCTTTATCTTATTCAGTTTACCTGCTAATGCTCATCGCACTGATATGGACATATTAGCAACCGAAGCAGGAAAAGTAGCAGCCCTATCGAAAATTGGGGGTGAAACAGGGCGAAACATAAACAAAGAAAAAGGAATAAAAATATTGGATACTGCCCTGATATTATCATTTGAAATCAAAAATAAAGAGTATCGCGAAGTAGCTCTTGCTTTAATTGCAAATGAATACGCAGGGCTCGGAGAAACTGATAAAGCCATTAACATCACAGAGTCAATTTCTGATGTTTATATATTTGTGACCAATTTCGGAAAGATTGCAAACAAACTCGTCAGTTCAAATCCTACCTTAGCAGAAAATTTATTAGATGAGGCAATTATTAAGGCAAAAAAGGAAGCAGATAAAGAAGATTTACCTGCATTACTTGCAGAGCTTTCAGGGAAATACACTCGATTAAAAAAAGTTGAAACTGCTAGACAACTTTTGAAGGAGGCCAATGAACAGGTAAATCAATTAAATGATATTCACTTAGACGATAAGTTAAGTCTTTATGCTGAAATAGCGGCTAATATGGTTGCTGCCGGACTAAAAGAGGAAGCTTTTAAACTATTTGACAAAGCATTTGAATTGTCATCGCAGCTCAAAGATCCGTTCGAAAAAGTGGCAATTTTAACAATGCTAGGTGGTGAATTGGCCGAAAAAGGTCAGCCAGAAAAAGCCTTGAACATGCTGGAAGAAGCATTAAAGATTTGCCCTACGATAGAAAATATAAACTTGAGAAATGATGTTACGAGTGAAATAGCACGAAATTACAGTCAGTCTAAAAACTTTGCGAAGGCAAAAGAAATAGCTATAAAAATTGAAGATGGGTATTTTTCTTCAGATGCATTAATTACAACGGCAAAAAATCACATGAAACTTAAACAACTTGAAGAAGCGTCTAATATTCTTGAAATAGTAAAAGACAAGATTTCAAGCATTTCTGATGTAGAGAAAAAAGCTGTGATAATGGCTAAAACAGCCGCTGAACTTGCAGAACTTGGAAGGAAAGACGAGGCAGAAAAAATGCTATCAGAAGCTTTAAAAATTATTTCGTAAATAGTTGATCTGAAATAAGCAGTGTAATAATGGTTTACATTGTATATAGAGTTCTAAAACTCTTAAAAATATGTTCAATTTTAGTAGTCAATTTTTCATGACAAAATGTCTTGTTTGAATAACTGTAAAGTTTCGTGACATTATTTAAGAAAGTAATAGCCCCTTCGGGTTTCTTCATTGACGCCAATGAAGAAACCCGAAGGAATTATTTTGTATTATTAAAAACAAATATGTAATTATTTTATTATTTCAATGCCAGAACGAATTACACATTCGTTCTCAAACTTAAAGTAATTCAGCGATGAATTCTGAATTAGCGCTAAGATTTAATATCTCTGTACAAATAGTTTCAAAATGGAGAAATAGATACTTCTTTGAAGATACCTCCATTAAACTCTTGAATATTAAGTATTCTTTATTTAACATAGAACAAGTATCATCTTGTAGTTTGAGAAGATCTTTCTGGATGACCCTTGTTGAAATTTTGGAAATGTGTTTAGCTGAAAAACTTAAAATATCTAGAGGTCCTAATCATAATCTGTACCACAAAACAAAATTTAACTTTGACGAATAAAAAGATACTTTGGAAAATACACGCCTGGCTCGGACTTTATGTTGGTGTGATGATATTACTTTTTAGTATTACAGGCTCAATTATTGTTTTTAGACAAGAGATTGATCAAATGTTAAATCCAGATTTATTTAAAGTTTCGTCAATTAAAAAAGATATAATTTCATTAGATCGTATATCGCAGAATATTCTTTTAGAACATCCAAGCTATTATTTACATCATTATAAATTCATTGAAAAGGATAAGGTTTTTGAAGTTAAAATAAAACCAGGAAAAATTGAACACGATAAAAATGGTGATCTAGATATTTTCGTTGACCCAATATCTGGAAACATAAATGGAGAACGCTCTAATGATAGTGGTATACTTTATTGGGTAACAAAACTTCACACAAATTTATTAGCGGGCAAAGTAGGTCGCTTTATCGTAGGCACATTTGGAATTGCATTATTAATTATGCTGGTCGTTGGGTTAATGATATACAGGAACTTTACGAAAAAAAAGAAATTTTATCAAATTAGATGGGGGGAAGGAAGTCGAAAGATTTCGGCTGATTGGCATAAACTTATTGGTTTAACGAGTGTTCCTTTTAATTTAATTTGGGCAATTACAGGAATTACTTTGGCATTTTTACCCAGCATACTTGAAAGTACTGTTGGTAAGCCGGATGAAACATTCGCAAAACCAAAACTACTCACCCATTCTATTAGGGTTGAACCATTCACTTATGACAATATATTTAAAATAGTTTTGATTAATTTTCCTGAGGCCGAAATTAAAACCATACGTGAAAAAACAAAAGATAGTCCGTTTATCGAAGTAAAGTTAGATTTTCATAATCCCTTAATAAGTGATGACGTCTCAAAGCTATATATTGATAAAGAGAAACAAGAAATCATAAGTCATTTCGATGCCCGTTCGGCTAGCTTTGGCTCTCAGCTTTTTTATAGCCAACAACCGCTACACTTTGGAACTTATGGTGGCCTATGGTCAAAAATAATTTATAGCGTATTCGGCTTGTCCTCAGGAATTTTATTCATTACTGGTTTTTTAATTTGGAGAGTCCGCAAGAAAAAAATCAAAAATTATCCTGCTTCCTAAATTATCGGTGGTCAGAAGATTTTTCCTGATGGAAATTTGCTTTGGATTACGAACAAAGACTTCAGTAGGGGCAAAGTACATCCAGTGGCTCGGTATCAAGCCATTGGATGTAGTAAAAATTTCTACATCTCTATTTGTCACGATGAAAAAGCATGGTCGTAGAAGCCTTTCTTACAGCTGCTTGGGAATGCTGTGGAGTGGTGATAAAGTAGGGTAATTTGCTTAGGATTCGGATTTGATAGTTTGGTACTAAGAAAAGATTAGTATAAAGCCATTGCAATGATTTGCTAAATCTTTTGCCAAAGGCAAAACCGGTAACAGCCCCGAATGCAGCACAGCGAAATTCGGGGTAAGATCAGCACCACAGATCACAAGAGTGCCAACGGCACGATCGGTAATTACCTGCTACCGATAAATCAATCCCATATATATTTCAAGTCATATTCAATTTCGTATTCCTTTAAAAACTTGATGTACTCCCATGTTAAAATTGTTCAGTACCGATCGTGCCTTTGGCACTCCATAAATATACACTATAGGTTTCGCTACCCAGAATTGTATTCTGGGCTGTTACTGGCCTTGCCCTTGGCAAGGATTCGGCAATCATCACAAGTTTTATTTTATAGAAAGCAGCAATCAACTACCGCTCTAATTTCCTTTGCTTATCCTCTGGGTGAGTATCGTTTATTATAGTTTTCAGATAAAAAAAGACTACGCTAGATATCTACCAATGATAGCATGTACCCTTATGTGATTACAATCATTTCAAAATTAAAGAGGTGGATTCGCACCTCTTAATGACTTGCTAAATCTTTTGCCAAAGGCAAAACCGGTAACAGCCCCGAATGCAGCGCAGCGAAATTCGGGGTAAAGTAAACATTACGGATTAGTAAGAGTGCCAAGGGCACGATCGGTAATTACCTGCTAAAGATTGCCTTTTGCAAGGGTTCGGCAATCATCACAAGTTTTATTTTACAAAAAGCGGGAATTGGTTAATTTCCCAATTTTCTCTGTCTATCCTAAAGGAGAAACTCATTAAATACTATGGATGTGGGTGGTTATGGATAGACCTTTTGCCAAAGGCAAAACCGGTAACAGCCCCGAATACAGCACAGCGAAATTCGGGGTAAGATCAGCACCACAGATCGTAAGAGTGCCAACTGCACGACCGGTAATTACCTGCTAAAGATTGCCTTTGGCAAGGGTTCGGCAATCTCAGCAAGCTTTATTTTATAGAAAGCAACAATCAGTTACCGCTTTAATTTCCTCTGTCTATCCTCTGGGAAGCGAACTATGAATTTGAAATAGTCTACTAACCGTAGGTTTGGCATTAAATCCTCGTAATGAACTGCTGAATCTTTTGCCAAAGGCAAAACCGGTAACAGCCCCGAATGCAGCACAGCGAAATTCGGGGTAAAGTAAACACCACAGATCCCAAGAGTGCCAAGGGCACGATCGGTAATTACCTGCTACCGATAAATCAATTCCGCACCTATTTCAGGTCATATTCAATTTCGTATTCCTTCAAGGACTTAAGGTTTTTTGTTTTTAGGGAAAACTGACTCTGACGAAAAAGCAATCAATTTTCGGTAAAATCCGAAAATGGAGAGGGGAAGCTTCGGGAAATGGAAAAAGAGGAATTTTCTGTTCTTGACAGAGGGAATAGTTGTTCTTTGTTTTAAATTCCATTTATAATTCCCTTTTTTAGGGAAACAATACTTGTCAATGAATCCCTTTCCTAAAACTTGGTCGATCCTTAAACTCTTGAGCATCGCTTTCACTATACTTTCTTGTCAGGAACCATCTGAAGTCCTTTTATCCACAGGCGATGATGGATTTGTTTTTGCCATCGACACGCAGGAGAGTAAGATTCCCTATATCGTCATTGACACAAAGGGAGCAGTTATTCCTTATGAGCCGGGCGTAGTGGCCAATATGAGGATCTATCAGGAGAAGAAGTTTGTACAAGAGCAGCGCATCGATGTAGAATTCAGAGGGAAGACCTCGTTTCGACTTTCGGATAAAAAAGGCTTCAACTTCGAATCCATTGATCCTGCGGGCGAAGGGATGGATGTCTCTTTTTTTGGCTTGCCCGAAGAAGAAGACTGGAGGCTGGTTGGTCATGTAGTGAACCTCAATGAGAAATATGTTTGGGATAGATCGATGATTTATAACCATGTGGGCTATGAGCTTTCTCGGAAAATGGGAAAATATGCAAGCAGTGGGAAGTTTGTCGAGTTGGAAGTCAATGGGGAGTATTTGGGGGTTTATTATTTCTGTGAGAAATTGAAAAGAGATTCCAATAGGATTGATATCAAATCGCTTAATGCTACCTCCACCAACCTCAGTGGAGGCTATATTCTAAAGATCGATAAGTCAGATTCCGGACCAGAGCATGATGGAAAACCATTGTCTTATTTCCAGAATAATTGGGATGATGATGCGCGCTATACCGAGCAAAATAGCTTTAGAAGTAAGTATGATATTCTGGGAAATACTATTGCTTTTTCACCATTTTCCCCACCATATCATCCTCAGCAGTATTTGGAGACTTACTTTACCTATGAGTATCCAAAAGCTGAAAATATTACTCCAGCCCAAAAAAATTACATTGCCAACTATGTCGAGCTATTTGAAAAAGCCTTGCTTCAGGATGATTTTTCCACTTCAGTTCGTACCTACACAGATTATATCGATGTCAATTCATTTGTAGATTACTTTCTGATCAATGAGCTAAGTAGGAATGTAGACGCATATCGATTGAGTACATTCCTTCAAAAAGATCGCGACGGAAAGCTTTCAATGGGTCCGGTTTGGGACATGAATATAGCCTTTGATGAGGGTGGGCGAATCCCAAAAG
>Ga0222709_1000331_pt1 | contig 11528 bp, 11 predicted proteins | sample AntAcemetage1692_FD_179822 | JGI IMG/M metagenome (GOLD analysis project Ga0222709, IMG submission 179822) | Saline water microbial communities from Ace Lake, Antarctica - #1692 | ecosystem: Environmental > Aquatic > Non-marine Saline and Alkaline > Saline | place: Antarctica: Ace Lake...
TCCTGCAATTACTATGTTATCAAGCGTTTCCAAGAGCGCAAACTTAGTTTGTAAATAATCTTGTGTTAAAAAACTCACGGGTGCATTCAGGTGCTTTTCCCACTTTTCTTTAAGCGTGAGAATACCACAGCGCATTTCACAAGTAGGTCTTGTATAGGTAAATGGCAATAGGGCTTTATGTTTGTTGAAATCGGCTAGAATGTAGTTCATAAGTTTGTGCAGTTGTAAAGAACAAAGGTCGTTAAATTTTAGGTTTCAAAAAACTGCGTTCCCGCTTTACCAAACTGTTTTCTTTTTTACATTTACAAAATGACGCAAAAAAAGTCTTTAATTATCGCTTCAGCGGTTCTAGCTGCGCAAATCGTGCTCTATTATTCGTTACGCTCATTTCCAGCATTTATTGAGCGCTGGTACAGCACAGGTATTTATCCGTTTATTGCAAAAACAATGCGCTATGCGCTGGGCTGGATTCCCTTTTCTGTGGGCGATGTGGGTTATGCAGTATGTATCATATTAGCTTTAAGATGGTTATGGGTTAGTAAGATGGATTTAATTATGCTTTCGCGAAAGCGTTATCTCCAGCTTTTTATCACGCTTAACGTTGCTATTGGATTATTTCATGTCTTGTGGGGCTTTAATTATTACCGCCAACCGCTGCACGTGACTTTAAACAAATCGCAGACCTACTCGATAGACCAACTTAAAAATACGGTAAATAATTATATCACCATGTCCAACCAGCTTCACGCTAGTTTGCAAACTGTGGATTCTCTGCCCGTAGAATTTACGCGTTCCCAAAGTGAATTATTTGCCGTGGCTGCAACTGCTTTTGATAACGTACCGCAACCAGCCTTGCGCATGGCAATGGGACCTACAAGCATTAAAGAATCGCTGCTCACGCTGCCACTGAGTTATATGGGTTACAGCGGTTACCTCAATCCCTTAAGCGCCGAGGCGCAAACAAACGGTTACATAAATTTCTACAAAGCGCCTGTGCTCATATTGCACGAGATGGCGCACCAGCTGGGTTATGCTAAAGAAAATGAGGCAAACTTTATAGCCATAAATGCAGGTAAGGTCCACGCAGACCCCTATTTCCAATACAGTGCAAACGTGTTTGCCCTAAACTATTTACTGAACGAGCTTGCGGTAAACGACCTAGAAGCGTTTGAAGCCGCCAAAGCAACTATGCGACCAGGCATACTTGCAAATTACCGGGAATTAAGCCTCTTCTGGCAGCAATATGAAGGCGTTATAGAAGACATCTCGCAGGCAACTTATAATCAGTACCTAAAAGCAAATAACCAACCAGATGGTATGCAAACGTATAGTTATGTGGTATCGTTACTGGTGTTGGCAGAATGAATAACGTTTGATACCTTTTTGAATTGCCTAATGATTATTTTCTAATCAATGCACTACAGACTTATTACGGTTTATAATATGTCTTTCGATTCACGGCTTCCATATTTGAGTAACCATGATCTTGGTCATTCTGAGAAACCAGGAATCGCATATCGAGCATCGTTTGTTGTAAAACACAATGTACTCACTCGATGCCATGCTTCCTACCAGCAGCATAACTATGGTTGTAGAAAAGAATGATGTATTAAATAAAACCCTTTAAAACCGGGACTGAAAACTAAAACAAAGCTCCCTAAACCTTACCATTACGAGCAGTTCAGAATCGCCTTTGAAGCATTGTTTATACGAACACCTTGTGCGCCCACATCATGGCCTGATACCTACCTACAGCATAACTTGGACATTGGAGATGAATTCTTAATAACCAAAACCACTAAAAAGGGCTACTTCTACATAAAACTCACAGGTCATAGCTCATAGCTGACAAACTTAAAACCTCATAAGTCCTAAGTCTTAACTACTAAAAAAACCTATCTTTATACCCTTACAAAAATCAATTGATGAAAAAAAACCTCTTAGTATGGCTACTTGCATGCAGTGTCGTTCAAGCGCAGGATTATTTTCCTATAAGCGCAGACATAAGTGCAGTCACAACGAGCACGCGCGCAATTAAAAACGCAACCATTGTCACAAAACCAGGGACAACCCTTAAAAACGCAACTATTCTCATTAAAAACGGGATAATTGAAGCAATAGGAACTTCGGTTTCCATACCGCCAGGCACGGTTGTGGAAGATGGTACTGGATTATTCATTTACCCTTCATTTATAGAGCCTTATAGCAATTTTGGGATGGCAAAACCTAAAAGTGCTGAGCGCGGCAGTAGCACACAGTGGGACGAAAGTCGCAAAGGGTATTACTGGAACGACCATATACGTGCAGAGCAAAACGCCATGGACTCCTATACCTACGATACTGAGGATGCAAAAAAAATGGTGGAAGCAGGTTACGGTACGGTACAAACGCATATTGCAGACGGGCTAGCGCGTGGTAACGGATTGCTTGTCACCCTTAATAGTGAAAGCGATGACTCCCGACGCATTATTAAAGCAACAAGCGGTAACTTTTACAGCTTTAAGCGTAGTGTGCAAACAGCGCAAACTTACCCTACTTCTTTAATGGGTTCTCTTGCTGTATTACGTCAGGCACATTTTGATGCAGACTGGTATGCCAAAGGATTTTCTAAAACAAAAGACCTTACGCTGGAAGCGCTGCAATCTAAAAAAAATCTCATTCAATATATAGATGCTGGCGAGAAGAAAAACATTTTGCGCGCAGACAAACTAGGTGACCGTATAGGTAAGCAGTTTGTTATTATAGGTGGCGCAGATGCTTATGAGATGATAGACGACATAAAAGCTACAAATGCGTCTTTAATAATACCCGTAAACTTTCCAGATGCTTACGATGTAACAAACCCGTATCAAGAATGGTATGTAAACCTATCGGACATGCGTGAGTGGAAACAAGCACCAGCAAACCCAATGCTTTTAAGCAAAGCAGGGATTAATTATGCGATTACCACCTATGGCTTAAAATCACCAGACCTATTGATGGCTAAACTTAAAAGTGCCATGCAATATGGCCTAACTAAAGAGCAAGCGCTCGCCGCATTAACTACACAAGCTGCTCAAATCATAGGCGCGTCTAACACCGTAGGCTCTTTAGAAAAAGGGAAACTTGCAAACTTTTTAGTTACCTCTGGCGAACTGTTTGAAGAGGATACAAAAATGTATGAAAACTGGGTGCAAGGTAAAAAATATGTCATTAAAGACCGCAGTATTAAAGACCTAGACGGAACCTATACTGCAACGATTAATGAGCTGCCGTATTCTTTTAAAATTTCAGGTAGTGGCAAAACCATAGAAGTTAAAACGGACACGATTACCTTGGGTTCAAAAATAGACTACAAGTCTGACTGGTTAACGATCACTACCTCCCAAAAAGACCTAGAAGACAAATCCTTTACGCGCTTTGTAGCCTCTATAAAGGCAGACTCAAACGACCTAAATGGCAATGCGTATCTACCGTCTGGAAGTACTGTTGCATTTATCGCAGTAAAAAGCGCAACAACAGATAAGGGTGAGAAAGAGAAAGATACCGATTCCCAAAAAACAATGGGCACGCTTACCTTTCCCAACATAGGTTATGGTAACATCGCAAAACCCGTGGCAGAAAGTGTTCTTTACAAAAACGCAACGGTTTGGACAAATGAGAAAGATGGTATTCTTAATAACACAGACGTACTTGTTATCGACGGTAAAATATCGCAAGTAGGTAGTAACTTAAAAGCAGGAAAGGCACGCGTTATAGACGCAACTGGTAAGCACTTAACCAGTGGTATTATAGACGAGCATAGCCACATCGCAATAGACCAAGGTGTTAATGAGGTTGGACACAACTCTACTGCCGAGGTTACCATAGAAGACGTAGTAGACCATGAAGATGTAAACATCTACAGAGACCTTGCAGGTGGTGTTACAACCTCGCAATTGTTGCACGGGTCTGCAAACCCCATAGGTGGTCGTAGTGCCATAATTAAGCTCAAATGGGGCTATAAACCAGACGAGATGATTATCTCAAACTCACCTAAATTCATCAAGTTCGCTCTGGGTGAAAACGTAAAACAATCGCGCTCACCCGGCGGCACTCGTTTTCCACAAACCCGCATGGGAGTGGAACAGGTTTTTGAAGATTTTTTCGTACGCGCCCGTGAATACGACGGTACGAGAAAAGATAAAGAATTCCGTTATGATGAAGAAATGGAAGTAATCTTAGAGATTTTAAAAGGAGAGCGTTATGTAACCTGCCACTCGTATGTGCAAAGCGAGGTTAACATGATGCTAAAAATTGCAGACAAGCACGGCTTTACCCTCAACACCTTTACCCATATTCTGGAAGGTTATAAACTGGCAGACACCATGGCAGCGCACGGCGCAGGTGGTTCTACATTTTCTGACTGGTGGGCTTATAAATATGAGGTAAACGACGCAATTCCATACAACGCTGCACTTATGCACGAGCAAGGCGTGGTTGTAGCCATAAATTCTGACGATGCAGAGATGTCCAGAAGACTGAATCAAGAAGCTGCAAAAGCCGTTAAATATGGTGACGTAAGTGAAGAAGATGCGTGGAAATTTGTAACCCTCAACCCCGCAAAACTGTTGCACATAGACGAGCGCACGGGTAGTGTAAAAGCTGGTAAAGACGCAGACCTAGTGCTGTGGAGCGATAACCCGTTAAGCATCACAGCAAAAGCCGAAATTACGATGATAGAAGGTATTATATTCTTTGATATAGAAAATGATTTACGCTTACGCGAAAGCATAAAAAAAGAACGCCAAATGCTTGTTAATGAGATGATTCAAGCCAAAGAAAAAGGACTCAAAACCCAAGCCCCGAAACAATCTACCAAAACATTATATGAATGCGACTCTATAGAATGGTAATTATGAAAAAGATGAAACACACCCTATCCATACTGGCAATCGCATTAAGCTTTATAGCAAGTGCACAGCAAGTACCCGCAAGTAAACAAGAAACCTTTACCATTATGAATGCCACGGCACACATAGGTAACGGTACGGTAATACCCAACTCCGTAATAGTCATAGAAAACGGTATTATTACCACCATTGCAGACGCTACCGTGGTGCGCATCGCGCCCAAAGGACAAGTTATAAACGCATCTGGAAAACACGCGTATCCGGGCATTATAGGTATGAACACTACCTTAGGACTTGTAGAAATAGACGCCGTAAGCGCAAGTGATGACGAGCGTGAAATAGGAACTTTTAACCCGCACGTACGGTCCATTATTGCTTATAACGCAGAAAGTCGCGTGGTAGAAACCATGAGACCTAACGGCGTGCTTATGGTGCAAGTAGTGCCTCGCGGCGGTCGTATCTCTGGAAGTTCCAGTGTTGTCCAAATGGATGCCTGGAACTGGGAAGATGCTGCTGTACGCCTGGATAATGGCATACACCTAAACTGGCCAGCAAGTTTTTCTAGAACCGGTAGCTGGTATGAACCAGGCCCTATGGAAGTGAGTAAAAACTATGACAAGCAAGTGGCAGAATTACAAGATTTTATGACACGAGCAGTAGCTTATAACACAACAAAGAGCCCTAAAACTGACCTTAAGTTTGCGGCCATGAAAAATGCTCTTGCTGGTAATGTGGCTTTTTACTTTCATGTAAATGGTGAGAAATCTATAAGGGATGTTCTTAATTTCATTGCAAAAAACAACATTACAAAGGCCGTAATTGTGGGTGGTAGTGGTGCGCAAAACTGTACTAAAGAACTTGTAGCTGCAAAAGTAGCTGTACTAGCTGGTCGGGTACACGAACTTCCTGCGCGTGAGGACGAAGATTATGATATGCCTTACAAACTACCTAAACTGCTAGCAGACGCTGGGGTGCTGGTAGCTCTAGAAAATAGTGGCGATATGGAAAGACACCAAGCGCGTAATTTTCCGTTTTATGCAGGCACCGTTGCGGCACACGGGCTTGATAAAGAAAAAGCACTGGAAATGATAACACTATCAGCAGCAAAAATTCTGGGAATCGATAAAAATTATGGAAGTTTAGAACAGGGCAAGAGTGCCACCCTTTTTGTATCTGAAGGTGATGCACTAGACATGCGCACAAACAAACTGACGCATGCTTTTATAGATGGTGAAAAATTGAATCTCAACACAAGACAAAAAGACCTATACGAGCGTTATCAAGAAAAGTACAAGAATTAAAACAGCCTTGTTAAACTATTTAAAAGCTAAGTCTGCATATTGCAGTCTTGGCTTTTTACGTAAATATACCTAATGAACAACAAGATACACAAGGAAGAAGTTCTACTGATAGATTTCTTTACCATTTTAAAAGCTGAAGTTTCTTATGAATCTTTTGAAACTAAGAAACCTATACATGCAAGCAGACTGTGCCTAGAACGCGGCGACGCAGTTGCTGTTTTACTTTATGAGGTAGACACAGACTGTTTTCTTTTTACCAAGCAGTACCGCTATCCTAGCGCTAGACGCAACAAACCCATCATGATAGAACTCGTCGCTGGTTCCCTAGACCTTGGTGAACATCCTAAAGCCTGCGCACGTCGTGAGGTACAAGAAGAATTAGGTTACAAGGTAGAGGCTTTGCAGTTAATCAATACATACTTTCCGTCTCCTGGCGGTTGCTCTGAGCAAATACATGTATTCTATGCTACGGTTCATAGCAGTGAAAAGACTACAAAAGGTGGTGGTTTAGCAACTGAGAAAGAATCTATAGACCTTGTGAAAATACCAAAAGCAGAAATTGCATCAAAACTAAAATCTGGTTTCTTTAATAACTCCGTAAGCATTATCGGGCTGCAATGGTATTTATTAAACCACTAGCCCAACCGCTTTTGTATATCTTGTAGCATATCGAGCTGTGCAGCTTGGGTTTCTACCAGCATTTGAATTTGTTCATTTAAAAGTAAGTCTATTTTTTCTTCAAGCCCCCGTATCTCTAACGCTGCATTTAGATTTATAAGATAATCGTTATCACTACGCTTACGGTCCTTTTCTTCTTGGCAGTTTTGACTCGTCATGATAATGGGCGCCTGCATTGCTGAGATGTACGACAGTATCAAATTCATAAGTATGAGCGGGTATGGGTCGAATTGTGTCGCGGTTAATGTTATGCTGTTAAAAACAATCTACATCAGTAAAATCACAAAAAATAAAATAATAAAAGACCAGCTCCCACCAAACCGCGCTACCTTATACAATATCTTAACTCCTCGGGTATTGCCTCTTCTGGTGGATGTAGCAGGTTTTCAGTCATACTCTCTTTTTCAGCAATATTGCCCGCGGCAATCTCTTTTAGTTTTAAAAGCTGCTGTTGCTGTCATTTTGAAATATCACTAGGCGCTTGTTCCATATACAAATTGCGTATTAACCCATCATTATAGTTGTAGCAAATTACCCGCTTATGAAGCTACAACTACTGTTTTAATATTACAAAATTCTTTAAGTCCGTAATGGGATAGCTCCCTACCATAACCTGAGGTTCCCGTACCGCCAAAAGGGAGTGCAGGGTGACTAGAAACTTTTTCATTTATAAAAACAGCGCCATCTTTGAACTGCGATACTAAAGCCGTCGCGGCTGCAATGTTCTCCGTGAACAAGGATACCCCAAGTCCAAAAACAGAGGCATTAACTAAGTCTATGGCCTCGGCTGTAGTTTCAAAAGTCGTAACCGCCATAAGTGGCCCGAAGGTTTCTTTTTTAAATACAGGCATTGCTGCTGTAACATTTGTTAGGATTGTAGGTTCGAAGTATGCTTTGTCCCTCTGTCCACCAAGTACAAGCGTTGCGCCCATCGCTATCGATTCGTTCATAAGTTCTTCAAGTTCAACAGCCAGTTCCTCGCGAGCCATAACGCCTATGTAAATATGTTCCTGCAACGGGTTACCTGACTCTAAGGCAAGTACCGCCTTTTTAAACCGTTCCATAAACAGAACGGCAATATCTTTGTGCAGTAACAATCGTTTACCTGCGATACAACTTTGCCCGGTATTTTGAAAACGCGCCGCCACGCAGGTTGCAACAGTCTGTTCGATGTTTGCATCTTTTAAAACGACCAGCGCATTACTACCGCCTAATTCCAGTACTGATTTTTTAATCTCGCTTGCGGCCGCACTTGCCACGGCGCTGCCTGCTGCTGTAGAACCTGTGAGTGTAACTGCCTTAATAATGGGGTTTTTAATAATAGCTTCTACGGCATCACTAGCAATCACTAGGCTCTGGAAACAACCTTTTTCGTAACCAGCTTCTATAAATAACTCTTCCAGCATTTGCGCACATCCCATAACATTGCTGGCATGTTTGAGCACACCTACATTACCCACCATAAGCGCTGGAGCAATAAAGCGTATCACCTGCCAGAACGGATAATTCCACGGCATTACGGCAAGCACCGTTCCTATGGATTCAAAAACAACATACGATTGCGCATAGTCTGTAACAATTAGTTCAGGCCGTAATTGTTCTGGCCCGCTGTCTGCAATGTGTTCACAAAGCCATGCACATTTTTCTATTTCACCACGACCTTGCCTTATAGGTTTGCCCATTTCCAGTGCCATTTGGTGGGCATATTTATCTTTGTTTTTAAGTAAAACAGTTGCTACGGTTTTTAATTTTGCTGCACGATCTGCAGTTGTCGTATCCTTCCAGACAGCATGTGTTTTTTGCGCAAGTTCTAGTTTTTGCTGTATCTGCGCTTCGGTTAATACTACATAGGATGCTAAAAGCTCACCGGTGTATGGATTGTGGGTATTCATCTTTTTTATTTAAAGGTACGCATGCGAACCCGTGCAGCCCTTAATATTTTCTAAATTTTTCCTTCAAGATGTTGATAAGGTTGTTAAGAATTACGCTTTCACAAAAGCGAGAATCCAAAATCCCTATGTAATTTTAAAAAAGTTTTTATTATGAACGACAGAGACCTTTATTTAGTGGCGTTAAGGCCAGAAATCCCTAATGCACGCGTCAGTGAGGACATGAGCGATGACGAGCAATTTCAAAACCGTACGTTGCGCCCTATTGCTAAATTACAGCAGGACTTACTTATTGCTGTATTTAGAAATTACATTGCAAAACACAAAAACGTATTTTACGGTCTTACAGCACCCAAGCGCTTGGACTACATCGAAAACGCAGTAAACAGAGACCAGAAGTTCCGAAATGCGCTTAAAGGAATTCTTTTGGGACAATTTACAGTTCCTGAATATCAAGATTATATAAAAAATTCTAGCGCTTTAAACAAGCGCATGATGAACCTAGTAAGAGAGCGACTTATAAACAGCATGCAAGTTTTTGAAACACCAGAGGTAAAACTGTAGTAAATAGCAGTACTTTTGTTTGTTGTTTTTTAAATATACACCGCATGATTGTTAAAAGTGAAATACTTGCCCTGTGCAAATTAACCATACAAACTCGCATAGATTCTTACAAAACAAGAATTAAAGAACTTAAGGAAACGCTAGAAAATTTAGATAGCTCTGGTGGTGACGACGACGACGACGGTTCTGGTGAGCTAATGGCAGAATACGAGCGCTATAACAACCTCAAAGAAGAACAAGAGAGCCTGAAAGTAGAACTGAGCAACTCTGGCGCTGGCTCTAGTAAAACTTCGGTAAGTGATGGCGCGCTGGTAGTGACAAATACGCATGCCTTTTTTATAGGGATTTCGTTAGGCGAGCTTAGCTTAGAAAATGGTAAGAAGTTTTTTGCAATCTCTTCTAAAGCACCTATTTACAATGCAATGAAAGGGCTAACAGCTGGGGCTTCTTTTACATTTAATGACGTTTCCCGAACGATAGAATCTGTTTCATAAAAACCGTTAATAGATAAAAAATGGCAACCCGCAGGGTTGCTATTTTTTTGTGCTGCTTTTTCGGAAATTGAGTTCATTACCAACCTTGAAAATAATGGACACCAACTGAGACGGCTACCATCGCTAACTTTGCGATACCCTAAATTAAAGACTCGCCATTAAGATTTGTTGTAAGCACGCTGCTCATATAATCTAGAAATGGCCTAGCAATGGAAAAAGCGTCTAACACTTGACCTTCAAAATCCGAGCTCATAACTTCCTTATTACTAAAGGTCTTTGTAAAGAAAAAGCTCTTAAAACGTATAAGGTCTATATCCGGATGTGTTTTGTCAAAATTTTTAGGCGCTAGCTTTAGAGGTTCTCCTTGCAGGATTCCCCAGGTTTTTAAAAATATGGGGGCTTTGATAATGCTTCTCAATTCCTGCGCATCTTGTTCTAATTCTTTACGTATTCTGAACAAATCCTCTTTTTCTGGAGCAAAAAAACCGATTCCCAGCATGCTAGCGCCTGGCATAATACGCATGTAATAACTACCGCGTCGGGATGCTCCGGAGCGCAGCCAGTTTACGCTGCGATGGTTTTTAAAAGGTGTTTTGTCATGTGAGAAACGCACATCTCTGTAAATGCGGAATACCTTTGTCTTCTCTATACTATCTGAGCCATCTAGCTGTGAAGCAATCTGGTTCATTTGCCCTTTGAAGTGATTATCGAGTGTTTTAAATTGAGTTTTATGCGTTTCAAACCAATCTTTATTATTGTTTAGGGATAGACTTTGAAGAAATGACAGAAGCTCTTGTTGAATCATTGTGGCAATTATGAAAAAAAAGCTGCTTTTACGACACGTAAAAGCAGCTTTAATGATTTACGTAAATATATTATTAATCAATCACGAGCTTACCTGTGCTGTAAACGTTACCGTCCCCGACACGTACTAGGTAAATTCCCGAGTTTAGATTGCTCGTGTCTATGCGTTGTTCAAAACTACCAGAATTTTGAAAACTTGCATTACTAACACGTTGTCCAAGGAGATCGTATATTTCCACGGTTATTTTATCACCTGCTAGCGAATTATTAAAAGCAATGGTTATATCGTTTTGTGCTGGGTTAGGATACATAGTAAAGCTAGTTAGCTCGTTTTGTTTGTTTGAAAGGGTACCAGTGTCTGCTCCGTTAATGAGTAATGCGTACCGCTCTGTATTGCCACCGCCAGTTAAGCTTCCCTTATGTGAAACTGTTATTGTATATATACCTGCTGGAGCTAGTATTTCTACAATTTCTATGTTATCGACATTATTAACAGCTTTAGTTGCTGGCAAGGTAGGTTGCGATACATCTAATCTCCAGGGAAAATGTTCCACACCGTTCGAGTCTGTTAGTTTTATATCTAAGTCGTTAACCAAATTTGGCGTAGGATCATCAATTGAGATTCCTGGAATAGCTGAAGGAGGATCATTCCAAGAGATTGCGACTTTAAGCACAGCGCTGTTAGAAGTAACAGTTCTTGTGTATATAGCACCTTGGTTCAGTAATCGTTCATCAATTAAGGACGTATTGTCTAAATCTAAAATATGTTGCGCTGCCGCAGCCACGTTCATAAGCCCCCAGCCAAAAGCATAGTCAGGACCAGGAAAAAAACCAGCTTCTCTAGTATTCATTAACGTTAATCCCTTTACAGTGTAAGCGCGTAAAAAAGTGTTTTTTTGTTGATTGTATAATTGTTGCAACAGCATG
>Ga0222709_1000335_pt1 | contig 11431 bp, 7 predicted proteins | sample AntAcemetage1692_FD_179822 | JGI IMG/M metagenome (GOLD analysis project Ga0222709, IMG submission 179822) | Saline water microbial communities from Ace Lake, Antarctica - #1692 | ecosystem: Environmental > Aquatic > Non-marine Saline and Alkaline > Saline | place: Antarctica: Ace Lake...
GACCACAATCATGGGTTCCGGTTCTTTGAGCACTTTAGGATGTGCATGTACCATAGCAAGCAGGGCTGCCATAGTTTCTGCGATATCAGATTCATAGCCCACGCCTATAGTAGTGTCTACTCGCAATGTGCCCTCACTAGTAAAGTTAATGATATTACCATTTGCTAGGGAGCCATTAGGTATGATAGCAAGTTTATTTTGCGGTGTGATTAGTTTTGTATTCAAAATATCTATTTCTTTTACAGTTCCCATAATGCCTTGAGCTTCTATGGTATCGCCTACTTTAAAATGTTTGAAAATGAGAATGAGTACGCCGCCTGCAAAGTTAGAAAGCGAGCCTTGCAGTGCGAGACCGACAGCAAGACCGACCGATGCTAGAGCAGCGGCAAAACTTGTTGTTTCTATGCCCAGCGTTCCCACTACAGACACCAGCAAGAAAACAATAAGAACCCATCGGATGAGGTTTAAAAGAAATTTTTGCAGCGTTATCTCGTACGCGCGCTTCTCCATGATTTTGCGGGTAATGAGGAGTAGCTTTTTAATTAAAAATGCACCTACTAGATAAAGCAAAATGGCTTTAAACACGGGTAAGCCATAATCTAGTAGTAATTTGTAAATGATTTCTAAGTTCATAGCCTCTTTTTAAATATTTACAAATTTAAGAATATGCTATGAATTGCAAGCCGATAAAGGATCAAAGTAATGAAGTTAACCTTGAAATTTTACGTATTACTTACATGTTACTTTGACAAATAACAAAGTGTTTTTTTTAGATTTAAATCACTAAAAATACTTAGCGTCTTGTAGATTGCAACTTAGCAAGGTTGAGGAATCCCCACGTGCTAGCGGTTTAGGGTTAATTTAGTGTTTTGTACAATCTAAAAATGAACGATCCAATGGTCTTGTTGTATTGCGCTTCGTTGTCATTACTGGTTTCATAAAATTCCCAACAAGTTTATCCTCGTGAATGCTAGTTGAAGCTTCTTTTAATAGAAGTGTTGTGCAACTCTCCCTGTTACGATTCTTATGCCGGTTGCTGGTCTCCGCCGTAATCTTTACCTTCTATGGTGTCTACTTTAATTTGGCCTGTGGCCGCGTTGTTTGCGTCGTGGCCATTAGGAATAGCAATGAGCTCGTTCGCAGGCGATACAATAGTCGAGTGTATAGTGTCTGTTTCAGTGACTGTTCCTATATGACCTTGTACTTCTTTAAGGTCGCTTATTTTAAACCTTTTTAATAAAATTACAGAAAATACAGCGGTAATGTTTGCTAGTGAGCAACGTAGTACAAGTCCGATTGCTAGTGCAGTAAAGGCAAATATATCAATCAAGCTAATAGTATCAACTGCTAAAGTAGCTGGGACGGTAACTATTAGAAATATTTTAAATACATAGCTCAACAGGTTAAGGATAAGATTTTCAAAGGGTTAAATCTCAACGCTTAGCCTGCATCACTAGGTTCAGTTGCTCAATCGCTCATTTAAAAATGAAACTTTCAATTATAAACATAAGTGAGGCTTTAACTATAAGAAAGTCGGTTTCCATAACGTGTTTTAGAATCTTTTCAGTGCCTAGGCAACTGGCTTTTTCTAGGATAGTATATTTATCTTTCTATCTATAGGTTCTTTAATTCTGCCGAGATTTGATTGGTACATAACGTGCTTGTTTATTCAAAGTTATCATTTGCTCAACTATAATAGCCAACTTTACCGTAAATTCAAATGGTCACATTCGGGCTTTTCTTATAATTTCAATATATTTATAGATAAACGAGTTGTGCTTTTTTCGGTTGCTAAAAGTATTTAGATTGCTCAATTAAATACAAATAAAAAACCGATACAACGCAAGATTAAAGCGGTTTTTAAAACTACCGTAAACTATATGTTATTCCAGTACCATAAAGGTTTTCTTTTTTCTACCGGCGCTCATCATGATGAATTTATTTAATTCATAGGTGCCGTAAAATGGCAGGTAAAATTCATTTCCACGGTTATCTTGAATTTTGTTGTAGGAGACCTCGCCGGCAAGAGTATATTCAATATCATAAAGTGATGAGGACTCAAACCAGCCTTGTGACACTTTTGTTCTACCATCGCTTTTTTCTGTCAGGTTTTTGCCGCTGTTGAGTATTATATGTAGCTGGTCATCTTTTAGAAATGCATTATAGGACGGATTGCCATCGCGTTTAAAGATGCTGCGTCCCCATGCAAGCTCGCCACTAGGGTCAAATTTTAAAATTAAAATATCGTCATAATGATAAGTAATTTGCCAGGTGCCACCTCCAGCTACTCCATTTGTTACATAGGTTTGGGTTATGTAAAACTCTTCAGCAATTAAAAAGGTGCCGCCAGCGCTGTCAGTAAGAGTATAGTCTGCATAAAAATTGCGTAGTTCTTTTTTCTTTTTGTCCTTACGATCTGCTGTGCGATAACCATATAAATCTTCATAAACCTGTTTAGGTAATACAGTTGATATTTTAGATTGTACTTTAAAGTTGCTGGTGTCTATTAAAAAATCGCAGCCACCTTTTATGCGATTCACGTTTAATTCTGAATAGAAGCCCATCAAGTGTAGTTGGCCATTATTTTGAGAAATGCTTAGAGACTGTACGTGATCTTGCTCCAGATCGATCGCTAAGGTTGTATTTTTTTCCTTTGTAATCTCATTCAACACAAATTGGTAATTTGCATCGCCGTTGAGTTTTTTATCGTAAGTGCCATTAAAAAACATTTTCCCTAGGGAGTAAACCGTTGCATCGTTATCTATGTGCAGGTCGTTGTGTTCAAAATTGCGCTCTTTATCTTCTTGATAGACTTTTTGATAGATCAGTTTTTCGGTTTCAGAATCATATACACGTATGGTGTATGAGTTTTTATTTTTTCTAATATTGTCTGTTGCGATGGCAAAATAAGTTCCATCTGGAGAAAGTGCAAAACTAGTCTTGTGATTTTTGCGAGAACCGAATAGGTTTTGTTTTTTTTCAACTTCCGTTTCAAAAATAAGGGTCTTCGTATAGGCTTTTGTGTCGAGGTCTAGCGTGTGACAGTAAAGCATACGCAAATCTTTGTGAGGTGCGTCTACTGTAAATAATTTAAGCTGATTATTCACAAAAAGGTCGCCGACGGCATGCTCTCTCTTGTTACTTTCTATGACTTTGGAAAAGGTTTTATCAAGTTTTGAATCAAAAATGTCTATCAAAAAATCCTTTTTTGCATTGCGCGCCACAACGGTATCACCACCCTCTGACGTGTAAATGGCTATCACATTGAATGACGGTACGTCATCCTTATATTCCTCGCTTTCGCTTACGTTGAGGCTTGTCATGGATTGCCCATAAGCACGTGTTGCTAGGATAAGCAAGCTAAACAGTAGTAGGTTTTTCATCAATTTAAGTTGTTGATTTAATTTTCCAATATATAAAAATTGTTCGTTAAAAATAGATTCTTGCTGCGTAAATTAATTATGTTTTACTACGCGCTCGCGATAGCGTACACCCCACGATTTGTTCCAAAAAAAAACCGATATTGAAAAATACAATATCGGTTTTTTACGTTTTATCGGTACGGATTAAAACGGGTATTTGTTTGCGGTAGTCACTTTGTTCGCTATAACGTCCCTTAAGGCAATTACATTGGGCATGTTTGTATATTTTGTAAATCGTTTGAGTCCCATAAGCATCATGCGTTGCTCATCACCGTCAGCAAAGCCTGATATTCCCTCTTCGGCACGTGCTTGTATGATTTTACTAGCTTGGTAAAGGTATAGCTGGGCCATAGCTATTTGTTCCTTTTGGGAGTCTTCACCATAACGAGCAGCATTTTTCTCTGTTCTTAAAATGGCACTTTCTGCCATGTAAACCTCTATAAGTATGTCAGACGCTGCTAGCAACAGTTGCTGATGCTCGTCTAGCTCTGTACCAAATTTTTGAACAGCACTACCAGCGACCATTAGGAATACTTTCTTAAGTTTTACCAGCATTTCTTTCTCCTCAGCAAACAGCAAGGAGTAGTCTGGCACGTCAAATGATGGTATAGACGTAAGTTCTGCACCTACAGCCATTGCTGGTTCTAGTAAGTTTATGTGCCCTTTCATGGCTTTTTTAACAAGCATACCTACTGCGAGCATGCGGTTAATTTCATTCGTACCCTCATAAATACGAGAGATACGCGCATCCCTCCATGCGGCTTCCATAGGCATGTCTGCACTGAAGCCCATACCACCGTAGATTTGGAGACCTTCGTCAGCACAGTTTTGCATGTCTTCGGACACGGCAACCTTAAGTATAGAACATTCTATCGCAAACTCTTCTACACCTTTGAGTTCAGCCTCGGCAAAAGTTGCTCCTTGCTCCTGTCGGGAGTGAATTCTGTTTTCTATGTCTTTTGCAGCGCGATATGACGCGCTTTCACCTACATAAGCGTTTGTTGCCATGTCGGCTAGTTTTTTACGGATTGCGCCAAATTTCGCAATAGGCGTGTTAAACTGTTCACGCTCATTTGCATAGGCTGTTGCTAGGGTGATTACGCGACGTTGTGCGTCTAAACAAGCTGCTGCGAGTTTTATACGACCCACATTAAGTGCGTTCATGGCAATTTTAAAACCTTCGCCACGACCTGCAAGCATATTTTCTACAGGTATTTTACAATCGCTGAAAAACACTTGTCGTGTAGAAGATGCGTGTATACCTAATTTCTTCTCCTCTTCGCCTAAAGTGATTCCATTTGTCTGGTCATTTTCTACAATAAAACCGGTAATATTTTTATCGTTTTCTATACGTGCAAAAACGATGAACACGCTACAAAAACCTGCGTTAGAAATCCACATTTTCTGGCCAGTTATGTTGTAGTGCTTGCCGTCTTCGGTTAATACTGCTTTGGTTTTACCAGAGTTTGCGTCGGACCCTGCGCCTGGCTCGGTAAGACAGTATGCACCAAACCATTCACCTGCAGCAAGTTTAGGAACATATTTTATCTTCTGCTCTTCAGTCCCATAAAGGGTTATAGGCATAGTTCCTATACCTGTATGCGCACCAAAAGCCGTAGCAATGGAACCCGTCGCTCCCGATATGTAATCACATACCAGCATGGTAGAGACAAAGCCCATCCCCATACCATCATATTCTGTAGGAACTGCCACTCCTAAAAAGCCCATCTCCCCAGCCTTGCGCATGACTTCTTCTGTAAACGCGTAATCTTTTTTCTCAAAACGCTCACGATGTGGAAAGATCTCTTTGTCCACAAACTCGCGCACAGAGTCTCGCATCATAATTTGCTCTTCTGAGAAATCTTCTGGTGTAAAAACGTCTGCTGCTAGTGTTTCTTTAACGATGAACTGTCCACCGCGCATTAAATTGTTTGTATCTGTTGCCATAGTTTTTTGTTGTTATTTCGCTTTTGCGAAAGCGTTATGATTGCAAGTTTTATTATTTCAAAAAAACTGATTCTTAGTTTAAAAACTCAAAAATTCCTGCGGCACCTTGTCCAGTACCTACGCACATGGTTACCATGCAGTGCTTGCCGTGGTTGCCGCGTTTGCGCATTTCGTCCAGTATTTGTACTGTAAGTTTTGCTCCTGAACAACCCAGTGGATGCCCTAGTGCTATCGCGCCGCCGTTTACGTTTACGATATCCTTGTTTAAGCCCAGTTCTCGTACCACAGCTACAGACTGGCTTGCAAACGCCTCGTTAAGTTCTATAAGCGCCATATCTTCTTTTTTAAGGCCCGCTTGTGCAAGTGCTTTAGGAATCGCAAGGATTGGTGCAATGCCCATAACGCGTGGTTCTACTGCTGCAACGGCAAAGCTTACCATCTTAGCAATAGGTTTAATGCCTAGTTTTTCTACCATTTCTTCACTCATCACAAGTGTGAACGCAGCACCATCGCTAGTTTGCGACGAGTTACCTGCGGTCACGCTACCGCCAGTGGCAAAAACTGGGCGTAAGCCTGCAAGTGCCTCTATGCTGGTGCCTGCGCGAGGTCCCTCGTCTTTAATAACGGTGTAGGTTCTTGTCTTTTTCTTGCCGTTCTCGTCTAGGTAAATTTCTTCTACTTCTATAGGAACTATCTGATCCTGAAAACGGTTTTCGGCTTGTGCTTTTAAGGCTTTCATGTGTGACTCGTAGGCAAATTCATCTTGCTCTTCCCGCGATACCTTGTATTCGTTTGCAACTTCTTCTGCAGTGAGTCCCATGCCCCAGTAATAGTCTTCATGACCGTTTTTTGCAAGTTTGTAAGCTGGTGCGGGTTTGTAACCACCCATAGGCACATAACTCATACTCTCTACACCACCAGCAACGATACATTCTGCCATGCCGGATTGCACGCGGGCAACTGCCGCGCCTATAGCATCTAGTCCAGATGCGCACCATCTATTAATGGTTATTCCAGGAACGTCTACGCGGCCTAAGGCCATAAGCGATATCTGGCGTGCCATGTTAAGTCCTTGTTCAGCCTCGGGCATTGCGTTACCTACAATCATGTCGTCTATATCACTAGTTGCTAGCCCTGGAACCTCGGTAAGCATGGCCTTTATGGTTTCGGCGGCAAGTTCATCTGGTCGTTTAAATCTAAAAACCCCGCGACCTGATTTGCCTACTGCGGTTCTTTTTGCTGCTACTATGTATGCTGTTTTGTTCATTATTTTGTTTTTTAATTGACTGTTGATCGGTTTTTCGCTTTGCTCAAAACCTCTAGACGACCAGCTCTTTTATGTTGTACTTTTTGTTAGTTCAGCGTATTCACGAATTTTATTATTTGGTTTTGAAACTCCTAAATTTTACTTTCTAAATCTTCAAATACTTCTTATAAAATGTATTCTATTTCAAAGGCAATTATTAACTGTGTTTCCCTTTCAAATGCTGAACCTAAAGCGTTTTATAGGTATTGCTTAAAATGCTTATCTAAGGATTTTACAGTTCCTTCATCGATGTCAGGTGGTTTAGATACAGTACAGCGTCTAATCTGGACTGTTCATCCTTTGGAAATAATGTTGTAAAGAGGTAGTTTTTTTGTGAGTCCTTTATCTTCTTTCCAAATAGTTAATTTTCTAAAATTAGGTTCTATCATCGCAAATGCGTCTTTAGTACGTCGTCATTGCGTCTGTCGTCATACACTAAGCGCTAGATTAGTTTCTAAGAGGTTTCCCTTTCTGTATCATATGCTGTAGGCGTTCTAGCGTTTTGCGTTCTCCGGTTAGACTTAAAAAAGCTTCGCGTTCTAGGTCTAGCAGGTATTGCTCGCTCACGAGTTGTGGTTGGCTTAAATCACCACCTGCCATGACATAGGCTAGTTTGTTTGCTATTTTTAAATCGTGCTCGCTTATATATTTTCCTGCTTTCATGGCATCAGTTCCCACGAGGAACATCCCTAGTGCCTGTTGCCCCAGAACTTTAATATCGTTGCGTGCAGGCGGCTGTGTGTATCCTTTGTCTGCAAGTAGTCGGGCTTGTGCTTTCGCGAAAGCGATACGGCGATTATCATTAACAACCACTTGGTCAATCCCCTTTCTTAAAATCCCTAAATCAAAAGCCTCATAGGCACTCGTAGCAACTTTTGCAGTTCCCACGGTTAGGAAAAACTCTCTAAGTCTGTTAAGTTCTACGTCACCAGGTGCAAAGGTGTCGCTTGCGCGCAATGCCATTTCTTTAGAGCCACCACCGCCAGGAATGACGCCAACGCCAAACTCTACAAGACCGATGTAGGTTTCTGCACTTGCGACAGCTACGTCTGCATGCATGGTCATTTCACAACCGCCACCCAATGCCATTTGATGCGGTGCTACCACGGTAGGAATACTGCTGTAACGAAGGCGCATCACCGTGTTTTGGAATTGTTTTATAGCGATGTTAAGTTCGTCATATTCTTGCTCTACGGCCATCATAAAAATCATGCCTATGTTTGCACCTACAGAGAAGTTTGCACCGTTGTTTGCCACCACGAGTCCGTCGAAACGTTCCTCGGCAATGTCTATCGCTTTATTAAGTCCTGCAAGAACATCGCCACCTATAGAATTCATTTTAGAGGTAAATTCTACGTTTATAATACCATCACCTATATCGTGAACGGTAACGCCCGAGTTTTTAAATACGGGTGCATTTGCACGCAGGTTGTCTAGTATAATAAAGCCGTCCTGACCTGGTTTTTTAATGTAATCTTTGTCTGGAATAGAATAGTAGTAGGTTGCACCTTCTTTAACGGTATAAAATGATTCAAAACCGTTCATAAGCATCTCACTAACCCATGGCGCGGGTTTTTTACCGATGGCATCCATAAGTTCTATGCCTTTTGCAACGCCTACAGCGTCCCAAACCTGATATGGGCCATGTTCCCAGCCAAAACCTGCGCTCATGGCATCGTCTATACGATAAAGCTCGTCAGATATTTCTGGAATACGGTGTTGTACGTAAGCAAATAGCGCTGCAAAGCTTTGGCGGTAAAAATCACCTGCTTTGTCTTTTCCTTTTATTAATACAGGAAAACGGTCTGCTACATTATCTATGGTTTTTGTAAGTTCCAAAGTAGCAAACTTAGCTCGTGGTTGTGCCTCATACTCCATCGTATCTAGGTTAAGACCTAAAATCTCGCTGGAACCATCTTTTGCAGTTACTTTTTTGTAGAACCCTTGTCCTGTTTTTGAGCCTAACCATTTGTTTGCCAACATGGTCTCTATAAACTCGGGTAGTTTAAAGGTGTCTTTGTGCTCGTCTTGCGGGGCGTTTTCGTAAACACCGTTTGCAACGTGTACTAAAGTGTCTAGTCCGACTACGTCTACTGTTCTAAAAGTAGCAGACTTTGCTCTACCTATAACTGGGCCTGTGAGCTTATCAACATCTGACACGGTAAGACCCATTTCTTTTACGGCGTGGAACAAACTCTGTATAGAGAAAATACCTATGCGATTCCCTATAAACGCTGGTGTGTCCTTAGCAAGAACTGCGGTTTTACCTAAAAACTTCTCACCATATTCCATTAAAAAGGCTGTAACTTCTGGGTCACATTGTGGTCCAGGAACAACTTCAAATAGTTTTAAGTACCGTGGTGGATTAAAAAAGTGGGTAACCGCAAAGTGCTTTTGGAAATCTTCACTTCTTCCCTCATTCATAAAATGAATGGGAATGCCTGAAGTGTTTGAGGTAATAAGTGTTCCAGGCGTGCGGTGTTTTTCTATTTCTTCAAAAACAGATTTTTTAACATCTAGTCTTTCCACAACTACTTCTATAATCCAGTCTGTATCTTTTATTTTCACAAGATCATCTTCTAGATTTCCTACACTAATGCGGTTTGCAAAATTCGCGTGATAGAGTGGTGCAGGCTTGCTTTTTATAGCGCTCGCTAGGTTGTCAGTAACCATGCGGTTGCGCACGACTTTGTCTTCTAGTGTGAGTCCTTTGGCTGTTTCTTTATCGTTAGGTTCCCGGGGTGTGATATCTAGAAGTAGTACTTCACACCCTATGTTTGCAAAATGGCAGGCAATACCACTTCCCATAATACCAGAACCTATGACGGTGATATGTTTAATTCTACGTTTTCCCATTATTGTTTATCTACTAGTGCTTGTTGTTTGAATATGTTTTTCGTGCTCACGAGGTCATTAATTTTATATGCTACCTCGAGGAACGTTTTTAATTTTTCGGGCTCAATCTCTGTCTTTACTAAATAGTCAAAACTTTTAACCACTGTTTTAGAAAACTCACGCATCTCTAAACCAAAATCTGTCAAATCTATCAGCACGCTTCGGCCATCTTCGGGATTGCGTCTTCTCGTGATAAGTCCTTTTTCTTCCATCATCTTTAAAGTACGTGACAAACTAGTTGCTTCCATGCCCATTTTGGGACCTAGTGCGGTACTGGGCGTGCCCTGTTCTGGGTCTATACTTATAAGTGCAAAGCCCGTTGCCATGGTACTACCTTGTGTTGCTGCTTGCTCGTTGTACATTTTAACGATAGACATCCACGTGGTTCTTAATACATAATCTATTGTTTTGTCTCTCATAATTTTATTGCGTAATGTAAAGATATACATAAAAATATTATGCACGCATAGTAAGTGCATAAAAACTACAACCATTTAGTTCAGTCGTAAATGTTAAAAATTTCATCGCGAAAGCATTGAAATCAGTAATGCAGAATGTATCTGATAAATAACAAAAAGCTTTCCATTTGTTGAGGTTGCTGCTTGCTGCAAGGCTGAGTCATATAACACTCAGAGAAAGGCAATCTTGTAATCTATTAAAGCGATGGTAACATAAAAAAGTCTCGATCTTTTTTGGTTTGAGACTTTTTGAGATTTAATAATTTATGTAAACCCAGCTTGCCGTATTTGGTTTGTCTGGGTCGTTGTATTTAATTGCATAGAAGTATGTTCCTGCAGGCAGCATACCATCACCAGAAAATAGACCCGTATTGGGAACGCCTGCAAACGCCACGTGGTTATTGGCTCTCGTGCTGTAAACCATATTCCCCAATCTGTTCATAATTTGCAATTCAAAATTAGGGAACTGTTCTGCAAGCCCTAGTATCTCAAAGGTGTCGTTTATACCGTCATTGGTAGGCGAGAAACCCTCTGGGAAAATAATCTCGCGACGTTCAAATACAATTGTGAATACTGCAGTGTTGAAACAACCTGTCAAATTATTTTCTAATCGTACATATAAGACATCAGTGCGCACAACTACTTGAAACGGAATACTGTAGTTTATAGGTAATTCATTTACCTCGTTTTGTGCATCGTTGTCCCTTGTGTGGTAGCTTATTGTATAATTAGCTGGATTCACACCGTTTAATACTGCAATGTCTTGAACAGAAAGGTCAAAAACATTTTGATTAAGGTCTGTATTACCATCACATATATTGGTAGGGCCAGGAGCGTTTCCTATCGCGGGTGCTTGTTCTACGGTTATTGCAAACCATGTTGTGTTAAAGCAACCGGCAGTGTTTAAGAGTGTAGCATAAATTTGCCGTGTTTGAGTTACAGAACACGGTGAAACAAGCGGCGCATTGCCTGTGTCAGCATCCATTTGCGATGTATGAGAAGTAACCGTACCAGATGTAGTTGCGGTAACAGCGGCGTCTTGGTCTGACAGTATAAAGTTTGCCCTACCATCTAAGGGTGCGTCGTCACAAGCCTCAATGTTTGCTGGAGTTCCTATGACTGGTTGTGCCAGTAACAAGAGTTGCAAGGTGGCTGTACTGAAACAGTCTACGTCATTGGTGCTTTGTAACCTCATGTAAACGGTTTGGTGGGTTGGGTGTAAATTCTGCTCCAGCTATATCACCACGAATCCACCATGAATATTCATTTTGAGCGTTTGCAATTAGGGTTAAGAAAACAGGCTGAATAAGCGTATTGTTTTTTCATGGACTTTATGATCAGTTGATTTTAATTTCCTTTTAAATAGATATAACCTGCTTGAGGAGCCACGTCTGGTTCATTTA
>Ga0222709_1000342_pt1 | contig 11186 bp, 9 predicted proteins | sample AntAcemetage1692_FD_179822 | JGI IMG/M metagenome (GOLD analysis project Ga0222709, IMG submission 179822) | Saline water microbial communities from Ace Lake, Antarctica - #1692 | ecosystem: Environmental > Aquatic > Non-marine Saline and Alkaline > Saline | place: Antarctica: Ace Lake...
TTTTGTCCTTTTCTACAAGCATTATCTTAGGTATAGTAACACCTAAAAACTCACTAATCGACACACCAGGGTTAATAATCCAATGCAACATAACCAGATTTTTCCAATTCCAGATCTCGTATTTGGTATTGTCTATTTCTTTCATTGTTAGTTGCTCGTTAACAGTATTGCGTTTATTTGTCAGGGTTTCAGATTGCTTCTAGTTACCCAGAAAACAATTTTAACCAGTGGTTTTTATTTTAATTTGGACTCTTTTTTATTTTTATCCCTACTTCATCCGTTTTTTTCTATTTGCCTCGTAATCTGTAAAAATCATTTCGCCTAGTCCTTGCAAGCCTGTATAAAATGCTTTGCCCTGATTTGCCTCGGTAAATGCATCTACAAACTGCTGCAAATAAGCATCGTTTGCAATCATAAAGGTTGTAATAGGTATGCGCAGCTTGCGAGCTTGTGCAGCCATGGTGTAGCATTTTTCTACAATATGCTCATCTAGACCGTTGCTGTTTTTATAATAACGACCATCTTTAAGGCGCAGGCAACTGGGTTTGCCGTCCGTAATCATAAAAATTTGTTTGTTTGTGTTGCGCTTGCGTCGCAATATGTCCATGGCCAGTTGCAGTCCAGCAACCGTGTTTGTATGGTACGGACCTACCTTGAGATACGGCAGATCTGCTATTTTAATGGGCCAAGCATCATTCCCAAAAACGATAATATCAAGTGTATCTTTAGGGTAGCGGGTTGTAATAAGCTCTGCCAGCGCCATGGCTACCTTTTTAGCAGGCGTAATGCGGTCCTCGCCATAAAGGATCATGCTATGCGAAATGTCAATCATAAGGACAGTACTCATTTGGGCCTTAAACTGTGTGTCCTCTACCACAAGGTCGTCTTCAGTAAGCTGAAAATCGTTTCCTATACCGTGATTTTGATATGCATTGCGCAAACTCTCCGTCATAGATATGCGGTCTAAACCATCACCAAAATTGTACGCCCGCAAGTCGCCACTATGTTCATCTCCCTGCCCGAGCTTGCCTGTTTTGTGGTTACCTCCAGCTCCTTTACGCATGTTGCCAAAGATTTGCTCAAGTGCGTGCTGCCGCAGTAATTGCTCAGTTTTGGCGGTTATCGAAAACGCACTGGGCGTCTCATCGCCGTCGCCGTCGCCGCCGTTAGGGTCTAATTCTTCTTTTATGTAGCCACGCTCGAGCAGATCGTTTATAAAATCATCAATCGTATATTCTGGAGTCGTGAGTTTATACTCTACGTCTAATTGACGCAACCAGTCTATAGCCTCGTCAAAATCGCCCGAAGTATGCGTAATGAGTTCTTTAAAAATACCAAAAAGTTTGTCAAAAGGATCTATCGAGTCCGCATTATACTGCTCAAATCTAAATCCGCGACGTTCTTGTTCTATCATATGTTAAAGGTAGTCGCAAATGATTTAAAAACCTTTATCAACTTTAGTTTTAACATGCTTTTAGACTTGTTACACAGTCAAACTTGCAATGCAGACCATTAATTAACAGCAGTTTGCTAGAAATGGACAGCTTGTTGAAGATTTCGCTTTCTTTTGGATACCGCTTGCTTCAGGGCAACGCTTTTTTTTGAGCAACGCTTCTACAAACGCATTGTTCAAAAAAGGTTATGGCGCTGCATGGCAGTAGAAAAGCATAACCTGAAGAAGTTTATACTCCCGCATAGCAGCATGAAAGCGTATTAACACTATTTTTGCAGCCCGAATTAAAAAACAGAACATGAGACAGAATCCATGGCATGATGTGAGCTACGGTGAGAACGCACCGGAGCGAGTAATGGGAATTATCGAAATTCCTAAAAACACGAGAGCAAAATATGAATTAGATAAAGATTCCGGGATGTTGCTGCTAGACCGCGTGATTTACTCGTCGATGTATTACCCTACTAACTACGGCTTTATACCGCGAACGTATTGTGAGGATAAAGACCCACTGGATATTTTGGTGCTTTCACAAATAGAAATTGTACCTATGTGCTTAGTGGACTGCAAGGTAATAGGCGTTATGCAAATGCTAGACGGTGGCGAGATGGACGACAAAATTATAGCTGTGGCTACAAACGATATGTCCGTGGCGCACTTTAACGATGTAAGCGAACTACCTGAATTCTGGAAAAAAGAAATGCGTAATTTCTTTGAAGATTACAAGAAACTAGAGAATAAAACAGTCGCCGTAGAAGAGTTTCAAGGCCGCGAAAAAGCTATGGAAATCGTACTTAAAGCCATTGAAGACTATAAAGCAGAGTTTCCTAGTATTTAAAAAAGTATTAATTCCGGAACTATATTTTAGGTTGAACACTTTTGTGCTAAAAACTGGTTGACAACCGGCAACCGGCTCTTGGACTGTAGAGTAAAGACTAAGGTACATGGGTTTTTTGATTAAGGATTTACTCGTTTACCGCTGCGCACTAAACTCCCTGACTAAAGGTTAAAGACTTTTTAAAAAGAAATAGTAAGAACGGCTGCATATTATGCAGCCGTTCTTTTTTGGAACCAGGCTTTTTAATGAATCCCTCGCAATCATTCACAGGTGCAGCGTCAAGTGGGCACCTTAAGGAGTTACGCGAAAATGAACGTCCTTATAATTAAAAAAGCTTTAATTTCTACATATGACAGCTCACAAACTTTTAGCCACGTAGCTCCCGGTTTTGTCCTTGCTACTGCCTTAACCCAAAACCTCAAAGCATACAGAAACCAATAAACCCACAAACCGCTAGTAACATAGCTCTGAGGTTTAGCAATGCTCGTGCCTTCGTGTAAAACCTCAGAGGATACAAGAACGAATAAACTCATAAACTCAAGGACTAATTGTAATGAGAATCAATTTGAACAGTTATTTTTACAAACTAAAAAAACGCCATGCGCAAGCTTCTTTTTATTTTAACCGGACTACTTATACTTACTACTTCGTGCAATGACGACGTTGTTACTGATTCTCAGATATTACAATACATTCCAGAGAACTCAAGCATACTGTTAAGTACGGACGACCTGTCTGCACTGCGCCAGTTTACTAAAAGCAGCAAACTATACAAGCAGGTTAAAAATTTAGAGCGCGTACAAGAAATCAGCAGCGCGTCTGCCTTTCTTAACGACCACAAACTGAGAGACCAGAGCATTATCTCTTTAAGCATAGAAGGCAAGAACAAAATTGTTGTATCGCTGGTAGCGCCAGCATCTGAACAAATTTATATAGGGGATAGCTTACAAAGCACCAATGAAATTATAGCCTATAACGGTAACAAAATTAAAAGCACCTCTACAGGCACATACACTTATTACAGTACCACACACAACGGTTTTTACCTGGCCAGTTCTTCACAAATCGTTATTGAAAGCCTCGTGCGCAGGGAACTGAAAGATTATGTTTTCGACAAATCTTTTGAGACTATTTACAGCAGGACCGGCAATACCTCAACGTCTATTTACGTAAATGCAAGCCAAGAAAACTGGTTAGAGCAGTTCTTATTAAACAACAACCCAGAGAAAAAAGACAACTATGCAGAGTGGTTTCAACTGGAGCTCATAAATACAAACGAGTATGCCCTAGAATTAGATGGGTTGCTCACCTACAGGGATAGTACAAAACAATCCCAACGCTTTTATAACAAACTAAACGCAGTAGCAAATAAAATTCAGTTTATTGCACCCATTACCGCGCGTTACATTAAATCTACCTCGTACGGGAATCCAGAACAGCTTATTGAAAACCTTAAAATAAATGACGTTAGAATAAGCGGCACACTTCAAGAGATTATCACAAACAGCTCAGAACTAAGCGAGATAGGCGCTGCTGGCGACAGAGCAGTTGTTTTTACGCTCTTACCCTACGAGTCCTTTTTTATGGACTTAGAATCTGCTGCCAGTGCAAAGACCACCTACCGGGATTACACCATTTTTAAACTTAAAAATCCTATAAATGGCGGCCAACTCAAACCTATGATTACAGGACAGTCATTGCCATATATAAGTTTAGTAAACGATTACTTGCTACTAGGTCCAAATGCCGCATCGCTTGAAAACATAATCGCAAACTACGAAAGTCAGGCCGTTTACGCAAAACAAGGCTGGTGGGACGGTGTTATGAAAAACATGAGCGACGCCAGCAGCCTGCTCTATATATTGAGCAACACCTATGTTAAGGATAAAACAGCTGGCGGTAGCACCGCAGATAAAGCGCTAGTTAAAAAAATAGAAAGCACCACGTATCCAGCCATTATAAGCCAGTACGCACACGAAGATGAATATGCGCATTATCACCTTATTGTCCCTAAAGCTACAAAATCCGAAACCCAACTCGTGACCAGCCAGCTAGGCGCTTATAAGAGCGCAGCGGCCGTAATTGCAGGTCCATTTTTGTTTCCCAACCACAACACAAGCCACCATGACGTTGCTTTTCAAGACGCCAGCGGTGAACTTGTACTACTTGCAGACGACGGCACGAAACTGTGGAGCAAAAAAATAGACGGCACCATAATGGGTGACATAAAAGCCGTAGACGGACTTAAAAACAGTAAATTCCAGCTAGTGTTTAATACAGAGAAAGCACTGTATTATTTAGACCGCGACGGCAATGCCATGGATGGTTTCCCTGTAAAATTTAAAGATGCGGTGACACAACCTGTGAGCACCTTTGATTATGACAATAAGCGCGATTATAGGCTCGTTGTTACCCAAGGCAAGAACCTGCTCATTTATAACGTAACCGGCAAAAAGGTGAGCGGTTTTAACTATGCAAGCAGTGTAGCAATTATAACCCAACCGCTTCATGTAAAAGTGGGAAGTGATGATTATATCGCTTTCGCGAAAGCGGACAACACCATAGCCATTCTTAATCGCACGGGCGGTGTGCGAACAAAAGTAAAAGGGCAAGTGGCTGTAGACGGCGACCTCTATTTTCATAAAAATAACCTAAGTGCAAAAACGACGGACGGCGCACTTGTGAGCATAAGTCTGGGCAGCGGTACTGTGACCAATAACGGTGCTGTGCCCAGCGATGCGCTCTATGCAGCAAGTGGCACCATGGAAATCACGACTACGAACAACAAGGTAACGCTTAATGGACAAAACGTTTCTATACCTTTTGGAACCTTTGAAAACCTAAGGGTAACACAGCTCAACAACATCCCTTACGCACATTTTATAGAGTCTGGAGAGAAAAAAGCATATATTGTTTCTAAAAATGCGAATGTTGTAGAAAGCATGCCCGTATACGGAACTGCAAAAACGGCAATTGCGATATCTAAATTCAAATACCTCGTAACACTAGATGGTAATGACGTAATTATTTATAGGTGGTGATTAGTTAAGGCGCGGGAGTCTTTAAGTCTATGAATGCCAAGTTCATAATAACTAAGATTTTTAAACTTAAAGATTCATACTTCTAAAAAAAGTGTCTGAATCCGTGGCAATCTTTAAGGTACATAACGCACTCAAAAATATAGAACCCAACAAACTGATGTGCTATAAGCCTTGCTTTGTTTATGTCAACTCAGCTTCAAAATACTGCGCAAAATAGTGTTTTATTTTTTCTTTAACTTCATCCAATGAAACCTTCCTTTTTAACTCTGCCGCAAGTGAAGTAACGGCCTTGTCGCTTATTCCACAAGGAATAATGTGGTTAAAATATCCCAAGTCCGTATTTACATTAAAAGCAAAACCATGCATGGTTACCCACCGGCTAGCGCGTACGCCGAGCGCACAAATCTTGCGTGCAAATGGTGTCCCTACATCCAACCAAACACCGGTCTCCCCTGGCGAGCGCTCGCCCTTAAGACCATAGTCTGCTAGAATGCTAATAAAAATATCTTCTAAGAAACGCAGGTATTTGTGGATATCTGTAAAGAAATTCTCTAAGTCCAAAATGGGATACCCTACAATCTGTCCAGGTCCGTGGTACGTAATATCACCCCCACGATTTATTTTATAAAAGCGCGCGCCTATTTTATCTAGCACCACCTCGTTTGCCAATAAATTTTCTAAATCGCCACTTTTTCCCAAAGTATACGCATGGTCGTGCTCTACAAGTAACAAGTAATTAGGCGTTTCTAAATCTGTAGCCTCACGCCTATTACTTATTTTAGTATCCAGAATATATTTAAAGAGCTGCTCTTGCTGCTCCCATGTTTCTTTATAATCCTTGCGACCTAAGTCCTTAAAGGTTACTTTTTTATTCATGATGCAAAGATAAGAATGTGGGAAAGCTTCGTATACAAATTGCATAATTAAATCAGTTGCAAGAATATACCTAGTACAAAAATTTAATTAAACCACAATTTGCAAGAAGCAACGCGTAAAACTATGCACGCACGCAACAGCTCCGTCTACACATCAATATAAAAGCAAAATAAGCACGTGAAAACCGTCGCTCAAAACGCGGCGCTACCCGTTCAAAAGTTTCACAGACCTATGCCATCGTTCCCCATAATTTCCATTAATTTAGTGCCATGAAACATATAGAAAATCCAAACCATATTTGCGTGCACGCTGGCGAGCTGCTCGACACCGTTTATGGCGGCGCAACTGCACCTATTTATACATCGACTGCTTATGATTACCGCGGTGAGGGCACAAACCTATACCCGCGTTATTTTAACACCCCGAACCAAGTGGCACTTGCAAAAAAGATTGCTGCGCTAGAGAATACAGAGGCTGGACTCATTTTTGGTAGTGGTATGGCAGCGATAAGCGCCATTTTTATGGCGTTTCTAAAAACGGGCGACCACATTATATTACAGCGCAATATTTATGGTGGTACCTCACATTTTGTCGCGGCCGAGTTTGCAAACTTAGGCATTAACTACACCATGATAGAACAGGTAAATCAGTTGTCGCTAGACGCAGCCATGACCCGTAACACAAAAATGGTATACATAGAAACTCCAAGCAATCCGCTTTTAGAGGTTGTAGATATGTCGTTGGTTTATGCTTTCGCGAAAGCGAACTCCCTAATAAGCGTGATAGACAATACCTTTGCATCGCCCATTAATCAAAATCCTGCAAATTACGGGATCGATATCATCACGCATAGTGCAACAAAATACCTAGGTGGTCATAGCGATATTTGTGCAGGAACGGTAAGCGCAAGCCAGCAACACATAGACAAACTATGGAAAACCGCTAAAAATTACGGTGGTAGCTTAAGCGATCAAACGGTGTATTTATTGGAACGCAGTATGAAAACCCTGGGGTTGCGCGTTCAGGCACAATCGCAAAATGCGCTGGAGCTTGCGCACTTTTTAGAACAACACACAGCTGTTAAAAAAGTGTATTACCCTGGGCTTAAATCACACCCGCAACATGAACTTGCGACTGCACAAATGCGCGCTTATGGCGGCATGATGTCTTTTGAACTACACGACCACATAGACACTGCAGCATTTTTAGAGGCACTGGCTGTTGTAAAACCCGCACTGAGCCTTGCAGGTGTAGAAAGCACCATTCTTGCACCGGCAACGACCTCCCATTCCTTACTTAAACCAGAGGAACGCGCAGCACAAGGAATCTCTGACTCTTTACTGCGTTTCTCTGTAGGCATCGAAGAGGTAGCAATCATAAAAGCAGACCTAGAACAGGCGATAACCGCAAGTACAAACCCATGATAAAAGACTTAAAACTTGACATTCTCGCAATAGCCGCACATCCAGACGATGTAGAGTTAAGTTGTGCCGGTACGCTTGCTAAAGAAGCGTCCCGCGGTAAAAAAACAGGCATTTTAGACCTAACTCGGGGTGAGCTGGGAACCCGTGGTAGCGCAACGATACGCGATGCCGAAGCTGCACGGGCCGCACAAATTTTAAAGCTGAGTATGCGTGAGAATTTGGGTTTCAAAGATGGTTTTTTCACAAATGACGAGTCACACCAACTCAAGATTATCAAAATAATACGCAAATACAGACCAGAAATCGTGCTGTGCAACGCGGTTCAAGACAGACATCCCGACCACGCAAAAGGAAGCGAGCTCGCTAGTGTAAGTTGTTTTCTCGCAGGTTTACGCAAAATAGAAACAACACTAGACGGTGCTGTGCAAGAAGCATGGAGGCCTAAATTTGTGTACCATTATATACAATGGCAAGACTTAGAACCCGATGTGGTTGTAGATATAACGGGTTTTATGGATGTGAAACTAGAAGCCGTTGCGGCATACAGCTCCCAGTTTCACGACCCGACGAGTGATGAGCCCATGACGCCTATAAGCAGTAAAAACTTTTTCGATAGTATTAAGTACCGCGCCGCAAACCTAGGCAGAATCGTTAGTGTTGAATATGGTGAGGGTTTTACCGTAGAGCGCTATCCAGTAGTAGATTCACTATTTGATTTAAAATAGTTTGTAAAAAAGTTTCTGTTTTGTTGAAATGCGTTAAATTTGCATCCGCTTAACGGCACAGTGGTTGAATTCTTGGGATCCACTTAAAAAAAACCCACATTGATATGGTGGTTGTAGCTCAGTTGGTTAGAGCGCTGGTTTGTGGTGCCGGAGGTCGCCGGTTCGAGACCGGTCATCCACCCTAAAAGGTCTTAGTTTTCTAAGACCTTTTTTTATATGACAAATCCATGTAATTATAAATAGCAGGTCGATAGGTTAATGCCGCTGTTTTCTCATTCATAATAACGGATAAAGTCTGCGCTTAGTAATGTTTTCGGTTTGAAAAGGCTTGATTAAAAATAAGACCAGCCATCTACCCGCTGGGGTTTAGCGACATCCAAGACTTATTTTAAAATCCATTTTGAATAAAAGCTGTTTGGAATCGCAAGAGATTTAAACTGATAACAGATAAGTAAGGTTCGTGATAAACAATATTGGTTTAGACACTTAATTTATAGGTGCGGACTTTAGTTCGCACCTATGAATAGGAGTTTACGTACATCCTTTTTTAATCATTCAGCATCGCACGAACAGTAATGCCATTGCAACGTGTGCGAACCTTTAGAAAGTAAAAATATATCTGTTTTTGCGAGCTTGTTTTCGTAATAAATGCCACCTAAACTTCCTGCTTGTTCCCAAAGCATTACACGAGGTTTATTAGTAACTGCTTGGTAATTTAAAGCAAAGCTGCTGCCCGTTATATGCATGTAAGAAAACAAGAACTGTTTCGCATAATTAATATTTCAAAATCGAGTGGACCGAAATGTCTCTGCAATTTGTGCTACCGTTAAGAAAGCTGAGTTCTATTAAAAAACTTGCTCCTACCACCACACCACCGCATTGTTCTACAAGTGCAATAGCAGCAGCAGCAGTGCCACCTGTAGCAAGCACGTCGTCATGTAACAACACGTGATCACCCGATTTAATAGCCATTGCTTGTAATTCTAGCATGTCTGTTCCATATTCTAACACATATTCTTTAGTTATAAGTTTACCTGGTAATTTCCCTGGTTTACGTACCATTACAAATTGCGCGTTTAGGATATTTGCAAGGGGTAGACCAAATAAGAATCCGCGTGACTCTATACCTAATACTATATCTACCCGATTATTTTCAAAAGGGGCTGCAAGTAGCTGGGTAGCAGTGTTCCTTGCTTTTGCAGAAGCGAGTAAAGGGCTAATATCCTTAAAAACGATTCCGGCTTTAGGAAAATCTGGTACATCCTTTATATAGGTCTTTAATTCAGCTAGTTGCATTTGCAAGTGTTTTTAAGTGTTGATTTTCAAAGATACTGTGTTCCTATTGCTACCTGCATAAAGACGACTTTTTTTTGAAAACGACTCACAACATTTATAAATAGTTGTATATTTGCAGCCGCTTAAAAGATTGCAAAATGCAGCTGTTTTAGGTTTTTTAAGTTTTTAAGGCCTCGTGGCGCAACTGAATAGCGCACTTGATTACGGCTCAAGAGGTTACTGGTTTGAATCCAGTCGAGGTCACAAGTAAACACCATCTTTCTCAAGTTGGTGTTTTTTTTTGCGATGACCGTACCTAGCGCATTACAATTGCAGCGTGAAGGCTACTAGTTTGAATCCAGTCTAGGTCACTAGTAAAACTTTATCTTTAATAAGTGGTTTTCTACAATAAAAACAAGACAACAAATTATACTTTTAGATTACTATATGCCATTTCTAACAGTCATAAAATGCATCTCTTTCTTCCATTAGGGCAATTAAATCCTTTTCACAGTGTTTGTGTATACACGGTACATGAAGCTCGTTGAATTTAAAGAAGCAGTTAGTGTTCGAATACTTTTATATCTATTCTAAGTGCCGTTGTTCCGTAACAAAATATAATCTGTCCATTGTAACAAATCTTCGGCTTACCTGGTGATCTCCTAATTTCTGCAATTTTCATGATTACTCCCTGCACTTAAAAACTGGTTTCGCGTGGAGCGTGCGCTACAAAAAGCCTTGGTAGTTTAGGATTTCGTCAGCTTACGCCTACTACATAAAATACTTTTCTGATTTTAAGATGCGCGCCAAAAATAGCTTTCAAAACAGAAAGCCCAAAGACGCGAGCTCCTAACCAACTGTAAGATTGGAATGAATCTTACGAAACACGGCGTATATGTCACTTATTTTTTGTATATTTAGTACATGACATTAAGACTAGAGCAATCCCTGACAAAATTATACCACGCATATCACAATGATTTGCTAGAGCCAGAATGTTCCTGCGGTTGTGCCGTAGGCAATATATTAAACCGCACAGATGCCTGGAAACACTTGAGTGACGAGCATGGATCGCTTAACCTGAATTACGTAGGCAAGGTCCACGAGATGCTAGGCAGAACATTTGGTGGCTACAAACCGTCTGAATTATTACTCATAGAGAACACTTTTTTAGAAGCCTGTGGTTATCAAACACCACTGCGTCACAACCACAAGAAACCCGCAAACCCTACTGACAAAGATTTGCAGTTCAGCGGCCTTTGCGCAGTGGCAAGTCTCCTATGTGCTATGGACAATGTGCCTGACGCCATGGAACTAAATAACATCTTTGAACGCGAAAATGACAAGCCACGTTACAGCGTTGACGAGATCCTAGTTGCCTAAATGTTTACAAAACAATCTGAAAAAACTGTTTTCTAAAACGTAACTGTATGCGCTTTTCACTAAATTTTCTTTAATTAACTACAAAAACTAAGTTATTTTTCAACAATAATAACACGTAATAGAGGTCAGTAGTTAGCTACTCATTAATTTTGATTGGCTGATAGCGTTAGC
>Ga0222709_1000343_pt1 | contig 11087 bp, 8 predicted proteins | sample AntAcemetage1692_FD_179822 | JGI IMG/M metagenome (GOLD analysis project Ga0222709, IMG submission 179822) | Saline water microbial communities from Ace Lake, Antarctica - #1692 | ecosystem: Environmental > Aquatic > Non-marine Saline and Alkaline > Saline | place: Antarctica: Ace Lake...
AATCATCGTGAAAATCAACGAGCTCGTAGTTTTGCAGTACTTGAGGATTTCTTTTTGCTCACGGGCAACAATATGCGACGTGCTTCAAAAAGAAATCTAATTTTTCACCAAATCCAGTAATTCCTGGGCGGCTTCAAATGGGCTTTTTACCTTGTCAAGTACTTGTTGCTCGAGCAGGCTTACTTGTTTTTGCACCTTTGGATTGTTATAAAAACGGTCGTTTAAACAATCCTTAACGGTCTGGTGCAGCCAGTACAGTTCTTGGTTGTTGCGTTTGATTATTAAGTGTCCGTTTTGTGTCGCATGTTCTTGAAAAGCAACTAATTGCTCATAAATAATATCTACGCCTTTGTCGTGTAAACCGCTGCATAAATATACCTGTGTGGGCCACGCATGGATCTTTGCAGGCATCATGTGTAGCGCATTTTTAAATTCCCTACTTGCGTGTTTTGCTGGGGTCTGGTTATCTCCGTCGGCTTTGTTGATTACGAGTGCGTCTGCCATTTCCATAATGCCGCGTTTTATACCCTGCAGGTCGTCTCCTGCACCAGCGAGTTTAAGAAGCAAGAAAAAGTCGGTCATGCTGTGTACCGCGGTTTCACTTTGTCCTACACCTACCGTTTCCACAACTATAAAATCATAGCCAGCTGCTTCACACAAAATAATAGCTTCTCTGGTTTTTCTGGCCACACCACCTAGGGTTGTTCCAGCTGGGCTAGGTCGTATAAAAGCCAGGTCGCTTTTTACAAGCGCTTCCATGCGGGTTTTATCGCCCAGAATACTGCCACGGGAAATACTACTCGACGGGTCTATGGCGAGTACAGCCAGCTTTTTTGAAGCTGCGAGTATATATTTTCCCAGCGATTCTATAAAAGTAGATTTACCAACCCCTGGGACACCGGTAATACCCAGTCTAAATGCGCTTCCAGAAAAGGGTAGGGCACAAGCAATAAGTTCTTGGGCAATAATCCCATCACTTACCGTGGTGCTTTCTACAAGGGTTATTGCCTGACTCAGCGCAGCAATATTGCCTTTTCTTAAACGTTTAAAAAGTGCAGGTATGTCTACCGACGGCTTGTTTCTTTTAGCTTGCGGATTTATATGTGCGCGGTTGTCTATCACCTTTTTTTATTTATATTTTAAAGATAGTTCAAATGGAAGTCTTTATAAAGCGAGTTATGAACCAGCCTGCAATAAAATCCATAGGCAGGTATCTACAGGTACTATCTACAATGATCAACCATAACGGTGATGCTATAATTATGCGCTCTACAATGCCACCTAGTAAAAATAACACACCTATATCTTGCGCAATGTACGGCGATTAAAGCCGCTACAAGCCTTCCTAAAACATATGCTACAAATGGATATACGCATCAATCCAATGATAGAACACCAGAACGTTCCCTAGTTCAGTCACGAACTTTTGGCCGGTAGTGCCTAGCAATATCTGCGCAGCGCTCAAACTTAGGACCTTTATATTCTCAATACTACCCGCAATTTTACCTGTAATAATGGCAACGCTGTTTCTTAGAAGGTTTTTTTTTAACGTCGTAATGTACAATTACATGTATGCACGTATATTTTCTAGCTCTACAAAAATAAGCAGTTTGTACATGGTATATTCGAGCTCCGCCGTTGTAAAGCTTTCGAGGGCTTTGATTGCAAAATTTTGGTATAAGGATTCTGCATTTTCGTCGCTGGAAAAGAAATAGGTATCCCGGAACACCTTTGCTTCCATAACTTCATTTTCAGCAGCTGTAGGTTGACAGGCCTGCAATTTTTCCTTATTTGGTTTCACATCTTCCATGATACTCGTAAAAGCTTCTTCAGGAAAATCGGGTTTAAAATCTGGGTTGTCCTTCATTTTCTCAAAAAGGGCTTTGTAACTCGCGCCAGAATTGTCAGGTAGTTTATTTAAGGCTACGAATGCTGTTTCATACGAAGCAAGTTTTGCGTCAAAAGCAACACCTTTATCGTCAAAAGCATTTTTTAAACAGTCTATTAATCGCTTTTCAAATGGCTGCTCTTGCGCTTCTGCAAAGGTCAGAGTCATAAAAAATACGGTACAAAAGATTATAATTTTTGTGCTCATGGTATTCTTGAATTTGGACTGGAAAGTTACTGAAATTAATCGGCTGTTTGTGCTTAACTTGTTTTAGAATGGTGCCGTGGATTATAATGATTCTTCTTCGGTGCTACTAGGCAAGGAAATGAACCTCTAATTCCGTTAGAAAGCGAATTAAAAAACCTGCTTCAATCGCTTGAAACAGGTTTGTGAGTTTGCATAAACATCCTATTATTTATCGAGTACCCAACCTTGTGCAAGTAGCGGCAGGGCTTGCTTGTATTTTAAGGATTTTGACTCACCGTTCATCACGTTTTTAATAGTTACGGTATCGTTGCGGCCTATTTTAGGCTGGTCGCGCACGATGGTTTCGGTTACTTGTGGTCGCTGTCCAGCATTACTTGCTCCCGAACCTACAGACCTATTTATAGCTGCTTGCTGATCGCTGTTTAGAACCTCGTCCTTACTGGTTGTTGTACGCTCGGCTTTTTGTTGTCTCGCTTCTTGTATCGAGCTGGTGTCTTGCGTGGGCAAATCACCTTTAAACATAAAACTTATCACATCTTTATTTACGCGGTCTATCATGTCTTTAAATAGCTGGAATGCCTCGAATTTGTAAATGAGTAGCGGGTCTTTTTGCTCGTGAACAGCGAGCTGCACGCTTTGTTTAAGCTCATCCATTTTGCGCAAGTGTGTTTTCCACGAGTCGTCTATAATAGCGAGGGTAATGTTTTTTTCAAAATCTGTCACCAGCGTGCGGCCCTGTGACTCGTATGCCGCTTTAAGATTGGTTGCTACGTTCAGCGTTTTTAAACCGTCGGTAAACGGCACGGCAATTCTTTCATACGCACGGTCGTCGTTTTCAATTACGTTTTTAATTACTGGAAACACATCCCTAGCGGTGCGTTCCATTTTCATTTTGTATTCTGCGTAAGCAGCTTTGTACAAAATACCAGCGATTTGCTGATCTGTTTTCGAGGCAAACTCACTTTCAGACACTGGGCTGCTCATAGAGAAGTAGCGTATGACCTCGAACTCAAAGTTCTTAAAGTCTGCTGCCAGTTTGTTTTTTTCGGTTATGTTCTCAGCAATCTCATATACCATGTTTGCGATGTCTACAGCAAGACGATCACCGAAAAGTGCATTGTAACGACGTTTGTAAATAACTTCGCGCTGCGCGTTCATAACGTCGTCATATTCTAGCAAACGTTTACGGACACCAAAAGCATTTTCTTCTACCTTTTTCTGTGCGCGCTCTATAGATTTAGAAATCATAGAATGCTGTATGACCTCCCCGTCTTTCATTCCTAAACGGTCCATAGTTTTTGCCATACGCTCAGAGCCAAAAAGTCGCATCAAGTTGTCTTCCAGCGACACATAAAATTGCGAGCTTCCAGGGTCACCCTGGCGGCCCGCGCGACCACGCAACTGTCTGTCTACACGGCGAGAATCGTGACGTTCTGTACCTATAATGGCAAGACCACCCGCTTTTTTCACTCCCGCACTCAGCTTGATGTCCGTACCACGACCTGCCATGTTTGTAGCAATGGTGATCTGTCCTGGATTACCAGCGAGTGCAACAATCTCTGCCTCGCGTTTGTGCTGTTTTGCATTCAGTACATTATGCTCGATACCAGCACGTTGTAAGGTTCTGCTTAGCAACTCGGATATGTCGACGGATGTAGTTCCTATAAGTACTGGGCGACCTGCTTCTTTAAGTTTCGTAATTTCTTCTATAACCGCGTTGTATTTTTCGCGTTTTGTTTTGTAAACAAGGTCTTGTCTGTCATCGCGTGTTATGGGTCTGTTTGTAGGAATTTCCACAACGTCTAGTTTGTAGATTTCCCAAAATTCGCCAGCTTCTGTCACTGCGGTTCCCGTCATACCAGATAGCTTGCGGTACATGCGGAAATAGTTTTGTAGGGTAATGGTTGCAAAGGTTTGGGTGGCATCTTGTATTCGTACGTTTTCTTTTGCCTCAATCGCCTGGTGCAACCCGTCAGAATAGCGGCGACCGTCCATAATACGACCAGTTTGCTCGTCTACAATCATCACTTGTTCTTCTTGCACCGTGACTGGGCCATTAGGGCCGGGGACCTTTTTATCTGTGCTCATGACCACATACTCCGTGTCTTTTTCAAAAAGGGTGTATGCCTTAAGCAACTGATTTAAGGTATGAATGCGTTCAGACTTAATTCCAAAATCGCGGAAAAGGTCTTCTTTTTTAGTTGCCTCTTCTTCTTTGCTCAACTTCATAGCTTCTATGCGCGCTATTTCCATGCCTATTTCAGGCATCACAAAGAAGTTAGGGTCGTCTTTACCAGATAAATATTCAACACCTTTGTCTGAAAGTTCTACTTGATTGTTTTTTTCGTCTATCACAAAAAGCAGTTCTTTATCTACCTTAGGCATCTCGCGATTGTTGTCTTGCATGTAGAAGTTCTCTGTTTTTTGCAGTAAGCTTTTAATACCTTCCTCACTCAAGAACTTTATAAGTGCTTTGTTTTTAGGCAAACCTCTGTAAACACGCAATAATTGCATACCACCCTCTTTAAGGTCACCGTCTGTAATAAGTTTTTTTGCGTGCGCTAGCGTTTGTGTGAGCTGCTTGCGTTGTTCAGAAACAAGGTTGTCTACCGGAACTTTAAGACTGTCGAATTCCTGGCGGTCACCTTCTGGCACGGGACCAGAGATAATAAGTGGTGTACGGGCGTCATCTATAAGTACGGAGTCTGTTTCATCTATAATCGCATAGTTGTGTTTGCGTTGCACGAGGTCACCTGGTGTGTGCGCCATGTTATCACGTAAGTAGTCGAATCCAAACTCATTATTTGTACCGTAGGTAATGTCTGCAAGATATGCCAGGCGGCGTTCTTCAGAATTAGGTTTGTGGTAATCTATGCAGTCTATTGTTAAACCGTGAAATTCAAATAACGGTCCTATCCACGCGCCATCTCGTTTTGCGAGGTAGTCATTTACGGTTACCACGTGCACGCCATTACCGGTAAGTGCGTTGAGGTAAACAGGTAGGGTAGCGACCAGTGTTTTACCTTCACCTGTTTGCATTTCGGCAATTTTACCTTGATGCAATGCTGCACCACCTATAAGTTGCACGTCATAATGAATCATGTCCCAAGTTATGGCTTTGCCTGCTGCATCCCAAGAGTTAGACCATACTGCATAGTCACCGTCTAAGGTCACATAATCTTTAGTGCCGCTTAATGCTCTATCTCGCTCGTTTGCTTGTACGCGCAGTTGGGTATTGTGGTAAAAGCGTTTTGCGGTTTCTTTGATAAGTGCAAATGCTTCTGGGAGTATGGCGTTGAGTACATCTTCGGCCTGATTAAAGGTTATCTCGGTAAGACGGTCTATTTCCTCATAAATTTCTTCACGGGCGTCTATGTTCTCTTCAGCAATTGCTCTTTCTTTTAAGCCCGCTATTTCTTTAAGCGTGTCTGTTTGTGCAGCGGCTACTTGCTCTTTAAAATCGGTCGTTTTTGCACGCAGTTCATCGAGGCTTAATTTTTCTAGTTCAGGCTCTACGGCAAGAATTTTCTTGACAATAGGTTGAATTTCTTTGACATCTTTTTGGGACTTATCGCCCAGAAACACTTTTAAAACGGAATCTAATAGTCCCATGGATATATATTTATTTGATAGTTAGTAGCTTAGTAAACGCAAACTACCGTTGCAATATCTAAAATTTAAGCAAAAAAAAAGCCTCTAGCAGAGACTTTTTATAATCATTCAATAGGATTAATATTCATCCTCATTCCAGAGGTAGTCTTCGTCTGTAGGATAGTCAGGCCAAATCTCCTGAATAGATTCGTAAAGATCGCCTTCGTCCTCTATTGCTTGTAGGTTTTCTACAACTTCTAAAGGCGCACCGGTACGGATTGCATAGTCTATAAGCTCATCCTTTTCGGCTGGCCAGGGTGCATCACTTAAGTAAGATGCAAGTTCTAGTGTCCAGTACATAATTTTACAATTTTAATTTGTGCAAAAATAACATTATCGTAAAACTGTGCAAGTTATTTCATGCTTAAAATTTAAATATTTAAAAGAACGGATAAAAACCTGAAAACCAATATAATAAAACCTTTATTTGAGGTATATGCAGCTTAATACTTCTTGGGTATCCATTTAATTTCTTCAGCTTGGAGATCAAAGGACAATTTACGTGCCAATACAAAAAGGTAGTCAGAAAGTCGGTTGAGGTATTTTAAGACCTGTCCATCTATAGGTTCGTGGCTATTTAAGTCACTGGATAAACGTTCTGCACGGCGGCAAACAGTGCGTGTGATATGACAAAATGACACAGACTGGTGGCCTCCGGGAAGTATAAAATGGGTCATAGGTGGCAACGCTTCCTCCATCTGGTCTATTTGATTTTCAAGCATCAAAATTTCTGTATCTGAAATTTTAGAAATGTTCAAGCGTTCTTTACCATTTTTCAAGAATTCTTTTTCTGGCGGCGTTGCCAAAATAGCTCCTACCGTAAATAGATGGTCCTGAATAGTCATTAAAATCTCTTTAGTTAGCGCGTCTACAGGTTGGTCTCGCACAAGACCTATCCATGAGTTGAGCTCGTCTACCGTGCCATAACTGTCTATGCGTAAGTCATGCTTCGGCACACGCGTACCACCAAAAAGTGCTGTTGTGCCTTTGTCTCCTGTTTTTGTGTATATTTTCATGGTGTTGGGTTTTAGGTGCGTGGGACGAGGTAAGTGATTTTACTCTTCGAACCTCGCGATTTAAGACTTTCTTTAAGCTCATCTCAACCTTCCCATGTGGAAGGTATGTTCATTACGTTTTCAATTAGATTTTGGATTTCGGGATTTGGAACTTGGTTTTTTTGATTCCAACTGTAACGTTATTGCATCTTGTTTCATAAATTTCCTTTTTCTCATCCCAAACTTCTATAAGGGAAGGAGTTTTCCTTACGTTTTTAGTTGGAACTTGCTTCTTTTGATTATTGCTATTTGAGACTTCTCGTTTTATGGTTTTCTTTAAGCGTATTCCAACCTTTCCACGGGGAAAGAGTTTTCGTTGTGTTTTCGGTCGGAATTTGAGTGTTTGAACTTAAACACTCATTACTCTTACCACATCCCTAATTTTCCAGAGCATCCCAGTACTCGTAGGCACGTCTTAAGTGTGGCACCACGATGGTGCCACCTACTAGGGTTGCTATGGCTAGTGCTTCCACGACTTCAGGTTTTGTGAGGCCGGCTTTGTGGCTTTCTTCGAGGTGGTATTTTACGCAATCATCACAGCGCAGGACGGCACTTGCTACCAGTCCTAGTAGTTCTTTTGTCTTTTTGTCTAGCGCGCCACCTGCTGCATAGGCATTTGTGTCCAGGTTAAAAATACGTTTGATAATCTTGTTATTGTCAGTCAGTATGGCATCGTTCATTTTAGAACGGTATGCATTAAATTCTTCTACGATATCACTCATGTTTTAAAAGCTATGTTGTTAAGATGTTGTTTTTTTTGTCCTTCTTTTTTTGTCTGTATAGCACATACATAGAAATAAAAATACTTATCTCGTAAAGTATGAGCACGGGTATGGCTACGATTATTTGGCTGGCTATGTCTGGAGGTGTTATGACCGCAGCTACTATAAGGACTATAACGAGTGCTGTTTTTCTACTTTTACGCAATCCTTGCGGTGTTGCAAGTCCTATTTTAGTAAGGAAATAGATAATAATTGGTAACTCAAAAAGCAGTCCAGACGCGAGTACGGACGCTTTTATATAATCTATATAACTAGCTAAGCTAGGTTCTGTAACGACCTCTTTACTCAAATCATAAGTAACCATGAAGTGCACAGACAGCGGTGCGATTAGGTAGTATCCAAAAATAACGCCCGTAAAAAACAACAGCGAGCTCACGGTGATGAAAGCGGTACTGTATTTTTTTTCGTTACTTTTAAGTCCAGGGGCGATAAAGCGCCACACTTGTAATAAAACCCACGGAAATGCAATAATAAAACCTAAGATGATAGACGTCCATATATGTGCTGAAAACTCGTCTGACATTTCTTTAGATTGTACTTTAAAACCAAAATTTGGGTCGCAAAAATCACTCACGATTCCAAAGTAATGGCCTACGTCGCAAAAGAATCCGTAGGTGGGGAAATCTGCCTTTTTAGGACCGAAAATGACGGTGTCAAAAACAAATTCCGAGTTAAAACCTACAACGACGGCACCTATGAGAATGCCTGCAATAGAACGTATCAGGCACCAGCGCAGCTCTTCCACGTGGTCTAGAAATGACATGTTGTTAGGGTCTGCCTTTTTACGTGCCATTATAAGATACCTTCTCTTATTAAGTCATGTACATGCACCACACCTGCATATTGCCCGTTTTCCAGTGCCACAAGTTGGGAAACATTAAATTCTTCGAGCACCTCGCGAGCAACCACTGCCAGCATGTCCACGTTTACCGTTTTAGGGTTCACGCTCATAATATCGCTGGCAACCAGACTGTCTATATCCTTACCGCTGCTTAACATGCGTCGCAAATCGCCGTCAGTAATAATGCCCACAAGGATGTTGCTCTCCAGCACGGCGGTCATGCCTAGCCTGTTCTCTGTAATAGCAACAATAACCTCACGCAGATTGCTTGTTGCGTTTACTTGAGGTTTTGCGTTTTGCGATGTAATATCTTTTACGCGCAGGTATAATTTTTTACCCAGCGCGCCACCAGGATGGTACTTTGCAAAGTCGCGGTCTGTGAACCCTTTAAGTTCCAGTAAGCTCACTGCAAGAGCGTCCCCCATGACTAGTTGTGCTGTGGTGCTGGTAGTAGGGGCAAGCCCGTTGGGACAGGCCTCTTCTTTAATGGGAATGTGCAATAAAAAGTCGCACTCGGTTCCTAAAAACGAGTCGCTATGGCTCGTGATGGCTATGATTTTATTGTTAAAATTCTTTATAAGAGGTATGAGTACCTTAATTTCTGGTGTATTGCCGCTTTTAGAGATACAAACTACCACGTCATTATCTTGTATAATGCCCAGATCGCCGTGTATGGCGTCTGCGGCGTGCATAAAAATGGCAGGTGTTCCCGTAGAATTCATCGTTGCGACTATTTTCTGCGCGATTATAGCACTTTTACCTATACCTGTTATAATAACTCTACCGTTTGCATGGTGTATGTGGAGTACCGCTTTCGCGAAAGCATCATCTACACAATCCTCGAGCGCTGCAATGGCCTGAGCCTCTATACGTATGGTGCGTTTACCTACTTCGATAATAGCTTTATGGGATTCCAAAATAGAACGGATTTATTATTTTGTGTTATTAGAAATATGTCGTAAATTTCAACTTACAAAGATATGTAAAACGACCTAGCCTCATGGCCTATACAACAGTAGAATTAGAACAAAATTTAAAGAAGTATTTTGGATTTGACAAATTTAGAGGCTTGCAGCTTCCCGTCATTACCGCACTTCTCAATAAAGAAAATGTTTTTGTGATTATGCCCACCGGAGGTGGTAAGTCCCTATGTTACCAGTTACCTGCATTAATGCAGCCTGGAACAGCTATAATCGTGTCACCTTTAATTGCCCTTATGAAAAATCAGGTAGATGCCATAAGGGGCGTTTCTGATAATGACGGCGTAGCGCATGTACTGAACTCGTCACTCAACAAGACAGAGATTGCCCGCGTTAAAGAAGACATCGTTAACGGTATTACAAAACTCTTATATGTCGCACCGGAATCGCTCACGAAAGAAGAATACGTAGATTTTCTTAAAGAACAGGAAATCTCCTTCCTAGCCGTAGACGAGGCCCATTGTATCAGTGAATGGGGCCATGATTTTAGGCCAGAGTATCGCAATTTGCGACGTATTATAGAACGTATAGGCGACAACATACCCATAATAGGACTTACTGCAACCGCAACACCTAAGGTGCAAGAAGATATTTTAAAAAACCTGCAAATTACAGAGGCGACTACCTTTAAAGCATCTTTTAACAGGCCTAACCTGTATTATGAAGTGCGCCCGAAGACGGAACGTGTAGATGCAGATATTACCCGTTTTATAAAACAAAACGATGGCAAAAGTGGTATAGTTTATTGCCTATCGCGCAAGCGCGTAGAAGAACTGGCCCAAGTGCTGCAGGTAAATGGTATTAATGCCATACCCTACCACGCAGGCCTAGACGCAAAAACACGCGTCGCAAATCAGGATAAGTTTCTTATGGAAGATGCAGAGGTGGTGGTTGCCACTATCGCATTTGGTATGGGAATAGATAAGCCAGACGTGCGTTTTGTGATACACCACGATATACCTAAAAGCATTGAGTCTTATTACCAGGAGACAGGTCGTGCAGGTCGTGATGGAGGCGAGGGACATTGCCTTGCATATTATAGTTATAAGGACATAGACAAGCTCGAGAAGTTTATGTCCGGCAAACCTATTGCAGAGCAAGAGATAGGACATGCACTACTGCAAGAAATGGTGGGTTATGCAGAGACCAGTATGAGCCGTAGGCAGTTTATACTGCATTATTTTGGTGAGGAGTTTGATCCAGCAACGGGCGCAGGCGGTAAAATGGACGACAACATGCGCAATCCGAAACCACGAAATGAAGCAGGCGAAAATGTTAAAAAATTATTGCACGCAATTTTAAAATCAGGCCAGCGCTATAAAGCAAAAGACATTGTTAAAGTGATGATAGGCAAATCTAACGCCATGATCACCAGTCACAAGATAGACGACGAGGATTATTTCGGATCTGGTGCGGACAAGCCAAACGCATACTGGACTGCCTTAATACGGCAAATTATGGTTGCGCACTTTGTGCGCAAAGACATAGAGTCCTATGGAGTCCTCAAAATGATGGATGCTGGCCACGGGTTCTTAAAGTCAGGCGGCAGTTTTATGATGACCGAAGATCACTCGTATAGTGCAGAGGCAAATAACGCAGCCGTACCCCAAAGTGGTGCGATAGACACAAAACTCGTTAAACAACTCAGGGATTTACGTAAACGCGTAGCTACAGAGAAAAAAG
>Ga0222709_1000344_pt1 | contig 11083 bp, 11 predicted proteins | sample AntAcemetage1692_FD_179822 | JGI IMG/M metagenome (GOLD analysis project Ga0222709, IMG submission 179822) | Saline water microbial communities from Ace Lake, Antarctica - #1692 | ecosystem: Environmental > Aquatic > Non-marine Saline and Alkaline > Saline | place: Antarctica: Ace Lake...
TTTAACTATTTCTATCAGTATAAAGACCACTTAGAGGACGGAGCGTTAAGAAAATGTCCAGTGGACATTTTTAGCGAACGAGACAGCATGCCGCGCTGGCCGAGACTGTCCTACAAAAACACCAGCACCACGGGTATTAACCTCGCAATCCTTGAGGAAAACAACTATTATCCTTTCGGGCTCAAACATAAAGGGTACAATAACAATATTCTTGCAGGTGCGAGAGACCACAAGTACGGTTTTGGTAATAAAGAAGCGCAGAGCGAGCTGGGACTGGACTGCTACGACTACGGGGCTAGGGACTATAATCCGGCGCTGGGAAGGTGGATGAATGTTGATCCGCTGGCTGAGCAAATGAGACGACACTCGCCCTATAATTATGCGTTTGATAATCCCATATTTTTCATCGACCCCGATGGGATGGCGCCCTTCGCAGTCATTGGTGCTGATGAACAGGCACAACAGAACATTAGAAATCAATTACCAGCAGAAAGTCAAGAGTTTGTTAGGTTTGATGAAAATGGAACATTAGACGCGACATTAATAGCAGAAGGAGCTTAACTAAATCCAGATTCAGGAAACCTACAAAGACTCTCACATCTTGCAAGTTCAGATGATACTTATGTGTATTCAACATCGGACCGTTATAATGCTGAAAATTCAGATACAGGTCAAAATTAAACAGTTGGTTTCATAGATTCCAATGTTAATAGGGAAACTGGTGGTCTAGGTGTTACTTTATAAAGCGATAAAACAATTACAAATGCTGTTGAAACTTCGATAGATTCTAACACAAATTTAGTTGTAAGTAACCTAATGAGTGCTGAATTGCAAGCAAAGACGACGGCTCATGAAACGGGACACGCCTATCTTTACGATTTAAAAAAGAACCATGGCGGTACTGAAGAACCAAATCATGATACAATTTCTGGAGGGATTGATAAAGAAACTGGCGCGATGATGCTTATTTATACAAGTCCACCATTAATTAAACCCGCTCAAATTGAAGCGGTCAAAAATTTTCAACAGAATCAAAAGAAAAAACAATAATATGAGGTTTATAATGTGCATATTATTAACATGTCTCTTTGTATCGTGCTCAAGTCAAAGACTAGAAAGAAAAACATTGTCGTGCGGTCTTAAAACTGTTACAATAGAGCTGCCTACTATCATAAAAGTTCAAGAGTTCTCATTTACCGACGGTAGAACAACTTTTTTAACCACAAAAGATTTGGTTATGATTGAATTTTATTGCGGTGGAAATTACGCCCATCATGTAAGTAATGAAGAAAGATTTAAGGTCTTATCTAAAACTAAAGAATCTTCTAAAGGGATTGATATCGAAACGAATTTGTATTTGAGAAAAGACATTAATCTAATTTACTCTAATTGCAAAGTCAACGATACTGCTTATTATAATAAGGTGCTCAATGATAAGATTGTTAAAAAGTAGCACTTAACAATTCCATGCAGGTAAACCCAATCAATGTATTAGGTAAATCCCCAAAACCCAAAAAGGAACGCCCACCAGCGTTCCTTTTCTATGCGCTCATTTTAAATCGACGTCACGTTTTTTATTAAAGAAGTCTTTGAACTTTTGTGAGGTAAGCATTTTATCAATCATTTTAAAGATAATCATTCTGCCTTTTCCATTAAGTGTTACAAATCCCCAAAACTGCTACAGGGCGGCAACGCTCATAGAAGTAATAGCATCGCTTTTATAGGGAACGAGCCAGGCGGTGGTGTGGCCTTTTATGCTTGTCCCGAGCATGGTCGAAGGATTGGGAGATGTTTTCTAAATCAAGTGTTTATCTATACATAGTAGTTGACCTAAGGTTTATTAGCTGTTTTATGAATTTTGTTAAAGCTTGCGTTGAGGTGATGTGCAAGTTACTAACCACTAAAAAGGCTACAGGGCTGCATCGCTGTTATCGTAAATGACAAGCGCAGTGCAACGGCTTTCCTAAACCTTTCTTGAGCATAGTCCAAGGGGCAGAAATCTATTTTAAATCACGTGTATGCAACTAGGAGTGCTCGTTATTAAAAGGGACACACGCGTGAGGGATAGTAGTGAAAAGCCCACAGCGAGGCACGAGCGCGGACTTGTAACGTATAGCCCTACCACCTGCCCTGAGCGAAGTTCATGTGCAGATGGGCACTTCCAAACAACAGGTAAAACATATCTTGAACGCAGCATGACAAATCTTTAAGTGTATAGTGAGGATGCAATAAAGAGCTTGCATTTAAATGCTATTGCGCGGGCTAGGAACCTTAAAAATCGGTTTTTTACAAACAGCTTCATGTGAACTGGTTGAAATATTGTAAATTTGACCCAGCATATGAAACTAATAAGTTATATACTAGCCTTTACGGTTATCTATCTATCGGTTAAACCGGCTTTAGATGCTACGCCTTTTCTATCTACGGGCATGGAGTCTTGTTGTAGTGTAAGCAAATGCGACCCGTTTGCGGAGAGTGCTGGTGACCATCATGACGAGCAAGAGGATAACAGCATCTGCAATCCTTTTGAGGCCTGTGGTTCGTGTCTGTTAACGTTGGTAAAAGCACCTTTTGAGGCAACTGCACAACTTGTGATTTCGACGGAAACTTTTTTTAATTATCAATCTATTGTATCATCACAGTTTACTGCAGATTTTTGGCAACCGCCGCAAGTTGTTTAACACGTTTAGAACACCTATTTTGAAAGTATCCAATACGTTGGGCTTTTAGTTAAACATCTTAAAATCAGAACACATGAAATTCTCAAATATATTTACAATGGCTATCATTTTTATGTTAGCGACAACGGCTTCTTTTGCACAAACAGCGACAACCGAAACCGCTCAAGTAACCGAAACCACAAAGACTATAACCACTAAAGTTAAGGGCGTTACTTGCGGCGACGATGTTAAAACGCTAGCGGCAAACATCGAGAAGCTAGCAGGCGTGACCTCTTGCAAGGCTGGTAAAAAAGGGCCTACGACTTCTTTTGAAGTAACCTTTAATCCTGCGCTGGTTTCCGAAAAAGAGATACAGGACGCCATACAGAACACGGGCGGTTGCAAAAATCCTAACGACAGACCCTACACGGTAAAGCTGTAAACAGATTCTAGAACGCGCGTTTTTCAAAATCGCTTGTTCTTTAAATCTATTTAAACATCACAATGAAAATATACATATTCATTGTTGGTTTACTATTTCCGTGTGCTTTGTTATCGCAAAGCATTGCTGGAAAGGTGACCAACGAAAAGAACGAACCGCTCATGGGCGCAAGCGTCTTTTGGTCAGACACGACTATAGGAACCACAACGAGCCCAAAGGGCAGTTTTGAGCTGGTGCTTATAGAAACAGTACCTAGATTGCTTATTGCAAGTTACATAGGCTACAAAACCGACACGATAGTCATCGCAGACCAAACGCGTGTTGTTTTTAAATTAAAAGAGTCACAAGCGCTCAACGAGGTCGTAATTAGAAGCCAGCGCGATGGCGTGATAATCTCAGACTTTAACCCTATAAAGACAGAACGAATAACCCAAACCGAGCTAGGGAAGTCTGCATGTTGTGACCTGGCAGGTTGTTTTGAAACACAAACAACAGTGCAACCTCAGGTGACAAACGTGATTACCAATTCTAAAGAATTACGCATTTTAGGACTGTCTGGTGTTTACAACCAGGTACTGATAGACGGTTTTCCGATGATACAAGGGTTGACGTATACCTACGGAATAAGCAGCGTGCCTGGCAGTTTAGTGGACAATATTTATGTGTCTAAAGGAGCAAATAGCGTGCTGCAAGGTTTTGAAAGTATAAGCGGTCAGATTAACGTAGAAACTAAAGACCCACACACGACAGACAAGGTGTATTTGAATGCCTACATAAACAGCTTTGGCGAGACACACCTAAATGCAAATGTTGCTGTAAAGAAGGAGAAATGGAGCAATCTTACGGCAGTGCATACGGTGCAACCTGCTGGCAAGTTTGATAGAGACGATGACACGTTTCTAGACTTACCGCAGTTAACCAGGTATGTGATTTCTAATAAATTGCGATATGGTAACGAAATTGAATGGGGCTGGAACAGTAAAATAGGCCTGCGGTTTGTTAACGAGCAGCGGGTAGGTGGTCAAACCACTTTTAATGCTGAGACAGATAAAGGCAGTACTACCGTTTACGGGCAAACTGTAAATATGAACCAACCAGAGTTGTGGACAAAAACGGGCTATCGTGCAAACGACCAGCATAATTTTGTACTGTATGCGTCTAGTTTTTACCAAAACCAACAATCTTATTTTGGCACCATAAAATACGACGCAAACCAGACAAATGCGTATGTTAACCTGCAATATGAGTTTACTTATGGTGAAAACACGCTCAAATCGGGTTTCAGTTTCAGGCATTTGAATCTGGACGAAGACGTTTCTTTTACAGACAACACGTTGCAAAGAACCTTTGCAGGTAGGTATCAGCGGCAAGAAAATATCGCAGGTGTTTTTGCTGAAAACACCATGAAACTACTAAGCGACAAACTCACGTGGATTGCCGGCGTGCGCGTAGATAACCACAACCAGTTCGGGACCAGAATAACCCCTAGAACGCTGGTGAAATACGATATCACACCCACCACTATTGTGCGTGCAAACATAGGTACTGGATGGCGCACAGTAAACCTGTTCAGTGAGAACATAGGCCTCCTCGTGAGCTCGCGCGATATTGTCTTTGCAGAGCAGCTACAACCAGAAGAGGCCATAAATATGGGTGTGAATTTCACCCAAAAATTTAATAGCGAGCACGTAACTGGTTTTTTTAGTGCAGACTATTACCGAACCGATTTCCAGAACCAGATTTTTCCCGATTATGACTCAGATCCTACACAAGCCATTATCGAGAATTTTACAGGTAAAAGCATAAGCAATACTTTTCAGGCAGAGGTGTATCTGAAGTTTTGGCAGCAATTTGAATTTAAAACAGGCTATAGCTTTTTAGATGTTTTTAGAGAAATAGACGGTCAAAACGTACTCTTACCTTTTAACCCAAGGCATAAAGTGGTTACGACTTTAGGGTATAAACCGCTTTCGGACAAGTTTCATATAGACATGAATATACACTGGTACGGACAGCAACGCTTGCCCGACACCCAAAGCAACCCAGAACCATTTAGACGTCCGGGTTTTAGTGAAAATTTCATGCTGGTTAACGTGCAGTTTACGTACAATTTAAACAAGTTTGAGCTATACACGGGCTGCGAGAACATTTTTGATTTCAGACAATTGCGACCTATTAATGGTTGGCAAGAACCCTTTGGACAGTTTTTTGACACGAGTTCTGTTTGGGGTCCCACGCGCGGTAGGGAATTTTATGTAGGTGTGCGGTTTAAAATTCCTGGAGTTTAGTTGCTTGTCAGGAAGTAGCATAGGGAATAGGTTCTTAAATTTGCAGGGGTTTGTTATGGATACAAGTTGCGGTTTAAAACAAACCCAGGTGAGAACCGAAAATGAACGTAGCAACCGATTATAAAGATATTACAGGCTCACGCATAGCATTAGAACATATAGATAACAGTTATCTTAAAGACAAATTTTACAAGAAATCATAAGACACGCATTCACCACCAAAACAAAAAAAAATGGCCCAGAAAATTTTAATTCAGAACGCAACAGTTGTTAATGAAGGGAAACTAACTGTTACCGACATACTTTTATCGCAACAGGTTATTGAAAAAATAGGCAGCATTACTGCAGAGCCAGATTACAAGATAATAGACGGAACTGGTAAACACTTGTTTCCTGGAATCATAGACGGGCAAGTGCATTTCAGAGATCCAGGCTTAACCCATAAAGGCGATTTATATACAGAGAGTAAAGCCGCTATTGCTGGCGGTGTGACTTCGTTTATAGACATGCCCAATACGGTTCCTAATATTTTAACCGTAGAGAATCTGGAAGAAAAATATGCAATTGCAGCCACAAAATCGCTGGCAAACTTCGCGTTCTTTTTAGGCGTAAACGGAGATAATATAGACGAGGTGGTGCAGTTAGACACAACCAAATTCATAGGTGTTTCAGACGACGGATTATACTTTACTAAAAAGGGGAATTTACTTGCAGACAATCCGGCTACTATGGAAAAACTGTTTGCAAACTGTAAATCTATCATAGCGATACATTCTGAAAAAGAAGAGATTGTAGAGACAAACGAGCAAGCGTTTAGAGCACAATATGGGGAAGATGTCCCAGCTAAGTTCCACCCCATAATCAGGAATGCCCAGGGCTGTTATGAAGCAACAAAGCGCGCCATAGAACTAGCCAGAAAACACAATGCACGGCTACATATTTTACATTTAACTACAGAACTAGAAACGCACTTGTTTCAAAACGATATACCCCTAGAGGAGAAAAAAATAACCACTGAGGTGTCTGTGCACCACTTGTGGTTTTCAGACAAAGATTACGAGCGACTAGGCATGCTCATTAAATGGAATCCAGCCATAAAGACCGAAGCCGACAAACAAGGCTTGTTAAAAGCATTACTGGACGATAGAATAGACCTCATAACCACAGACCACGCACCACATACCCTAGAAGAAAAGCGACAACCCTACTTTCAGTCCATGTCTGGGGCGCCCATGGTGCAGCACACGCTTAACTGCATGCTGGAATTTTATAAAAGAGACTTGATTTCCCTAGAAAAAATAGCAGAAAAAATGTGTCACAATCCAGCTATTTTATACGGTATGACTAAAAGGGGTTTTATAAGAGAAGGGTATTATGCAGACCTGACCCTTGTAGACTTAAACAGCCCGTGGACTGTTGCAAAAGAAAATTTGCTTTATAAATGCGGCTGGTCACCGCTAGAAGGTACTACATTTCAAACAGCTGTTAAACTAACCTTTGTAAACGGCAACCTGATATACGACAACGGCAACTGGAATGAAGTTGCACGCGGCATGGCGATAGATTTTAAGCAGTAAAACGGGGTTTATAGCGTTTAAAAGTAAAAAATAACATCAAAAGCGCCCGATTAAGAATCTCGTAATTGCTAGCTAATAAACTCTCCGTAATTGACATGCAAACTATTTTTGTTGGCATGTTTAAATCGATGATGGCTGTCGTTAATAGGGAAATCAACCATCTGTTTTTCAAAGAATCTACTTTACGAGTTCTTCGCAGCGTTTATCCTATAATACTGTGAAATAGAAACAAAAAAAAGTAAAATAAAAACTCAATTACAGCCCAAACTCCTTTAAGGATATTGAAGCTACTTCCTCTTGGCAAGGTAGGTAAGGGAATAAAAGTAAAAACAATCCTATAGAATAGCACAACGCAGAAACCTTAAAAGCCTTAAATTTGGCAGTAATAAACCGTCGTATTTTGCCATGCCAACCTGTTTGTAAGTATGTTCGTGCAAGAATTATGCAAACAGCCTTGAATAACAATGCGCAAGGAGCTTTGACAAACAAACCGAAACCATGAAATATCTTTTAAGCTTATTTATAGTAGTGGCTGCACATTCTGTGCAAGCGCAAACACCGCTAGACCGGCTCGAAAAAGAATTTATAGATTACAGCCAGCTGCTTGTAGACGGCGATTATGCCAGCGCACTAGATTATGCGCCTAAAAATATGTTTGCTATTGTGCCTAGAAATACCATGATAGCTGTGATGGATAGCATGCTTAATTCGGACGATTTTAAGTTACTACTGCATTTACCCGTTTTTACTGAAAGTGACAAAGCTTTTACAGACGATAAGGTAACCTACCAAGTATTTTACTACAAGCAGCGCCTAGGCATTAATTTTGAAACCGAAGCTTCTGAGGATATTGCAGATGAAGATAGCGACCTTACAAATGAGTTACGGTTAAACTTGCTCAACGCGACCTACGGAGACGGCAGCGTAACCTATGACAGCATTGCAAAATGGTACGACATTAATATTATTAAAAAAGCACTTGCCATACAATATGAGGAGGCGAGTCACTTGCATTTTGCCGTATTAGAAGATAACCAAACTGCACTTTTAGAAAAATTATTCTCTAAAAGTGTTCTAAAAAAAATAAACCAATGAGAAAAAACATCGTAGCGGGAAACTGGAAAATGAATTGCGATCTCGCACAAACCCAAATTCTTATAGAGGCGCTAGAGCAGCAACTGCCCGCGCAAATAAACTGCGAGGTCATGATAGCACCGTCAGCACCATTTTTATTTCGCGCATTTAATTTAACGAGGGAATCTGCTATCGAGGTTGTTGCACAGAACGCATCAGCACACGACAGCGGTGCGCATACGGGAGAAACCTCGCTAATTATGTTGCAAAGTTTAGGGGTGCAAACCGTTATTTTAGGGCATTCTGAACGCCGCGATATCTATAGCGAGACAGATGCCTTGATTAAAGAAAAAATACATGCAACCATTGAAAAAGGCATGCGTGCCATTTTTTGTTGCGGCGAGCAACTGGAAACACGCAAAGCAGGCAATCAGGTAGCGGTAGTTACCCAGCAAGTAGCAAAAGCGCTATTTGACCTGACCGCTTCACAAATGGCACAAGTGGTCATTGCCTATGAGCCTGTATGGGCCATAGGTACCGGTGAAACCGCATCACCAGAGCAAGCCCAGGAAATGCACGCAGCGATACGCAGCTTTCTTGGCTCAAGATATGGTGAAAATGTAGCACAACAAACCAGTATCCTTTATGGTGGTAGCGTTAAAGATTCGAACGCCGCTGAGCTGTTTGCAAAACCAGATGTGGACGGTGGTCTTGTAGGTGGTGCATCGCTAGATGCCGCAAATTTTATAGGAATTATTAACGCATTTTAATGAAAACAATGGACCTACTTTATGTGGAGTATGATTTTACGGTAGCACCTCGGGAGCCGTGGAGCGATATACTTGTGGCGCAACTGGGCGATGCAGGTTTTGACAGTTTTATAGATACAGATTTAGGCGTGACGGGTTACATCCTTAAAAGTCTAGATCATGACGGCGTTTTAGAGCAGGTAGATTTAATGCAGTTTAAGGGTTGTGATATCGCTTTCGCGAAAGCGGACATACCACCGACAAACTGGAACCAGGAATGGGAGAAGAACTTCGAGCCCATAATCGTAGATGAGCGTTGTGAGATACGCGCTCCGTTTCATGCGTCCCGTGGTCTTGAATATGAGATTGTGATAGAGCCAAAGATGAGTTTTGGCACCGGTCACCACCAGACTACGCATATGATGATACAACACTTGTTAAAAGAAGAACTTAATGGGTTGCATGTTTTAGATATGGGTAGTGGCACTGGAGTCCTTGCAATACTTGCAAAAATGCGCGGTGCAACAACAGCACACGCGATAGACATAGACACCTGGTGTTATGAAAATGCAGTAGAAAATGTAGCGCGCAATAAGGTGCAAGATGTGCAGGTGATACAGGGCGGCGCAGAGCAACTCACAGGAAAAATGTACGATTTTATTATTGCAAACATTAACAGAAACATTTTGTTAGAAGACATCCCGGTTTATGCCGCGGTGCTCAAACCTGGTGGGACGATTCTTTTTAGCGGGTTTTATACAGAAGATCTTGCAGCTATCGAACAGGCTTGCAACGCAGTGTCAATAACCTACGATTATCACCTGACAAGAGATAACTGGGTAGGAGTGAAGATGTTAAAAAAAGCATAGCATGCGTGTTACGTTAACGATATTGAATACCTTTGTTTAAAAGCAGTATATGGGCACAAGAGAACAAGTCTCACCAGAATATGAACTAGATGTGCTAGAGGCCGTCGAGAATAAAATCGTCTTGTATAACGACGACGTGAACACTTTTGATCACGTGGTAGATATGCTTGTAGCTACTTGCGGTCACACGGCCATACAGGCAGAACAATGTTCGCTCATTGTGCATTATAAGGGAAAATGCTCTGTGAAATCTGGTTCTTATGATGATTTAGAACCGCGATGTACTGCGTTGCTAGAAGCAGGGCTAACCGCAGAAATTGAATAAAATATTCGTAAATACATTAAAATCAGTTAATTGCTTCTTTTTTTTTGACTATGGTCGAAAGCTGACAGGAAAAATTTTGTTAAATAACTTTCAGATTCTCTTTTAGCGATAGTAATACTATTACTTTTGCGTTAAATATAGGTATATGGATAGGCTGCTTCGACAAATGCAGGTACGCATAAATGATAAAATCTACATTAAAGACCCTGGGTCCTCTGACCTGGGCAAGCGTATCATCACAGATAGTATTTTGCTTATAGACGATATAGGTTTTGATCAGTTTACTTTTAAAAAGCTAGGGTTTAGAATTCAGTCTAACGAGAGTTCCATATACCGGTACTTTGAAAACAAACACAAACTACTGTTGTACCTGACTTCTTGGTACTGGGGTTGGTTAGAATATGTACTCGTTATAAGAACCATGCACAAAAAAAGCCCTACGGACACCCTTAACGAGGCCATCACCGTACTCACTCAAACCATAAGTGAAGACTCCACCTTTAACCATATTAATGAGGTTGCTTTGCAGCGCATTATTATTTCAGAATATTCAAAATCGTATCTGACCAAAGAAGTAGATGCTGAAAATAAAAAAGGCTATTTTGAAATTTATACCAGATTAGGTGACCGCCTTAAGGAAATGATACTGTCTGTATCACCACAGTACCCATTTGCATCGTCTTTAAGTAGTACTATAATCGAAGGCGGTCTGCACCAGCATTTTTTAAAAGAGCACTTTACCGTGCTTACAGATTGTAGTGATACTGTTACCCCTACAGACTATTTTACACACGTAGCTTCTAAACTTCTTTCATAATTTATGGATACTATTAAAATATTAAGCTCATGGCAGCGATTAGTGCGTATGCTCAAGGTGGACAGTAGAGATGTACGGCAAATCTTTTATTATGCTGTTTTCTCTGGTTTTGTAGGTCTATCACTACCGCTAGGTATTCAAGCGATTATTAACCTCATTCAGGGTGCACAAATATCTACCTCGTGGATTGTTCTTGTTTCTATCGTAACCTTGGGAGTTGCTTTTAATGGAGTGTTGCAAATTATGCAAATAAGACTCACAGAGAACATACAGCAAAAAATA
>Ga0222709_1000347_pt1 | contig 11003 bp, 9 predicted proteins | sample AntAcemetage1692_FD_179822 | JGI IMG/M metagenome (GOLD analysis project Ga0222709, IMG submission 179822) | Saline water microbial communities from Ace Lake, Antarctica - #1692 | ecosystem: Environmental > Aquatic > Non-marine Saline and Alkaline > Saline | place: Antarctica: Ace Lake...
TTTTAGTGCATAGAGTTGTAGACCGTAGATACATTATGATCTGTATATTATAGCAAGTATGCCAGTATAACTGTATACCAGTCATAAGTTGAATGATATCTTTCATACCGGTGACATGACCTATCACAGACGTGAACTCACACTTGACGGTGAATATATACTTTAACATACATACTTACATACTTTAACTAGCCTTGGAAGAATGGTAGACATCATAAGTGGTTTTTTTTTGGTTGTTTCCAGCAATGCGCCTATATGCTGTTTTACAAGCGTATATTCGTGGCCTCAAGAGATGCTAGCAGTGCAGAGGACAGCAACATGAACGGAGGAGTTCAGGACGTGACAGAGAAGGATGTGCATGGCGGAGATGGTGAAGATGGTTACGAGACTGACGAGGACTTTATGGTGTACGGTCATGATGATGTCGCGTGGACAGGTATGGTATACATATCTTATATAAAGCGTAATAAAGAATCGTTCAAGCAAAACGTAAACTAAAGTCATGTATGATCGATCATCTATCAGTTTGCTTTGTGCCGTCTTCAGTCTGCTGTCTGCTGTTTGCTGTCTCTATATTGTTGTATTATTGTCTAATGTCAGCTGTCTGTCGAATTTTGACCGCAGATTGATGTCCGCAGTTCGTTGTCTGCAGTCCGGAATTTACTGTCTGTAGGTTGATGTCTGCTCACTGCCATCTGCTGTCTGCTGTGTACTGTCTTCTGTTATATGTGTACTGCCTACTGTTTTAATACTTTGGAAAGCATGGAAAGTTTATAACAGTTTATGACAGGTTAAAATAATCTATGACAGCCTAAGAGAGAACCTTACAAATGTCTTATTGAGAACCTTACAAATTGAGTGGAATGCTAAAACTTGTAAGTCCTTACAGGTCCATCGCGTGGTTCTTCACCCACTCCGCTCTACCGATCAGAGATGGAAATTCCCAGCCTGTATATGTGCACGAAGAAAATGGATAACGTGCTGCATATCCTCGACTTTGCGCCGCGGGACCTTTGGCTGGCCTACAAAGAGTTCAGTCTTGGAAGTTTCTACAAGGACAAGGCCGCTAGGGTGCGCTTTCTATTAAGGGTTTTTAAGTCTTAAGGTTTTTAGTGTTTTTAGGACGTTTTTAGTGGTTTTTAGTGGTCGGCGTTTGATAGGTTGTTATGTGATGGATTGAAGGTACAGTACAGTAAGGCGCAGCTGAGTGCCTTCATGTGCTGAATGTACAGACATTAGTTTCTAACGTGACAGGCACTCTCTTGTGATGTATTGCAGGGGCGGTTTGGCAAGACGCGCCTGGCTGAAGCCATGCGCTGCGTGTACGACCAGCCCAAAACATTGGTGTGGGGGGCGCAGCTGATGCGATCCTATCGGAAGGCCTATGCCATGGCAGAGGTGACACTACTCTACATCACGTACTTCATTTTACAAGAACGTGTCAGACATCCTATGTAGAGTTACTGAATAGTACTGTAATGTAACTGTAGAGGTTATTGTAGGTTTATGGTAGAGTTAGCAACAGTAGTGGCAAGAGTGAACTCGGCCTTTCCATCCGGCAGTACTCCCATAACTAAACAGAATACACTGAATAGTTATGTATGCTAAATCAGGATGACCATTACGTGAAAACAGAGTTATGGTAAGGGTTTGTCTTCCTCCGTAAGTAAACTATTGCTTGCCCTGCTTCCTGTTCCAGGCGTACGTGAGTGGACACTATAAGCCGGACTGCGTCAAACTTCGATGGATGATCAAGCGATACGACGACCGTCATGTACTCCACGGAACGGACTTTGGGAATCGTGTCTTGGAAGACGCTGAAGAGGAGGACGATGTGGAAGATAACTTGCACGGACTCTTCCCTAACACATGCAGGACGCTTTTCCAGGATAGAGATAAAGCAAGTGTATTTGAGATGAGGGAAGTGACGGCCTCGTTCTCCGACTCTGACAAAGAGGTTCCCCACAAAGTTCCAAATACAATTCCATTCCCTTATACGTGCTCTAAATGCAACAAACCCTACCAGCGTAGGAAGCCCATGTTAACGCACGAGGCCAAGTGCGAGGATGTACGACAGGCTACGGGAGATTATGATGTACGCAAAAGTGTGGATCGTGCCAGGCGTGAGCGTAATACCGAAGCAATGGCGGTTAGTCGCCTTGAAGAAGACAGCGATGCGCAACGTGCCACACGTGCACGTAATACCGAAGCAATGGCGGTTAGTCGCCTTGAAGAAGACAGCGATGCGCAACGTGCCAATCGGTATCGTAACACCGAAGCGAGAAGGTTGGTACGCAAGAATGTATTGGAGGCATGCGGCGTGTTAGCATCTGGTCATGAAAATGATGCTATCAATCAAGATGCGGAGAACTTTCATCGCTTCACTTTGCAATCACTGCGTTTTGTCACGTGTGCATGCTGCGCAAGAGAGGATGGAAACGGTACAATGGTGCAACGCCTGAAAGTATCAAACGACGAACATCTTGTCGCAATTAGGTATATGCGTGAGCTGCATGCAGAAGTTGCTGAAAAGCCATGGGATCACGTACGGTATCAAGATCTTGACGCTGATGGATTGTTACCGAAGAAACAGTACATAGACGTCGTCCACGCCGAATCTACTGAAGGCATTACATTCAGACGTAACGACTTCATCTGCGACAAGTGTGTGAAAGCACTAAAGAAGGGATGTGCAGACTTTACAAAGCTTGCCGAAGACGAACGTCCTAAACTCCCTGTTGGAATGCAAGGTAACTTTTTCAAACCAATACCTTTCTACGGAACACTTGACTTGCTTCATGTTGAGAATAGGTATGTGGATATGAGTATCATACTGAATACGTTTATTTTGACCATCTTATGAAAGAATCGTTGTTCTGTATTAATATCTACAGTAGAATACGCCAACATAAATTTTATCATCCTGTAATGTGCTTATTGCTTATAAGAAGCTATCGTTTCGTTATGACGCAGAGTTTGTCCCAAAAGAGAGCTTGGTGAACTTCACGATGACCGGCATGATTCCTAAGGAGATAAGTATACTCACACGGTTGGAAATCTCCATGGTATCGTTGTGCAATCCAGTGATATCAATCAGCGTTATGCCGTCCAGCATGCAAAAGTTCATGAAGAGATATTGTTGTACAATCGTGAAGGATGTCAATGATGTCGCATTGAAGCTTCCAAGGCACTTAGATTTCACTGAGGTTGCTGTTTTGCGAGCAGCTGGTAAGCTACCTCAGGACGTACATGCGAAGGACTTGCAGTTTAGACCGGCTGTTGTTCTCGCTGCATTACGTTGGTTGAAAGGCAACAATCCTATGTACGATCATGTAGTAGTGGAGGATGCATCATTCGACAACCCGTCCTCTGATGACTTCGAGGATGTTGACCCGCTTACACTTGATGCTGATGACGTAACGGAGCTCAACGGAGCATTGCATAATGTTGGTACCGGCGTCTCCACCAATCCATCTGCTGAAAGATCCTTTACTGAGGTCCTCCTTCTTCAAACTCCCGACACAACAAGCACGGAAGAGAGCTTGCAAAACAATCTTGCAAGTGATCCTAACGCTCGCAAACGTAGCACATCTGCACCTGGTCCGTTATTCATTGATTTGGAAACGTCATCTACATTCGTCCATCCTATGACGGAGGAGTTATACTATGAGCTTTGTTTTCCAAACTTGTTTCCGTATGGCCGCGGCGGACCGGGTGACATACATAACCTATCTGACATGGAGCACGCGCGTGCTATGCTACAACGTGGAAGCATATATGGCGAGTGTCACAGGATATTCCAAACACACCCGCCCTATTATTTCACGGTGTATGCACATTCCATGCGCCGGAAGGTTGGCGGTGTTGTTGCTACAATTGCCAGCAGTGTGCCAAGTACTGGCAATGCTACTAACCTTCATGGTCAGAACGACATTGGTGATCCTGACGAAGAGGATGAAGTGAACTTACGACGTCACACCTCTCAGGTAATGAGTAAACTTTGTTATTGTTTTTGGTAAGATATTTACAAACATGAAATACAACTTTTTAGGTGCGCCGGAGAATATGCTTTGCGAATGTTAAAAACCCTAAATACTTAACCCTAAAAACTTGAATGGCGAATGTTTAAATCCTTAACTTTAAACCTTTAAACCATAAAACATGTAAATCTATAAACCATACACTTTAAACCCTAAACCCTTATTTCTATACTTAAAACCCTAAAACCTTAAAATCTGTAAATCCATAAACCCTAACCTCTAAACTTTAAACCCTAAACCCTGGACTCGAAACCCTAAATACTAATCCTTAAACCCTAAACCCTAAACCCATGCACGTCAAAATGAAGATAAACTACACGTGTAATGATGGTCAATAATTGTCGTCAAAACTTAAAGGCCCTTGTTGTCACCCGTGATACTTTCAGGATGCAGTAGGATCTGAAGTCACGGATGAAGATGTTACTGTGGAAAACATAAGGAAGGCCGCGAACGATGTTCATGCTAACAGGAACTCGCTGAAAGATCCAATCGTCAAGGGTCTTATCAACCGACTCACGCCATATGCGAAGTCCCTACCGGGAACAGTTCCACACATAAAGTGTGAGCGGAGAAAATTGCTTGCCATGATTTCATCAGATGTGGTACGGCGTGCAGGCCGGTTTACATGGTTCATCTCCATGGCTAACCCTGCACCGTACACGGACGACGTTTTCAACGTTCTTCTTGCAACACACAATCCATTACATGAGGCGTCTTCAGACGTGGATGTATTTGCACTAAGAGAGAAGGTTGATGAACTCACGCGTAGTACGCGCATGACCCTTCTTGGTGACCATCCAGCTCTTGCTCTGCGATTGAGCAAGCTGAGAGTAAACGCAGTGTGGAAGCTTCTTATTGTTGATAGTGCAGCACAACCGTTGGGTCGGGTGTCCGATGTCTGGATGCGCACTGAGTTCCAAGGACGTCTTATCGATCATATTCATGCTATGGTGGCCATAAGTTCCGAGAAAGCACGTCCAGGATCAATACATGAGAATAAGCGTTCTCTCCCGGACATCATGGAGACGGAGGTACGTAGATCAAACATATCCGCAGTGAGCATAAACACCAGAAAGTACCGTATGCCTGATGTTATTACAGTATTCTCAAACGAATCAATACTTTTTCCAACAAATACACTAAAGAGTTTGTGTTCGTTTGGTGTTCAGAGTATATTAATATAACATAAACTTACTACAGACCGTCGTGTTGGTACACAGGAAGACGAGGAAATAGTTAAGGAATGGGTGCGTGATACAGTCAGCTGTCGATTACTTCAGCGTGACGTTACTGACAAATGTGACATGAAGCCAGAAGAGTCATGCAAGTCGAAGCTCGAAGTTGAGTCAGATCCAGCCTGGCAATGTGACCGCAACACGTACTTCGCAGACCTAAACTCATATCCGTGTCGGGACGATTTTCGTATGTGGCCGTTACCAGTGTGGGACGTACGATGGGAAGACAACACATCTACTGCCAATGTGACTCGCTATGATTATGGGTTAGTCCGTCAGGACGGTCACTTGGTTCCGCGTGACAAGAGAGTGCACACTATGCAACGTCGAGGTCAACTCTGTTCACAAATACATAAGTGCACATTTACATGCTTTAAGTACAATCGAGACCCGTACGATCGAGCCTGCCGTTTTGACGCCCATCTGTGGTCCAGTTCGCTTCATATGCATGAGGAGGTGACCATTGTACGAGATCGTGACAGACGGAGCCGTGTTCGTGTGCGAGCACTCCCATCGCGAAACAATCACCATGTGAACAATAATTTTGTATGTCCAAGCATACCACTGGCGCTAAGCAGTGGAAACGTGGATATTAAAATTCTCCCGGACACCCAGCATGGCGCGGCGGAGTATGTTTGCAGGTGCGCATATTTCTTAAATATGATGTATGCCGACGTTCTCCAGTGAAAATGCTTCATCGCCTTAAGTATCTGTCCCAACCTGAATTGTGGTATGCATGAGGTTCCTATTACGTAAATATCTCGGTATTATGATGAACTTGGCTATACTCAGAATGGTCTCTTTGGTTTTGTGTTTGCAGCTATTCTTCTAAGGTAGAAGCGCCTGACGAGAAGGTGTTTTCACTTGCCATCAGTAAGAGGTATGCCAAACTTGAGGCAGACAAGAACTTCACCTTTCGAGAAGAATTGAAGGCGGTCACTAATGCTTTGCTTGAAGCTAGTCCTGTTGGTGCAATGCAAGCAATGATGGGCATTTTAGGAAAGCCTTTTGTTCAGTGTCCTCGACTAACGGTCCGTTTAAACACCGAGCACGTTGACAAGGTGTCTCGGAAGATCAAGAACAAGAAAGAGTTACGTAAGTTGGAACCATCTGAAAGTGCGATAGACTACGGACCGGAAACACAACTTGGGCGACGTGCTGTGTACCATGAGTTGGTAAAACATCAACGTTCCAACTTTGATGACTGCAAAGTGACGTTTTATCATGTGACGGTGTACTATCGGGTAGTGAACAATGAAAGAAGTTCTGTTCAGGATCTGAAACAATTACTGGAGATGAATGATGACGGATCACCCGCAGCTACTAGCCCATCTAAGTTCAAGCTGCCAGGTACTGATCTCGTATTCAGCGTGTTGACTGAGCCGACTATGTATCAAAGTGTGTACAAGAATAGTCGGCCGAAAGTTATCGAATTGATTCCGTACATCCCGGTAGATGCCAACAACGAGTCGTTCTGTTATTCTGCTCTGCTTTTACACACACCGTGGCCACTTGAGGGCGAGATTGGTTTATTGGCAAGAGAGAACATACATCGTATCGACGTCGACATGGATGACGATACCGCAGTCCGTATGCATGCTGATGCGGATGTCATCATGGATGAGGATACACATGTTATCATGAATGACGACCCGTATATCCGCACGGACGATGAATCGGATACCGATGTGCCTGATGTTATTCATGGAGATGATGCCAATGATGAAGGATCAGACAGCCACGATGAAGATGATGTTCGTGAAGACGTGGACGCTGTTCGTGAGGACGCAGACGATGTTCGTGATGTACATGCGGAAGAAGTTGCGGGTGCGGACGCAGTGATGGAAGACCGCTATGCATCTGCCACGCATATGACGGCTGTACACGTTTTCAGCCAACAGTTCGAAACCATGCCGCAGTACGTAAAGGCTAGCATAAAGAACAGGCAGTATTCTCAAGAAATGTTGAGAAATACAGGGACACCACTTGCATCCAATGAAGACTCCAGTTCTTGCGTGCAGACTGAACTTGGAGAAATGTTGGCGGAACGACTCGAAGACGATGTTTCTAACATTTGTCATGACCCAACGTTGGACGACGTTGAACCTATAGCACCTGTACGCTCTGGGGTAATACAGAAGACCATCGGCAATCTGTCACTTGGCCATTACGTCTACGCTGCCAACTTTATCCGCCATGCAAATGCTGAACAGCAACACAAGGTACGCTGTTAACTATCAATTTACAATTGCAACATATAAATGTAGAATGTGGCTAGATGTTGGAAGCAATATTTAATATGCATATCATTTAGGTTCTCTCGGTCTTTTGTTCAGTTTATTGTCGGTTTATCGTTGGTTATTATTGTTCAACCCTAGCTGAGTGTATTTCTGGCATTCGTAGGTTGGTAGAGATATGGCGTTAACTCCTGAAGAAATTGCTGCTGCCTCCGATTCGCAAGGCGGAAATGGAACGTTCAACTCATATACAGACTCAACGCATCACCCTTACCCAAACGAAGATGACATGCGTACAGAGCGCAATGACCTTGTCAAAATGCTAAATCCGGGTCAACGTCAGGCATACGATAAAGCTATTAACATTTTTGATACGTACAAGGAGACGTCAAGTGGAGGAACAATTGGCAAACCGCTATCCATGTTCCTATCTGGAGAGGGAGGAACGGGTAAATCAGTGGTTATCAAAGCACTAACACTCGAAGCAAAAGTGCGGTGGGGTCGTACTGAAGGATATTTCGGTCCAGTCGCTGTTGTGGGGCCTACAGGAGTATCCGCACATAATGTTCGTGGTGCAACTTGGCATAGCGTGTTCAATTGGACAGATGGCATACTGTCCTTTCCAAATGCCGAAAAGCCTGCTGATGCAATGAAGAGGTTGGCTCAGAAATTGAAGGGTCTACGTCTTATCCTCTTCGATGAAGTGAGCATGCTGTCATGGCAACAACTGCATGAATTACATTATCGCTGCCATATGGCAAGAGACAGCACGCGCAGTCCAGGAGAGCCGTTTGCAAATTTGCACATAATGTTCGCAGGCGATTTCTATCAGCTCCCACCTGTTTGTGGACAGCCGTTGTATGGTTTAAAATTCCTGCCTGATCCAGCAAGCATAGCAGGAAATGGTAAGTCATTCTGTATAAAGGTCGTTTTTTTTTTTTAATGTCATGTTTCTTGAAAACCTTAAATATTACGTATGTATTACGTTACATGCAATTTGAACACATATCTGAAGACTATACATATAAATTAAACTAGATAAAAACATATATAATTAAATATGTCTAAATGTGAGTGTTCATGTTGTTACGTGCAGGTCGGCAGCTTTGGTTACAGCTGAATTGTTTTCACGAGCTGACAGAGAACATGCGGCAAAGTAAATGTCCTCAGCTCGCAGCAATCTGCAAGGACGCGCGCGTTGGCAAGATTTCCAGTACCCAGCTGGCCATACTCAACGGACGGATCAGATTACAATACTCTGATGCCGTAAAGGAAGCTCCGGGTAACGCATTGTGGTGTGCGTCGACTAATAACATGACACGGGACGTGAATAGTTACTTCTTCAGCGAATTGAATCGTTCTGAAGAAACTCCAGGTTTTCGTTTTTATGCTCGTCATCTCCCGAAGAACATGACCACCGACTACCCTTCGGAAGGTACCCGCCAGTCCCTCTGCCAAATTCCAGGCGGGACCGTACAAAGTCAAGCTAGTGAAAATGGAAAGTTCACCCAACCGATGAACTATTTGGATTTGGCTATCGGTAGTCGAGTGAGTTTGACGTACAACGCCTCAGTCGACCTAGGACTCTTCAATGGGTCTATGGGCACTGTTGTATCTATAGCATTTGCTGGACGGGATGTCCCGATATGTCGAATCCCAAGTGCATCACAGGCAGCAACGGAGGACGCGTACCTACCTATCATATATGTTTCTTTCGACAACTATGTAGGTCCGTCATATTGTAAACCCGCGCCTGGTGAGGTTTGGTCGGCTGATGATGATCGGCGTCGTGTAGTATCGGTCGGTCCTGAAACGGCGCGGTCTCCAATTACGCCGAGAGGAAAGTATTATCGACAATACATTCCGCTGATACCTGCAATGGCAAGCACGATGCACCGCGCGCAGTCACGAACTACCCCTGCAGTCGTTTTACCTACGCCTAAGGGCAGGGGTAAGAACTTCGCGATGGGCTTGATGTACATCGGCATATCTCGACCGGAATACCTAAAGCACCTGTTTGCCGTTGACGGTGTGTTCCGTAGCGATCATTTCACGTCACACGAGCATGTACGTGCATATATCAGAAAGGAGTATGAACGGCTGGCTTCATTGTCTACGCCTGATGATGAAGGAGAATGCAAGAACCATGGAGGAAACGTCAACGAAACTCAGGCACATAATGTAGGTCAACCGACAGGAGACTGTGAGGTATTTCGCAAGGATAATGGCGATGGTGAATTCAACGACAGCGCTTCCCTTACACCGAAAGCTGTCCATTCTGAGACTACTGAAGGTATGTTTCATGCAAAGAATGCTGAACAGCCTAACATGCGTATTGATGATTTTTTGACTAGAATTGTATACTGATTATGTTTTCTTTTTATTTTTGTTGTATGTATAAGCAGGTGACATCATGGCCTCCCTACATCTTGCTGTGTCTGCAGTTTTACCTGCCGACAGCGCCTATGGATCTCCATCCAACATGACTGTGCCCCGCAGAGTTGCAAAACCAACGCCATTCCTTTATACATGCCACGTATGCAAAAAACATTTCAAATATAGGAAACGCATGGAAACGCACCAACTAACCTGCGTGCACAAGACCCCCAAGGCCGCATTACAAGCAGAAGCCAGTAGTAACAGAACGTCTAGCATGCCTACCGTCCAGTCTGCACATATGGCTATAGATGCCGAACTTTCGTCAGGTACGTCCCAATCAAATACAATAAAAGTTTACAAATGCATGTTAGTGTATAAATATGCGTAGTAACACCATTTACAACATCCATATATTTAATACTTGACATGTCATAAAAATCGCCCATCATATGCCCTGTAATGACCTCTTGGATACTGTTGTGACGTTTTCGACTGAGCTTGTTAGGTAGATTGGTGCTTAGTGTCTGACATAATTGATGAAATGGAGGTACATTACATGTGCATGATGGTAATACTGTCATGCATGGTATTATTTAGTTCATGACATAAGGTGCTTCCTAACTCATCATGATGTACACCAAACTTCTAGTAGGACATTCATGTTAATAAAGAGATACATGTCGTGCAAATTGCAGATCACGCGCCTCCCAATGCAGAGGATACTGCCATAACTGTACCAGCTAGACCAACCTGTTTGGGAGACAGGCTATCAAAGTCGTTCACAGTTCATGGTACGGTATATGATAGTAACATTTGTCATCATTTCTCATAAGTTATATATTGCCTTACCGTACACCATAACTTACACTACCTTATGTACATCGTAGCTTTACTTGGACATTCATGTTTATCACACCAGAACATTTTATGTAAATCTGTCATGCATGGTATTATTTAGTTCATGACATAAGGTGCTTCCTAACTTATCATGATGTACACCAAACTTCTAGTAGGACATTCATGTTAATAAAGAGATACATGTCGTGCAAATTGCAGATCACGCGCCTCCCAATGCAGAGGATACTGCCATAACTGTACCAGCTAGACCAACC
>Ga0222709_1000351_pt1 | contig 10958 bp, 11 predicted proteins | sample AntAcemetage1692_FD_179822 | JGI IMG/M metagenome (GOLD analysis project Ga0222709, IMG submission 179822) | Saline water microbial communities from Ace Lake, Antarctica - #1692 | ecosystem: Environmental > Aquatic > Non-marine Saline and Alkaline > Saline | place: Antarctica: Ace Lake...
ACGGGTAGAGACTGAAGCTGTACTAGGTGCAAACGTAGTTCTTACTGGTTCTACAAAAATAATAGACGTTACCGGCGGCGAGCCCAAAGAATATAAAGGCTACGTTCCTGCCCGCTCTGTCGTGATACCAGGAAGTTATGCTAAACAATTCCCGTCTGGAACCTACAATGTACCTTGCGCGCTTATCATAGGAACCCGCAAAGAAAGCACAAATAAAAAAACATCGCTCAACAATGCTTTGCGCGAGTATGATGTTGCGGTGTAGTGCGCATTTTAATAATACAATATAAAATGTTAGGCGACGTACTCACCAGTACGATTATCGCTGACCAGCTTAAAATTGCACATCCGCAGGCGCACATAGATTATTTAATAACTGCGCCTGCTGTTGCAATAGTGCAAGGGCACCCCGCAATACACGCCATGATTCCCGTTCAAAAGCAAGAAATGGAAACCTTAGGTGGCCTTATTACGCTTTCGCGAAAGCTAACCAAAAATAACTATGATCTGCTCATAGATGCTTACGGTAAAAACAATACCGCGATGCTTTGCTTGCTTACTCATTCCCCAGAAAAAATAGGTTATAAAAAGTGGTTTGCACCGGTGGTTTACACAAAATCTATCAAAAATAAGCCCGATTTTAAAATAGCTTTTCAAGGCACATCGCTCTGGTCGCGGCTTGTGCTCACAACACTCGTGGACATTACTCCAGACTGGAATGTACGCCCTAAAATTTATTTAAGTGATACAGAGCGCAATGCTGGTCGTGCGTGGATAACCTCTTGCGGTATTGACCTAAAAAAAAACCTCACCATGATAGGAGCATTGGGGTCCGACAATTTAAAAACACTGCCCGCTGCGAGCATGGTGCAACTGTTAGATTATATTGTTCAAGAAACGGACACACAGGTCTTGTTTAATTACATGCCGTCGCAAAAAACGCAAGCAATCGCTATTTACGACGCGTGCACACCAGCTACACAAAAGCATATTTTTATAGACCACTACCCTAGCAGCATTAGAAATTTTTTAGAGGTGCTCTCTCATTGTACTGCATTTATAGGTAACGAGGGTGGCGGGATAAACATGGCCAAAGCGCTCAATATTCCCACTTTTTCCATATACAGCCCATGGATTGTTAAAGGCGCATGGAACGCTGGTGAAGATGGCGCCGCACACATAGGGGTGCATTTACAAGACTATCTTCCTGCCCTATATGAGGAAACAACATATAAAGACATAAAAAAAGACACAGCCGCGTTTTATAAAAAGTTTACAGCCGCTATGATGCTACCTAAACTGGGTTTGTTCTTGAAAAAAAATTACTAGTTACTTCATTTTTTTATCTAGTCCATGTGGAGTGAAAACCACTTTTTCAGATTTGGTAATCTTTCTTATAGCATCATTAACTTTTTGCGCATCTTCACTCACATAACCACGCGCGTGTTCTAAATGCAGGCAAATCGCACTGTAACGTATTTGCTTGGATTTAATACCATTGTTTATAAGTCGCTCGCCTAGTTCGCGATCTTCACCGCCGTACTTCATACGCTCGTCAAAACCGTTTACAGCAATAATATCGTGCAACCAGCCGCTAGCATTGTGGCCATTCCAGCTGGCATTTGTAGGCGTAAGTTTTTCCATAACCCCAGCTTGCACAAAATTACTGGTGAGTTTTTGGTTTTTATAATTTACAGGCAAACCGTTATGGCGCAACCATTTAATGTCAAAACATCGCTGTGTAGCGATATCGTCAGAACAAATAAGCTCTGAAATGTCCAATGGTAACTTATAATAGCCGCCAGAAAGGAAATAGCCTGTTTCTCTGCGCTCATAATGCGTTTGCAAGAAATCTTCACGGGCGATACAATCACCGTCTGTCATCACCACATAATCTGTATTACAGTATTTAAGAGCTTTATTTAAAATTTTAGTTTTTTGGAAACCATCGTCCGCATGCCACACATGAATAATTTGTTTTGTGCTGGTCTTGTTATATTCTTGAATAAAATGTGCAGTTTGCTGGTCAGAGCCGTCGTCAGCAATAATGATTTCAAACTCCCTAAAAACCTGATGCTCGTAACTCCACAAGGTTTTTTCTAACCAAGATATAGCGTTATAGGTACTTATTATTACAGAGATGGACGGATTCTTAATCATAGATCAGCTTCGGGCTTAATTTGCACAAATTTAAGAATAAGTAAGCTTATTATGGTTTACAAGTTTATTTTTGCGCTATACTTGCTATAATAGAACACGACCCTTTATGTCTAAAGTACCTTTAACCGCAATCATACCTTCTTATAACGAGTCGCACAATATTATAGAAGTTTTGAAGAGCGTGGACTTTTGCGATGAGATTATACTAGTAGACAGCAACAGTACAGACGATACCGTGGCAAAAGCACAACCCTACATAACTAAATTACTAACACGTGATTACGAGCACAGCGCGTCTCAAAAAAACTGGGCGATCCCGCAAGCCAAACACGAGTGGATTTTGCTGGTAGATGCAGACGAGCGCGTTACACCCGTACTTAGAGAGGAAATTCTTGCGCTGGTTCCATCGCTCGACAGCGTTAAAGAAGTGGGCTACTGGATAGGGAGACGCAATTTTTTCATGGGTAAGCAAGTACGTTACAGCGGTTGGAAAAACGATAAGGTCATTAGGCTGTTTAGAAAGTCCAAATGCCTGTATGAAGACAAGCATGTGCATTCTGAAATCATGGCAAATGGTGAAGTGGGCACGTTAAAAAATAAGTTTTTACATTATAAGTACACAGACATAGATTCGTACATGCATAAATTGCAACGTTATGCAGGGCTGCAGGCAAACGATTTTGACGATAAAGTAGGTCGCATTACCGCTTTTCACATGATTGTTAAACCCATATGGGGCTTTATAAAACATTACTTCTTACAGCTGGGTTTTTTAGACGGCTTTGTCGGCTTTACCATTGCATACTTGCGCAGTTACGTGATTTTCATGCGATATATTAAGTTATGGCTGCTCCGCCGTGGAATCTCGTAATTACTCTTAAGGCTTTAGGCCGAAAAAGCCTTTTATTTTGTTCTTAGCAGCACGCTTACGGTGAAATTTTTCTTGAAATTTTTCCGTAAAACCCCACATTTTATCTATAGCTTCTTGCGGGTTTGTTCCTGAAAGCCTAGCGTACTCTGCGCCCATGATGTCGTACATCCATTTTACAGGTGCTAGGCGCTCAAAATTCTGAAGGCGGTCGTCATAGGGAATATCATAAAACCGCATGCGATTTAAGTCTACTAGAGCAAACTGGTACTGATTTGCGCTTTTAGTAATGAGTGTGTTCCCTGGAGAGTTATCTAAGAAGTAAATACCTTGTTCATGCATGTGGAAAACATAAGCGACATAGTACTTTAAAATTTCTTCACGGTTTATTATGGAATCATCATAAATGAGCGCACGGAAGGTAAAATCGCAATCTAGTTGTTGCGAAAAATAATAACTATATCCCAAGCCCCAAACAGTATATTGCTCTGCATAAGCAATAGGATAAGGCGTTCCTACTTGACTATCTTGAAGCCGCTTGGCATACTCGAAGGAGCGCTGCGCTTTAGACTTTCTAAAAAACCGGTACACAAACTGGTTTAGAAGATTTGGCTTTCTAAACCTTTTTATATTTATGCGCTCTCCCGCTATTTCTAAAATTTTAACCACATTGCGCCCCTGATACAACACGGTGCCCGATATCTCAAAGGATATCATAGCTTGTTGCACAGCGTTTGTTAATTTCTTGTAAGATGATGTCGTAACCAATTTCATGTTTCAAAACTACAACAGTTCTATCATTTCATTTGTATAATGCTAATTTTTAATATCATCTAATACGCTTAAGAACAATACATGTTTTATGCATATTACTACCTTTACCGCAATACTCAATATTTAATAAAATAACGCTATGTCCATAAAAACCAGCTTAGTCACACCTACCTACAACTGGCCTGAAGCTCTTGAATTGCTATTGCTCAGCGTTAAATCACAGTCAGTCTTACCAAACGAGGTCATCATCGCTGACGATGGCTCTACAGGAGAAACAAAAGCACTTATAGCGTCATTTCAAAAGGATTTCCCTATACCGCTTATCCATGTGTGGCATGAAGATAAAGGAAATCAAAAGCCCATGATTATGAACAAGGCGATTGCTAAATCAAAATATGAATATATCATTGAGATAGATGGAGATATTATCATGCATAAGGATTTCATAAAAGACCACCTCTCCATGGCCGAAGAAAATACATTTTTATACGGTAGCAGGGTAAACATTCAAGAAAGTCACTTAACCGAATTATTTGAAAAAAAACAAATTACGTTTAACTACTTCTCAAAAGGAATAAAAAAACGCAACCGCACATTGCGCATACCACTTATTGCTAACCGTGCCAAAAAGGAAAACAACAGGTCACTCAAATTGAGAGGTTGTAACATGTCCTTTTGGAAAAAGAATTTCCTAACAGTTAATGGTTTTAATGAGAGCCTGGTCGGTTGGGGAATCGATGACAGCGAGCTAATACAGCGGATGATTAATAGTGGTATAAGCGGCAAGCGTATAAAGCACAAAGGTGTCGTTTACCATATTTATCATAAGGAACAGGATAAAAGCCTCGTACATTTAAATCTAGAAATAGAAAAGCAAATGGAAGTTTCTGGTGCTACTTTTTCCACTAAGGGTATAAATCAGTATTTCTAGCTCAAACCTTCATCCTTATTTGATTTAACAGAATATGAAAAGGGCATTCCAGAGGCATCGATGGGTATCTATAGCTTTCGTCATCATTTTTAAAATACAAAATGTGGAGGTTAAAAGGACATACCGATATGTACTATTCCTTAAATGTTGCAACAGTGGCATACTGTAAATACCGTATATCCATATGCGTAAACAATAACGGTATATTATACAAATAAGGCTTTATTGATTTGCTTTTATTTAAACCTTTATTCAAAAGGACGGTATATCCTAAATCTTCGTACATCGCTCGTATACTCTTACCTGTAAAGAACCTCAGATGCGTCCTATCCATCGTACCGTAATCCTCATACCTCCAGTCTTTATGAATTACGGTTCTTATAAATGTCTTATGATACCGCACATTAGGTATTGAACTTATGACCACTCCGTTATCGGTAAGCTTATGTTTTATTTTATCTAAAACTGCGTAAGGATCAACTAAGTGTTCTAAAACATCATTAAAAAAGATAGCATCAAAGTATTTGTCAGGCAAGACATCCAAGTAATCTTCACAAGGTCCTGAAAAAACTTTATCCAATCTTTTTTCAGCAATTTTTGCCTCTCTATCCATATATTCTATACCCCAAGTTTCTGCTTTTGTCTTTACTTTTAAAGCCTCAGCAAAAGCTCCGTTTCCGCACCCTATGTCAATTATAGTCTTAGGATTACTAGGAAGGAATTGTATCATTTCGTGCCTAATATTGTCGTAGTATCCACTAGGCTTATTTTCGTAATCCATTGATTTTTTTTTAAAGATAACTGTTATCGAAATAAAAGCAACAAAATTATAACTATCAGAAAGCAGCGAATCATCTTTCCAAAATCACCTGCTTTGTTCTTAAAGACTGATTAATTGATCCCCCCTGAAGCAATTTCCTAAATAGAAACCTTTTATTTTTACTAAACAAAGCGCTCAAACCGTATTTAAGCGTATAATAAAATAATAATAAAGCATGGTATAAGCGACCGTGATGCTTTAATGTTAAGTAAAGTAAAGATAACTTTTGTTCTAGTTTAATAACGACGCTCCTCTGGGTAGATTTCCCTTGATAATGTATGTAAGATTGATGCGGATAGTGATATGTTTTCTTTCCTAACTTCTTTTCCATTCTTCTACACAAATCGCTCTCTTCGTAATATAAAAAGAGTGCAGTATCAAACCCTCCTACTTCATTAAAAGAAGCAGCATTTACAAACATGAAACTTCCTGGTACATAACCGCAACTAACTGGTTCTGCGTAAATATTTTTTCGCTTAGGGTACTTTACCGGGTTAATCGCCTCCATAATATCTCTTTTCAACAGCTGCCTCATAGGGGTAGCACAATGATCTAAAGAAGAGATTCTAGTTCCATTTTCACTCATCATTTGTGGACCGCACATTCCAGCGCCTGGGGTACTATCCATAAACATTTTTAAGTCTAAAAGCGTGTTTTCTTGCGTAAATAACGTGTCATTATTAATAAACGCAAAGTACTTAGAAGAAAAAGCAATGTTAACCCCAAGCATATTGCCGCCTCCAAAACCTGCGTTTATTTTACTTCTGTAAATCTTAAGGTTACTCAAATTCAATTCTCCTAACCCTTTAGTCAATAGTAAAAAGTCTTCATAGTTTGATGCGTTATCCACTACTACAATCTCGTAACTTACTTTTTCGGTCGTGTATTTTACAAGCGACTTTATCGCTGGCACTGTAAAAGCAGCACTATTGTAGTTAACATAAAAACAGCTTACATCCAGCATGTATCATTTATTTAGTGTTCAAAGTTACATTAAACTTTTGTGTACGCAGTTGATAATAAGTTCCAAGATCACTACTTGAAAAACGAGCGTGTTGTTATAGGAATACCTTAATTTTGCAATCATGCGCAACAGTGATAGAAATAAAAATCGTAGAGCCCCAGTTAAGGGACGACCGTCTAAAAAAACCATCGAGCCTGAGGTTGAATTACCTCGCGAGGCAATTAATATAGCTGTGGATTTCTTAAAAAAAGGCAACACCATCATTTATCCCACAGACACCCTCTATGGAATAGGTTGTGATGCATCTAATTATGACGCGGTTGAAAAAATATATGCACTCAAAGAGCGTGACCTCTCTAAATCCCTGATTGTGCTCGTAGATAGTTTTCAGATGTTAGAATCTATAATAGAAGAAGTTCCAGACATGGCATGGGAAGTACTCAAAGTCAATAAGAAACCACTTACGATTATTTACGACCGCCCTAAAAACGTTGCAGAAAACGTGGTCTCTGAGAACAACACCCTGGCCGTGCGTGTTACAAACGATCCGCTATGCAGGTCTATGATACGCAAACTTAAAAAACCTATAGTTTCTACAATCGCAAATTTAAGCGGGCAAGCAACACCTATATATTTTCAGGATTTAAGTGAAGAACTTAAAGGACGTGTAGACCACGTAATGGACTTACCCTTAGTTCATAAAGATATCACGCCGTCTACCATTATGCAAATATCTAGCAATGGCATTATAAAAATCATACGAAGTTAATGAACCTTAAAAGTCGTTACCCAGAAGCTTTAGACCATGCAGTTTTTAAGGTTTTAAGTGATGCTGCTGCATCCCTAAATCTAGAAGCTTACGTTATAGGTGGCTTTGTGCGTGATTATTATCTGGCTCGAGGCCAAAAAAAAGACATAGACATACTCGCCGTAGGAAGCGGTATCCAGCTTGCTCAAAAGGTAAAAACCTTGTTGCCTAACAGCACTAACGTCTCTATCTTCAAGAACTTTGGGACTGCGATGATAAAAACCGATGATTTAGAAATCGAATTTGTAGGCGCCCGTAAAGAAAGTTATGACCGCGGCAGCCGCAAACCTATTGTAGAAGACGGAACCCTAGAAGACGATCAGAACAGGCGTGATTTCACCATTAACGCGATGGCTTTTTCTTTAAATGCCGCAAATTTCGGGCTGCTTGTAGACCCCTTTAACGGAATGCAAGATCTCGAGAACAAGATTATACGCACACCGTTAGACCCAGGAATAACCTATAGTGACGACCCCTTGCGGATGTTACGAGCGATACGGTTTGCGACACAACTCCATTTTACAATTGAAGAGAACTCATTCAACAGCATAAAGGAGCACGCGCAGCGCTTAGAAATAATTTCCAACGAGCGTATTGTGAGTGAACTTCACAAAATAATGGAATGCTCTAATCCATCCCGTGGTTTTATACTGCTAGAACAAACGGGACTGTTAGCAAAAATACTTCCTGAACTTACGGCGTTAAAAGGCATAGATGAAGTAGAAGGACAAACCCACAAAGATAATTTTTACCACACCTTAGAAGTAGTTGACAATATTGCAAAACAGACCGAAGATTTGTGGTTACGATGGGCGGCTTTATTACACGATATAGGCAAAGCACCTACCAAAAGATTCAATAATAAAGTAGGCTGGACATTTCATGGCCATGAGTTTAAGGGATCTAAAATGGTTTTCGACTTATTCAAAAGGCTGCACATGCCCCTTAATGATAAAATGAAATTTGTCCAGAAACTCGTACGTATGTCATCCAGACCCATAGCCGTGATAGACGATCAGGCGACAGACAGTGCTGTGCGCAGGCTCATACATGACGCTGGCGAGGACATAGAATCGCTCATGACCCTGTGCGAAGCAGACATTACCACTAAAAACCCAAAACGTTTTGCACGCTACCACCAAAACTTTGAACTGGTGCGCAGTAAAATGGTAGAAGTTGAGGAGCGCGATCAGGTGCGTAATTTCCAGCCGCCTGTAAGCGGTGAAGAAATAATGAAAACCTTTAACCTGAAACCATGTCGCGAGATAGGGACGATAAAAAGCGCTATTAAAGATTCTATACTTGACGGCGTTATCCTTAATGAGTACGAGGCAGCACGGACCTTTATGCTTAAAAAAGGAGCTGAGCTGGGTCTTACAATACCTGCCAGAGATTCCGACGGGAGCATGACTTAAAACGCAAAGCGTTCCATAAAATATAAATTACACTGATTTTATTTTTTTAGGTCATAACGGTTAAGTTATGGCATTATTTACGACTTTAAAGGCATACAAATATTACACCTGTTTACGTTACTATTATGAATCACTTAGAAACAATAGAGCAAGAGATTGCACCGTTACGAGCACAACTGCAAAACCATAAATTATACAGCAACCTTAAATCCATAGAAGACATACAGCTATTTATGGAAAACCATGCTTTTGCTGTTTGGGATTTCATGTCACTGCTCAAATCGCTTCAGGCACGGCTTACAAACGTTCAGACACCGTGGACACCTGTTGCAAACCCAACCCTAGCTAGATTCATAAACGAGATTGTACATGGCGAAGAAAGCGATTTAAACGAGCTGGGCGAGCCTAAGAGTCATTACGAAATGTACCTGGACGCAATGAACGAAATAGGTGCAAATACCGAACCAATTAATAGCTTTGTAACGCTGATCAAAAACGGTCAAACAGTGGCACAAGCGCTAGAAAAAACGACCATAAACGAGCAGGTAGCAGATTTTGTTGCTTATACGTTTTCAATTATAGACACGGGCAAACCACATTTAATCGCGTCAGCATTTACATTTGGACGAGAAGACCTCATTCCAGATATGTTTATAGCCATACTCAACAAAGCCGAAACAGAACAAAAACAAGTTCACAAACTCACCTATTACCTGCAGCGTCACATAGAAATAGATGGTGACGAGCATGGGCCCTTATCACTTAAAATGGTTTCAGAGCTTTGCGGAGACGATTACCATAAATGGGAAGAAGCCTTAGCCGTTGCAAAAGAGGCCTTGCATAAACGTATAGCCCTATGGGATGCGATACACGCGATTATTACTGCGCAGAAAGCCGCATAAACCGCTTTCAGAAATTGCAAATTGTCCTGAATTCAGCTCCGGCGCCTTTTATTTATTTATCTTCAAGGCAGGTTAAAGATTGCTTTTATGAAAATAGGTTTATGTACAATCGTACTTCTAGCGGCAGCATATACCGCTCATGCGCAGAACAGCGTGGCGTTTAACATGCCCCAAATGTTAACTGTAAAAATCACTTTAGCCGTCTCGGGCGACTTACCCACGCTCAGAGAGCTTGCAAATAGCGCAACCCTAAACGACTTTGAGCCGCACCGCTTAACTGCGCGTTTGCAAAACGCAGCAGTGGACTATAAACGCTTGCCCTTACAAAATCAAGATGGTGGTTTTATGCAGTCATTAACTAGTTATTTTGGCGAACCCGTGATTAATTTTAATGTGTTTAATGGGTTTGAAGGGTCGCACAGGGCAACGAATAGCGCTTATTATGAGGCAAATAAGAACAGCATTTTCAGCCAGCAGTATAATGGTTTTGTCCCAACGGTGTTATTTTAGCGAGTTTGCAAGAAAGGTTCTTAAAAATGATCTGGTCGCATTAATGACTCTTCTGCAAACTTTTATTGCCCCTTACTGTCTGTAAGTTCCATACGATAGACTGTTGAACAATTGGGTATAATTTAAGGAGTTCGCTTTCGCGAAAGCGTAACACAACCACTATCTTTATCGCACAATTAATAACAATGAATAAGCAAGAAATTACTGACCGCTTTTTAAGCTACATTACCATAGACACAGAGTCTGACCCAGCCAGTAGCAGCACACCCAGCACCGCAAAGCAGTGGGTTCTTGCACAGAAATTACACCAAGAATTACTGGATATGGGCATGAGTGATGTGAGCATAGATGAACACGCTTATGTTATGGCAATGCTACCGTCTAATGTAGCTCACCCAACACCGGTTGTTGGGTTTATATCGCATTTTGACAGCACGCCAGACTTTACTGGAAAAGATATTAAACCCCAGATAATAGAAGATTATGATGGTGGTGACATAGCGTTAAAAGGTAGTGACCTTATACTATCACCAAATTATTTTGAGGATCTCAAGCAATATAAAGGGCAAACCATAATCACTACAGACGGCACAACCCTACTGGCCGCAGACGACAAAGCAGGTATTACAGAGATTATGACCGCAATGAAACACCTTATCGAAAACCCGCAAATTAAGCACGGAGCAGTTAAAGTAGGCTTCACACCAGACGAGGAAATAGGTCGCGGAGCACATAAATTTGACGTTGCTAAATTTGGTGCAGACTGGGCTTATACCATGGACGGCAGCCAGATAGGTGAGCTAGAA
>Ga0222709_1000353_pt1 | contig 10875 bp, 10 predicted proteins | sample AntAcemetage1692_FD_179822 | JGI IMG/M metagenome (GOLD analysis project Ga0222709, IMG submission 179822) | Saline water microbial communities from Ace Lake, Antarctica - #1692 | ecosystem: Environmental > Aquatic > Non-marine Saline and Alkaline > Saline | place: Antarctica: Ace Lake...
ACGACCATTAGACTGCTTGCTTTACCAGCTCGCAGGTAACGACCTGCCTGTAACGTCTCAATATGACGGTTTGGTGCAAGCACGCAATTGGGGTTTTAAAGTACCGCAAGAATCGAAGGTTGTTCGTACCATTGATGAGGTACTCGCATTTATAGATTACTGGGACGTTGCGCGGAAGGACTTGCCTTATGAAACGGACGGTGTGGTTATTAAAGTAAACAGCCTGCAACAACAAGACGAACTAGGTTTTACCGCAAAAGCACCTCGCTGGGCCATGGCATATAAGTTTGCGGCACAGCAGGTTTCTACTAGGTTGCTGGAAATAACCTACCAGGTAGGAAGGACAGGAGCTGTCACACCCGTAGCAAATTTGGAACCTGTAGAAATATCGGGTACCACCGTAAAACGAGCCAGTTTGCACAACGCGGACCAAATAGCAAAACTAGATGTGCGCATAGGGGATGAAGTTTTTGTAGAAAAAGGCGGCGAGATTATTCCTAAAATTATTGCAGTAGATTTATCTAAAAGACTAGAAAATAGCATAGAAATCATATATGCAACGCATTGCCCAGAATGTAACACGCCACTCATAAGAAATCAAGGTGACGCAAAACATTTTTGTCCTAATGAACTATGCTGCCCACCGCAATTAAAAGGCAGGATTGAGCATTTTATATCGCGCAAGGCTATGGATATAGATGGTATAGGCGCCGAAACCGTAGGGCAACTTGTAGATGCAGGACTCATAAACAACTATGCCCATTTGTATGACCTGACCATAGAACAAGTGCTGCCACTAGAACGTATGGCACAAAAAAGTGCTGAGAATATGATCAACGGTATTGTGGCGAGCAAGAGCGTGCCTTTTGAACGGGTACTTTTTGGTCTTGGGATACGCTATGTCGGAGAAACCGTGGCAAAGAAAATAGCAAAATACTATAAAAACATAGACGCGTTGCTAGCATTTCCAACGAGCCCAGTGGTTTTAGAACCACAAACGCTGGACTCATTAACAGAGCCAGTAACGCCGCAATCACTAAAACTCATAGAACTAAGCGCAATTCCAGAAATAGGAACTGTAATCGCAACATCTATTCTCGAATTTGTAAACTCGCAACAAGGGCACGAACTAATACACGGACTAAGAAACCACGGGTTGCAATTTGCTTTAAGCAACGAGCAACTCGCTGGTCAGACAGATGTCCTTAAAGACAAAACCTTTGTCATATCGGGTGTTTTTGAAATGTCACGTGACGACCTCAAAAAGGTAATAGAAGACAATGGCGGCAAGGTAAGTAGTTCCATAAGCGCAAAAACAAGTTACTTGGTTCGTGGCGATAATATGGGGCCCAGTAAACTAGAAAAAGCAGAGAAACTCGCTGTCGCTATCATTAGTGAGCAGGAGTTGTTGGGGATGGTGTAAAATACTACACCTCATAAACTACATCACTCGTTTTAGAAACAGCGCCTTGCTCTAACGTAAAATCTATGCGCCCTAAATTTATTCCATAGCAACCGACTTGATTTACCATTACATCATTGCCTGCTGCGTTTTTTACAACGATGGGTTTGTCTAAAAAGGTATGTGTGTGTCCGCCTATTATAAGGTCTATACCACTGGTTAGTCTGGCTAGTTTTAGGTCACTGATTTTATCGTCGCGGTAGGAGTAGCCAAGGTGGCTCATGCATATAATGATATCGCAATGCTGCTCGTAACGCAAGGTTTTTGCCAAATCTTGAGCCACAGTAACGGGGTCATTATACACTGTTTCTTTATACATTTTAGGGTCTACCAGTCCTTTCAGTTCGATGCCTACGCCCATAAGTCCTATGCGTATGCCATCTTTTACGATTATTTTATATGGCAAGGTGTGTCCGTCTAAAATGGTGTTTTTTAAGTCGTAGTTTGATATTACAAAGTCAAATTGCGCATGCGGTAATTGCTTGTATAAGCCCTCTACGCCATTGTCAAAATCGTGATTACCTATGGTCGCTGCATCATAACCCATCATACTCATGAGTTTAATTTCTAACTCGCCGCCATAAAAGTTAAAGTAGGGTGTGCCTTGAAAAATATCCCCACAATCCAGCAAAATGGTATTTGGGTTTTCTGCGCGTACACGTTTTACCACGGCAGCTCGTCGGGCAACTCCACCCTTACCATCGTTACGACCACCGCTCAAAGGTTCTATGTGCGAGTGGGTGTCGTTTGTATGTAAAATGGTTATTTTTTTAGTTCCAGAATTTAGTTTGGGACTCGTAAATAAACCGTTTGCAAGTGCGCTGTTGCCCCACAAAGTCGTTCCTACAATTACGGTCGCGGCACTTGTGTTTTTTATAAAGGTTCTTCTTTTCATTGTGTTTGCTAGTTTTCTATGCGGTACCTGTCGTCCTGCGTTGCTTTTAAAGTATCTGTTTTACGTAAGTAGTCTATCATTGCATTACGTATTTTGTAGTCTAGTACGGTAACTGGCGCGCCTGCAAAAAAGGTCATACTGTCACCACCACCGTAAAGGTAGTCACTTGTGAGTACCTCATACGCTCCGCTTGGGTTAATGGGTTTCCCTAATACCAGCGCACTTCTTAAGCTCTTGTCTTTATTTAATGACAGTTGCAAACCGTCTATGGGATGCGCCCTGCTGCTCGCGGTAAGGTAGGCAACCATCTCTTGAACCTGATTGCCGGTCAGGCTTGCAACCATCATTTCGTTTTCAAAAGGCATCACTTCAAAAGCGTTGCGCATGGTAATGTTACCTGCTGGTAATCCAGCGCGTATCCCACCGTGATTCAGTAGTACTATGTCTATATCCTTTCCCGTACGTCGCTTATAAACGCCGGTAGCTTGCTCGCGCATCATACCTGCCAGCAGGTTGCCTATGGGTGTGTTGTATGCAAAGTCATTTTTGTTCATTGCTTTAGGGTTGTAGCTAAGTGGCTCGTTCATTTGCGCATCTACCTGTGCTTTGTAGGGTGCGATAAAGGTGGTTATAGCGGCAACATCTTGCAGGGTACTGTCTATTTCGGTTTTGGTTCCTTGCACGGTTTTTAATTGGTAATCATTGGTTTTACAGGAAGTTGTTAATAATATAGCTTTCGCGAAAGCGAGAACTACTACAACACGATGCATTTTAGTAAACCTTGTAAATATCATGGGTGATTTTGTTACATTTGTCAGTTCATAAAAGTACATGATTTTTGACCTATTAAAGCGCAGGTGGCTGCGAGAAGAATATTTAAATTATGACGCCCGCAAGGAGGCGAGACTTCTAAAGTGGCCAGAATCGTTGCTTGTCATCGTAGACACAAGTAAGGATCAAGACGTTAGGGTTTTTAAGGATTGGTACCGTAAATTGGATATAACTTTTAAAGAAGTTACCATAATAGGGCGTTGTAAGAACGTTAAAAACTCACCTGTGAGCGATATGGATCTCGTGGACGGTTCGTTTATAAAATGGTTTGGAGGGGTCACTGATATGGAACTGGCTGCTACGCTTGACAGGCCTGTAGATCTACAAATAAACTATTTTGATGAAGAAAGTACGCTTACACATTACCTTGCTCGACGTGCAAACGCTGCGTTTAGAGTAGGGTTTTCCCATCACAGCGAAGAAACATACGACTTAGGTCTTAATATGGCGACTAATGAGCCGGATACGCTCATTGCCGAAGTAACAAAATATTTAAAAATTTTAACAACTTAACAATGCAAGAACTCATAGGAACCGGTGTGGCCCTTATAACTCCATTTAACGCTAGCGGTGCTGTAGATGTTCAAGGGCTAGAAAACCTCGTAAATCACCAGATAGCTAATGGGATAGATTACTTAGTCGTGCTGGGAACCACAGGCGAGAGCGTTACTCTTACAAAAGAAGAGAAGAAGCTGGTGGTCACCACCGTAAAAAAGGCAAACGCAGCTCGCATACCGCTCGTGATAGGGATAGGCGGCAGTGATACCGCGGTGATCGTAGACGAAATCAGGAACTTTAACTACGATGGTTTTACTGCTGTTTTATCGGTTTCACCGGCATATAATAAACCATCTCAAGAAGGGATTTACCAGCATTTTAAAGCAGTTGCCCAAGCGACAACTATGCCTATAATTATCTATAATGTGCCAGGCAGGACAGGTTCTAACATAAGTGTAGAAACGGTTGTACGCCTGTCGCATGATTTCGAAAATATAGTTGCTCTTAAAGAAGCAGCAGGCGACATCGTGCAAGCCATGAAAATGATACAGTACACTCCTAAAGAGTTTCTGGTTATATCAGGTGATGACATGATAGCACTTGCTATGACACTGGCAGGTGGCGCAGGCGTTATATCGGTAATAGGGATGGGGCTACCACAGGATTTTAGTGATATGATACGCTATGGTCTCAATGGTGATGTAGATGAAGCTTTTGAGCTGCACTACAAAGCTGCCGCAGCCATAGACATGATTTTTGAGCAGGGCAATCCTTGCGGAATAAAAGAAATGCTCATGTTACAAGGGATTTGTGGTAATAACGTGCGACTACCGCTTGTTGCTGTAAATGAAGATTTAAGCACACGACTTAAAAAGTTCTTAGAAACATACCATATCGAAGATTAGCACGTTAGGTGAAAGATAAAGTCGTATAATTATGTATAAAAATGGTACCTTTACAAGCTGTTTTGAAGTCTATATGAAAAATGCAATATTAGTTTTAATGATGGTTTTGGCGCTCGCCAGTTGTAGCGAGTACCAGAAAGTCTTGAAAGGGGTTGATAACGAAGCAAAACTAGTGATGATAGATACCTTAATGAACAGAGGTAAATACACGAAAGCTATCGTGCTTTTTGATCAAGTTGTACAGCAGTATAGAGGGACTGACAAAGCGCCAGAACTAGCTTTAAAATATGGTGAAGCCTTGTTTGCAGATGGCATGTTCCCGACATCTGCGGGTCAGTTTGAAAGATATGCAGACGCTTACGCCTTTGCGCCTAAGGTTGAATACGCCCTATTTATGGAAGGTAAAAGTTATGCAAACATGGTCGCAGTTTTTTCCCGTGATCAGTTGTATACTAACAAGGCGATAACAAAACTGCAAGACTACATTAATAATTACCCTAACGGCGAGTATGTATCCAGAGCAAATGACGAGATAAGTGATTTGCGTTTTATACTAGATCAAAAAGCGTACGAGATTGCAAAAAATAACCATCACAGGGATGCATATATTCCTGCTATTGCAACCTTAGAAAACTTTATTGAAGACCACCCTGGTTCTTCGTTTCAAGACGACGCACATTTTTACCTACTCGATGCCCAATACAGTTATGCAGAAAACAGCGTTTACACTATTGTTCCAAAGCGTCTAGAGAAAGCAAAAAAGTATTACGATACCTTTGTTAAAAGGTTTCCTGACAGTGAGTATAAAGAGCGAGCGGATAAGATAATGACTAAGATAACGGAGTACAAACCAGAGTTTGTAAAAGAAGAAACTAAAAAAGATAATCAAGAATAATTTATAAAAATGGATACTAAAAACCTGAAAGCACCGAACACAACTATAACCTATAATAGAGATGCATTAACTGCACCTACCGGAAATATGTATGAAGCTATATCCATCATAGCTAAACGTGCTGAGCAAATAAATTCTGATGTAAAAGAAGAATTAACAGAGAAGTTAGAGGAGTTTGCTACTTTCAATGATTCTCTAGAAGAAGTTTTTGAGAACAAAGAACAAATAGAAGTTTCTAAATATTACGAGCGTTTACCTAAACCGCACTCTATCGCAATAGATGAGTGGATGAAGGGTAAAATCTATTTTCGCAATACAGGAGCTGAGGAAACTAAATAAGATACATGTCTGTTTTAAGCGGTAAGCATATTATACTAGGAGTTGCTGGTGGTATTGCTGCTTATAAAAGTTCTATACTGGTGCGCCTGCTTGTAAAAGCGGGCGCTGCTGTTAAAGTAATAATGACACCAGCTGCATTGGAATTTGTTACGCCACTCACTCTAGCAACGCTGTCCAAAAATCCGGTACACCATCTTTTCACCGAAGAAGGCGATACTACAGGCGTGTGGAACAATCATGTAGATTTAGGGTTATGGGCAGATCTTATGATTATTGCACCCGTAACCGCAAACACCATGAGCAAAATGGTAACAGGTGGTATCGATAATTTACTACTAGCTGTTTATTGTAGCGCAAAATGTCCTGTGTATTTTGCTGCGGCAATGGACTTGGATATGTACAAGCACCCGTCTACACAACACAGCTTTGAGCAACTTGCTTCATACGGTAACCTTATGATTCCTTCAGGAGACGGTGAGCTGGCAAGTGGCTTGAGCGGCAAAGGTCGTATGGCAGAACCAGAGGAGATAGTGGCATTTGTAGAGAATCACATCACACAAACATTGCCGTTAAAAGATTCCCACGTATTGATCACCGCGGGCCCTACTTATGAGCCCATAGACCCTGTGCGCTTTATAGGAAATCACAGTAGCGGTAAAATGGGAGCTGCCCTAGCAATGGAGGCGGCAAGACTAGGTGCTAAAGTCACTTTGGTTATGGGACCTAGCCATGTTCAAACAACTCACAGCAACATCACTAGAATAGACGTGATGACTGCACAAGAAATGTACGAAGCCGTTTTCAGTCATATAAAAATAGCAACTATCGCTATATTTAGTGCCGCTGTTGCAGACTATAGACCACAAATAGCCGCGTCAGAGAAAATTAAAAAGAAGGCACTTACGTTAACTATAGAGTTAGTAAAGAATCCAGACATTTTAGCCAGTGTCGGTGCATTAAAAACGCGTCCTTTTTTAGTAGGGTTTGCCTTAGAGACAGAGAATGAGTTGAAACACGCTTTTGCGAAAGCTGAAAAGAAAAACTGTGATTTACTGGTGTTAAATTCCCTTAGGGACAAAGGTGCAGGTTTTGGTAGGGATACAAATAAAGTAACAATACTAGATAGAGCAAAAAACGCTACCGTTTATGAGACCAAGTCAAAGGAACTCGTGGCAAAAGATATACTGTATGAAGTTATTAATAAAATCAAGTAAAATAGCCTTTTTAGCGCTGGTATTTGTGTGCTCACAATTTACAATTGCGCAAGAGTTTAATCTCGTTTTTCAGGTTAACACACAACGTGTGTCCCAGCCTGATCAGCAAATTTTTAAAACCTTGCAAAATTCTGTTCAGGATTTTTTTAATAACACTAAGTGGACAGATCAAGATTTTGAAGATAACGAGCGTTTAAATGCTGTTATGGTTCTGGACGTTCTAGAATATAAAAACGATCGCTTTAGAGCCTATTTAGAGGTGTCTATGTCCAGACCTGCTTTTAACGCGGCATACACATCGCCGGTATTTAACTACAGAGATGACAAAATCGTCTTTGAATATGTAGAGTTTGCCCCTATTTTTTATAATGCAAACCAGTTCGAGAATAATTTTATTTCCTTGCTTTCGTTTTATGCATACACCATGCTTGGTATGGATGCAGACACCTATGCGCCGCGTGGCGGGCAAAAGTTTCATGAAGAAGCCCAGCGCATTGTTAATTTAGCGCAAGGTTCACAAATAGAAGGCTGGAGGCCAACAGACGGCTTAATTTCTAGATTTAGACTTAATGACGATGTGCTTTCAGAGACCTATAAAGAATACCGTGATATCATGTACAGCTATCACATGAAAGGAATAGATGTCTTTGCCGAAGACCCTAAAAAGGCAAAAACCGAAATAAAAAACCAGATACAACGGTTCGATGCACTTAACAGTCGCAGACCTAACAGCCTTTTGCAACGCGTTTTTTTTGACGCAAAAGCACCAGAGATTGCAAGTATCTTCTCCGGTGGCCCAGCCATGGACATAAGAGAGCTAAAAGGAACACTGCAAAAGCTAGCACCTAGTCAGTCTACAAGCTGGCGACTTATTAAGTAAAAAGCAGTTGTGTGTGGAGCATATTTTAACTACTTTCAAACGCGCAGCCAGTTAAGGCTTGTGCTTTCATAAACTTCATTATAACAGTTGCTTACCTCTATACATATCGAGAACTTTGCGCTTATAGATGCGCTAGATTTAAACCTGAAGTCAGGCCTCACAACAATAACGGGTGAGACCGGCGCTGGTAAGTCTATTTTATTAGGTGCATTAGGCCTGGTTTTGGGGAACCGTGCAGATCTGAGTGCGGTTCGTGATACCGCCCGCAAGTGCGTGGTAGAAACTCATTTTAATCTTAGCGGACATGCACTGACCAGGTTGTTTGAAGACTTAGAACTGGATTATGAAGAGCAAACCATTGTAAGGCGGGAAATCCTGCCATCAGGTAAGAGTAGAGCTTTTGTAAATGACTCACCGGTTACCCTAAACCAGCTGTCAGCATTAGGTGTTTATCTTATAGATATTCACTCACAGCATCAGACCATGCAGTTGAGTGGTGATTCTTTTCAGGTAAATGTGCTCAATGCATATATACAGGAGCAAACGAAGACCGCAAAAAAAACTGCTGCATCGCTTTTTGAGGAATATGCTGTTTTATTAACGACGCATACCAGTATAGGCAAGGACCTTGCTCAATCCCAAAAGTTAGAAGCCAGCCTTTTAAAGGAATATGAATACAATACCTTTTTACTAGAAGAGCTAGAAGCTGTGCAAGTAGACCACATAAACATAGCAATGCTAGAAGAGGAAAGCACGCAGCTGAGCAATGTAGAAACCATAGGAGTCTCTTTAAACGAGGCGAGCGAAGCGCTGTCTCTGGAAGAAACAGGCATCGTGGATCAACTTCGCCTTGTGCAACGACGCTTGCAACAGGTAAGCAGTTATTCAACAGTTTACGTGAATCTTTTAGAGCGTACAACCAGTATGTTATTGGAGCTTGAAGATGTGCAAGCCGGCATAGAAACGCAGGTGGAGCACATAGAGGCAGATCCAGAGCGTTTAGAGATCGTAAATAATTTAATCGCAACCGTAGAAAATCTTTTGCGTAAACACCACGTGAATACGATTGAGGAACTGATTGCGCATCGCGATGAACTAGCAGGTAAAGTTTTGAGCACGCAAGGTTTGAGTGAGAAATTAAAGAACCTACAAGTGCAGTTAGATACTACTTCAAACCAGCTTAAAACATGGGGTCAACAAATACATGATTTAAGAAAGCAGTATGCACCAGCATTTGAAAAGGAGATTATGGAAACCATTCATGCGCTAGGCATGCCAGACGCGCAATTTAAAGTGCACCTAGAACCGTCCCGAGACTATTTACCTACCGGTATGGAAACAGTTTCTTTTAGGTTTACTGCAAATAAAGGTACGAGCCTGCAAGCACTGGATAAAGCAGCATCAGGTGGTGAGTTATCGCGGTTAATGCTAGCCATTAAGGCAATGTTGTCGCGATGCATGCGCTTGCCTACTATTATTTTTGACGAGATAGATACAGGAGTGAGTGGTATTATCGCGAGTAAAATGGCGGCAATTATGCAGCACATGTCAAAAGCCATGCAAGTTATTGCCATCACACACCTGCCGCAAATTGCTGCTGCTGGTGAAGAACATCTTTTTGTAAAAAAGAAAATTGTTGCAGACCGCACGGTTTCACAAATACAACGCTTAAATGCTTTAGACAGGGTAGAGGAGCTTGCCCAGATGCTTAGTGGTGGAAGTATTTCTGACGCTGCACGAGAAAATGCCCGTGAATTACTCAAATAACTATTTATATTTGCCCAACTTAATATAAGGATATGTCATACAACTTACTAAAAGGAAAACGCGGAATCATTTTTGGCGCACTCGATGAAAACTCAATTGCTTGGAAAACCGCTCAACTAGCTCATGAAGAAGGAGCAACATTTGTACTTACAAATGCACCGGTCGCCATGCGTATGGGGCAAATTGCAGAACTTGCAAAAGCAACAGGCAGTGAAATTATACCCGCAGACGCGACAAGTGTAGAAGACCTAGAGAACCTAGTCACAAAGGCTGTAGAGATTCTAGGCGGCAAACTAGATTTTGTACTACACTCTATAGGCATGTCTGTAAACGTGCGTAAAGGAAATGCTTACACAGACCAAAATTACAAGTATACCGAAAAGGGCTGGGACGTAAGTGCCGTGTCTTTTCACAAAGTAATGCAAACGCTCTACAAGCACGATGCCATGAACGAGTGGGGTAGTATTGTTGCCTTAACCTATATGGCTGCACAACGCACCTTTCCAGATTATAATGATATGGCCGACAACAAGGCCTATCTAGAAAGTATTGCGAGAAGTTTCGGCTACTTTTTCGGAAAAGATAAAAAGGTACGTGTAAATACAATCTCACAATCACCTACACCTACTACTGCCGGAAGCGGTGTTAAAGGTTTTGACGGTTTTATAAGCTATGCCGAGAAAATGAGCCCACTGGGTAACGCAACTGCTCAAGATTGTGCGGAGTATACCGTAACCTTATTTTCGGACTATACTAAAAAAGTAACGATGCAAAATTTATTTCACGACGGTGGTTTTTCGAACACAGGAGTGAGTCAAGAGGTTATAGAGAAATTTTAAATTCTTTTTATTACATGATTAAGCCTCTATTTTTTAATAGGGGCTTTTTTATTTCGCTTTTGCGAAAGCGAAATGTTTAACATTATTTTGTGTTTTATGCAGCTAAGTAAAAGTTAAACCCTACATTTAACTTTCAGAATTTTAAAAAATTTACAATGAAACAAATTTACCTTTTGGTTCTAGCCCTAGTAGTCTCCTTTACAGCGACGGCGCAATGCAATTATCAGCTCGTTTTACAAGACAACTTTGGTAGCGGTTTTGTATCGCCCGCTGGAGTAAGCGTTTCTATCAACGGGACCAGTACTTTTTATACTGTACTAGCTGCAGGTACTGCTCCTAACGTAGAAACT
>Ga0222709_1000360_pt1 | contig 10671 bp, 8 predicted proteins | sample AntAcemetage1692_FD_179822 | JGI IMG/M metagenome (GOLD analysis project Ga0222709, IMG submission 179822) | Saline water microbial communities from Ace Lake, Antarctica - #1692 | ecosystem: Environmental > Aquatic > Non-marine Saline and Alkaline > Saline | place: Antarctica: Ace Lake...
AAACTCTCGCCTGCATAGAGTTTAAAACTCACCCCATCTACCGCACGAAATACTTTTTTAGGCTTAAAAAAACCTGTTTTAATAGGGTATTCCTTTACCACGTCGCGCAGTTCCAATATAGGTTCAGCGGCATAAAGTTCCTTGTGATGCGCTGCTCGTTCCTCTGCAGTCGCGAGTGTGATATCGCAGGTGTTATTAACAAAATCGGCTATAGTGGGCAGTCGCTTGAGTCGTATTTTCGTATCGGGTCTGGCGGCTATGAGTGCCTTTGTATACTGCTCTTGCGGGTTATTAAAAACACTGCTTGTCTCGCCGCTTTCTACAATACGGCCCTGGTACATTACAATCACACGGTGCGCTAGCGATTGCACAAGTGACAGGTCATGCGATATAAAAATAATGCTCAAGCCATACGCATCCTGTAAGTCTTTAAGGAGCAACAGTATCTCGCGTTGCACGGTGACATCGAGCGCCGTGGTGGGCTCGTCTGCAATAAGCACGGCTGGTTTGCAGGCTATCGCCATAGCGATCATGACGCGCTGCATTTGGCCACCGCTTATTTCATGCGGGTATTTTGCGCAGGTGATTTCGGGCGTAGGCAGTTTTACTTTTTCAAAAAGCGCAATCACGGCTTCATGGATAGCCTTTGAACCTAGTTTTGTATGTAGTTTTAAAACCTCAGCAACCTGTTCACCGCAGGTGATTGTGGGGTTGAGCGAGCTCATGGGTTCCTGAAAGATCATGCTTATGACGCTTCCGCGAAAGCGGGGCCACTCACCAGCATCCAGCGCTAATAGGTTCTGATCTTGTAACAATAATGTACTAGCGGTTACCTGGGCAACTGCGGCAGGCAACAAACCCATTAATGCTTTAGAAGTTACCGATTTGCCACTACCGCTCTCCCCTACGATAGCTAAGATTTCTCGTGGCTCTAGGGTAAAAGAAACATCATGAAGCACCTGACTGCGTTTGTCACCGTGTCCAAAAGACACGTTTAAACCTGCAACGGTTATGACTGATTTATCTGGTGACGATTTGTTCATCTAATAGTATGGGTTCTTTGCGCAATCGCAGCACTACTTGTGCCACAGCTACAACGTCACGCTCGCAATAGCGAGCTATGCGTGGAACATCTTGTTCTTTGTAATATACGTCGCACACTTGCGAGCCGTCTATGTCATCCTTTGGGGATGGTATTCCCAGCACGCGTGTGAGTAGTTTAAGACTGGTGAAATGCTTGTAATCACCGAATTTCCAAAGTTCCATCGTGTCTAAATGCATAACTTCCCATGGTTTTTTACCAAAAAGGTCTAGCTTGGAAGGTACTTCTATTTCATTAATAACCATGCGCCTCGCGATGTAGGGAAAGTCAAATTCCTTACCATTATGGGCGCATAACAAGTGTTTGGTACTAGAGAAATGTTCCTTTAACAATGCTGAGAAATCATTTAAAATGGCCGCTTCGGTTCCTGTAAAACTGCGAACTCTAAATTCCCTGCCGCTGCGGTGTACAAAATAACCTACAGATATGCATATAATCTTACCAAACTCTGCCCAGATTCCCGCGCGGTCATAAAACTGCGCTGCGGTAAACTCTTCCTTGCGCTGGTAACGTGTTTTGTCACTATACAGTTGCTGGTCTATGGCTTCTAAATCACCAAAACTCGCTTGCTGCGGCACCGTTTCTATATCTAAAAATAAGATGTCGTCGAGCTGCAGTTGTGTTATCATGATCCTAGAAGTCTAACTCATTACCGTCGCCGCTCTCGTCGCCATAACCACCCAACCCAGTAGAGCCTACGTCCTTATTTTTATATTTAGTACAATCTATTTCTATAGAAAGGTCTTCAGGTCGTTTAAAAGAGTCTTTCGAAACGCCTAGTCCTTTAATAGCATAAATCCCTTTCATGTAGCTACCCCATATAGGTAGTGCCATCGTAGCGCCCTGACCATATTGTGTACTGGCAAAGTGTATAGATCTGTTCTCACCACCTACCCAAACACCAGTTACAAGGTTGGGAACCATGCCCATAAACCACCCGTCTGAGTTATTTTGTGTAGTTCCTGTTTTACCTGCAATGGCATTATCAAAATTATAAGGATAACCCGTCACTACGCTTTTGTAATAATAATCGTTGCGCGCACTAGCACCGCGCAGTCTTTTACCACTACCATCTTCTGTAACGCCTTCCATCAGTTTTACGGTAACGTAAGCTGTTTCTGGATTAAGCACATCTTTAGTTTCTGGTATATGTTGAAACACAACGCGGCCATTTTTATCTTCGATACTTGTTACAAGTACTGGTTCTATAAAAATACCGCCGTTTGCAAAAACGCTGTATGCACCTACCATTTCATACACACTTACTGATGGCGTTCCTAGCGCGAGCGAAGGTACTACGTCAAAATCACTGGTGTCTATCCCTAAACGATCTGTAAGATCTACCACCGCTTGTGGTCCTGTTTCATTAATCAACTTTGCGCTTATGGTATTTACAGAGTTCGCTAGTGCTCCCATGAGCGTGAGGTTCCCTTCATATTTACGGTCAGCGTTATCTGGTGTCCAAGACGCTGCTGCGCCGTGGCGGCCTCTAGGAATAGTTATTCTACCACGACTATAGGTCTTACAAGGTGAAAAATGTAATAAATCTATAGCCGTTGCATATACAAAAGGCTTAAAGGTAGAACCTGGCTGTCGTTTCCCCGTTACGTGGTCATACTGAAAATGTTTCTGGCTAATACCGCCTACCCATGCTTTTACGTAACCGGTTTGTGGTTCCATGGACATCATGCCTGCGCGTAAAAATTTCTTGTAGTACAATACTGAGTCACGAGGCGTCATTACGGTGTCTACTTCTTTCCCTGGCGTTTTCCAGCTAAAAACGACCATGTCTGTTTTTGTATCAAAACTCTTGAGAATTTCAGCATCTGTTCTACCAGCGGCTTTTAACAGCCGGTAGCGCTCACTGCGCTTAAGGGCCGTGTTTAAGATACTTTCTGTCTCTGAGGTTGTAAGATTCCGGAACGGTGCGTTGCGATTATTTCTATTTTGCCTATCAAACTCTTTTTGCAGATTTGTCATGTGTGCTGTAGTTGCTTGCTCTGCAATAAGTTGCATACGGCTATCTATGGTTACATTCACTCGAAGCCCGTCGCTATAGAGGCTATAGGGTTTCCCCGTTGCTGGATTTATGTTCTCCCTCGCCCATTTCTTTAACCAACCGCGTAAGTGTTCCCTAAAATAGGTTGCCATACCGTCTGTGTGACTTTCTGGCGAATAATTAAGAATTATGGGCAGCTCTTTGAGGCTGTCCTTTTCAGCCTCGGTAATCATCTTGTTGCGCACCATTTGTACAAAAACCTGATTGCGGCGCAACAGTGACTTTTCTTTTGACACTTCCCGCTTTGGGTTAAATTGTCTTGGGTTTTTAAGCATGGCCACAAATACCGCACTCTCCTGTATGTTTAGGTATTTAGGGTCTTTGTCAAAATAAATATTCGCCGCTGACTTAATACCGTCACCATAGTACAAAAAGTCTATTTGGTTTAAGTACATCGCGATAATTTCTTTCTTTGTGTACTGCTTTTCTAAGCGCACAGCAATAATCCACTCTTGGATTTTTTGTAACCCACGCTCTAGTTTATTAGCACTGCGGCCCCCTGTAAAATAGTTTTTTGCTAGTTGCTGGGTGATGGTACTCGCACCGCCCTTTGCGCCTAGATGCCTAAAAGCCCTGAGCGTTCCACGCCCATCTATACCGCTGTGCGAGAAAAAACGTTCATCCTCAGTAGCGACCAGCGCGTCTACGATGTTTTGTGGTAGGTCTTCAAACTGTATAGGTGTGCGGTTTTCAGAATAATATTTACCTAGCGTTTTCCCGTCTGAAGAGCGAATTTCGGTAGCTAGCTCTGAGTCTGGATTTTCTAGCCTAGTGTGGTCCGGTAAATCACCAAAAAGCCCAAAAGCAGTAAGCAAAAACAGCATAAACACGAGCCCCAAACCTGCAAAAACAAGTCGCCAGTAGGTGCGCACGTGGCGTTGTAATGCTGCTTTATGCGCAGCTTCATTATCTTTATTTGTCGCCATTTTGGGTCGTTTTTTCTAGACTATATCCCACATCTAGCACCCCAGAGAGGTTCTCAATGCCATTTACCTCGTTATTCTTGCGCATTGCGTGACGTAATAGGAGTTTATAGGTTCCGGTTTCACGAAAGCGAACACCTTCTTGATACCATAATTTATTTTCATAAACACCACCAGCTGCTTTACCTAAAAAGGCGCCGTTTGGTGTTGCCATTTTATATTGCAAGGTGTCTGTAACTACTTTACCGAAAGGATATTGCAGCTCGCTAACAATCCATAGGTTGTCGTAAGCATACTCATGGTTATTGCGCATGTTTATAAAGATGTTGTAAGTGCTGCTGGTGTCTGGAGCTTTAATATTAAAAGTCACAGCGTCTTTAATGGGCCATCCCAGTGAAGGAAAAGTGAACTGCTGCGTTTGCGCTGTTTTTTCATCGCAGGAGCTAAGCACAATTAACATGATTATAGCTATTGTTATACTGCGCATTAAGAATCTTTCTTAGGTGGTCTGTTGCGGTTGCGGTTGTTGCGTCGCGGTTTATTAGTTCCTGATGAAGCACCATCACCTTCAGGTTTAGAAGCGTCATTAGGTTTAGACGTGCGTTCCGGTATGGGTGTACCGTCTGTTTTTGCACTTGGGCTGTTTTGTTCGCTGCTTCTGTCAACCGCACGTTGTGGCTTTTTCTTGCGTTGCGGGCTCGGCTTTGAGCTGGTTCCAGCATCGCCTTCTTGCTTTTTAGGCTGCGGTGTTCTCGCAGGTGCGTTTGCATCGCGTGTAGTTTCTTGTTTGTTACCAACAAGGCGCTTTTTGCGACGCTTGGTTTTTGTGGCGGTATTGTCAAAACGTGTAAGGCTATCTTGTCCAACAACATTTTCAAACGCTTTTTCCTCTTGCACTAGGTGCAATGATGAGTATATTTCTAGGCCAGCAACGGGCTCTTTTGCCTTGTTTTTTGCCATGATTTCATGAACTTGGGTAGTGGTAAGTGTGTGCCAGTTCATCCACTCGCCTTCGTAACAAAACCACATTATACCTTTAAAAATGTCTATTTTTTGACAAACAGCAGTACCTTTTTCGGTGTATAATTTTTGAGTTTGTTTAGGAAAATCCTTAAGCGCATCCATATACGAATCTAACTCGTAATTAAGGCAGCACTTGAGCTTACCACACTGCCCTGCAAGCTTTTGTGGGTTTAAGGATAAGTTCTGATAACGTGCAGCGCCGGTAGTTACTGACCTAAAATCTGTCAACCAAGTAGAGCAACAAAGCTCCCGACCGCAAGAACCTATACCGCCTAAACGAGATGCTTCTTGTCGCAGCCCTATTTGTTTCATTTCTATGCGTGTTTTGAACTCCCCGGCATATTCTCTTATAAGTTGTCTAAAATCTACGCGCTCTTCAGACGTATAATAAAAGACAGCTTTGGACCCGTCACCTTGAAACTCTATGTCTGAAATTTTCATTTCTAGGTTAAGTTTTATGGCGAGTTGCCGCGCACGCACCTTCATAGGTTCTTCTTTCTCGCGGGCTTCTTTCCACCTATCTACATCGTTTTGAGAGGCGATGCGATATATTTGAGGCAGTACGTTATCACCTTCATATCGCACAGCTTTGCGCTTGAGCTGCACCCTAACAAGCTCCCCTGTAAGTGTAATGATGCCTATGTCGTGGCCAGCCTCTGCCTGTGTAGAGACTACGTCACCTATTTTGAGCTGCAAGTTGTCTGGGTTTGTGAAAAACTCTTTGCGGCCGTTTTTAAAACGCACTTCTACGATATTAAAGGGTAGCTGCCCATCAGGTAAATCCATATTTGCTAACCAGTCAAAAACGGTTAACTTATTACATCCCGAGGTACCACAAGTACCATGATTTTTACAACCGCCTGGAGTCCCTCCGTCGGTTCCACAACTATTACAACTCATATCTCTTTCTTCTATATATTGAAATCCAACCAGTTAACCCAGTAGATTGATAGCTATTATCTAATCGTAAATATAGTTAATTAAATACAGGGAAATAGCGTAAGCTTATATCTTCGAAAATGATGGCACAGCCATTTTGAAAATACCCAAAAAATACCCACTAGAGGGTATTTTTTAAGGCATGCGTATGGTCTAGCTTTGCAAAAAAGCTTTTAATGGTGACCTAAAATCTGGTAAAAATGAGCTACGTACAATCATTTATCTCTGTATTATCAACCCTACTACCGTTTCTAACGATATGGGCGGTGTTTATGTGCGTTACAATCATTTTTATAAGATTTGTAAAATCACTAGGCAGCAAATAAAATACAATAATATGTCGCGAAGCGAGATATTACTTAGTATCATATTTCAACAAGCGCTTATTTCAGCCGGTCTTATGGCTATAGGTTTTGTACTTTGTAAACTCACCCGACGTGACAAATAGTGGTTATTTAGACTGGTAATGGTACCGCTTATTTTCTAGGATGCTACTTTTATCGCTTCATCATTTAACTTCTCCGTTTTACCTTATTTTTACGCTATCGTGTTATTCAGTGAGTCACATATAAAGCTCTTTAAACATAGCAGCCGCTAACAAATTTCATGATAACGCGACGGCCGGAATGTAAGCAACATTAGATTAGATGCCACGCCTGCCCGCAAGCAGGCACGGAGAAGTAACTGACACACCCGTAACGTAGTTTTGCTGTTTTAATCGTATTTTTAAATCCGCAAAGGAAATGCCTGCATGAATTTTACAAACAACCGCAACATTATACGCTGGGTCGTGATTTTTTTTTCCATGGTCGTGGTCTCGCTCATCTTGTGGAACACCTATATCTTTTTTCAAAAACTCAAAGAGGCTGAGCGTCGCAATATGCAGGAATATGCTATTATGGCGAAAGACCTTTCTAACGTAGAGTCAGACGTTTTTAGTGATTTACATTTAGCCGTGGGACAGAATACAACGACCATACCGCTTATCTCCGTAAACTATAAAGGAGAAATGACGGCACGAAACCTGCCTGCGCCCATAATTAACGACACAACTGCACTGCGGGCACTTATTGAAAAATACAAAACGCAAAACGACCCCATAATAACCACCTTAGACGGCAAGCCCTTTACGACCATCTATTATGGGAATAGCGAGGTCATAGACAACATAAAATACTACCCGCTGGCGCTGGCACTTATCATGCTGCTTTTTGGTGCAGTTATATGGTTTTTTTACCGTTCAACAAAAGTGGCTGAACAAAATAAACTGTGGGCCGGTATGGCAAAGGAAAGTGCGCACCAAATAGGCACGCCACTCTCATCACTCATAGGCTGGACAACGATTCTCAGAGACACGAACGTAGACCCGAGTTACATCGTAGAAATGGAAAAGGACATCGCGCGTTTGGGCATGATTACAGACCGCTTCTCCAAAATAGGCTCCGTACCAAGGCTTAAAGATTGCGACATTGTTGCACAAACCCATGAAGCCGTAGGTTATATTTCGAGCCGTGTTTCTAAACTCGTGAGTTTTACTATAGACCTGCCGGAACAACCCATTACCGTGCGTCTCAACGAGTCGCTATATGCTTGGGTTATCGAAAACCTTATTAAAAACGGTATAGATGCTATGCGCGGTAAAGGCAGCATCGCTATTTACCTGCGTACAGATGTGCACAATGTATATCTTAAAATAACTGATACCGGTAAAGGAATTCCTAAATCGCAATGGAACCAAGTCTTTTTACCTGGATTCACCACTAAAAAACGTGGTTGGGGTCTAGGATTGTCCCTTGCAAAACGCATTATAAACGACTACCACAATGGCAAGATACGCGTAGTCGAAAGCAAGCGTGACGTGGGGACTAGCTTTGAAATCACAATTCCGCGTATTTAATTAGTAAAAACTTTAAGAACTTAAGCTTTTAGGATTGAGCAATGAACCGTACTTTTGCTTATTCAAATTTATTCTAAATAAGCATTGGACTTCACGATAGCACAGCTCAAGCGCGGCGAGAAAGCATTAATAAAGCAATTTAACGAGAACGACGTTCCTTTAAAACTGCTAGAAATGGGCTGTTTACCTGGTAACAGTGTAGAAATGATTCAAAGCGCGCCCTTTCAAGATCCTATTTATTTAAACATTAATGGGACACACCTAGCGATACGGAGGGAAACTGCTGAAAAGATAATAGTCGAACGTTATGGGTAAAGCAATTAATGTATCCCTTATAGGAAATCCTAACACAGGTAAAACTTCGTTATTTAACAGACTTACCGGTCTGAATCAAAAGGTAGGGAACTACCCAGGTATAACTGTTGAAAAAAAAGAAGGCTTGTGTAAACTATCACGCACGCTTAAAGCACATATACTCGATTTACCGGGAACCTACAGCTTGAACACCTCATCACTCGACGAGAGTGTGGTTGTAGAAACGCTTTTAAACCGCAATTCCAAAGATTTTCCAGATGTGGCTGTGGTGGTATCGGACATAGAAAACCTTAAACGTAACCTGCTGCTTTTTACCCAGATAAAGGATTTAGAAATCCCTACCATACTGGTCATAAACATGGCAGACCGCATGGAACGCAAAGGTATCACGCTGGACGTAGAAGCCATGGAAGCGCAGTTGCACGCAACTGTTGTACTTGTGAGTGCCCGCAAAAACCAAGGTATAGAGTCACTTAAAGAAGCAATTGCAAACTATAAACAGCTTAATACCATGCCTTGCGTTAACGCGTCAGTCATAGACCCAACGTATTTTGATACCTTGATAAAAACCTATCCTAAACAGCAAGTTTACAAGCTGTGGCTGGTTATTACCCAAGATGTAAACTTTGGAAAACTAGAGCGTAACCGCGATTTAGAAGACCTGAAAAAGAACAGTTTTAAAATAAAGACTGAAGATGATTTAAAGCGCATGCAGCACAAAGAAACCGTGGTGCGCTACCAGTTCATAAACAACTTACTTAAAAACGTTCTTACTGTAAATAACGAAGAAGCGACGGATCTGAGAGCACGTCTGGACCGCATTCTCATTCATAAAGTGTGGGGCTATCTCGTATTTTTTGCAATCTTGCTGCTTATTTTTCAAGCGATCTACGACTGGTCCAGTGTTCCTATGGAGTTTATAGATTCCGCTTTCGCGAAAGCAAGTACCCTAGTACAAAAAACCTTGCCAGCAGGCCCACTAACAGACCTACTCTCACAAGGGATTATTCCTGGGCTGGGTGGCATTGTTATATTCATACCGCAAATTGCTATTTTGTTTCTATTTATCGCACTGTTAGAAGAGAGCGGTTATATGAGCAGAGTGGTGTTTCTCATGGATCATATCATGAAAAAATTTGGCCTAAGCGGGAAAAGCGTCGTGCCCTTAGTTTCTGGGACAGCTTGCGCGATACCAGCAGTTATGGCAACACGTAACATAGAGGACTGGAAAGAACGGCTCATTACTATTTTAGTAGTGCCATTTACGACTTGCTCTGCGCGATTACCCGTGTATCTTATAATCATTGCGCTGGTAATTCCAGACCAGCGCATACTGGGCGGCTTGTTCAACATGCAAGGACTCACGCTCATGTTGTTGTATTTATTAGGTTTTGGTGCAGCTATATTTTCGGCTTGGGTGCTTAACAAGATATTGCCTATAAAGCGCAAAGCCTTTTTTGTAATGGAAATGCCCGCATACAAACTACCCATGTTTAAAAATGTGATCATTACTGTTATCGAAAAAACAAAGAGTTTTGTACTTGGTGCAGGTAAAATAATCATGGCGATCTCTGTCATCTTATGGGTCCTTGCCAGTTACGGTTATGGAAATCAGTTTACAAACGCAGAGAAATTAGTTACAGAAGCGTCAGTTAACGAAAACCTAACAGACAAAGAGCTGCGACAGAAAATCGCAAGTCACCAACTAGAGCACAGTTTTATAGGTTACATAGGTAAAGCTATAGAACCTGCTGTGCGGCCGCTGGGCTATGACTGGAAAATAGGTATTGCAATCGTGAGCTCGTTTGCAGCACGTGAGGTTTTTGTAGGTACACTAGCAACTATTTATAGTGTAGAGAGTGATGATGGCGAGGAAGAAACCATTAAAAACCGTATGCGTGCAGAGGTAAATCCTATTTTGGGAACACCGCTTTTCAACTTTGCAAGCGGCGTATCACTGCTTCTTTTCTATGCGTTTGCCATGCAATGTATGAGCACCCTTGCGATTGTAAAACGAGAAACAAATAGCTGGAAATGGCCTGCGATACAGTTCACATTTATGACGCTTATGGCATACTTCTCTGCACTGGGCGCCTATCAAATTCTCAATAAACTATAATGATCATACTTCAATATATAGCCGTTGTAATTATCGCAGCCATAGCCATAGGGTGGGTTTTAAAAACCTACGTACTGCCCAGTAAAAAAGGTGGTGGTTGTGGCGATGGAGATTGCGGTTGCCACTGATTGAAATTTTCAATATGCCAATTTGAAATATGCAATGTATAAAGCTTTACAGATTACTTGTTGTTTATTGCTTCATGAAAACTCAATTGTAGCATAACGTTTGGAAGCGGAACATTTGAAGTTTCGCAAATACGTGAAAATTAATTCTCGCAATTGAAATGCAAAC
>Ga0222709_1000361_pt1 | contig 10629 bp, 6 predicted proteins | sample AntAcemetage1692_FD_179822 | JGI IMG/M metagenome (GOLD analysis project Ga0222709, IMG submission 179822) | Saline water microbial communities from Ace Lake, Antarctica - #1692 | ecosystem: Environmental > Aquatic > Non-marine Saline and Alkaline > Saline | place: Antarctica: Ace Lake...
CGTGGTTTTGTGTGTGATTTATTCGCTTTCGCGAAAGCGTACTCAACACAACAACCCGTTCACTCATTTAAACCCTGCGTTTACTCAATACCGTTATTTCTTGCTTTTTTATGGTTTTAGATTTGGTCAAAATTCAACAACTATGAAAAAGATACTATTTACCATCGCCGCTTGTTCTTGCTTGTTAGGAACTGCGCAACACCTAGGAAATTTTAATAACCAGGCAGCCGAAATGTCTATATCACGAGCAAACATCGCAACCGCAGACATCGGTTATATTTCTAATGCTAAGCGCATGGCAATTTCTAGTGCGCTGCAACCTAGCAATGTGCTTAACATTAACCTGCGTTCCTTGTACAATATAGAGGCGACAGACTACACTGCGGTTTTTAACATCAACCAGGTAGGCGCCACGGCGACCGAGACCACGCAGCTTATGAACGATAAAATTAATGCAGTAAAAGCGGTGCTAAAATCGCAAGGTTTCCAAGGCAAGTTTGCGACAGATATGATATCCTTTGTGCCGCAATATGAAATAGAGGTTATAAAAAAGCTGTTTTCTAAAACCTATACCGAGGTCCCCGTAGGTTTTGAATTGCAACAAAACCTGCTCATAAGCTATAAAAACGATGCCGACTTTGAGAAAATCCTTACCGCATGTGCGTCAAACGAGATTTACAACCTTGTCAAAGTAGATTACTACGTAGAAAACCTCCAAGCAAAATATGACGAGCTGCAAAAGAAAATACTAGAAGAGGTTGCAAAGAAAAAAGAGTTCTACAAAGCCCTAGGTTACGATATGGCCGCATACGACGTGCGCATGGCCGACCACAAATATTACCACATGCCCAAAGATTTTTATAAAAGTTACCAGGCATCAGAAAACATAAGCGCACAAGCACTCAAGCAACAAAAGGGCATTACAGAGGTGCGCAAGCCGCAGTCCTATTATTATGACGCACTATCTTATGACGGTTATAATGTAGTCATAAACCCAGCAATTACAAAACCGGTGATACAACTAGGCATGGACCTGTCTTTGTTATATGTGCCCAAACCAGAAAAGCCTGCAGCACCTATCGCGCCAGTAGAAACGCCGAAGCCCAAGGTATATGTTATCTCGCCACAAGGCCCGGTAGATATTAAGCAGCTGCCGAACTCTTAGCTGTGAGCTGCGAGTCGTGAGTTTGTGACTGTTGATTGTTAGGGCTTATGACTTCAGACTTAGGAGTTTTGTAGTCTTTAAGTTCTGAGCTGTACGTTTTTAGAATATTGCTTTCCATTTTTACAACCGACTTGCTCACAACAGCTTTTAGTCTATGGTTAAAAACGGTAAGTCTTCATAAAAACGAGTAAGTCCTCTTCCCTTAGGCGCTGCATTGACTGTTGTCGGTATGGAAGATTAGAGACAGGAATAGCGACTCGTAATGCGATTCCTTGTTCTTCGGAATGACAAACAGTCTAAATGGGCTTTATGAAATAGTAAGGAGCATTGAGGCACCCGAAATGCAGGCATCGAATGTCCCAACCCTCAGTTTCGCGATAAAAAGTTACTAGTCACTAATCAAAAAAAGTAAAGTCCCTAGTCTTTGATCAGCAAGTTTTGAGCGTAGCGAAAAAACGAGCAAATCTTTAGTTAAAAAGTTTACGTTCTATATTCTTAGCTCCATACTCTGAGACAAAGCCTGTCGTCGACCAGTCGGTCTTCACAAAAATGGTAACCTGTTGAAAAAATGCCTGTTACTAGCGCTTAACGCTGCGTTGCTTCATCGTATTTTTGAGGTTCACACAAAACCAAGTTAAGTGGCTTTAAAACCAAAGACCGTAACCCCGTTAATGCAGCAATACAATAAGATTAAGGCTAAATACCCTGATGCGTTGTTGCTTTTTCGCGTGGGGGATTTTTATGAAACCTTTGGCGAGGATGCGGTTAAAACTGCGCGTATTCTCAACATAGTCCTTACAAACAGGAACAACGGTGGTGAGCGCACAGAGCTTGCAGGTTTTCCGCACCATTCTATAAACACTTATTTGCCCAAGCTGGTTAAAGCCGGTGAGCGTGTTGCGATATGCGACCAGCTCGAAGACCCAAAACAAACAAAAAACATTGTAAAAAGAGGTGTCACAGAACTTATCACGCCAGGGGTATCGCTTAATGATGAGGTGTTAAGTTCTAAGTCTAACAATTTTCTAGCTGCATTGTGTGTGTCTAGAGACCTGTATGGAGTTGCGTTTTTAGATATTTCTACAGGGGAATTCTTGGTAGCACAGGGTACGCAAGAAGAGGTAGATAAGTTGTTACAAAATTTTAGTCCGAGTGAGTTGCTTGTTACGCGCAGCGAAAAAAAGGAGCTTGCAAAACAGTTTCCGTACGACTTGCCGTTTTTTCACTTAGAAGATTGGGTTTTTCAAATAGATTATGCCACCACTTCCCTGCATAAACATTTTAAGGTTAACTCCCTTAAGGGATTTGGTGTGGAGAAATTAGACCAAGCGCTTATAGCGGCGGGTGCGATTTTATATTATTTAGACGAGACCCAGCATGACAAACTGGACCACATCGCTACCATAGCTCGCATAGAAGACGATAATTATGTGTGGATGGACCGTTTTACCGTTCGTAACCTGGAGCTTTTCCACGCACTAAGTAGCGGGGCGGTTACCTTAATAGATGTTATAGACCACACGACAACCGCTATGGGCGGCAGGTTGCTCAAACGTTGGATGGCATTCCCGCTTAAAGAAATACAAAGTATAGAAAAACGCCACGATGTTGTTGCATTTTTTATGCAACAACCAGAGACTAAAGATACCATTAAGAACTATCTTAAACGCATGAGCGATTTAGAACGTCTTATTTCTAAAGTTGCTGTAGGGAAAATATGCCCGCGCGAGGTTGTCCAACTTAAAAACAGTTTAGAAGTAGTCGCACCCATTAAAAAGCTCGCGATGGAGTCCAGCGATACTTCGTTACAAATACTAGGTGAAAACCTAAATACTTGTACCCATATCGTTCAGTTCATAAAAGAGGCACTAGACGAGGATGCCCCTGTAAACATTCTTAAGGGAATGACTATAGCGGTGGGTTATCATGAAGAACTGGATGAGTTGCGCGGTTTAAGTACAAAAGGCAAAGAATATCTCGACAATATGCTCACCCGCCATACACAGGAAACAGGTATAAGTAGTTTGAAGATTGCGAGTAATAACGTTTTTGGCTATTATATAGAAGTGCGCAACTTACATAAAGACAAAGTTCCAGAATCGTGGATACGCAAACAAACCCTTGTAAATGCCGAGCGTTATATTACGGAGGAACTTAAAGAATACGAAAGCAAGATTCTAGGCGCCGAAGAACGCATTAACGCACTACAACAAGAGCTTTTCGATAAAGTCATTAAAGAGATTTTCCCATTCATCAAGGCCATTCAGTATAACGCTCAGCTTGTAGGGCAGCTAGACTGCCTCATATCATTTGCAAGCCATGCGTCGCGTGCAAACTATGTGCGACCAGAGTTTGTAGATGGCGATGCGTTAGAAATTACAGGTGGTCGCCACGCAGTAATAGAAAAAATGTTGCCCCCAGACCAGCCTTATATTCCTAACGACGTAAAGCTAGACAGCGAGACCCAGCAAATCATTATGATTACTGGGCCCAACATGAGCGGTAAAAGTGCAATTCTTAGACAAACAGCGCTCATTGCATTACTTGCACAAATGGGGAGTTTTGTACCTGCAATTGCGGTGCGCATGGCGGTGGTAGATAAGATTTTTACACGGGTAGGCGCAAGTGACAACATCTCCCAAGGAGAATCTACTTTCATGACAGAGATGAACGAGAGCGCGAGCATCTTAAATAACATAAGCAAGCGCAGCCTGGTGCTGCTAGATGAGATAGGTCGTGGAACAAGTACCTACGACGGTATTTCTATAGCCTGGGCAATAACCGAGTACCTGCACGAGCACCCATACAAACCTAAAACGCTGTTTGCGACCCATTATCATGAGCTCAATGAAATGACAAACCTGTTCGAGCGTATTAAAAATTATAACGTTGAGGTTAAAGAGCTTAAAGATAATGTGCTGTTTATGCGCACTCTGATCCCTGGTGGCAGCCACCACAGCTTTGGCATACATGTTGCAAAAATGGCGGGTATGCCACAACAGGTAATTGCTAAAGCAAATAAAATGCTCAAGATTCTAGAAAAATCGCACAAACAGGCCGATTCCCAGCAGGCGCTTAAAACTGCGCAAGAAGAAGAAATGCAATTAAGCTTCTTTAATCTAGACGACCCTTTGCTGGAAAGTATTAAAGAAGAGATACTTCAAGTGGATATTAATACCCTTACGCCCATAGAGGCGCTTATGAAGTTAAACGAGATAAAACGTATGCTGCAAAAAAAATAAGCGAACAAGCGATAAAAAGTTGCGTAATGCTTTGCGGTATGGCTAAAGTTGTTAAATTTGCAACCGCTTTAAGAGCAAACGTTCTTTATGTATTGCGAAAGTAGCTCAGGGGTAGAGCATCACCTTGCCAAGGTGAGGGTCGCGGGTTCAAATCCCGTCTTTCGCTCAAGATAGGTCAGTCTAACTAGCCTTTTTATGTGCCAATGGTGTGTCGCTGACACAACCGCTCGGGTGGTGGAATTGGTAGACACGTTGGACTTAAAATCCAATGGGTAGTAATGCCCGTACGGGTTCAAGTCCCGTCCCGAGTACCAAAAACCTTTCAGAAATGAGAGGTTTTTTTCATTTCAACGCATTTTTAAAATTTAAGTTAGGGATGCGGTATTTACCGCCACAGCTTTGCGCGGTGCTCGTACTGAGTACTAAAGGCCTTTCAGAAATGAAAGGTTTTCTTCATTATCATTGTTTTTGAGAAGTCTTCATTATTTGCCCTAGTGTTCTGCTATCGCTCCCGTTCTAATTACTAAACAGCATAGTGCCGTGATTTCTTTTTGATTTAGCTGTGTCTTTAAGATTATTATTTTTCTGCTATAATCGGTATCGCGTTGGAATATATGCTCTTTGCGGTATCTCGCTTACATGAAGGCGGACTTCGCGAAAGCACTATGTTGAATATAATGACTAATGAACAAAAAGCTTAGCAAGGTACTAGATTGTCTTTGCTTGTATTTAATGGTCACCGTGCTGTTAATAAAACGAGCAACAGTAATTGCTCAGGAATCTTTAAACTGCTATGAGAACAAGCGTTTTAAAGCTGTTTTTACGCATCAGTTTGCGGTAGTTGCAAAATAACTTGGTTCTTTTATTTCACTTGCAATCTCTAGTGCAGATGAGCACCTCACAAGCAGTCACTCACCTTTTATTAGGCTGCGCATGACTTTTAGAATAATATCTATGTTGAAGACGTATTGTACCTCGTCAAAAAAACACTGTTTTATGAGTTCCTATGATTCCTTGTAATTTGCTTTCGCCAGTATTTTCCAACTCCAGTTTGTTTTTGCTGTCTTCGCCGTTTATAAAAACATACTTGAATCCTTATTCGCAAATTGATTTTATGAGCGTGGTTTTGCCTGTTTTGCCAGATCCTATCACGACAAGAATCTTGTCGTTATGCCATTTTTTAGAGATAGTGTCCCTTAGTATTCTGCGTATATTTTCCATAAACTGGCAGGGACTAACATGGTAAATATTCGTAAAGTATGTAATCACGGGATTATATTACACTACCCACGGGTAACTTGTTGATTTGTTCTTTTGCTCAAATACTTCCGATACCACTTGAGTGCTTGGTTCACGCGCAGTTTCAGGTTTTTTCGGCTGTTGATTTTTTAGAAAGGATATTTGTTATCTTGAAGCAGCCTTTATTAGGAGAAGCATAATTCCAAAAATTCATCTCAGGGGTTCTTACGAGAAGAACATATAGAGACAATAATATACCAGTATCGTTACAGTAACATTTCAAAAAACGCCCTGATCGATGCAAACGGCTTACGCTACTGGTTTTTTGAAATTTACCTTTTCGGGAAACCGTGGCTGAGTGAGTCTCAACAAGCTATTACCAGACCGAGTTTAAATTTAATGACGATCAAGCGTTAATAAAATGTCCAATGGACATTTTAACGATGGAGAGAGACTGCCGCGATGGCAATTAGAAACAAAACCTAGCTTAGAAGATTCTCCCAAACAAATAAAAAATAATGAAAAAAGTGGACAAACTTGCCTCTATTATTACGGCGCACGCTACCTAGACCCTAGCTTGAGTATTTGGTAAATTCTGTACCCGTTAGCAGAGCAGTTTTCAAACTTCTCGCCATATAACTACATTATGGATAACTCTACAAATGTTATTGACCCCGATGGTAGGAGGCCACAAGAAGTTCCTTGAAAGGGTTGGTTGGGTCGAGCTGTTCGCGAAGTTAAAAATTGGTTTTTGTCTGATAAAAGTGGTTATTCTGCAATTGTACAATCAAAACCCCTGATAAGAGTAGAGCTGACTCTTATCCATTACGAGCTACGAGAGTCGTGCATTGACGAAAGCACTAATATGCAGAACTCCTCAAATGAAGAATCCTGGATTAGTGGTTTATTTGGAAGAGAATCAGAAGGTTTTAGAATTTATGGTAATAGTTCTGGCGGAAGTATTTCAACTAGAGATGATGGTTACAGTTCAGGATCTTGAATTGATATTAATGATGTGGGTGAGCTTAGTCTTTCTGGGTTTAAAGAATTACGGTCATCGAAAATAAAAAACAGTAATTGGAGTAGTGCTAAAAGCTTTTTAAAAGCATTCAATATTGGAATTAAAGACTCCAAAAAAAATTAGTAAGTATTTTTGGAAGTCTCATCGACTTATTTACTCCAGCTCCTTACGAATTGGTGGCTTATGCATGTGATCTCAAAGAAGAAAATAACGTTCAATGGAAATATGACAGTACCGAACCTGTTAGAGATTCAACAAGAGTTTGGGATTACGGGATTCCAAGAACATACACTAGTCGGTACAATGGAGCGTATTTTATAGATTCCTTGTTCATAAAACCTCGAAACTCAACATGACGAAATAATGAAATTTTATTATTCTGCCATTTTTCTATGAATATCGTCTTCATGTAAGGATGATATAAAAACTTAGTAATCAAATGATAATGTTGAATGGGAGAGTTATTATGAGGGGTTGAATTTGAACGGTACTAGCAAGTGTTTTATGGAAATGGGCAGCTCATGTCGGTTAGTAAGTATCGAAATGATATTCTTGTAGATACTGCCCAAACTTATTTTCGGGATACCCAACCATCAAAAGTTAAAGAAATGGTGATTTGGAAAGATGAAACTGTTGAGTTGAGAAGTTATTATAAAATTCATGGTATTCAATCTAGGGGTTCGGCTTTAAAATTAGATTTGAAAAAGAGTATTGGTAAATGGACTTTGGTCAAAAAGGATATCGATAGTGTGGTCGAATATGTCGATGTTAAGAATAGCACTTATGCTGAGCGACACTGGATTTTAAATAAGAAAGGTGATACGTTATAAGGCGGCAACTTTTTCACAATAAAACACACCGACACGATTAGGGTAAAGAACGTTTACGGATTTAGATTCTCTTTAGTTGCCCCATATTTTGCAAACGATTCAGAAGTCGAAATTGTGACGCCTAAAACTAACTTTAATTGGAACAATAATTTTTCTAATGAAAAACACATCCAATTTGATGCTTTTAAGAATTTGACAAATAATGGGTTTAAACGGGCACAAGATATTCCTGATTATGTCAATTTAAAATACGTAGTAGAGTTTAGATTTAGTTATACCAAGCCTAGTGATTGTAAAATCAAAGGGCAACTTATTAGGTTTGTTAAATTTGATTCTATAAAGAAACGTAGAAATTATAAAGCTTTTTGGTCACAACGAGTTTTGCATTTTGAAACTTTATTGCCTACAAAGCCTAGTCTGCCTTAATGCCACTCCTGTGCTCATTTAGCATATAAGTAATTGACCAAGCCAAAAACCCACTCAAACCTTCTCACTCAAATACTTCCAATACCTTTTAGGTACGTGCTGCACATGCAATTTCATGTTTTTGCGGCTTTCTATGTTTGTCTTTTTAAAGTATTCGTTCCATAGGTCGCGGTAGTTGTTTTCGGTTTCGGGTAGGTTGTTTGAGGTGGTGCTGTTAACAAGTGCTGTAGGTTTTGCCGTTGGGTCTAGGGTGATTTCTACCACAGTATTGAGGTCGTAGTATATGCCGTACTTCCGTTTGATGTCATAAATAAGCCACTGCTGATCTGCATAGCGGCTTTCAAAATGGGGTGCGATAATGGGCAATACGTTAAAATCGGGTTCTATGGTAGCGGCATAGAGTTGCTCATCTAGCAAGTGAAAACGTATAAAGGCTTCCATACGGTGCTTTTCCCTACCTACTTTTTTTACCGCTTGGTGAATCGCAAGGGTTACTGGGTGGCCATAGTCGTTTGTAGCAGCTGCTGGATTTTTTAAAAGCAGTTGGATGTATCGTAAAATTTCTTCTTCAACGCCATCTTGCTCACTTAAAAAAGCACGGTACACGAGACCTCGAGCTTTGTTGCTGCCTAGTTTCTGAATTTTAGTAAGTACGCGCGTGGCTTTATCTAGGCAGGTAATCACTTCATGGGATTCTGCAAAAAAGGAAGGCTCGTAAATACGTGCTTTTACAATACGCGGTTGCTGTGCTTTGTGACTAAAAGTGTCAAATACTGAGGTTAGCAGTCCCAGCCAACTTCCGTCGTAAACATAGGTAGCTATCACGAAAATAGTCTTAATTGCGGCGAAAACTGCCCTGCATACTTACTGCTGGACTGTATCATAATGTGTTGTTTTATTTGAGCTGCTGTGAGGTCTCGTGATTCAAAATGTCTTGAGTCGCAGGTTATAAAATATTTTGCGCGGTTGGAAGCGATGCCTAATGCTTTTAAATGTTCCCAGCCCAGCTTGCGGTATCTGCGTGCATTGATTATTTTATGTACAGATTTCATGCCTATGCCTGGTACGCGCGCTATCATGTGTTTGTCGGCAAAATTAATATCTATGGGAAATTGATCCAGGTTGCGCAGCGCCCAAGACAACTTTGGGTCTACGTCCATATCCAAATTTTGGTGCTCATCATTAAGTATTTCCTGTATGTTGAATCCATAAAATCGCAATAGCCAATCGGTCTGGTACAGGCGGTTTTCTCGCATCACGGGAACTTGCGTGCCTAGCGCTGGTAACCTGCTGTCGTTACTCACAGGTATGTAACCCGAGTAATACACTCGTTTCATTTGGAATTTCTCATAAAAAAAATGTGCGCTATACATAATATCGCGGTCGCTCTCGCCCGTCGCGCCTACAATCATTTGGGTGCTCTGACCAGCAGGCGCATAGACAGGTGTGCTGCGCAACACCTTTTTCTCAGACTGGTAAATTTGAATGGATTTTTGAACCGCTTTCATGGGTTTTATAAAATCTTTGTGGTCCTTGTCCGGTGCAAGCAGTTTAAGCCCGGCTTTTGTGGGAATTTCTATGTTTACAGACAAGCGGTCAGCATACAAGCCAGCCTCACGCATCAGTTCGTCACTTGCGCCAGGAATAGATTTAAGGTGTATGTAGCCGTTAAAACGTTCTTCGGTACGAAGCTTTTTTGCTACAGCAATGAGTCGTTCCATAGTAGCATCGGGACTTTTAAAAATTCCAGAACTTAAAAACAGACCTTCTATATAATTGCGTCGGTAAAAATTAATGGTCAGGTCCACAACTTCTTGTACAGTAAACGCTGCACGTTGTATGTCGTTAGACTTGCGCGTAACACAGTATGCACAGTCAAAAATGCAATGGTTTGTAAGTAAAATCTTTAACAACGATACACAGCGGCCGTCTTCGGTATAAGTATGGCAAATTCCCATACCGCTAGAATCGCCCAGCCCTTTATCCTTATTTGTGCGCTTGCTGCCACTACTACTGCAGCTTACATCATACTTTGCAGCATCGGCCAGTATGCCCAGCTTTTCTCTGATTCGTTCGTAATTCATGATTTTCCTGATTTTAAAGTGTTAATGGCCTCACCCTTTAGGATTGGGGAAAAGGCTATGGGCGGTTGTTGTGTGTACATGAGCTCTCATTTTAAGAGACTTATAGCGTTGTCGTAGTTGTCGCGAAAAGGGCATTCGGCATGTAAATGACTATTTTTCGTTCATAATTCATCATATTATAGTGGTTTAAACATTGTTTTAATTTTTGAGAGGGCTCCTTTTCTTTGGGAAGTCTGCGATGGGCTTTTCACGCTGTAATTACGTCTATCCATACCGCTCGCGTGCATTACCCATGCGACGGTCACGCAGGCTCTCTTGTTTATCGATTCGGTGTATGGTTTGTGGGTTATCCTCGGCATATCGCGGGTCCACAATGGTATTTGCACGTTCGAGATGGGTTACCTCTAGGCTCGTAAAATCAAACTCGGTGGTTACTTTCCCTGTGATTTTGTAGATTCCGCTTCCGCGAAAGCTTACTCTCGAAGCCACCTGTGGGAAAAGTACGACATCTACAAACTCGCCACGAGCATCTAGGAAGGTGGCAAACTGCATAATCTTACGGGCTGCTGCGGTGTGGGTGGTTTTTATGTTGACCAAATAGCCGTATAGATCCATATGTTTT